>Ga0187781_10000597_pt1 | contig 25996 bp, 25 predicted proteins | sample 0715_SJ02_MP02_2_FD_132447 | JGI IMG/M metagenome (GOLD analysis project Ga0187781, IMG submission 132447) | Tropical peat soil microbial communities from peatlands in Department of Meta, Colombia - 0715_SJ02_MP02_20_MG | ecosystem: Environmental > Terrestrial > Soil > Wetlands > Peat | place... | reverse complement strand
CTCGTCCGTCAAGCCAAGGACAAGCGATCCATCAAGCGACGCCGAAAGAAGGCTTCCTGGGATCCGGACTACCTGCTCCAGATCCTCGGCCCACTCCGCTGTTAACCTCGACTCGGTGCCCTGCCCACCTCACCCTCCCGCTGCGCGGGTCCCTCCCTCTCCGCCCCACTGGGGCGGAGAGGGTTGGGTGAGGTGGGGGCGATGATCTTGCGCGCTGTTTCAGGTATCTTTCGCTTTCGGCGACAGTCGAAACGCTCCGCTCGAAAATCTCGATCCACTTGCGCGCTGCGGCATTGAACTCGGTCGTCAAAAGAAAACGTTGGCGACTGCGAAACGGGGGATACATTGAACTAGCGAGGATCCTATGACCGGACGTGTAGCATTTTTGATCATCGTGATGACGGCGTTCTCCGGTTGCACCCATGACATTTCGACGAAGGAGTCGAAACCATTTTCCGACAATTTTACCGAAGATGGCACGTTGAAGGCGGGTTGGATATTATACGAACCGAATCCAGCATCCTCTTTTGCGATTGGAACTGACGGTCTTTTGCTGGAGGCGTCTGGGCAAAATGGCGGTTCTGATCTTTGGGTCGGCACAAATTATAGAGCGTCGTTGCTTCTTCAGCCCATTTCTCCGTCGGCGAATTGGACCATCATTACCCATTTTTTCTTTTCTCCAACGGTCGACTTTCAGGCGGCGGGCCTCATCCTCACGATGGAACCGGGTGGCTTTACTCGAGCTAGCAAATTTCACCGCTTCGAATTGAGCTATCAAAATCGCCAGAATGGACTTGGAATTGCCAGCTACACCAACGGGCCGATTGATCCGTCATTCGCGCGGTATCGTGATAATGAGGTTTATCCAAAGCTGACGAAGGTCAACACCACATATGAATACTATTACAGCATCACGGGAGTGCAATGGACGTTGGTTTCGACCATCGTCGACGTGTCGCCTTACAGCTACGTTGGGCTCGATTCTATCCGCCAGCCGTGGCACGGAAGCCCGACTTTGGAATCACGGCCAACGTTCAAATCGTTTTGCTATCTGCCGGCCGGCGAGGCCGATAGCGGGGATTCGGCGTGCCATATACCGATCTCGTAGATGCTCTGTTCGCGGGGGCGTCGATGGCGTTACAACCCGCTTCTGCTCGTCCACGAGGACATCCCTAGTTCCTCTCCGCCGTCTTCGGCGCCGCTGCCGGGTTCCATTGCCCCCGCCTCATGCACCGGATGCGCACCTCTTTGAAAAGTCCCGCCGCGGTGAAGGGCTCGTTGCACGAGAAGTCCTCGGCGGCGGCGCGGCTCGGCACGTTGAGGAGGAAGCTGCTGCCGATGTGATCGTGATCTTCGTCGAGATCGTCTGCCGCACCGGGCCTGTGACACTCATCGCTGCGCACAATCTTAAGCCGGAGCAGCAGAAGGATCGCGTGCTGTTGCTGGAAGAAAGCGCGATCGTCGAGTGGGCGGGGGTAGAGAATCCGTTCTCCGCGCGGAGTCAAAAAGGGTATCCGACGTATCAGGTGGCGAGTCGGTCCTTGAACGGTGCGAACTTTGGCGTGAACTTCGCGCGGGACTCGAACTTGTCAATGATTGCTAATGCCGTTTCTACCGCCCATTTCGTGCATCCGTGTGTGGCCCATGTGCGCGGGAAAACGGGCTCGTGTGCAGAAAAGAACGGGCTGGGAGCAAATTTGTATTTAACGTTTTTCAGTCGCCTCGAGAGGTTCGCATGTGCCTCGCTTTCAGTATCCCACGCCGGTTTGAAGTGCATCAGCGCGTTGCGAAGCTGAATGAGAGTGTCTGCATCCTGATACGGATACTGTCCTTTTTCCAATTGCGGTGCTTTCAGAAGAGCTAATGCAAAGCCCAATTTTTCTAGAATCGGTTTTTGTTCAATTAGTTCCCAGCATTTATCTACGATCATTGCGTCGATGTTTGGAAAGTGCCTGCCCCGGTCGGCATATACCTCGTTTGCGTACGCCTCTAGCGCGGCCACGGCCATCAACACACATGCAGATGAAAACGACAATATTTCCTCATAGAATGGGCCAAATGACTTTCCCTGATTTTCTGATTCTATAGCTTTCACTCGCCGTGAAAAAAGAGCCGCAGCAAGCATGTGCTGGCCAGCGAGACTGGTGCGGACCCTCACTGCCACTTTCATGCTGACGCTGCTGAGGGATCTTCCTGTAAGTTGGACTTTGCGTGGCTCCTGCTTGCTCATGCTGACCGTCTTCCTGCTATTATTCAGATCTCTCTTTCCGCCACGCCGCATAAACAAGGAGGCGAGGGGAAATATCAACTTCTTTCACCGTCCTGTGCGCCGCTTCGAGCATGGTCTGACCCGAAGAGATGATCCATCTTTTTCGCCGCCTACATGAAAGCGAATACCCTAATTCCCCTCCGCCGTCTTCGGCGCCGCTTCCGGGTTCCATTGCCCGCGTCGCATGCGCCGGATGTGCACCTCCCTGAAAAGTCCCGCCGCGGTGAAGGGCTCGTTGCGCGAAAACTCCTCGGCGGCGGCGCGGTTCGGAACGTTGATGAGGAAGCTGCTGCCGATGCGCGTCGTGCCGTCCTCGGCGAGCAGCGCGCCGCCCAGGATCAGGATGTCGCGGTGCCGCGCGAGATAGGCGAGATGCGTCTCGCGCGTCGCGGCGCGGATGGCGGCGCCGTCGGGCCGGTCCTCGCAATCGATGAGATAAAGCATCGCGCCGTTCCTCCGCTCTTCGGAGGCTCTCTATGGTGCCGGCGCCGCCTCGGCAAGGGCGGGGCGCCGACGCGGCGGCTGCATTCCCGGGTCTGCGCGACTCCGGGCGGAAGGTGAAAATCCGCTTGCGCCGTCCCCCCCTTGTGCGATTGTGAGCCCATGCCTCACGCCGATTTCGTTCATCTGCGCGCGCACTCCGCGTATTCGCTCTCCGCCGGCGCGATCAAGGTGAAGGAGCTGGTGGGGCTCGCCAAGCGCCACGCCATGCCGGCGCTGGCGCTGACCGACAGCGGCAATCTCTTCGGCGCGCTCGAATTCTCCCAGGCGGCCTGCGAGGCGGGGGTGCAGCCCGTCATCGGCTGCGAGTTCGGCCTGCGCCGGAGCGGGGGCGACGGCAATGGCCGCTCGGCGCGCAACGGCCCGGCGCCGCCGCCCGATTCGGTGATCCTGCTGGCGCAGAACGAGCAGGGCTATCGCAACCTTTTGACGCTGGTGAGCCGCTCCTATCTCGAAACCGCGGCCGGCGAGTCGCCGCAGCTTCCGCTCGGCGCGCTCTCCGGGCTGACCGACGGGCTGCTGCTGCTGACCGGCGGCCCCGCGGGCGCGGTCGGAAGGCTGCTGCTCGAAGGGCTGGGCGAAGAGGCGGAGCGGCAGCTCCTGCGACTCGCCGCGCTCTTTCCCGGGCGGCTCTATGTCGAGCTGATGCGCCACGGGCTGCCTGCCGAGGATCGCTGCGAAGGGGTGCTGATCGACCTCGCCTATCGCCACGGCCTGCCGCTGGTGGCGACCAACGGCGTGTTCTTCGCCGATGCCGGCTTCTACGAGGCGCATGACGTGCTGCTCTGCATCGCCCAGGGCACGGTGCTGAGCGAGCCCAACCGCCGCCGCCTCACGCCGCACCACCGTTTCAAATCGCCGGCGGAAATGCGGCTGCTCTTCGCCGATGTGCCGGAGGCGGTCGATAACACGCTCGTCGTCGCGCGGCGTTGCGCCTATATGCCGGAGCCGCGCAAGCCGATCCTGCCGCCCTTCAAGACCGAGAGCGGCCGCAGCGAGGCTGAGGAGCTGCGCGCCATGGCGGGCGACGGGCTCGCGCGGCGGCTCGCGGCGCAGGTCTTCGCCGCGGCGATGAGCGAGGAAGAGCGCGAGGCGGCGGCGCTTCCTTACCGCGAGCGGCTCGGCTTCGAGCTCGAGACCATCATCGCCATGGGCTTTGCCGGCTATTTCCTCATCGTCGCCGAGTTCATCCAATGGGCGAAGGCCGAGGGCATTCCGGTGGGGCCGGGGCGCGGCTCCGGCGCAGGCTCGGTGGTCGCCTGGTCGCTCACCATCACCGATCTCGACCCGCTGCGCTTCGGCCTCCTCTTCGAGCGCTTCCTCAATCCCGAGCGCGTGTCGATGCCGGATTTCGACATCGATTTCTGCCAGGACCGGCGCGACGAGGTGATCCGCCACGTCCAGGAGAAATACGGCCACGACCGGGTGGCGCAGATCATCACTTTCGGCACGCTCCAGGCGCGCGCGGTGCTGCGCGACGTGGGCCGCGTGCTGGAGATGCCCTACGGCCAAGTCGACAAGTTGTGCAAGCTCGTGCCCTACAACCCCGCCAATCCGGTGAAGCTCCAGCAGGCGATCGACGGCGAGCCGCAGCTCCAGCAGATGCGCGACGGCGACGAGAGCGTGGCGCGCCTCATCGCCATCGGCTTGAAGCTCGAAGGGCTCTACCGCCACGCCTCGACCCATGCGGCGGGCGTGGTGATCGGCGACCGGCCGCTCCACGAGCTGGTGCCGCTCTACCGCGATCCCCGCTCCGACATGCCGGTGACGCAGTTCAATTTGAAATATGTCGAGATCGCGGGGCTGGTGAAGTTCGACTTCCTGGGCCTCAAGACGCTGACGGTGCTGGCGCGCGCCCTCGACCTCTTGCGCGCGCGGGGCGTTGCGCTCGACCTCGCGGCGCTGCCGCTCGACGACAAGCTGAGCTATGAGCTGCTGGGGCGCGGCGACACGGTAGGCGTGTTCCAGCTCGAAGGCGCGGGCATGCGCGACATGCTGAAGAAGCTGCGCCCCGACCGCTTCGAGGACATCATCGCCGTCGTCGCGCTCTATCGCCCGGGGCCGATGGAGAACATCCCGCGCTACATCGCGGTGAAGCACGGCGAGGAGCGGCCGGACTATCTCCATCCCTCGCTCGAGCCGATCCTGGCCGAGACGCACGGGATCATGATCTATCAGGAGCAGGTGATGCAGATCGCCCAGGTGCTCAGCGGCTATTCGCTGGGCGGCGCCGATTTGCTGCGCCGCGCCATGGGCAAGAAGATCAAGGCGGAGATGGAGGCGCAGCGCAAGGCCTTCATCGACGGCGCCACCGCGCGCGGCGTCGCCGGCCGCGTCGCCGAGCACATCTTCGAGCAGGTGGCGAAATTCGCCGGCTACGGCTTCAACAAGTCGCACGCCGCCGCCTATGCGCTCATCGCCTACCAGACCGCCTATCTCAAGGCGAACTACCCGGTCGAGTTCCTGGCGGCGCTGATGACGCTCGACCTCGGCAACACCGACAAGCTCAACGTCTTCCGCGGCGAATGCGACCGGCTCGGCATCAAGCTGCTGCCGCCGGACATCAACCGCTCCGCCGTCGATTTTGCGGTCGAGGCGAGCCCGCAAGGCATGGCGATCCGCTATGCGCTGGCGGCGGTGAAAGGCGTCGGCGCCCAGGCGATGCGCCAGCTCGTCGAGGAGCGGGAAGCGAAAGGGTCGTTCCGCGATCTCTTCGATCTCGCCCGCCGGCTCGACGCCAAGAGCGTCAACCGGCGTCCGTTCGAATGCCTCGCCAAGGCCGGCGCCTTCGAGGGCCTCAACCGCAACCGCGCCCAGACCTTCGCCGCCTCGGAGATGCTGCTGCGCCACGCCGCCGCCGCCGCCGATGCGCGCGCGAGCCAGCAGGTGAGCCTTTTCGGCGATAGCGACGACGAGACTGCGCGCGGCCCCGGCCTGCCGGCGGTGGCGGACTGGCCGGCGATCGAGCGTCTCCAGCACGAATTCGACGCCATCGGCTTCTATCTCTCGAGCCATCCGCTCGACGCCTACGGCAAGAGCCTCGACCGGCTGGGCGTGGTGCGCTTTGCCGATCTGCCGGCCCGGCTTGCCGCCGGCGGCGCCACGCGCTTCAAGCTCGCCGGCGTCGTCATCGGCCGCAAGGAGCGCACCTCGGCGCGCGGCAGCCGCTTCGCCTTCGTGCAGATGTCGGATGCAAGCGGCGTCTTCGAGGTGATGATGTTCTCCGAAGTGCTGGGCCAGGCCCGCGCGCTGCTCGAGGGCGGGCAGCCGCTGCTGGTCACCGTCGACGTCCGCGCCGAGGAGGAGAGCCTGCGCCTCACCGCGCAGCGCGCCGAGCCGCTCGACAACGTTGCCGCCCATGCGGCGGCCGGGCTCAAGGTGTTCCTCGGCGAGGGCGACGCGCTCTCGCCGCTGCGCGGCCTGATGCAGCGCGAGGCCGGCGGGCGCGGCCGGGTCACGGTGGTGGTGCCGGTGCCGCCGGCGCGCGAGGTCGAGATCCTGCTCCCCGGCGGCTTCAAGATTAGCCCCAAGGTGCGGGCGGCGGTAAAATCGCTGCCCGGCATCCTCGACGTCCACGACGTCTGACGCTAAGGAAAGGGCTTATGGCCAATCCCCCGAAGATCGTGTTCGAGCTGAACGGCACCTATGTGCAGTTGAAGGACGGCGGCGCCGCGACGAAGGTGGAGGCCGGCAATGATTTCTGGGTGCGGCTCTCCGGCCGGCCCGAGCTTGCCGAAGGCCGTATCCTCTGGTCGGCGGCGCAGGTGCGCGACAGCGAGCAGTGGGAGATGCATCCGCAAGGCGACGAGGTGATCTATCTGCTGTCGGGCGCGGTCGATCTCGTGGTGCTGGCGGGCGAGAGCGAGCGCACCGTCACGCTCAGGCCGAACAACGCCTGCGTCGTGCCGAAGGGCGTGTGGCATCGCATCATCGTGCAGAAGCCCGCCAATCTGCTCTCCGTCACCCCCACCCTCGGGACCCAGCAGCGCCCGGTCGAGGTGAAGCGGCAGCCCGAGGCGAAACGCTAGAGCAGGTTCCGTTCAGTTGGAATCGGATGTGCTCTCATGCCCCTCTCCGCGCGAAGCGGGGAGATGGTCGATTCGATCGAACAAAGGGATTAAAATATGCGCTTGACACGGGCAGCCCCAGATGAGGGGACCCATCGCTCCTCAGAGCGATGGGGAGGGTGAGGGACAACCCGTTCGGTCGCTTTGCGACCGAACCCTCCGGGGCCGACCGTGGAACGGTCGGCCGGGTTGTCCGCCGTCGCACGCTCTTTCCGCCATCGACACCCACCTCACCCGCTCGATGCGCTCGCGCCCTCTCCCCCCGCAAGCGGGCGGAGAGGGCTATCTACCCCTCCTCCAACAAAACGCGAACCGCTCCAGTGGTGAAATTCATAGGGAGCGCCAGGCGCGCGCAGTTTTATTAAAATAATCGACGGTAATCGATAAGATTTATCGTCGGTATTTTTGAGTTTTTTGGAGAATGCGGGGCGATTTATTTCTCTCAATCGCCATATTTGATGGCAAATATTAAAAAGTACGGGCTAGGCTTCCATCCCCGGCTAAGGCCGACCTGGTCTCTTCCGCAAGGATCAGAGGATGCCCGACGATCAGATCACGGACGCCAAGGATTTATTGAAGCGGGTCAGCGATTTCGGCGAGAACCTCAAGGAGCGCCGGCGGTTCGAGCGCAAGCAGCTCTTCTGGGCCGCCAGCGTCGAAGTGCGCGGCCAGCGCTTCGAAGGCATGATCGTCGACCTCTCGCCCGGCGGCGCGCGCATGACCTTCGACGCCCCGGTCGCCGCCGGCGACGAGCTGACGCTGGTGTTGAAGCATCTCGACGAGCTTGGCGCCAAGGTGGTCTGGCAGCGCGAAGGCGAGGCCGGGTTGCAATTCCTGCTCGCCCCCGAGGAAGTCGCGGCAAAGCTCCAGCAGACGCTGGCGCCTGACCTGGCCTCGGCCGCTGCCGCAATGCCGGCCCTTGCCGCCGCCGCGGCGCCGGCCCCCGCTGCCGCCGCGGCGCCGGCTCCCGCCGTTCCGCGACGGGCGCCGCCGTCCGCGGCGGCGGCGTCCCGCTTCCGCCAGCGCCTCCTCGCGATCGCGGCGACCGGCGTGGTCGGCCTCGGCGCCTTGATCAGCGCCGGCTTGCTGATCTCCGATCTGCTCGCCGACGAGGCGCTGCCGCCGGGGCTCGTCGCCAGCGTCCCTGACGAGCACAGTTGCGCCACGCTGATGGACAAGGTCAGCACCGCCTCCAACCAGCTCGATTTCAGCTTGAAAGTCGCTTCAGCAGCGCAAGCCAAGTGCCTGGACATCCATCATCTTGGCCCGACCGACAACGACACCAGCGGGCATATGGTGCGGACCACCAAAGTACCGGACCGGTAAATCCGCCGGGCCGGTTTCGGGCTTGCCAAAATCCCTCGGCGGTCCTATTTAAAGGCGCTCTTAAGCAAACCTCACGCGGGGATGCGGCGGCTTTCGCCTCGGCGGCAAGCGGCTGCTCCGGTGTCGGCATCGAGCCGATGATCCCCCGCGGCGGCCCAACCGGAGAAGGACGACGATGGCAATACCCGATTTCACCATGCGCCAGCTTTTGGAAGCCGGCGTCCATTTCGGCCACCACACGCGCCGCTGGAACCCGAAGATGAGCCCCTATATCTTCGGCGTGCGCAACGGCGTCCACATCATCGACCTCGAGCAGACCGTGCCGATGCTCCATCGCGCGCTTCAGGCGGTGCGCGACGTGGCGGCGCAGGGCGGGCGCGTGCTCTTCGTTGGCACCAAGCGCCAGGCGCAGGAGGCGATCGCCGAATCGGCCAAGCGCTGCGGCCAGTATTACGTGAACCATCGCTGGCTCGGCGGCATGCTCACCAATTTCAAGACCATCTCGCAGTCGATCAAGCGGCTCAAGGAGCTGGACGAGCGCATCAATCAGCCGAGCGCCGGCGTCACCAAGCGCGAGCTGCTGGAGCTGACGCGCGACCGCGACAAGCTCGAGCGCGCGCTGGGCGGCATCAAGGAGATGGGCGGGCTGCCCGACATCCTCTTCATCATCGACACCAACAAGGAGGCGATCGCCGTCCAGGAGGCGAACAAGCTCAAGATCCCGGCGGTGGCGGTGCTCGACAGCAACTCCTCGCCCGACGGCATCGTCTATCCCGTGCCCGGCAACGACGACGCCATGCGCGCCATCCATCTCTATTGCGAGCTGGTGTCGGGCGCGGTGCTGGACGGGCTGCAGGCGGAGCTGGCGGGCTCCGGCGCCGATATCGGCGAGCAGGCCGAGCTTCCCGCCGAGGCGCCGCCGCCGGAAGAGGCGGCCGCCGGAGCGCAAGAGCAGGCGTCGGCCTGAGCCGCGCCGCCAGGACGAGCGGGAACGGCGGCGGCTTCCGCCGCCGTTCTTTTCGGAGGAACCGGAACCGAGGGAGAGAGCATGGCCGAGATCACCGCCGCGCTGGTCAAGGAGCTGCGCGAGAAGACCGGCGCCGGCATGATGGACTGCAAGCGCGCGCTGGGCGAGACGGGGGGCGACCTCGAAGGCGCGGTCGACTGGCTGCGCAAGAAAGGCCTGTCCGCCGCCGCCAAAAAGGCGGGCCGCGTCGCCGCCGAAGGGCTGGTCGGCGTCGCCACGCGCGGCCGGCGGGGCGCGGTCGTCGAGGTCAACGCCGAGACCGACTTCGTCGCCCGCAACGAGACCTTCCAGCATTTCGTGCGCACCGCGACCGAGCTTGCGCTCGACACCGGCGACGACGTCGAGGCGCTCAAGGCGGCGGCCTTCCCCGGCACCGGGCGCAGCGTCGCCGACGAGCTGACACATATGATCGCCACCATCGGCGAGAACATGGCGCTGCGCCGCGTGCGCCGGCTCGAGGTCGAGAACGGCGCCGTGCTCGCCTATGTCCACAACGCGCTGGCGCCGGGGCTCGGCAGGATCGGCGTGCTGGTGGCGCTCGAATCGGCCGGCGACGGCGAGAAGCTCGGCGCGCTGGGCAAGCAGCTTGCCATGCACGTGGCGGCGGCGAAGCCCGATTATCTCGACGTCGCCTCGGTCGACGCCGCGGCGCTGGAGCGCGAGCGCGGCGTGCTGCGCGAGCAGGCGCGCGCCAGCGGCAAGCCGGAAGCGATCATCGACAAGATGGTCGAGGGCCGGCTGCGCAAGTTCTACGAGGAGGTGGTGCTGCTGGAGCAGCTCTATGTCATCGACGGCGAGCGCCGGATCGGCAAGGTGATCGAGGCCGCCGCCAAGGAGATCGGCGCGCCGGTGGCGGTCGCGGGCTTCGCCCGCTTCGCTCTGGGCGAAGGCATCGCCCGCGAATCGGGCGACTTCGCCGCCGAGGTGGCGGCGGCGGTAAAGCCGCGCTGAGGCAAGACGGGGGGCGGGGCGTGGTGTATCATGGCCCCGACCCAGGACCTTAAGCGCCATGCCCGTAGACCCCATCTATAGCTCGGCCATCCGCTACCGCCGCGTCCTGTTGAAGCTCTCCGGCGAGGCGCTGATGGGCGATCAGGGCCATGGGCTCGATCCCAAGGTCATCTCGCGCATCGCCGCCGAGGTGAAATCGGTGCACGGGCTGGGGGTCGAGGTCTGCCTCGTCATCGGCGGCGGCAACATCTTCCGCGGCCTCGCCGGCGCGGCGCAGGGCATGGAGCGCGCCACCGCCGACTACATGGGAATGCTCGCCACCGTCATCAATTCGCTGGCGATGCAGAGCGCGCTGGAGCGCCAAGGAGTGGTCACGCGCGTGCTCTCGGCGATCAGCATGCAGGCGGTGTGCGAGCCCTATATCCGCCGCCGCGCCATCCGCCACATGGAGAAGGGCCGGGTGGTGATCTTCGCCGCCGGCACCGGCAACCCCTTCTTCACCACCGACACCGCCGCCGCCTTGCGCGCCTCGGAGATGGAGTGCGACGCGCTGCTCAAGGCGACCAAGGTCGACGGCGTCTATTCCGCCGATCCGCGCAAGAACCCGAAGGCCGAGCGCTACGATCGGCTCAGCTATCTCGAGGTGCTGTCCCGGGATTTGGGGGTGATGGACGCGGCGGCGGTCTCGCTGGCGCGGGAGAACGATATTCCGATCCTGGTCTTCTCCATTCATCAAGACGGCGGCCTTGCCGACGTCGTCACCGGGCGGGGCCGCTTCACGATCATCACGGAGTGAGAGTGAAGGCATGAGCGAAGAACAGATCATCAAGGACCTCCGCCGCCGCATGGACGGCGCGCTCGAGGTGCTGCGCAAGGAGTTCGCGGGGCTGCGCACCGGCCGCGCCTCGGCGAGCCTGCTCGATCCGGTGGTGGTGCAGGCCTATGGCAACCCCATGCCGCTCAACCAGGTCGCCACCGTGAGCGTGCCCGAGCCGCGCCTCATCATCGTCCAGGTCTGGGACCGCGCCAACGTCAAGGCCACGGAAAAGGCGATCCGCGAGGCCGGGCTTGGCCTCAACCCGCAGACCGAAGGCCAGACCCTCCGCGTGCCGATCCCCGATCTCAACGAGGAGCGGCGCAAGGAGCTCACCAAGGTCGCCGCCAAATATGCCGAGCAGGCGCGCGTCTCGGTGCGCAACGTGCGGCGCGACGGCATGGACCTGCTGAAGAAGCAGGAGAAGGACCACAAGATCACCCAGGATCAGCACCGCAAGCTCGACAAGGACATCCAGACGCTCACCGACGACACGATCAAGAAGGTCGACGGGCTTCTCGCCCAGAAGGACAAGGAGATCCTTCAGGTCTGAGCCTCATGGACACCGTCGCCACCGCGCCCTTGCCGCCGCCGCCCGCCCACGTCGCCATCATCATGGACGGCAACGGCCGCTGGGCGAAATTGCGCGGCCTGCCGCGCATCGCCGGCCATCGCAGCGGCGCCGAGGCGGTGCGCCGCACGGTCGAGGCGGCCGGCGAGTTCGGCATCGCCTATCTCACGCTCTTCGGCTTCTCCTCGGAGAACTGGAAGCGGCCGATCGGTGAGGTCGACGACCTCATGGGACTGCTGCGCCACTATATCCGCGCCGAGATCGCCGAGCTTCACGCCCGGGGCGTGCGCCTGCGCGTCATCGGCGAGAGGCGGCGGCTCGCGCCCGACATCGTCGCGCTCATCGACAAGGCCGAGGCGCTGACCGCGGGCAATGGCGGCCTCACCTTGACGATCGCGCTGTCCTATGGCGGCCGCGCCGAGATCGCGGCGGCGGCGAGCGCCATCGCCCGGGCGGCGGTGGAGGGCCGGCTCGCGCCGGAAGCGGTCGACGAGGCGGCGTTCGCGCGCCATCTCTTCACCGCCGACATGCCCGATCCCGACCTTCTCATCCGCACCAGCGGCGAGCAGCGCATCAGCAATTTCCTGCTGTGGCAGGCCGCCTATGCCGAGCTCGTCTTCACCAGCACGCTGTGGCCCGATTTCGGCAAGCCCGATCTCGAAAAGGCGTTGCGCGACTATCACGGCCGCGACCGCCGCTACGGCGCCTCCGTTGGCACGCGCTAAGCCCACTCCGCTGCAACTGCGGATCCTGTCGGCGCTGGTGCTGGCGCCCTTGGCTTTGGGCGCGGTCTGGGCAGGGGGGCGCTGGGTGCTGGCGCTGGTGCTGCTGGGCGTCGCGGCCATGGGCTGGGAATGGGCCGGTCTCGTCGTGCGCGGCGGTTTCAACGCCACCGCCGCTTTCATCCCCATGACCGGGCTTGCCGCCATCGCCGCGCTCGGCCTCGGCGCCGGCGCGGGCCTCGCCGGCCTCATCGCCGTCCTGGGCGCGCTCCTGGTGCTGGCAACCGCCGCCGCCTCGGGCAAGGCGGAGCCGCTTTGGGCGGCGGCCGGGACCTTCTGGATCGCTCTCGGCGCCGGCGCCTTCCTTGCCCTCGCTCTTCTTCCCGAAAAAGCGCATGTGACGACCTATTGGCTCTTGGCAGTTGTTTGGGCCAACGACATCGCCGCTTATGCCGCCGGCCGCAGCATCGGCGGACCCAAGCTCGCGCGGCATCTCAGCCCCAACAAGACCTGGGCCGGGTTTGCCGGCGGCATGGCGGCTTCCGGGCTGGCGGGCGCGCTCATGGGGCTGGCGTCCGGGGCGAACCTCGGCACGCTGGCCGGCGTGAGCCTGCTGCTGGGCCTTGCCGCCCAGCTCGGGGATCTTGCGGAATCCTGGGCCAAGCGCCATTTCGGCGTTAAGGATGCCAGCCGGCTCATCCCGGGGCATGGGGGGCTGCTCGACCGCGTCGACGGGCTGCTGGCGGCCTCGATATTGGCCGGGGCGATGACCCTCGCCGCCGGCCGGTCGCCTTTGCTATGGTGAGGCGGAGCGGCTTATCCACATTCTTGACAAAAAGGGCGTACACTCTCGCCTTGACGAGTTAACGATTGCGGCGACGGGCGTCCAGGAAAGGACAAATCCTTGATCATGGCGTGGTTGACAGGCGGCTTCGGCCATCTCATCGCTTTCCTGCTCGTCCTCACCGTGCTGGTCTTCGTGCACGAGCTTGGCCATTACCTAGTGGCGCGGCGCAACGGCGTGCGCGTCGAGACCTTCTCCATCGGCTTCGGCCCCGAGCTTTTCGGCTGGCACGACCGCGCCGGCACGCACTGGAAAGTGAGCGCCGTGCCGCTGGGCGGCTACGTCAAGATGTTCGGCGACGCCGATCCCGCCTCGCTGCCGGGCGAGCATCTCCGCGACATGACGGAGGCGGAAAAGGCCGTCTCCTTCCACCACAAGCGCCTGTGGCAGCGCGTGGCGGTGGTGTCGGCGGGACCGATCGCCAATTTCGTGCTGGCGGTGCTGCTGCTCACCGTCATCATCGCCGTGCGCGGCCAGCAATTCTCGCCTCCCGATGTGGGCCAGGTGCTGGCGGGCAGCGCCGCCGAGGCCGCCGGCATCCGGCCCGGCGACGTCGTCGTCGCCATCGACGGCGAGCCCATCGACCGCTTCGAGACCATCCAGCGCATCGTCGAGACCAACACCGGCACGCCGCTCGAGCTGGTGGTGAAGCGCGGCGACGGCGAATTCACCTTGAGCGTCACGCCCAAGGTGGTCGTCGAGACCGACCGGCTGGGCTTCAGCCACCGCATCGCGCGCCTCGGCATCGGCCGCAAGGGCGTCGATTTCATCCAGCGCAGCCCCCTGACCGCCGTCTGGTACGCCGCCGACGAGGCCTGGTATCTCACCACCGGCACGCTCAAGGCGGTCTGGCAGATGATCATCGGCCTGCGCTCCAGCGACGAGCTCAGCGGGCCCATCGGCATCTTCCAGTTGTCGGGGGCGGTGGCGCAGGAGGGCTTCATTCCGCTGCTCGGCTTCGCGGCGGTGCTGTCGATCAATCTCGGTCTCATCAACCTCTTTCCCATCCCGGTGCTTGACGGCGGCCATCTGCTGTTCTATGCCGCCGAGGCCATTCGCGGAAAGCCGCTCAGCCAGCGCGCGCAGGAGTACGGCTTCCGTCTCGGCTTGGCCTTGGTGCTGATGCTGATGGTGTTCGCTACCTGGAACGACCTGGTACGACTCTCCAAGTCCTGGAGCTCTTAAAAAAACCGGACGCATGGGCTGAAGCGGGGCGAGCGAAAGCGGTTCGAAGGCGGGGGGCGTATTGCGGCGTAACCTGGCTGTTGCAGCGGTCTGCGTCGGCGTTGCAGGCGCGACTGGAATGGCCGTCCTGCCGCCGCGGCAGAGCGCCGCGCAAGTGCCCGCCGGCGGCACCATCGCCGAGATCCGCATCGAAGGCACCCAGCGCGTGGAGCCCGGGACGGTCCGGTCCTATCTCAAGGTCCAGCCGGGCGACCCCTTCGACGCCGACCGCATCGACAGCTCGCTCAAGAGCCTGTTCGCCACCGGCCTCTTCGCCGACGTGACCCTGCGCCGCCAGGGCAACGCGCTCATCATTCACGTGGTGGAGAATCCGGTCATCAACCGCATCGCGTTCGAAGGCAACAAGAAGCTCACCGACGACACCCTCAACCAGGAGATCCAGCTCAAGCCGCGCACCGTCTACACCCGCACCAAGGTGCAAAGCGACGTGAAGCGCATCCTCGACCTCTACCGCCGCAACGGCCGCTTCGCCGCCCGGGTCGAGCCCAAGATCATCCCGCTCGAGCAGAACCGCGTCGACCTCGTCTATGAGATCGACGAAGGGCCGTCCACCGGCGTCCGCAGCATCAATTTCGTCGGCAACCGCCTGTTCGACGCGGACCGCCTGCGCGGCGTGATCCAGACCAAGGAGTCGCGCTGGTATCGCTTCTTCAGCAGCGACGACAATTACGATCCGGACCGGCTCACCTACGACCGCGAGCTGCTGCGCAAATTCTACCTTTCGGAGGGCTATGCCGATTTCCGCGTCGTCTCCGCCGTCGCCGAGCTGACGCCGCAGCGCGACGGATTCTTCATCACCTTCACCCTCGAGGAAGGCGAGCGCTACCGCTTCGGCAAGATCGACGTGACCAGCGCGATCAGGGACGTCACCGCCGACACGCTGCGGCCGCTGGTGACGGTGCGCGAGCACGAGTGGTACAACGCCGACCACATCGACAAGACGATCTCCGCGCTCACCGACGCGCTCGGCAATCGCGGCTACGCCTTCGTGGACATCGAGCCGCGCGTCAAGCGCAACGCCGAGGCGCATACCATCGACGTCACCTTCGACGTCAAGGAAGGACCGCGCGTCTATGTCGAGCGCATCGACATCACCGGCAACGTGCGCACGCTCGACAAGGTGATCCGCCGCGAGTTCCGGCTGCTCGAGGGCGACGCCTTCAACACCTCGCGCCTGCAGCGCTCCGAGCAGCGCATCAAGAACCTCGGCTACTTCAAGAAGGTCGACGTCACCAACAATCCCGGCAGCGCGCCCGACAAGACGGTCATCACCGTCAACGTCGAGGAGCAGTCGACCGGCGAGTTCTCGATCGGCGCGGGCTTCTCGACCACCCAAGGCATCCTCGGCGACATCTCCGTCCGCGAGCGCAATCTGCTCGGAAGCGGCCAGGATTTGCGCATCGGCACCACCATCGCGCAATACAGCGACCAGGTGGAGCTGAGCTTCACCGAACCCTATTTCCTGGACCGCAATCTCGCGGCCGGCTTCGATCTCTTCCTCATCAACCAGAACAACCAGCTTCTGGGGGCCTACCTGCCGTACAACCAGTTCAGCTACGGCGGGACGCTGCGGGTGGGCTACCAGATCACCGAGCCGCTGCGCCAGACGCTCAAATACACGCTGCGCCACGACACCATCGACGACGTCCAGACGACCGCCTCGCGCTTCATCCAGGAGGAGGCCGGCTCGCGCAACACCTCGGCGGTGGGGCAGGTGCTGCTTTACGACAAGCGCGACAACCGGCTCGACCCGACCGCGGGCTATTACGTGCAGCTTGCCACCGACATCGCCGGGCTGGGCGGCGACGTCCGCTATGGACGCGGCGTGGTCTCCGGCGGCTACTATTTCGGGATCGCGCCCAACTACGTGCTGAGCTTCACCGCCGAGGGCGGCTACATCCACGGCATCGACGAGATCGTGCATATCGAGGATCGCTTCTTCGTCGGCGGCGACAATCTGCGCGGCTTCAAGGTCGCCGGCATCGGCCCGCGCGACCTCAGCTCCAACGACGCGCTGGGCGGCAATACCTATTACATCGGCACCGTGTCGGAGAGCTTCCCGCTCGGCTTGCCGCAGGAGCTCGGGCTCAGCGGCCACGTCTTCAGCGATTTCGGCACGCTTTACGGCGTCGACGAGACCGGCAACATCGCCGACACGCATATGATCCGCTTGTCCACCGGTTTCGGCTTTTCCTGGAAATCGCCGCTCGGACCGGTCCGCCTCGACTTTGCCGTGCCCATCGTGCGCGAGCCCTACGACAAGTCGCAGTATTTCCGCGTCAATTTCGGCACGAGGTTCTGATGCCCGTGTTGCTCCGCCGCCGGGCCCTCGGCGCGCTGCTGCTGATCGCCGCCGCGCTGGCGCCCGCCCGGCGCCTCGAGGCGCAGCAGGCGCTGCCGCCGGTGATCCTGATCGTCGACATGCAGCAGATCCTCCAGGACGCCAAGGCCGCCAAGGAAGTGCAGGCGGTGCTCAATCAGCAATACAGCACCTATTCCAAGCAGGTGGCGCAACAGGAGGACGAGCTGCAGAAGGGCGGCGCCGATCTCGAGCGCCAGCGCACGGTGATGGCGCCCGAGGTCTATTCCGCGCGTGCGCGCGAGCTGCAACAGCGCTATGACGAGTTGGGCAAGACGGTTCAGGCCAAGCGCCAGGCACTGCAGCAAAGCCTCAACGACGCCATGGGCAAGGTGCGCGCGGCCGCCCTCGAGATCGTGGGCGACATCAGCAAGGAGCGGCACGCCACGCTGGTGCTGGAGAAGCAGGCGGTGGTCTATGAGAGCGAAGGCATGGATATCAGTGCCGAGGCCATCCAACGCCTCGACAAGAAGCTGCCCTCGGTGAAGGTCGATCTTCCCGACGGCAGCGACGGCGGCCTCAGGCCGCCGCCGAAGAACTAGGCGGGACAGGCATGGCGGATCCGCGCTTTTTCAGCCTCGCCGGTCCCTTCAGCGTGGCGGAGATCGCGCGCCGCACCGGCGCCGTCATCGGCGGCGCCGGCAAGGCCGAGCTGCTGCTGCTCGACGTGGCGCCGCTCGACAGCGCCGGGCCTGAGCACCTGACCTGGCTCGACAACCGCAAATATCTCGAGGATTTCCGCCGCACCGGCGCGGGAGCCGTGTTCGTCCAGCCGGCGCTCGCCGACCAGGCGCCGGTGGAGGCGACGCTGCTGCTGACCGAGCAGCCTTATCGCGGCTATGCCGTCGCCGCCCAGGCCTTCTATCCCGAGCCGCCGCCGGTGCCGGGCATAGCCCCGGGGGCGTCGATCGACCCCTCGGCGCGGCTGGGCGAAGGCACGGCGGTGGAAGCCAATGCGGTGATCGGGCCGGGAGTCGAGATCGGCAAGCGCTGCCTGATCGGCGCCAACAGCGTCATCGCCGCCGCCTCGCGGCTCGGCGACGACGTGCGCGTCGGCGCCAATGTCAGCATCAGCCACGCCCTGATCGGCGCGCGCGTGCGGCTCTATCCCGGCGCCCGCATCGGCCAGGAAGGCTTCGGCTTCGCGCTCGATCCCAAAGGCTATGTCAAAGTGCCGCAGCTCGGCCGGGTGATCATCGGCGACGACGTCGAGATCGGCGCCAACACCACCATCGACCGCGGCGCCGGGCCGGATACGGTCATCGGCGCCGGCACAATGATTGATAATTTGGTGCAAATCGGGCACAACGTGCAGATAGGGCGCGGCTGCGTGCTGGTCTCGCAAAGCGGCATATCCGGCAGCACCCGGCTCGGGGACTATGTCATGATCGGCGGCCAGGGCGGGCTCATCGGTCATCTCGTCATCGGCAGCGGTGCTCGCATCGCCGCCCAGGCGGGGGTCATGCGCGACGTTCCGCCGGGCGAGACCGTGATCGGCGCTCCGGCCGTGCCGGCGAAGGAGTTCTTTCGTCAGGTCGCGGCTCTGCAGCGGCTCGCCAAAAGGAAAAACACGTAGCTATGGACATGTCGCAACCGGTGGTCACCGCCGAGGTCGATATCCAGCGGATCCTGCAGATGATCCCGCACCGCTATCCCTTTTTGCTGATCGACCGGGTGGTGAACGTGATCAGCGGCGAAAGCGCCGTCGGCATCAAGAACGTGTCGATCAATGAGAGTTATTTTCAGGGGCATTTCCCGGAGCATCCGGTGATGCCGGGGGTGCTGATGATCGAGGCCATGGCGCAGACCGCGGCGGTGCTGGTGGTGCAGACGCTGGGGCCGGAGTCGGAGGGCAAGCTGGTCTATTTCATGAGCGTCGACAACGCGCGGTTCCGCCATCCGGTCTTTCCCGGCGATCAGCTCCACGTCAAGGTGGTGCGCAAGCACAACCGCGGCAACGTCTGGAAATTCGAGGGCCAGGCGCTGGTGCGCGACCAGGTCATGGCCGAGGCGGTGTTCGCCGCCATGATCCGGGATCGCTAGGCCCGTGGCCGCGATCCATCCGACCGCCATCATCGAGCCCGGCGCCGAGATCGCCGCAGGCGCGCGCATCGGCCCCTATTGCCAAGTGGGACCCAAGGTCGTGCTCGGCGAGGAGGTCGAGCTGCTGTCCCATGTCGTCGTCGCCGGCCGCACCAGCATCGGCGCCGGCACGCGCATCTTCCCCTTCGCCTCGATCGGCCACCGGCCGCAGGATTTGAAATACGCCGGCGAGGATTCGGCGCTGGTCATCGGCCGGCGCAACGTGATCCGCGAGCACGTGACCGTCAATCCCGGCACCGCCGGCGGCGGCATGCTGACGCAGATCGGCGACGGCTGCCTCTTCATGGTCGGCGTGCATGTGGGACACGACTGCCGGCTCGGCGACAACGTCATCATGGCCAACAACGCCACCCTCGCCGGGCACGTCGTGGTCGGCGACTACGCCGCGTTCGGTGGCCTCTCGGCGGTGCATCAATTCGTGCGCATCGGCCAGCACGCCTATGTCGGCGGCGTCACCGGGGTCGAGCGCGACGTCATCCCGTTCGGGCTGGTGATGGGCGATCGCGCGCGGCTCGCCGGCCTCAACATGGTGGGGCTGCAGCGCCGCGGCTTCTCGCGCGAGGACATCCAGGCGCTGCGCGGCGCCTATCAGATGATCTTCGAGGACGGCAACGGCACGCTCGCCGAGCGCGTCGAGGCGGCGGCGGCGCGCTACGGCGAAGTGAAGCCGGTGCGCGACCTCGTCGACTTCATGCGCGCCGACAACGCGCGCGGCTTCGTCCAGCCGAAGAGCAATGGCGCCTAAGCTCGGCATCCTCGCCGGCGCCGGCGAACTGCCGTTGCGCGTGATCGAAGCCTGCCGCGCCGCCGAGCGCCCGTTCTTCGTCCTCGCCTTCGAAGGCTCGGCCGATCCCGCCATCCTCGCCGGCGCGCCGCACGCCTGGATCCGGCTCGGCGCGGCGGGCGAGGGCTTGCGCCTCTTGCGCGAGAACGGCGTCGAGGAGCTGGTGATGGCGGGCGGCGTGCAGCGCCCGTCGCTGCTGCAACTGAGGCCGGATTGGCGGGCCGCCAAATTCTTCGCCCGGGCGAGCTACCGCGCGCTGGGCGACGACGGCCTGTTCAAGGCGATCATTCGCGAGCTCGAAGAGGCCGAGGGCTTCCGCGTCGTCGGCGCCGAAAGCCTGCTCGGCGCGGCCTTGGCGCCCGAGGGGCCGCTCGGCCGGCTCGGCCCCGACGAGGCGGCGCGCCAGGACATCGCGCTGGGCTTGCGCATCGTGCGCGCGCTGGGCGCGCTCGATATCGGCCAGGCGGCGGTGGTGCAGCACGGAATGGTGCTCGGCGTCGAGGCGATCGAAGGCACCGACGCGCTGATCGAGCGCTGCGGCGCGCTGAAGCGCGAAGGGCCGGGCGGCGTGCTGGTCAAAGGAGCCAAGCCCGGGCAGGAGCGGCGCGCCGATCTCCCGACCATCGGTCCCCGCACCGTAGCGCGGGCGGCGGCGGCGGGCCTTGCCGGCATCGCCGTCGAGGCGGGCGCGACGCTCGTCCTCGACTGCGGCGCGACGGCCGCCGCCGCCGACCGCGCCGGGCTTTTCGTCGTCGGCGTCGTTGCGCCATGAGCGCCGAGGCGCCGCTCGTCTACATCATCGCCGGCGAGCCCTCGGGCGACGCCTTGGGCGGCCGGCTGATGGCGGCGCTGCGCGAGCGCAGCGGCGGCGCCGTGCGCTTTGCCGGCATCGGCGGCGAGCGCATGGCGGAGCAGGGGCTGGAGAGCCTGGTGCCGCTGCACGAGCTTGCGGTGATGGGCGTCGCCGAAGTGCTGCCGCGCGCGCGCCGCATCCTGCGCCGCGTCAGCGAGACGGTGGCCGAGATTCGCCGGCTGAAGCCCGCGGCGGTGGTCACCATCGACAGCTCCGGCTTTACCTGGCGCGTGGCGCAGCGCTTGCGGCGGAGCGGCGAGACGGCATTGCCGCTGATCCATTACGTGGCGCCCATGGTCTGGGCCTGGCGCGGCGGACGGGCGCGGCGCATGGCGCGCTGGTACGACCATCTGCTGGTCCTGCTGCCTTTCGAGCCGCCCTATTTCACCCGGGTCGGGCTCGCTTGCAGCTATGTCGGTCATCCCGTGGTGGAAAGCGGCGCCGAGCGCGGCGACGGGCCCGGCTTCCGCCGCGCGCACGCCATCCCGCCCGAGGCGCCGGTGCTGGCGGTGCTGCCGGGAAGCCGCCGCGGCGAGGTCGGGCGCCTGCTGCCGCCCTTTGCCGGCGCGGTCGAGCGCCTCGCGCGGATCCATCCCGACCTTCGGCTGGTGGTGCCGGTGACCGAGACCGTGGCGGCGCCGGTGGCCGAGGCCGTCGCCTCCTGGGCGGCGCCGGCGGTGGTGGTCCGCGGCGAGCGCGAGAAATACGACGCCTTTGCCGCCAGCACCGCGGCCATGGCCGCTTCCGGCACGGTGGCGCTGGAGCTGGCGCTCGCCGGCGTGCCGGCGCTCGTCGCCTATCGCCTCAACCCATTGACCCATGGGCTGCTGCGGCGCATCGTCAAGGTCGAGCATGCTCACCTGCTCAACCTGATCCTGGGGCGCGCGGTGGTGCCGGAGCTGATCCAAGGAGACTGCACGCCGGAACGTCTTGCCGCGACGGCCGAGAGCCTGCTCGCCGACGAGACGCGGCGGCGCGCGCAGATCCTCGCCTGCCGCGAGGCGCTGCGCCAGCTCGGCCTGGGCGAGATCTCGCCGAGCCGGCGCGCCGCCGACATCGTGCTGTCGATCATCGCGGCGCGCCGGCGCGGCGCCGATCTCACCGCCGCCTGAGCCGCGCGCGCGCCCCGCGAAAACCGAGAGGAGGCTCCCATGGACACGAGAACCGCCGGCAAGGAGACCGCGCCCGTCATCGCCGCGGGGCGGATGCTGCACGCCATGATCCGCGTCTTCGATCTCGAGAAGTCGCTCGACTTCTATACGCGGCTGCTGGGAATGCAGGCGCTGCGCCGGCGCGAGGTGCCGGAAGGCCGCTATACTCTCGCTTTCGTCGGCTACGGCAGCGAGGAGAACAGCACGGTGATCGAGCTTACCCATAACTGGGACCAGAAAGAGCCTTACGCGCTCGGCACCGCCTTCGGCCACCTCGCCATCGGCGTCGCCGACGTCCATGCCACCTGCGCCAAGCTCGGCCAGGAAGGCGTCAAGATCACGCGGCCGCCGGGGCCGGTGAAGTTCGGCACCACCGTCATCGCCTTCATCGAGGATCCCGATGGCTACAAGATCGAGCTCATCCAGCGTCAGTAGGCCGGGCGCCGAGCCGCGCCTCGAGCTCAGCATCGAGGAGCGCGGCGAGGCGGGGCGCATCGCCCGGCTCGTCGTCGATTATCACGGCAAGCTCAACATCCTGACGCGGCGGCTCATCGACGATTTCGCGGAAAAGGTCGACCGGCTCGCCGGCGACGGCGAGCTGCGCGCGCTGGTGCTGACCGGCGCCGGCGAGCGCGCCTTCATCGGCGGCGCCGATATCCGCGAGCTGGCGGCGCTCGACGGCGCCGGCGCCGCGCCCTTCATCGACGCGCTGCACCGCGCCTGCGACGCCTTGCGCCGCCTGCCGGTGCCGGTGATCGCGCGCGTCCACGGCTATGCGCTGGGCGCGGGCCTCGAAGTCGCGGCCGCCTGCGATCTGCGCATCGCCAGCGAGCATGCGCGCTTCGGCATGCCCGAGGTCAAGGTCGGCATTCCCTCGGTGATCGAGGCGGCGCTGCTGCCGAGCCTCATCGGCTGGGGCCGCACGCGCCGCCTGCTGCTGACCGGCGAGATCATCGACGCGCACACGGCCGAGCGCTGGGGCCTGGTCGAATGGTGCGTTCCCGCGGCGCAGCTCGACGCGGCGGTGAGCGAGCTGCTCGACGCCATTCTCGCCTGCGGCGCCAAGGCGATCCGGCTGCAAAAGACGCTGGTGCGCGAGTGGGAGGAGCTGCCGATGTCGCAGGCGATCGCGCGCGGCATTGCGAGCTTCGCCGACGCCTTCGCCAGCGACGAGCCGCAGCGGATGATGGGCGATTTCCTGGCCAAGGCGGCGGCGCGGCGCAAGGCGCGCTCGCGCTAGCGCCGCGCGGGCGGGAGGGACATAGGACAATGTCCTATGACTTTGTCTCGCGCGGAAGCGCCCGCGCGCGGTAGATTGCACGGAGGACTCCGCCCGATGCGCCCGCTCACGATCGCCCTTGCCGCCTCCGGCCTCACCCGGTCCTTGAAGGAGGGCGCGGTCGATTGCGGCCGGCCGCTCGATTTCGTGCCCGTGGAGCAGATCGTGCCGCTGATGCGGCGCATGGTGCGCGCGCTCGCCTTCGACATCTGCGAGATGGCGTTCACCACCTATCTCTGCGCGCGGGCGGCGGGCAAGCCGATCACCGCCATCCCGGTCTTCGTCACGCGCAACTTCCATCATCGGGCGGCTTTCCAGAATGTCAAGGCCGGCTTGCGTTCGCCGCGCGATCTCGAAGGCCGCGTGGTGGCGGTCAATCGCGGCTACACCGTCACCACCGGCCTCTGGGTGCGCGGGATTCTCGCGCACGAGCATGGCGTCGATCTCGGCAAGGTCACCTGGGCGCCGACCGATGACGAGCACGTCCAGGAATACCTGGCGCCCGCCAACGTCACCTACAAGTTCCGCGGCCGGCCGGCGGCGGAGCTGCTGCTCTCGGGCGAGGCGGTGGCAGCGGTCGGCGACGTGCGCAGCGACGCGCCGGAGATCAAACCGCTCATCCCCGAGGCGCAGGAGGCCGGCTACGCCTGGTACCAACGGACCGGCATCTATCCCATCAACCATACGGTGGTGGTGAAGGACGAGGCGCTGGCGGCGGAGCCTGACCTCGCCCGCGCATTGGTCGAGGCGTTCGTCGCGGCCAAGGCGGCATATCTGGCGCGGCTCGACGCGGGCGGGGAGCTCGGCCCGGCGGATGAGACCGTGCGCCGCCTCAGCGAAGTGGTGGGCGATCCCTTTCCCTTCGGCGTCGCCGCCAACCGGCCGGCGCTGGAGACCATCGTGCGCTATGCCGTGGAGCAACAGGTGATCCCGACCGCGCTGCGCCCGGAGCAGCTCTTCGCGAGGAGCGCGCTGGAGCCGGCCTAGGCCGTACGCACCCGGATTCGGCTTTTCGCTTGACCCGGAGCGGTCATTGCAAATGAGCGAGAGGATTGCCCGCAAGGGGTGGGAAGCGGACATAAGACCGTCGCGCTTTTTAAGGCTGGTTTGCGCCCGGACTTGCCGTGCAGAGCGGCTACCCCACGTCTCGAAAGCTGGCATCCACCTCGACCGAGCAGCGCCAAATTATCATCGCCACACGAAGGCTATGGCGTCGCTCCTAGACTCCGCGGAATATATAGAAAGCGAGTTTCCGAGGCTGGTGGTCGCGTTTTTTGAAAGGCTTTACACGCTCTCCTAAACCCAGCGAAAATGAGGATGAGGAAGCATGCAAGAAATCACTGTCGGTACGTCCGGTGAACTTCAAGAAATACTCGCCGGATTTGGCGCGGGTTATCTTTTCCGTGGACAAACCGCCCATTTCGAGCATCAGGGCTACCCGTCCGTCGTCACCTCGTTCGATCGCAAAGGCTGCATCCCGAGTGCCATGCTCAGATGGTCTCATTATGCAGACAAGGTGCTCGAGGCTTGGGTCGGACCCAAAGCAACCCCAGAGGTTTTCTCGCAGGCGCTCCTCCAGCACTATGGCTGGCGTTCCTTCTATGTCGATTGTTCAGCCAGTCCTGGCGTGGCGGCGTGGTTTGCATCCCACACTTATTCCGACCGCATCGCTATTGAGATGTCCGAAGATTACGAAGAGCGGCCTGTCATGCTTCGGAAGCGCCATGCTAATTATGCGCTCAAACAAGGCGAGGGGCATCTTTATGTGATCGACCGCGACCGTGCGCATGATCGCAGCGGAACGGTCGACCTCGCGGGTATCGCGATTGACAAATTTCGTGTTCGGCCCATGGCGCAGCAAGCTTGGCTAGTCGGACCGCTACGCGAGGAGCGGCTCGATATGGATTGCCTCGTCGCGCATATTCGGGGTGACCGCGCCATTTTTCGGGACTGCGCGGCGGCTGGCGGTTTTATCGCCACCGACGATCTATTCCCGCCGCGCCGAGAAGACCCAATCTTGGACGCGTTGCTTGGGCTCCCGTGGATCAAAATAAGTGGGATCGAGGAGAAGCCCGGCTATATCGATTTTTATGAGCGCCCTCTCGATCTTCCCGAATACCAAGACAGCTATGTGAAGATAAATTCGGAGCGCGTCGCCTTCTTCCATGGTGCGCGCGTGGCTGACGGAATCGATCTTGCCGGGGCAAGCGATGGCGGCATCGTTGTCGCTGTGCCCGACATTGTCATGTTTGGTACACCGGACCCTGCACCACTTCTATTCCCGAAAGTGCGGGAGTTGGTACGCGAGCATCGCTTGGTAGCCTTCGAGGTAAACCAGCTTGTGCAGCACGCCACGCTCGGAAATACCGCCTTCTATCAAAAGGGGATCGTAGTCTGGGAGCATGAACCCGATCTTATCGAGCTATGCGAACTTATGGTCGAGCACCCCGGACTTGATCTGACACGAGCGAGTTTGACGCCTGGTTGGTACTACCGCGTCGATGGCGAGGGGTCTTGGCATCGCGAACCTCACGAGCACGACTGCGATTGCGGCACCACGCGCACTCACCTTCGCCATGTGTCGGCGCTCTACATTATCGAGGCGTTCCTGCGCGAGCCGAAAGACTTTTCGGAGTAGAAGCAAGGTAGGTAGGATCGCGCCATCCGGTCAATCCCACGCGCTTCGGCGCCTGCCGGCTTGTGCAACTCGGCCCCCTTTGCGCAGGACACACGCGAATTTGATACTCGGCTCGGTGGCGCCCGGAAGTGGGCGATCCGCGTCCGGCCCGTCACTGCTGCTTCGCGCCCATTGCGGTCACCGGTGCACCGCCGTGACGTCCCGAAAGCGGACAAAGCATCCCAGGGTGTCCAGCGACATCCGGAACTGCATCGGCCATCTCGACGCGCCGCTCATTGCGCCGCTTGACAGTCAGAGGCTCGCGCGAAAAGCGGTCATCGCGCGAACGGCGATCCGGAGCGGCTCCAATTCGAATGTATTAGAAAATATGCCGTATGCGCCCGGTGACGGCCGCCTTCCTGCGATGGCGCAGGCGTGAGATGTTTGCACATTAATTGGCGAGTTAATGTGCAAACGATGGTCGAGGTCTCGGTTCTTCCCGGTCGGGAGCGG
>Ga0187781_10000596_pt1 | contig 25997 bp, 27 predicted proteins | sample 0715_SJ02_MP02_2_FD_132447 | JGI IMG/M metagenome (GOLD analysis project Ga0187781, IMG submission 132447) | Tropical peat soil microbial communities from peatlands in Department of Meta, Colombia - 0715_SJ02_MP02_20_MG | ecosystem: Environmental > Terrestrial > Soil > Wetlands > Peat | place... | reverse complement strand
CACGGTGGAAAACCGTGCGAGGGCAGGGAAACGAAATACCCCATCGTGGCTCTGCGCTTACGGTCGGCTCGTCCCGAGACCGAGGGAGGACCCGAGTGGTCGAACTGAACGTCGGGGACAGGGTGATTTTGGCCCGGGGCGAATTTCCGGCATTCTTTGTCGCGCTGCGGGAAGCCGGCTACGAGGTCGTCGGTCCGACGGTCCGCGACGGAGCCATCGTGTACGATCGGCTGAGTCGGGTGGAGGACCTCCCGATCGGCTGGACGGACCGGCAAGCTCCGGGGAAGTACCGCCTCGAGCGGCGCTCCGATGAGGCGCTCTTCGGATACAACGTCGGTCCCTTCACCTGGAAGAAGTTCCTCTTCCCTCCCCGGGAACGGCTCTGGACCGCGCGAAAGGACGGAGATTCGTTCACGATTGAGCCGGAGCCGACGGACGGACCGTCCGTCGCGTTCCTTGGGATGCGCGCCTGTGAGCTGGCCGGAGTACGCGTCACCGACCGGGTCTTCCAGGGGGGACCGATCGTAGACCCCGGGTATGCGGCGCGTCGGTCCCGGATCTTCCGGATCGCGGTGCAGTGCGGGCAGGCCGGAGGAAACTGCTTCTGCGTCTCCATGGGAACGGGCCCGGGCGTGGACTCCGACGTCGATCTCGTCCTCACCGAGATCCTCGAGCCGGGTCCCCACAGGTTCCTCCTCCGCGTCGGATCGTCCGAGGGCGCGCGGGTCCTCGCGCACGTTCCGCTCGCCCCCGCGAACGCCTCGGAGGAGAGGGCCGCCGCGTCGATCGTCGCTCGGACCGCCGGTTCGATGGGTCGCACGATGGAGACGGACGGGATCCGAGACCTCTTGCGGACGAACCTCGATCACCCCCGGTGGGACGACGTGGCCCGCCGGTGCCTTTCGTGCACGAACTGCACGATGGTCTGTCCGACGTGCTTCTGCAGCACCCACGAAGAGGTCCCGGACCTCGACCTCGCGAAGGTCGAACGGTGGCGTCGCTGGGATTCGTGCTTCAACCTCGCGTTCACGGAGCTCCACGGTGTGAGCGTGCGCAAGAGCGGACTTTCGCGATATCGGCAGTGGATGACCCACAAGCTGGGAACTTGGCACGACCAGTTCGGGTCGTCCGGATGCATCGGTTGCGGACGGTGCATCACCTGGTGTCCGGTCGGAATCGACATTACCGAGGAGGTCGCCGCGATCCGCAAGTCGCCGGGCGCGACCACCGCCAAGGGAGGGAATCCGTGAAGGGAGAAGGCGAGCACAAGCTGTCCCGGGAGATCGCGAGCCACCCGTTCTTCCACGGCATGACCCGCGAGTTCGTCCACACCGTCGCCGCGGAAGCCGTAGAACGTTCGTTCGTCGCGGACGACATGATCGCGGTCGAGGGGACGGAGGCGGACATCCTCTACCTCGTCCTCGAGGGGAAGGTCGCTCTCGAACTCGGGGCGGCCGACCGACCCCCCATTACGGTGCAGACCGTGGGCTCGGGAGAGATCGTCGGGTGGTCGTGGTTGGTCCCACCGCACCGCTGGAGGTTCAGCATTCGAGCGCTCAAGCCGACCCGCCTCGTTGCCATTGATGGCGGCATCATGCGCCGTACGCTCCACGCACACCCGGACTGGGGGTTCCAGTTCATGGTCCGGTTCATGCCGGTCCTCGCCGAACGGCTCGAAAACACGCGCATTCAGCTCCTGGATATCTATGGCCGCTAGCGTTCGAATGGACCCGACGAGCTCGGCGGACGCCGGGCACCCCCTCGCCCCGATTCCGTACGTCGTCCGCTCCGTCGCGACCGAGACCCCGGACATCGTCACCCTCACGCTCAATCCTCACGCGACGAAACGGATCCCCCCGTTCCGGCCGGGGCAGTTCAACATGGTCTACGTCTATGGGGTCGGCGAGTCGGCGATCTCGATCTCGGGAGGGACCTCGGACGGCCAGCTCATCCACACGGTGCAGTCCCTCGGCAAGGTCTCGAACGCGCTGACGCGGCTCACTCCCGGCGACACGCTGGGGGTTCGGGGACCGTACGGGAGGGGCTGGCCCATCGCAGAGGCGAAGGGTCGGGACCTCGTGATCGTGGCGGGGGGCCTCGGGCTGCCTCCGCTGCGGCCCGTCCTCTACGAGATCTTCCGGAACCGCGAGGCGTACGGCCGGATCGAGATCATCGACGGGGCCCGGACTCCGAAGAACCTCGTGTACTACGACGAGGTGCAGGGTTGGCGGCGTCGCTCGGACCTTCGAATCCAGGTGACGGTCGACGCAGCCGGGCGCGATTGGTACGGCGATGTGGGGGTGGTCACCACCCGGATCCCCGACGCACGGTTCGAACCGGAGCGAACGACCGCCTTCATTTGCGGCCCGGAAATCATGCTCAAGCTGACGGCCCAGGCCTTGGCCGCCCGAAAGGTCCCGGCCGATTCGATCTTCATCTCCATGGAGCGGAACATGAAGTGCGCAATTGGCCTGTGCGGCCACTGCCAGTTCCAGTCGTCCTTCGTGTGCCGAGACGGTCCGGTCTTCTCCTACGCGGCCGCCCAGCCGCTCCTCAACGTGAAGGAGGTCTAGGTCCGATGGCCCAACGGAAGCCCCGAGTCGCGGTCTGGAAGTTCGCGTCGTGTGACGGGTGTCAGCTGACGATGCTCGATTGCGAGGATGCCCTTCTCGCGATCGCCGGCCAAGTCGAGATCGCCAACTTCCGGGAGGCGTCGAGCGCCGTCGTCGACGGTCCGTACGACCTATCGCTCGTCGAGGGGTCGGTGACGACGCCGGAGGATCTGCGACGCATCAAGGAGGTCCGCGCGGAGTCCCGTGTCCTCGTGACGATCGGGGCGTGCGCGACCGCGGGCGGGATCCAGGCGCTCCGCAACTTCGCGGACATCGACGAGTATCGCCGCGCGGTCTACGCCCAACCCGAGTACATCGAGACCCTCGCGACGTCGACCCCGATCGCCGACCACGTACCGGTCGATTTCGAGCTCCGGGGATGCCCGATCTCGAAGTTGCAGCTTCTCGAGGTCCTCTCCGCGTTCCTGACGAACCGCGCACCGAACGTACCGAACGAGAGCGTCTGCATCGAATGTAAGCGCCGAGGGAACGTCTGCGTCCTGGTCGCGCGGGGGACCCCGTGCCTCGGCCCGGTGACGCAAGCGGGGTGCGGGGCGATCTGTCCCGCGTTCCACCGCGGATGCTACGGCTGCTTCGGCCCCCAGGGGAGCCCGAACATTCCCTCGATGCTGAAGAACCTCGGGGAGCTCGGTCTCGCGCCCCTCCCGATGCACCGGGTCTTCCGGACGTTCAACGCGATGGCCCCCGCGTTCCGGACCGCGGCCGACGCGGCCGCCGCCGAGGAGACGGCTCGATGACCGAACGGACGATCTCCGTCGACTACATCGCCCGGGTCGAGGGCGAGGGGGCGCTCAAGGTGCGCATCCGGGGCACGACGGTCGAAGACGTCCAGCTCAAGATCTGGGAACCTCCCCGGTTCTTCGAGGCCTTCTTGCGCGGTCGCTCCTACCTCGAGGCGCCGGACATCACCGCGCGGATCTGCGGGATCTGCCCCATCGCCTACCAGATGAGCTCGTGCCACGCGATGGAGCAGGCGCTCGGCATGCGGGTACGCGGCCAGCTCCGCGCCCTTCGCCGTCTTATCTACTGCGGGGAGTGGATCGAGAGTCACGCGCTCCACATCTACCTCCTCCACGCGCCGGACTTCCTCGGCTACCCGGACGCGCTCGCGCTGGCGAAGGACCACCCGGACGCCGTGAAGCACGGACTCGAGCTCAAGAAGATCGGCAACGAGCTGATGCAGCTCCTCGGAGGACGCGAGATCCATCCGATCAACGTCCGCGTCGGCGGTTTCTACCGCGTGCCGACGGTCACGGAGCTCGAGAGAATCCGCCCGGCGCTCGAGACCGCGCTCGGCCTCGCGGAGGAGACCGTCCGGTTTGCCGCGGGGCTCACCTTCCCCGACATCGAGGAGGACTACGAGTTCGTCTCGCTCCGCCACGAGCACGAGTACCCGATGAACGAGGGGGACGTCGTCTCGAACCGGGGCGTCAAGATCCCGATGAGCCAGTTCGAGGACGTCTTCGAGGAGACCCATGTGCCGTACTCCCACGCCCTCCAGTCCCAGCACCGGGGCGAGGGTTCGTACCTGGTCGGTCCGCTCGCCCGGTATGCCCTCAACCACGACCGGCTCCTCCCGAGGGCGAAGTCGATCGCACGCGAGGTCGGGCTCGAGGACGTCGTCCGGAACCCGTACCGGAGCATCATCGTCCGAGGGGTCGAGACCGTCCATGCAGTCGAGGAATCCCTGAAGATCATCGATGCCTACAAACCTCCGGACGAACCGTTCGTCGAGCCGCCGGCCTCGTTCCACGCGACGAGCGGGGCCGCGATCTCGGAGGCGCCGCGGGGAATGCTCTACCACCGCTACCGACTCAACGAGGAGGGACTCATCGAGGAAGCGAAGATCGTGGCCCCGACGTCGCAGAACCAGAAGCGGATCGAGGACGACCTTCGTCACCTCCTCGACCGCTCGCTGAATCTGGACGACCGAGAACTCACAAACGCGTGCGAGAAGGCGATCCGGAACCACGACCCGTGCATCTCCTGTGCGACGCACTTCCTGAAGCTCGACCTCGTGCGGGCCTGAGTGGCCGTCAATGCCTGAGACCAAGACGCCGCCGAGCGGACCGGGGCGCTGGCCTCTCGTCATCGGGGTCGGGAATGAGCACCGCCGCGACGACCGCTCGGGACTCGAGGTCGTCCGGGGTCTCCCGAGCCGACTCCACGAGCGCGTCCGCATCGCCGAGTGCCAGGGAGACGTCACCGACCTCCTCGATCTGTGGAGCGACGAGGCGGAGGTGATCGTGGTCGACGCCGTGCGATCCGGGCACCCGCCGGGGACCGTCCTACGGCTCGACGATGCCTTCATCGAGATTCCGCAGCTCGGTGCGACCTCGACGCACGGCCTTTCCCTCTCCGAAGCGGTCGGACTCGGCCGCGCCCTCGGGAAGTTCCCCGCGCACCTCGTGGTGTACGGGATCGAAGCCGAGGACGTGGGGATGGGGGAGGGGCTCTCCGCCCCGGTCTCTGTCGGGATCCAGGAGGCCATCGAGCTCGTCACAACGGAGGTCCGGAGCCTCCTCGGCCCCGCGTCGATCACGTGAGGGACGACGATGCACGAGGAGGCGATGGTGCGGGACCTCGTCCGGAAGGTCGAGGAGGTGGCGCGGTCCGAGGGGGGGATCCGCGTGACCCGCGTACGGCTCTGGGTGGGCGCCCTTTCTCACCTTACCGCTCGAGGGCTTCGCGATCGCTGGCCCGTCGCGACCCGGCAGACGGCGGCCGAAGGCTCCGACCTCGATCTCACCGTCTCCTCCGATCCGCGCGACCCCCGGTCGACCGACATCGTGCTCGAGAGCGTGGACGTGGCACCCTCCGGGGAGGTCGCATGACGGGAGCGACGAACCCGGATTGGTCCCGTCGCCCCGCTCCCTTGATGAGGCCTCGGGGAGTGGCCCGGCGGCTTCGGAGGCGACCGGGGCCGGAGGAGCTTCCATGTGCCTGACCATCCCGGGGCGGATCGTCTCGATCGACGCCTCCGACCCGGTCTCCCGGACGGCCCGGGTCGACTTCGGCGAGGTCGAGCGGACCGCGAGCCTCCTCTACGCCCCCGACGCGGTCGTCGGCGACTTTGTGATCGTCCAGGCGGGGTTCGCCACCCGGCGGCTCGGCGAAGCCGAGGCCCGCGAGGCGCTCGAGTACCACCGCCAACTCGACGAGCTTTCCCGATCGAACGGTCCGGCGGCGCGGCCGACCCCGACCGCCCGCCCTCCGTCCGTGCCCACGTGAGGTACCGATGAACGAGCGAGGATCCTTACTCGGAATAGGTCTGGTGCTGGTCTTCCTGACGGCTTTCATCAGCGGAGTGTCGACGTTCGTGAACGCCTATGCGGTCGGGGGGACGAACTCCGATGCATTCGTCACCGTCCGCAACATCGTTGTCGCGCTCGCGTTCGTCCCGGTGGCGCTCCTCGCGAGCCGATACCTTCGGGCCGGGACCCTGCGGCGCGTCGACTGGGCCCGGCTCGTGATCATCGGACTCATCGGAGGCGCGATCCCGTTCCTTCTGTTCTTCCACGGCCTCCAGCTCGCGACCAAGGCCGGCGGTGCCGTGACGGCTTCGTTTGCCTACCGGACCCTCTTCCTCTTCGCGACGGTCTTCGGGCTCCTCTACCTTTCCGAGCGGTTCCACTGGTGGGTGGTCCTCGCGGCGGGGCTGATCCTCGGCGGCAATGTCCTCCTCCTGTCGCTCACCGCGCCGGTCTGGACCGACGGGACGGCGTACGTGCTCGCCGCGACCGTCCTCTGGGCGGCCGAATACACGATCTCGAAGCGGGCGCTGCGGGACCTCCCGTCCGCGACCGTTGCCCTCGGCCGGATGGGGTTCGGAGCGGTTTTCCTTGCCGCGTATCTGGCGATCACGATGCAGTGGGGCGCGGTCGCCGGGTTCTCCGGATCTGAGTGGGCGTGGGTCGGCATCAGCGCGGCGCTCCTCTGCGCGTTCGTCGCAAGCTGGTACCCCGGCCTGAAGCGTGTCGAGCTTGGGCCGGCGACGTCGGTCCTGGTCCTCGGCTTCCCGATCACCTGGCTCCTCGGGATCCTGGTCCGCGGCAGCCGGTTCACGCTGGGCGAGGCCGTCGGCGCGGTGGCCGTCGTCGCCGGAGTCGCGGTCGCGGTGGGCCTCTCGCAGTTCCGGGCGACGGGGTCGTACCTCGCCCGTCTCTTCCGCCCCGAAACCCGCTCGACGTGAGATGGACGGGGTCGCGCTCTGCGCCCGCTTCAGCATCGCGACGAACCGGCTCCAGTTCTGCGGGCCCGCCGACGCCGAGCCGACCCTCTATTCGGCGATCACGCAGGAGGCCGGGCTCGACCGGGCGCGAGCGGCCCTCACCCGGTTCGAGGCGCTCTACCCGTACCTCGAGGCGATCGGTGGGAAACATGGGCTCGATCCGTTCGACCCCCGGGTGGTGGAGGCGTACTGGATCGGGAACCGTCTCCTGGACACGTTCGACCGGGCGGACTTCCTTCGGATCCTGGAGGCGCTCGTCCGTCGTGGCCTCCCCCGGTCGACCGCGGATCGGCTTCGGGCCCATCTTCCCGCGGAACCGCTGCCCCACCACGCCTTCCACGTCACGTTCGTAGGGGTGGGCGAGGTCACGGGCCACGTCGAGACGACCCTGGCGAACATGGAGGCATGCCGGCCCTCGATCGTCCGGGTTCGGGAGGTCCGTCGCGACTCTCTTTCGGTCGAACGGTCGCCCCTTACCGTGACGGGGGGGCGGCTCTCCCACGGGCCGTCGGAGATCGGTGTCCAACCGTTCGATCGGCGGATCCTGCCGCGGGTCGAACCGGGAGACGCGGTGGTCGTGCACTGGAAGCACGCGGCTCTCGTCCTGGATTCCGCTCAGGTCCGCGCCCTCGAGCGGTACACGGACCGCTCGATCGATGCGGCGAACGAGGCCCTCCCCGGTTTGCGGGCGCTGGGCTGACGTTCTGGGCGCTAGAATGACATTCGTCGCACGTGGGGCAGGCCGATCGCGAGCACGCCGCCGATCAATAGCCCGATGGCGTCCAGGAGCATCAGCGTCCCCAGCGGGACGCCGACGGAGAGGCTCCCGACGACCAGAACCGCGATCGACCCCGAGACACCCGTGAAGAGGTAGAGATTCGCGCTGAGCCGTCCGAGAAGCTCCGGCGGGTACGTCCCCTGAAGCCACGTGTATTTTGCGGTGTACCTCGCGGCGAGTGCAGCGCCGACGCCGGCGAGGAGCAGTGCGATGACGATGAGGGACGACGCCGAGGCCACCAAGCCCAGGACGCAGATCCCCGCCACCGCCGGAGTGAGAATGACGATGCGACCGACGAACCTCCGGGGGTTGAGATGCCCGATCCAGATCCCCGCGGCGGATCCTCCGACGGCGAACGCCGTGACGAGCGGACCATAGACTTCCGCCGGCGAGGCGAACCGCTGGTAGGCGATCGCGGGGATCAACAGTGGGGGAACCGCCGCGAAGAACCCGACGAGGATCTCGAGGCCCCCGAGCTCGCTCAGGGTGCGCCCGGCGCTGCCCCGAAAGCCATCCCAGCCGCGGCGAAACGTCTCCCAGAACGGAGTGCGCGGAGAGGCCTCGACGGTGAGGACGAGCGGCACGGTCACCGCCGTTGCGGCGAGGAGAAGAATCGCGTATGCGGTCGCCCCTCCGAACGGTCCGACGAGATAGACGAGCGCGCCACCCCCGGCGTACCCCCCGATCTGGGTCCCAACGGCGACGACGCTCGCAAATCCGTCGGCGATGAACAGCTGGCGCTTCGGAAGGACGATCCGGGGCGCGACCATGAAGACCGCCCAGTCGAGGTCCCAGAGCACCGCGAGGAGGAACACGAGGCCGAGCAGCACGCCGATCGAGAGCGTGCCGGCCCTCAGCTCGTAGGCGAGGGCCCCCGCGGCCGCCGCCTGGACGGGAAAGCAGGCCAGCAGCACCCATCGCTTGTCGAGAGCCCGGTCGACGATCGGTGCGACGAGGAAGGTCGCGCTGTACACGCCGTACTCGACGAAGAGGACCGCGCCGGCAATGAGGAGGTTCCCCGTCAATCCGTACGCCAGGAAGAGGACCGAGACGGCGTACACTGCGTAGCCGGTCCCGGAGAACGTCTGACACGCTAGGAGAAGCCGGTACCGAGGATTGGCGAGTAGCTCCCGCCACCCGCCGCGTTGGTATTCGAGCTCAGGGCCAGGGCCGCTTACGAGGGTCCCTGCGCTCGCGTCCCGCGACAGATCCTCCCCACCGGCAGATCCGGGAGGTCCCATGTCAGGCCCGGTGCTCGGCCTCAGGAGGTCGCACCAGGAACCGGCAGACCCCGTCGCCTGCGACCGCGCGGTGGCTCACCGTCACCGAGGCGCCCAGGAGGTCGCGGAAGAGACGTCGTTCGACCTCACAGGCTTCGCCAAATCGCTCCGCGATCGCGAGGATCGGACAGTTGTGCTCGAGCAGTTCGAACGACATCCGCCCGCAGCGATGGTGCGTCGCGACGTACCCCTCTTCGTCGCGGATCCGAGCGAGCTCTCCGACTCTGCCGGCGAGATCCCGGTGGGCAAGGCGTCCGGAGTGCTTCGCTCGGAGCCCTTCGGCGCGCTCCTCGAGCATCGCGCGGACGGCCCCACGGCCCATCCCCCGTTCGATGAACGCGAGCGCACTCAACGACAGCTGGGCGTACGCCTCCGGGAACAACCGGCCGGTTGATGGGGTCAACCGATAGCAGGCGTGCGGGCGCCCCCGGCGGCCCCGCCGGTACTCCCGCTCCACGAGGCCACCGCTTTCGAGATCCGAGAGGTGCTTCCAGGCCGCCGCACGCGAGACGCCGAGCGCGCTCGCGACGGCAGAGAGCGTCGCGTTCGGGGACCGCTTGAGGTGGAGGAGGATGCTCTTCTTGGCGGAGGAGAACCCCGTCGGGCCGGCGTTCCACGCCGCATCTTCCGCCATCACGGGCGGAGGGACACCGAGGTTTATCAATGACTTCATTGACGAAGTTGACAAATCCTCTCGGGCTGCACCGGTACCGGTCCGGGAACTTCGAACTAGGGCGGGTTCTCGCGTCGATGCACCTCGGGTCCCGGTACTGCCGGATCCGAAGTCCATATCCATCCTTCGGGGCGGCGAACTCGCACTCCGTATCAGCAGTGCTCCGACCTCTAGGTGTCGAGATTTCCATGGGGGGTTGGAATCGGATGTCCGGTAGACGAGTAGCGACGACGAAGAACGTGGGAACGAAAATCGACGAACGAGCGTTGACGCCTGTAACGGCCGTAGCCATACTGGTGGCCGTCACCGTGTTGGTCGGTGCCGCGGGGTACTTCGTGCTGAGCGACATGTCGCATGCGACGACCACCACCGCGAAGAGCTGCTCCTCCGCGAATGTCACCCAGTGCTCTGATCGCGAGATGCTGGGCCTGACTAGCCCGACCATCGGGCAGCTCGCGCGAGAGGGCGGCGGAGCGTAGGGACGGACCGCTTCTCCATGGAACCGTGGGGGATGGTGGGAGTGCTTGGGGGGCGAGCAGGGAAGCCAAAGGAGACAACTGATTTACGGGGGGCGGAAGTGACGGGCCTCAATGGTCGACATCCACGAGACCCCGGCCGTTCCACCGATGGACCCGAAGGGGGACGAGCGGTTGGGCTACTTCATCGCCGGCGCGCTTCTCATCCTCGTCGGCTGGATCGGAGGCGTCGTCCTGAACGTGCTCCTCCATCTGCTCGCTGGCAGCGGTGGAATGGCGGTCGGGTGGGTCCGCATCACGTCGACCTTCGGCCCGTACGCGTGGGCGGTCGTGGGATTCGGTCTTTTTACGGGCGCGATTGGAGTTGTCCTGCTCGCGCTGGGTCGCGGCTCTCCGAGGGGCCCGCTCGTCCTCCCGGGCTACGACTACTGAGTTCGGTTGGACGCCGGGGTCGGACGCTGGAACCGGCGCGAGGGGGGTGAGCGGCTCCCGACCGGGCCCCGAGAGGTCTTCTGGACCTCGAGGCAGTCGGTGCACACCCGCTCGTCCACGTCGAGGCAGTTGCGGCAGAACGTCCGGCCGCACACTGTACATCCCAGCGACGCGGGAGCTCCACAGCGCGCGCACTGCCCTACGAGCATGGTCGGGCTCCCCCGGTTGGAACCAATTCAACTGAGAATACCGCTGGCCTTAAGCCCTTCGACAAAACCTGAGGAATAGCTCGCGGAGGTAACGAAGTGTGCGGCCCGTCGGGCCCGCGCGCTCGCGGACGTGAAGCTGACCCCAAAGCCCGCGGCCCTCAACATGCGTGCATCGTTGTCCCCGTCACCGAGGATCACGCAGTCTTCGCATCGGAGTCCCACGAGTCCGAGCGCCCGCTTGAGACCGGGAAGCTTTCCCCTTCCGTGCTCCATGAGGTGAATCGCGTATCCGGTCGACTCGACGTCGACCCCTCGCCCCCGAAGGAGACGACGGATCCTGGCCAGCGACACGCCGGCCTCGAGAGCGACCTCGCTCTCGCGCCACCGATCGGTGAAGAGGCGACGGACCGGTACGCCGGAGGCCCGCAACAGCCGGAATGCAGCTCGGGCGACCGCCGGATCGGCCAGCCGCTCGACACGATCCTTCCCGTCGCTCGTCTTCCAATACAGCATCCCACCGTTTTCTGCGACGATCGGTCCCGTGAGTCCGAGCGATCGATAGAGCGCGAGGGCGACCGGAAGGACGTTGCCCGTCGCAAGGAGGACCGGAATCCCCGAGTCCTCGACACGTCGGACAAGCGCCAGTGCCTCGGGATCGAGACGCCGGCTCGCGTCCGTTAGCGTTCCGTCGACATCGGTCACCACCGCGCGGAGTTTGCGACCGCTCGCTCCGCGGTTCAGAGGTTCCGGCCGAATCGACAATTTCTACCCCCCCCCCAGTGGGTTCACGGGGCGGTCTGCGCACGGAGTTTTGCGATCGACCGTCGGAGCGTTTCGGCGACCTCTTGCCCGTCGCGGCGCCCGCGCACCTCGCGCATGACGTCCCCCATCAGGGGAGAGAACGCGGCGTCTCCCCGTCCCCGCACCATGGCCGCGTTCTCCCGGACCACTCGATCGACGAGCCGGGAAAGATCCTCGGCAGTGAATCCCGAGAGCCCCGCCCGCTCGACCGCACTATCGAGATCTGGGGCGCCCATCGCGAGGGCCATCAGAACGGTCGGAATCCCTTCCTTCGCGATCCGTTGGCTCTCCACCGCTTCGAGAACCGACTCAAGTGTCTCGAGGGACGGGTCGAACGACCGCGCTTCCCCGGAGGCCGACGTGACGGACGGAAGATCCTGATAGAGCAGGCGAACCACCAGCGGAGCCACGTGCCCGCGTCCCGTAAGCTCCTCAAAGAGCGGCTCGTGCTCGCTGTAGACGATCTGGCGGACGACCTCGGAACCGAGGCCGTGCTCCCGCTCCAGCCGGGCGCGAAGCGCCTCGGGCCGCTCGGGCAACTCCCGCAGGAGCCGGGCCCGACGGTCCTCGGTCAACGGAATCGGCGGGATGTCCGTCTCCGGATACATCCGATCCCGACCTGGGAGGGGGCGGGAGTACCGGGTCCTTCCATCGGGGAGCGGGTCTCGGGTCTCGCCCGGAATCCCCTCGATCGCCGCCCGTGCTCGGGTGGCGATGCGACGCAACGCGGATTCCGCTCGCTCGCGGAGGCGATCGATGATGAGGACGAATGCGTCATCGGGCCCCAGATCGAGCCGTCGCCGGACCTCCTCGATCTGCGAATCCGTGATCCCGAACGCAGGGAGCTCGTCGGAGTGGAGAAGGCCCCGCAGGCCGAGCGCACGAGCCTGATCCGCGAGCTCGCGGCCGAGGCGCTCCTCGGTTTCGGGAGGAGATCGAAGCGTGCCCGCGAAGCCCGGGAGACCGAGACCGAGAACGTACGCACCCTTCCGATCGACATCGGACACGGGCCCGGAGGAGATGCCGCGGAACACCTCGGTGAGGTCGACCGGATCGCGCTCCGCCACCCGTGCCCCCCGGCGGACGAGTTCATCCCGGACGTGGAGCAGGACGCGTTGTCGCGCGACCTCCCCGTCTACGTACTGCTCGATCTTCGCAAGCTCCTGTACGCCCTTGATCTCGATCCTGCGCCCGCCTTCCGCCGAGACGTTGACGTCCTCGCGGATCGTCCCCAGCCCGCGACGCACCCGCCGGGTCGCGCGCAGGAGCGCGCCGATCTCCTGGGCGACCTCGCGGGCTTCAGCCCCCGAAGTGATCTCGGGACCGGTCGCGACCTCGATCAAGGGGATGCCGAGCCGGTCGAGGCGATAGACGACTTCCCCATCGGTTTCACCGACTTTGCGTGCCGCGTCCTCCTCGAGGCAGATCGTGGCGATCGAGATCGACTTCCCTCCGACGTCGAGGTGGCCATCCCGAGCAATCAGCGCGGTCCTCTGGAACCCCGAGGTATTAGATCCGTCCACGACGTTCTTGCGCATCACCTGGACCTCGTCGACCCACTGCGCCTCCACGAGGAGCGCGAACGTGAGTGCAGTGTCGAGCGCGGCCTCATTCAATGGATGCGGAGGCTCCTCATCCAACTCGACCAGGCACGTCGAGGGAGAGATCTCGTATCGATAGACCAGCCCTCGGGCGGCCTGAAACGCAGCGGCAGGATCGACCTCTCGATCCTCCCCGCTCGCGGCGCGTAGGCGACGATGAAACGAACCCTTCACGTCCTCCGACAACACGGCCGGGCAATCACAGAAGAGCTTCCCGGTCGCAAGCTGTTGGTGGACTTCAAGTCCGGCCTTCATCGCGCCCCTTCGACGATGTGGCGCCGAAGGAATTCTCCCGCCCGGTCGGTCTGCAGAAGTCGTACCACGGTCGTCGGGTCGGAGGAGCGACCCAGCGCCCAGGCCATCTTCGCGTACGCCGTCTCCGGCAGAAGGTCTTCGAGATAGACGACCCCCGCGCGCGCCAGTTCCCGACCTGTGGAATAGATGAACGGGTCGGCATTCCCCGCGAGGCATTGGGTCGTCATCGCGACCACGGTTCCGCGCTCGACCGACGCGCGGATCCAGCCCGTATGGACCGACGCCGTATGCCCGAGCCCGGTGCCCGCGAGGACGAGGCCACGAAGCCCCTCCGCATAGGCGGCGGCCTTTTCCGGCGGCATCCCCGGATAGAACCACAGGAGGCCGGTTCGGGGCTCGAGTGGCCCCTCGACCCGTGCGGGTCCCGAGGCGGGGGGCCGCGGAGGGACATCGAAGTGGACCTCTCGGTTCTCCACGTACCCGAGTGTCGGGCCGTTGCGGCTCTCGAACGCGTCGCGCCGACTGGAGTGCATCTTGCGCACCCAGGTCCCGCGGTGGATCGCGAACCGGGAGTCGGAGAGACCCGAGTGCATGACGACCACGACCTCACCGAACCGGCGGTCATGGGCGACCTCGACGGCGGCCCCGAGGTTCGAGGCGCCATCGGAGGAAGGGCGATCGGGGGAACGCTGGGCGCCGACGAGCACGACCGGCCCGGGAAGGTCGATCAGAAGAAAGCTGAGCGCTGCCGCCGTGTACCCCATGACATCCGTTCCATGAGCGATCACGACGCCCGTCGAGCCGGCGCGAAACGACTCGACGACCCTTTCCGCCAGCACCTCCCAATCATGCGGCGTCAGGTCCTCGCTGAGCCGGTCGAAGACCGGAACGATTCGGACACGACCGGCCCGCTCGAGCTCGGGATAGAACGAGAGGATCTCGCGTTCCTCCTTCACCGGCTTGACGCCGCCGGTCTCGTAGTCAACGCGCGAGGCGATCGTCCCACCGGTGGTGAGGAGGGTAACGACGGGTGCGCCGGCGGACATCTCTGGCGAAACGGAGGTAGGCAGCGTCCCGGAAAGAGGCGAGACCCGGGGCCGTTCGAGCAGCCGGAACGTGACATCCTTCTCGATCCGCACCCCAACATTGTAGCCACTTTCGAGCTTCAGAGGTAGGATCCGATCTCCCGAGAGTTCGTGGCGGGAGACGACCGTTCCCACCCAGCGGCGACCCTTCCCGTCGACGATTTCGACCCGCTGGCCCATCGGGAGCGTCCGCAATGCCTCCCAGGGGTCCGAACCCGAACGTTCCGCCATCGACCTGAATCGGTTGTCCCGGTGGCGGGGGAGCGGCCCACGGTATAAAGTGTAGTTCGCGCCACTTCGAAGTCGACCCCGACCTTTTATAGAGGGCCCTCCTCGGCGAGCCGGACCGCGTCACGAACGGATGCCCGTGTGGGGTAGCTACAGGAACGGGGCCCTTCCCCCGACCTGCTGCAATGGATTATCCTAGAGGCCTGCGGAGCCTCAGACCTGGGTTCGAATCCCAGCACGGGCGAGTCTCCCTCTCTAGCCGAAAGGCCGCCTCTCGGCGCCAAGAGGCTGCCGGTTTCGGTCGTGACCGATCTCCCCCATACCGGTCGTGGGCGGACTTCTTCACTGAACCGCGGTGGGAGACCAAACTGCTGGATCGACTCCCTAGCCGCTTCGCGAGCACCCCCTGAACTTGCAAGCTCACTACGACCATTCGTCAGCGACACTTTGAACGAGCGTGCAGGATGCGTGGCCACGGTGTCTTCCTCGATGTTTCGCTTTTGAGACGCAGAGCGATGCGACTTCGTTGATAGGCACAGATGTGATTGAACGTACGACTGCCGTCCTCAAGAACGGTCGGATCGCGACCATCCGTATGGCTGTCCCGGACGACGCCGAGAGAATCACCGACTTCGTGAACTTGGTCGGCAGCGAGAAGCGATTCGTCCTACGAGAGCGGGCCACGTGGACCATCGAAGAGGAACGGAAGACGCTTGCGGCGGCCGATGGAATTGGGAGTATCTTCCTAGTTGCCGAAGTGGCTGGGCGTCTCAGCGGAGTTCTCAACATCGCACGGGGCCGGTCGCCCAAGAACACCCATGTGGCGGAATTCGGAATGGCCTGTCATCCCGATTGTCGAAGAGTTGGTCTGGGGACCGCTCTGATCGGTCGCGCCATCGACTGGGCACGCCTCGCGGGGGTCCGAAAGGTAAACCTTGAGGTCTTCGCCACCAACAAGGGTGCAGTTGCGCTCTATCGACGTCTGGGCTTCGAAGTGGAAGGCCGTCGGAAACGCGAATTCTTAATCGAGGGCCGGGAAGTCGACGGCTTGCTAATGGCTCGCTGGCTCCAGTAACAGGTTTCCCTTTGTGCGCTCCAGGGACTCTCCCCCGGTTCTACTGAAGCAATGATCGGTCCATTTCCCGAATCTCAAACCCGATGCTCCGGATCCAGAAGTCAGCACTTCGGGCACCCCCCCACGGTTCCACGCGCGGATCGGAATCGGGGCCTCCGACCGCGAGCAATAGGTTTCTCGGACTCGCTCCGAGGGTCAGGAGCTGCTCCACTTCGAGAGGGGGCTCTTCCGGACACCCCTCACTGCGACCGAGACCGACCCGGAAAGGGCAACGCAACGCGGGCCACCACGAATCCCCGTGCGGATGCCATTCCCGCGAGATTCGTCCTTCCGACTCGGGAACCCAACGGCGTCAGAGTCTGATGGGTGCCGTCGACTTATGAGCGGTCGCACCAAGCAAGGCAACCTCTATATCGATGTAGTGTATCGCTATAGTTGAAATGTCTGCGAAGACCGTCGCGCTCGATCCCGAGGCGTACGAACTGCTGCGTCGGAATCGCCGTTCCGGGGAGACGTTTAGCGACGCGGTCAAGAGGCTTTCCGGTGGGCGCCGATCGATCCTGGAGTACGCGGGGATCTGGAAGGAGATACCCGACAGGGATCTGGAGAAGATCCGGAGCTTTCTCCGAGAGGGTCGCCGACGGGACCGCGAGAGGATGGAACGGCTGTTCCGACATGAGGGCTGACGTATGCGTTGCCTCGACACAACCTTCCTCATCGACTACGTTCGCGGTGAGGAACGGGCCACTCGAAGGGTCGCCGAACTTCTGCATGTGGGCGAAAGGCTGACGACCCCTACCGTAGCCGCTGCGGAGGTCCTAATCGGAGCTCATTATCGCGGAGGGCGAGAGCTCGCCCGCACTCTCGAGTTTCTCGAGCGGCTCGAACTCCTTTCCTTCGAGGCTGGCGAAGCGACGGAGGCGGGCCGCCTCGGAGCGGAGGCGCTGAAGAGCGGTACTCCACTGTCGGGCATCGATCTGCTCGTGGCGGCCACTTCACGGCATCATCGCGGAATCTTGGTGACACGAGACACGGTTTTCTCTCAAGTCGTGGGACTCGCGGTCGAATCGTACTAGTCCAGCGCTGAGCGTTCGGATCCGCCGCACCGGCTCTACTGATGCCGCTTTCCGGACATGATTCGAACCCCCGGGGGGTTCGAATCCCAGCACGGGCGAGTTTCCCTCTCCGACTGAACGGCCGTCCGTCAGAGCCGAGAGGCCCCCGTTTCGGATCGGACCGAAGTCCCCCTTGCCGGTCGTGGGCAGACCTCTTCACAACCGCCGGAGGAGGACCAAACTGCTGACTTTCGTCTGAGTCGAACTGCCGTTCTGCTTTCGAGTCAGCTTGCTTTGCCGCGTTGCATCGCTACCCGCATCAGGACGCGCAGGGCCCGAAGCGTGATCAGCTTGGAGGCCCCACCGGGTTTCTCTAACCGGACGGGGATCGCCGGGAATGGCTCGAACGGAGGCCCGACGAAATAGGAGTCGGCGGCCGCAATATCTGGATGTATGGCATCAAGATTCCATCGACCATCAGCTCTCCGTTTGCCCTCGAGGATCGCCAGCGCAGGGTCGATTCGCCGGTCAGCCCCGAATCCGAGAGCGGTCATCACGTCGAGCCCAACGAGCAGGTCGTAGTAGTAATGCACCGGATAATGGAATCGGAACCAGGGGCGATAGCGCGACCGTCCTTCGTGCATGAGCCGGCGGCGAAGGTAGAACTCTGCACCGCGTTCCACCGATCGACGGACGGAAGGCGTCCATCGCTCTCGGGGTAGAACGGCGAACGCGCTGAGGCCCTCCCAACACGCTAGCGTGCCGTGGCGCGAGGGGAAGCAGTTCCAGCCTCCATCCTCCTTCTGCTCCCTGACAATCCACTCGATGGCCCTCCGGACGCGGTGGTCTGAGCCCATTCCGACCTGGATAAACGCACGAGCGAGATTACCGGTGACGCAGAAGTGGGCGGAGCCCCCTGGTCCGAACCCTCCCTCTCTCGCGCTCAAGCGTTCGAGGAGGAGGCCGGTTGTCCTCCGCATGCGCCGATCGCGGACTGTCACACCAAGGTCCGCGAGAACGAGATATTACCAGAGCGTGGCCGCGTATTTGGGCCAGCTCAAGAGCTCGTAGTTATGCCAGAGTCCTCCGCGTAACTGCGATCGAAGAATGCGCGCAGCCCAGCCACGACGAGGAATCTGTTGCTCCGCAGCCCGTACGGCCGGATCATCCGCTGTCCTGCCCAGCAGGTCCCTGAGCGTGAGAGCGCGTGCGGTGGGTTGGGACGGCGATGTGAGCCAGCCCAGTATTCGAGAGGGAGGTTTGCCTTTCGCCATCGCCTGCCCATGGCGTTTTTGTACAAAGGAGGTGCGAGCGAAAGGAGCAATTTGGACACATCTCTACAGGTCATGGAGCAGCTTCGACCTGACGGCGGCCGAGTCGCGGATTTGAACCGTTCGGCCACCCTCCCTCCGACACGTAAACTCATCCTCGCGAAGTGGCTATGGTCGCGGACGAATGGTGCGTGATCCACGGCCTTCCAAGGCTTCGCGAGCTGAACCGGTCGTGCGGGATGCGACGAAGGACGATGTCGCGGCCATCTGCCGTTTCGGCGAGGCGCACATTAGAGCCCATTACACTCCCCTGATTGGCGCGGAGGCAGCGGACCAGCAGGTCATTAGGTGGTGGAACGAGACCGAAATCGGTGCGGCGGTGGACCGGGGGTTCGTGGTCGTCGCTGAGACCGACGGGCAGCTTGTCGGCGTCGGGCAGCGCGGCCGCCGAGGTGCTGACCACGTAATCTACAAGCTCTACGTCCACCCCGAATATCGCGACCGCGGACTCGGCCCTCTGTTACTCCATGCCCTCAGCAAACAGCTGCCCGCTAACACTGATCGGCTGTACGTCGAGCATTTCGTGGCCAACGAGCGCGCGGGTACGTTCTACGAGCGGGAAGGTTTCACCCTGGAGCGGGTCGAATCAGGCCCTACGGAAAACCCTGGACTCGGGATCGTTTGGCGTGTCCGCCATCTGGCTCGACCCGAACCCGCCCTCGGTCGAGCGTAATGAGGCGAAACGCACCCGGAGGTTGGGACGCCGTCTCATGTCACCCAAGGCAGGACTTGCGACACACCCCCGGGGGGTTTGACGGATCCCCGAGTGCGTCGAAGATAGGACGGGTGTTCGAGGACCTCCGCCTCGTCCCGATCCTCGAAAGGCAGGTCCTGAGTCACTTCCGCAGCGAGTATTCGAACAAGTAGTTGTTCGAATCCCAGCACGGGCGAGTGGGGTTCTGAGCCGCAAGGCTCGCAGCAGTGTCTCGATCTTGCCTCTTCGCAATCCATGGTCGGTTTCACCCTGCAGTGGCCCCTTGCTCTCCCCCCCGCGCTCCACGGACGTGTGATTCACCCGAAACTAGCCGGCGTGGCGCTTTGCGGAATCGCACCGACTCTTCAGCCGGCCTCCGGATCTTACCGAGACCGTGCGTGGAGAGTCCCCGGCGCGGAGTAAGGTCATGGTGTCGGGGCTCGTCCTGGCCTCGGGAGCGCGCGGGTTTCGCCTAGCACCTAATAGAAAGTGGGAGTCTATGGTACCAGTGAGCCGGAGTCCATGGGAGTACCGGTCCACGCCACACGCCCCGGTAGACATGCCTCCTCTCGCCGTGGTCTCGGAGTCATTCTAGTCGTGACCGGGGCACTCGTCGCTGTTCCCTCGCTCATCCTCGTAATACTCTTGCCCCAGCCCTACCAACAGATAGCGGGATTCTTCGCTGGAGCTGGCTTGACCTTAGTCGTCTTTGTGCCACTTCTGATCTTTACGAGGTGGCAGTTCGCGAGAAACGTAGGAATCTGTCCAACCTGTGGGGCTGAGGTCCGACCAGGAAACGGCTTCTGCGCTCATTGCGGTAGTCGCCTCTGGTAATCCCCTCCCGCGGGCTCGACTAGAAGGGACGCCTCGCGCCCGGGACCGAACTTCACCCCTGGATCCCACCCGTCTTCCACCGCGGATTCGAACCCCCGGGGGGTTCGCCTTCCAGCACGGGCGCTTACCCCGACCCGAGCGCGGACCGGTAGTGAAAATAGTCGCGGCAGCAAGAGCGCGTGAGTCTCGCCGTTGACCGGTCCTCAACCGGGATTCCTTGCGATGACTACATCCATTGCATGCCGATGGGGAATGCCGCTCGAGTTGCAATCGAATTCCACCTCACCTGAGTCGAGGATCTGCCAATCCCAGTAATAGCCGAGCAGCTCGCCGGAGCGATACGGAGACTCGGAAGGGTCCATTTCGGGCGGAGGCGCGAGGTACGGTTTCGGAACAAAGGCGTTCATGGCGTGGATGCCTCCGTGAATAGTGGATTCCTTGAAGTGGGAGAACCGAGCCGGGCGAATCGCTCGTGGGAGATTGTTCAATGCTCCGGAACTGAACACTACATCGAAGCGACGGGGGATCCGATAGGTACGAATATCGCCGATGCGGAAGCGCGCCGGAAGTCCCAATTGCACCGCCCTTCGCGTCGCCTTCGCTACTCCGACTCGAGAAATATCTATGCCGAGCACCCGAAACCCATGTCGGGCGAAGTGTATCGAGTCGCGCCCTTCCCCGGACCCCAAATCAATCAACGCACGAGACTCTCGCGTAAGAGATCGAGCGATGCGAACCACTTCACGGGCCAGGCCCGTCGGCCTAGTCCCCCAGTACCACCCAGGTCGCAGATACCGCTGATCGTAAATTGACTCGCGCCTCGGCAACGCCCGGCCCCTTCGGTCTCCATTCGGCGTACGTTCAGATTAGGATATCCTGCGCGCAGTCGAGGATTTGGCCCGGCCGAACAACGGGGCTGCGGAGGCGGGATTCGAACACCCCGAGGCGGCAAGCGGGTGCCCCCTGAGCCGCTATGCGCCCTTTCGGCAGGATTATCAGGCGGCTCGTAGTCGCCGGTCCTACCATTTCTCAGAGGGGAGCGAAGCACGAGGTCGCTGGAAACCATGAGGGACGTTTCGAGGATTCACGCCGGGGTGATACTCGGCACTGTGGTGATTGTTGTTCTTTACGCCCTCTCGAGCGTCGGAGTTTCGGTGGCTTCTGCTCCGAGTATTACTGCCGCTGCTTCTTCCGGTTCTGCTGAATCGGCCGTTCCATCGTCCGCCTCCATGACGACCGGCGCAGTTGCGAGTTCCCACTGGTACGCGGGTGCTGTCTACTCGGGAAGTGATGTGAAAGGAGAGGCAGTAGGTACGGTGTTGAAGGTCCCGAGCACTCTTCCGCGTTCGGGCAAGTGCAAATCAGACAGCACTGGCGACTGTTACTACGTTCTGCTGTCGGTATTCGACAGCACAGGAAGTTACGACCAGATCGGCCTCATCGCGAATGACGGAAAGTGGTGGGTGGGTTACTCGTATACGACGAACAAAGGAGGCTGCCCGGTGAACGATTCGGAATACAAAAGCCACCTTGCAGCAGCCTCGGCCACTCCGGGATCCGTGCTCTCGCTCTCTATCGGTGCTTCGTTTAGTTACACCGACGTCAACGGGAGCATCTACAGTTACCAGTGGGGGGTGAGTTTCATCGCGATAGACAGTACAACCAGCAGCGTCCTCGTGACCGAGGTCGTGCCGAACGGCCCGGTCACCCAAGGCACGTATCCGCCTTCGCAGGCGGAATGGCTGAAAGTTGAGACGGGCCAATCCTGTAAATCTGGACCCGCTGCCGGATACACCGTCTATGAAGAGGTCTACTCCGCGGTGGACGGCATTCCGAATACCAACTTCACTTTCACTAGCAATTACTACGAAACCTACCGCGCCAGCTCTGGGACTCCTGCTTCGTTCAAAAGTGACCCCTACAACAACAATCCGAGCGCCGTCAGCGTGGTAATCATAAAGATGGGAAAAGTAACGGACGTGTACTTAGACAACTGACGACAGCTTACCGATACCAGGCGACGCAGTTGTGGGAGTTATCCAATAGCCAAGCACCATGGATTTCCCGCTAAGGGGGGACTTTTCGCGCCGTGAGAAGTCGTTCCGCATGGATCAGCAGGGGCGGACGGACTAGAGGACTGCCCCAAGTCGGGTGGAGCAATGCGGACTGGCCTGCCGCGGACAAAGGACCCCTTGTGAGCGCAACCTGCCGGTTCTGCTACCTCCTCAGGTCAAGCTCCGCCCAGGACGAGCCCGAGAGGCGCTCCGAATAGCGTACGCGAATCGACTGGCCATCGCCGTAATCCTTGGGACTCTACTTCCGCTCTGCGAAGCGCAGAGTTTGGCCGAGATCTTCTGCGATGGAAGCCCGAGTCTCTCGCCTTCGGGGTGTTCGGGCTACGGGCATTCGCGAAGGATAGAATGCGACCGAGGTCCGCTCGCAGCCGTGACCCCGTCCCGATTCCCTATCGGATTTGTTCAGGGATTTCCCCTTTCGGCGTTGGTCGGACCCTCACAGCTCCCGCCCTATCAGAACCAAGTAACGAATGCCACTCCGGTTCCGCCAATCCGATTACGTTCAGGCCGAACCGCGGGGCAGTTCCGCTTTCGACACTTTTGCTTTCGATGGCCATATCTACCGGAACCTCGTGCGTGCGCAAGTCCAATCGGACCGGGGAAGCTGGGGGATTCGTAGATGGCTGGATTAGTGCGGACGGCATTCGTCGTGAGTTCCGTTGTTGGGATCACTTTCGTTCTGATGCTCTCGGGGGTCTCTGGCTCGTCGTTGCTCGCTCACAACCTTGGGTCGGATCATTCGACACCCGGCCGAGAGTATCCCGCGCTCAGGTCCGGCGGCGCGTATCTCGAGCTGAACGGGAAGAAGAACTCGAACTCGGGGCCCGCGCCGACGTCGGTGCTGGTTGCGGGGTTCGGGTTCCCACCCTTGACGACTGCTAACTTGACGCTCTACAACCCCTCGGTCCCGTCCTACAATCTGGACGGGGGTGTGTACCCGTATAACGGAGAGGACACCGGAATCCCCGTGAGCTCCTCCGGCCAGTTCTCTACCGATTACGAAATTCCGGTCGTCCAGAATAACACGTACGACTTCACGGCCACCGACCTTGGGACGTCAGCGACCGCGACCTTCAAGGTCACGACCCCAGCCTCTTCGTTCAATCATGAGACGTTCTCGGTTCGGGGCGGATCCGTTCATGCGGGGGGCGACGTCGTCCTGAACGGAACGGGCTTCTACCCCGACGATGTGGAAAACTTGTACCTTGGGAACACGACCGGCTTCTTCGCGCTCCCGACCTTTGACAACAACGGGAACGGCAACATAAGCTTCCGACTCCACATCGCGAACGCCACGCTCAACGGGACCTATACCCTGTTCATCGTCGGCGATACCGAAGGGTATGGAGCAGCGACGCTGAACATCATCGACACTGATGGTGGCGGATATTTCGCCTACAATGACTCGTCGTTGTTCTCTGTGACCGGGGTCTCGGGCGCTTGGGTCCAACCCGCGGTCACGTGCCCTCCTTCGGGTGGGGCGAACGCTTCATTCTGGGTCGGCCTCAATGGGGTTCTCAATCCTGCCGCGGAGCGTATCGGGACTCTCGCGAGATGTACCGATGGCATTGTGACGTACTCGGCGTTCTGGCAAGTCACTCCGTTCAGACTCGGCCTCCAATCGATCTCGACAGTTGCGGTCGCTCCGGGCGACGCGGTCAGCGCCTCGGTCACGTACGACGGGATCACCAACACCTTTACGTTGAAAATCAAGGTCAACGGCGTTTCGTTCACGAAGAAAGTTTCCGAGTTCGAACCGACGAACAGTGCCGAGTGCCTCGCAGGCAGCGAGGCTCCCCACGAGGGGGCCATGCCGTCTCCGCTGGCCAACTTCGGCAGCGTTACGTTCTCGTCGTGCAAGGCGACGGTCGGGGGTCACACGGCGACCGTCGGGAGTTTCGCCAACGCTCCACTCGATGTGCTTTCCTGGTTGGGCGTCCAGCTCACCTCGAACTCGGCCCTGGGCTCTGGCGGCTCGTTCACCGTGAGCGTCACCTAGGTGCCAACCCAAGGCTGGCCGGCTGAATCGAACGCCCAGACGTATCTCGGAGCGATCGCTGGCCTCGGCTCGGTATGCAGGGACACTGTCCTCGGCTCTCGACGATGGAACCACGAACTGACTTTCAGAGATCCGGTCAGGGGCGCGTAGCCCCCCTCTATCCACGCCTTTCGGTCACGACCCAAGCCCTCCCCAAGGTTCGGTAGGCCGGGCCTTGAGGGGTGCGTCGGTGCGCGACTGAACTCCTGACAAATCAGACGGCGAGAGGTCCTGCTACCCTACACTCAAGTACATCTCCACCGTCCCCGAGGTATGCCACAGCGGGGCCATCGCGTATTTGGGACGACGACGGTTCGGGTTTCCAAAGTAGTCAACGCACCTCTTAGGTATGTCTACGATTGGTGCACGGATTATCGCGCCGATGACTGGCGACTACAGTCCGAGGACCGGGTCAAGCCCAAGTTCCGGGTGCTTCGAATCTCGCCTCACAGAGTGGTGCGGATTCGGCTAGGGCCTAGCGGGTCGCACGACCCTCTAATCGCGGTTGATGTCGTCCGGCTCGATCCGCCAGCGGATTGGCACACCGATCAGATCGACGAACGCGACCGCATGGCGCTAGATTATCACCTGGTTAGGCTCGGGCCGAGGAAGACTCGTCTCGAGCTGTACGTCACCGAGCGTTGGGTGACGCCGGATTTCCCGACACGAAGGGAACTGCGGCGGCGGGTCTCAGAGACGTGGGACCGCTTCTCGGCCGCGCTCGAGGAACGCTATCGCTCTGGGGCCCCGGCTCGAGGCTGAACCCTTGGCGCTCGGGAGAGACGGTTGAAAGGACTGCTGCGCCCCGAGTGTTGAACCAGTCGTGAGAGTGGCTCTCGTCTGACCGACGCTTCGGAACTCCGGGTCTCCAAGTAACGGGGGCCCGGAGTTTTGCTTATCGGTTCTCTCGCAGAACGCTCCAGGTCAGAACCCACCTAGAACGCAAGATTCTCTTCGGGACCGAACTCAGTAGTGAGGGCACACCCCCACGGGGGCAACGCACCCCTTCTGAGCGTAAGGGGCCCGTTTCGAGCTGAACTCGAACATCGAACCGATCGCGTCGGCAGGTTTTTCTTTCGAACAGAGATGTCGTATAACCCCTTCCGGGAGGGACGGAGGGACTTCGAATGGGGCGCACGAGAGCTTGGACCATTGTCGGAACGGTTTTCTTGATGGTTACTGCGCCGGCGGCGCTCGGAGTGGGTCTCAGCGGCTCGTCGGAGCCACTCAGCCACACTGCGGCATTCAGTTCGCCGCCGGGAAGCTGGGTCGCGGGCGAGTTGTTGGGATATCTTCGCGGCGAAGCCTCGCCATCGAGTCCGGGTGGGCCCACTCTTTCGCTGCCCTCGCTCGCAGGAAGCCAGGGAGGATCTATTCCTGTGGGCTCCAGCCCTTTCGGGGTGGCCTACGACTCCGCGAAGAAGCAGCTGTTCGTCTCGAACTACGACTCTGACAACGTGAGCGTGATCTCCGCCTCAACGGACAGGGTTGTTGCCACCGTGCCGGTCGGGAGCGAGCCCGTCTCGATCGCCAACGACTCGGCAAAGCGGGAGGTGTTCGTCACCAACTACGGCTCGAACAACGTAAGCGTGATCTCGGAATCGATGGACAAGGTCGTCGCAACGATCCCGGTGGGGACCGCACCCCAAGGAATCGCCTACGACTGGGGCAAGAAGGAGGTGTTCGTAACCAACTACGGTTCCGACAACGTGAGCGTGATCTCCGCCTCAACGGACAAGGTTGTTGCCACCGTGCCGGTCGGGACCTTCCCCACCTCGGTCGCCTATGATTCGGGGAAGAAAGAGCTGTTCGTCGTGAACTATCACTCCGCCAACGTAAGCGTGATCTCGGACGCGACGGACAAGGTCGTCGCGACCGTGTCGGTGCCGGGCTACCCCGTAACGGCCGCCTACGCCCCTGGGAAGAAGGAGCTGTTCGTCACCAATTACGGCACCAACGGTGTGGACGTGATCTCGGACGTGACGGACACGGTCACCACGTCGGTGCTCGTGGGGACCGCCCCTTCCGTGGCCGTGTACGACTCGTCAAACAAGGAAGCGTTCGTCTCGAACTCCCAGTCCAACAACCTGAGCGTCATATCGGCCACGACGGACAAGGTGGTCGCCTGGGTGCCGGTCGGGAAGGACCCGTACGGGATGGCCTACGACGCGCAGAAGAAGGAGCTGTTCGTCTCGAACTCCGGTTCCAACAAT
>Ga0187781_10000594_pt1 | contig 26014 bp, 25 predicted proteins | sample 0715_SJ02_MP02_2_FD_132447 | JGI IMG/M metagenome (GOLD analysis project Ga0187781, IMG submission 132447) | Tropical peat soil microbial communities from peatlands in Department of Meta, Colombia - 0715_SJ02_MP02_20_MG | ecosystem: Environmental > Terrestrial > Soil > Wetlands > Peat | place... | reverse complement strand
TGGACAGGCAATGCAATTATGAAAACGCAAACCTCCTTCTCAAACACCGATCGTCCCTGTCCTAAAGGCTTTCTTTGCAGTGCCGGGACATTGAATGACCAGTTATTTTGGACAGCAGTGAAATGCTTGCGCCCGCTCCGCGGGCTGACTTCTTCAACGAACTTCAGGGACAGGACACTAGGGCGTGAGCCGATTCGGAATTGACGAAGTACCGAGTTCCGGCTTATATTTTCCTGGGTTGTTCTCAGCTCCGTTCTCAGGAGGTTCCCCATGCTCGAATTCACGCGTCGTAAGTTTCTTTATTCAGCCGCCGCCCTCGGTGTCGTCTCCAGGCTTGGATTCGCTAAGGAGGCGATGCTTCGCATTGGCGTGACGGATTGGAACTTGGAGAAGGGCGCCAACCCGGACGCCGTGCCGCTGGCAGCGCGCCTCGGGTTCGACGGAGTGCAAGTGTCGTTCGGACGGAAGATCGTCGACGATAAAATGCCCCTGGATAATCTCGAGGTCCTGACCCGATACGTCAGCCTTTCGAAACAGTACAAAATCCCCATCGATGGCACCTGCGTTGATCGGCTGCACGATAACGGGCTGAAGAGCGACAAGCTGGCGCCGAAGTGGGTGCTCGACTCGATCCGGCTGACCAGGGATCTTGATTCGAAGGTGCTGCTGCTGCCTTTTTTTGGACGCTGGGCTCTCGAGACCCGGCAAGAGATGGACTACGTCGGAGATGCCTTGCGCGACCTTGGGCCGGCCGCGGAAAAGGCCGGGGTGATTCTCGGACTCGAGAATACAATTTCCGCTGAGGACAACGTCCGGATTATGGAACGGTCCCGTTCCGCAGCCGTGCTGGTCTATTACGACGTGGGGAATTCCACCAAGGCGGGGTTTGATGTGGTGAAGGAGATCCGCTGGCTGGGGAAGGACAGGATCTGCCAATTCCACTTGAAGGATAATCCGCATTACCTCGGCGAAGGTCCCATCCAATTTCCACCTATCGTGCAAGCCATTCGGGATATCGGATTCTCCGGCTTTGCGAATCTTGAAACAGACGCGCATCCGAACCAGGTGGAAGCGGACATGCGCAGGAATTTGGCCTATATACGCAAGATCATGGGAAGCCAAGAGTCTAAAGTCGGGAGTTAAGAGTCGAGAGTCAAGAGTCGAGAGTCGAAAGTGGTAGACGAGAGGAGTCAGAAGTGGTTGAGGACTCGGAAAGTGAGCAGCTTTTCAAAGCCTGCCCTTTACCCTTCGAACGGTCATAGGGCTGGAAGTTCCCACTCCGCAACTTTCGACTCTCGACTCTCGACTGATTGAGGTGAGATATGGAACAAAACGAATCCAACACTTACACTCGCCGGTCGTTTCTCAGCCGGTCGTTAGGCGCCGGGGCGGCAGCGACGGCGTTTACCATCATCAAGCCCGAACTGGTACGTGGCGCGGGAAAGGAGCGCCTGCGCGCCGGTTTGGTGGGCTGCGGCGGACGCGGCACCGAGGCCGCCGCCGACTTGCTTACCGCCGACCCAAGCGTGGAACTCGTGGCGATGGGGGACATCTTCGAGGACAAACTCCAGAAGTCTCTGGCCAACTTACGCGATCCCAATTTCTTGATGGAGGCAAGCCCGAAGAAAGCCTCCCAATTCAGCGGCCAGCCCCTGGCGGAGTTGGTGGACTCAATCCGCAAGCGGGTCAAGGTTGATCCCGAGCATTCCTTCGTGGGCTTTGACGCGTATAAGAAGGTCCTGGCTTCAGACATCGACGTCGTATTGCTGTGCACTCCCCCGGGCCACCGCCCGGCGCAGTTCGAGGCGGCGGTCGAGGCCGGCAAGCACATCTTCACTGAAAAGCCCATCGCCACCGATCCCGTCGGCGCGTGCCGCTTCATCGAGGCGCTGAAGAAGGCGGAAGCGTCGAAGCTCACAGTGGTTGCGGGCACGCAGCGGCGCTCGCAGAAAGACTATATGGAAACGGTGCAGAAGATCCACGATGGGGCGCTCGGGGAAGTGGTGAGCCTTAGCGCCACTTACCTCAGCGGGCCCGTCCTGCACGTCGACCATCGCGATCCCTCCTGGGGCGATATGGAGTGGCAGCACCGCGACTGGTACTCTTTCGTCTGGATTTGCGGCGACCAGATGGTGGAGCAGCACATTCACACCATCGACTTCTGCAACTGGGTGATGGGCGCGTATCCGGTGAAGGTGGTCGGGTCAGGCGGCGCGGCGTGGCGCCCGCGGGAAGAACTCTACGGGAATATCTACGATCACCTGACGGCGGACTTCGTTTACGCCAACGGCGTGCACCTCTATAGCGCTTGCCGCCAGTATCCCAAAGGCTCTTATCGCAAAGTGTGGAACACCGTGGTGTGCTCGAAGGGGCAGACGGACGGCCTCGACCAGGGCACGCCCGGCCTCGATCCCTACGTTCAGGAGCATGTGCGGCTGGTGAAAAGCATTCGCGGCGATATTCCCTATACCAATGACGGCATGACCGTGGCCGAAAGCACCATGACCTGCATTATGGCCCGCGAAGCCGCCTACTCCGGCACGGAAATCACCTGGGACATGATCATGGCTTCTAAGCAGGACCTTCAGCCCAAGACTTTCGATTACAAACTCGCCATGACCGTGCCGCCCGTGCCCGTGCCCGGGCAGTATCAATTCACCTGACAAAGGCCTCGACTTATCGGATGAAATTGCCTGCCTTGATGACCGTGAGAACGAAATCGGTGTTTGAATAATTCGGAACTGACCCCTCACCCGTCCCGCCCCGGCTGATGACTACGCCGGCTGCGGGACACCCTCTCCCCAAGGGAGAGGGCCGTGAGCGATGTTTGATATCAGCCCTCTCCCTTGGGGAGAGGGTGGCGAGAGTAGCGAGCCGGGTAAGGGGTTTCTTCCCACAGACCCCCGCAACTTCGGATTGCGGACCAAGCTCAGTCGGTGACTTTGGCTGTCAGCACCAGCACAAGGGCATTATCCGGCAAATCCAGCGCCGTCTTGCCGACAACCACTTTCTGACCCTCGTCGATGTCAATATTGGTATGAATGCTGGCTGAGGTAGCCGTGGTCGGTTCCTCCCCCGGCTTATGGAATGACGGAACAACCGGCTGCTCCGCTCTGAACTCCAGGCCGGAAATCCTGACCACGTGCGCTTTCCCCTCAGTGACGATCTCGGCCTCCTTGAAATCGAGACGGAAATGTACGGCCTCGCTGCCGACCCTCGCCACGCCGGAGACGCCCGCCGGTGCCCCGTCCTGGCTTCGCAGAAACGCGGTGCTCAGCAGTTGAAAGTTCTCGTAATTCAAAACCCGCTTCAATTGTGTAATGACGTCCCTGAGTTCGGGTGGCAACTCGGCAGCCTGCATGGGCTGGCGGGCTGCCAGCACGAAGTAACCCGTGAGGTCGACGTCTTTTCTCGGCGGAGACGGCACATCTAACGCTTTGACCGCCTCTTCGACAGCCGCCACCGCGGCTGGAGAGCCGACCACCGTGAGGGCCTTCGCGTGCCGATCACCCCTGATTGACGCACCGAAATTCGCGAGCAGACTCGAAACATCATACGGATCGGCATATTTGAGCTGGATAATCTTGCGAGCACGTTCTTCCCTTGCACCCTCCGTCCCGGGGCCCACGTGTTCAGGCGGCGGTACTTCCTGGGCCCTCGCCGGGACCGTCCCCATTAGAGCAACAATAATGAATATCATTTCTGCTTTTCGCATTTCATATCTCCCTTCTCAATCCACCACCCAATAGATCACAACGTTGGGGTCGTCGGTCAGCAGTTTCACGACGAGTTCTTCCGGTGGCTTTAGACGCGCGGCCAGCGTGCTTCCAGATGGTTTCCGCTGCCGCAACTCCGACTTCGACTTTGCGGTTGGAATCTTCGGATACCCTAGCGCGGGCGTCTCGCCCGCTGTCACGCGGGCATCTTGCCCGCGCTGGGTTGTGCCTACGGCGACCCGCTCCACCGACGGCGGGCGAGACGCCCGCGCTACGTGTGACGGCGCTCTAGGCCGCCAGAGCGTTACGGCCGCCACGATCGCCGCTGTGACCAGTGCCGCCGCGAGCGCGAATCGCCACGCCAGAAAGCGAGCCGGCTTCGCCTCGGCCACGATTCCTTCCAGAACCCGCTCGCGAACCTCCGCGAGAACCGCCTCTTCCACCGATTCCTGCGCCAGACTCTTCAGCAGGGTCTGGCTCACGAGCAGCTTGCCTTTGAACTCCCGGCAGTCCCCGCAAGCCCGCAAGTGCGCGCCCAGCTTTGCGCTCTTGGGTTCCGGCAGGTCGCCCTCGATATCCAGCGCAATCAGTTTTTCAAAATCCAAACAACTCATAACCGCCTCTTCTCGAACCGATCCACGAACTTCCTGATCTTCACCCGCGCCATACTGATCTGGGAGCGGACGGTGGTTTGCGACGATCCCAGGATGCCCGCCACGTCTCTCGTTGTAAGCCCTTCGATATCGCGCAAGACGACTGCGGCACGTTCCTTCTCCGTCAGCGTCTTGATGGCCGCTTCGATCATGCGCCGCTGCTCGGAGCGAGTGATCTCAACGCCAGGATCATAGGTCAGCGTCGTCCCTTCCACTTCTTCAGCGGCAAGTGCGTCGTCCTGGCGCCGTTTGCGGTACTGGTCGTGGCAGACGTTGACGGTCATTCGGTAAAGCCAGGGCAGCAGCGGGCGTTTCTCGTCAAAGTGACGCAGGTACCTGTACAGGCGCAAGAAGACTTCCTGGGCCGCGTCCTGGGCGTCTTCCTTGCTGCCCAGCAAACGCCAGGCTGTCATCAACACCCGGCGCTCGTGCTGAACAACGATCTGGTCGAAAGCAACCCGGTCGCCCGCGATCGCGCGCTTCAGGACCTGCTCTTCCGTCTTGCCTGACCCCTCAACCTCGAGGGCGGAGCCCGACATTGTTAACGCCAGCTCGTTGGATTCCATCTGCCTTCCACAGAGAGATACTTCCCAACACGCCAAAGTGTTGAAAGATTTTCGCTCGAACCACTCGAAAATGCTATGGGATAAACTCCGGGGCGGGAAGAGGCTGTACGACCACGGTGGCTCAAAACTCTTCGGCGTGTCCGCAGGCGCCCGGCGGGCAGGCTGCCAGGTGTGAGGTGTCATTAAAGGTAATCAACTGCCAGCCGTTTGCCCGCGACTGAATAGTGCAGAGTGCGGCATTGTGCAGGATCAAGCGCCTTCTATACTCGGAGGCTGCTACCCCGACGACGTGGCAGATGGCCAGGCGGCAAACGGTCTTGTGGAAGGCCACCAGCACATTGCCTCGAGGGTGTCTCGCCGCCAGTAAATCCAGGCAGGACACGACGCGTTGCTGGGCCGCGAGGCCACTCTCGCCGCCGGGTGGCGCGATGGTGGCGGGATCGGCATCCCAGGCCTGAAAATTCTTAGCGTCGTTTGCGATGATTTCCGCAAACGTACGGCCTTCCCACTGGCCGTAGTCGAGCTCGACCAGTCGCTGGTCGGGGTTCGGCTCCAGTCCTACCGACTGTGCGATCTGGTGAGCGGTCTCGAGCGCGCGCAGAAGCGGGCTTGCGTACAACGCTTCAAATGGGATGGACTTGAGACGCCTGGCCAGGAGCTTGGCCTGCCGGCGTCCAGTCTCCGAGAGGGGAACATCCGAGCGACCGCACAGGCGGCCCTCGGCGTTCCAGTTTGATTCACCATGACGCACTAAATAGAGAACTCCCATAAGCGCTGAATTTACTCTGGGATCATTTGATAGCCAGGAAGGTGACGCAGACAGGCGAAGCCACCTGAAGCACTTGGCCGGTCGGGGTCAGGATGCCGGTGTTCGGGTTGATGCGAAATTGCACGACGTTGTCGGAATCCTGATTGGCAACGAAAAGATAAGAGCCCGTTGGGTCAATCGAAAAGCTGCGGGGAGTCTTGCCCAGGGTGGGGACCTGCGCCGCAGGCGTGAGGGTTCCTTTTCGTGGGTTGACGGAGAACACGGCGATCGAGTCGAGCCCGCGATTGGAGGCATACAGAAACTTGCCGGAAGGATGCACCTCGATTTCGGCGCCGGTGCTTTCGCCCTTGAAATCCGGAGGGAGCGTCGGGATCGGTTGCATCAGGTCCAATGCTCCTTTGTCCGACTCGTAGGAGAACTCCGTGATCGTGGATTGCATTTCGTCGATTACATAGGCGAATTTCCCGTTGGGATGAAAGGCAAAGTGCCGCGGCCCTGCCCCGGAACTGACGGTGGCGGAAGGGGGAATGTTGGGCGTCAGCGTGCCCTGGGTAGCATCGAAACGGTAAACGAATACCTCGTCGAGCCCCAAGTCAGCGCTGATGACGAAGCGGTTGTCCGGCGACATGTAAACCGAGTGAACGTGCGGCCCCTCCTGGCGTTGAGGGTTGACGCTGCCGCCCTTGTGCTGGATAAAAGCCGTGGAATTCCCCAGACTGCCGTCGCTCTGAATCGGGAACACCGCCAGACTTCCGCCCCCGTAGTTGGCGACCACCACGTATTTCCCGGTCTTATCAACGGTAAGATGGCAGGGGCCTGCGCCACCCGAGGGAACCTCGTTCAAGAAAGTGAGCTTCCCAGTCCCGGGAGTGATGGCGAAGGCGCTGACTCCGCCGCTGCTGCGCCCCTGGTATTGGGAATCCTCGTTGACAGCGTAAAGGAAGCGATGGGAAGGGTCGAGGGCCAGGAACGAGGGATTGGAGGATTCGGCTGCCAGTTCCGGCGCGGTGAGGTGGTCAGTAGCGGGATCAAAGTGGCAAGCATAAATGCCTTTGCTTCCCTTCCCCGTGTAAGTTCCGACGTACACCAGATACTGACTCTGGCCGGCGCCTTTCGCACCGCGCGCGGCAACGGTGAGTAGAAACGGCATCCACAGCGCAGCAAACATCGAGGCCGAGCAAACCATGGTTTTCATGCTCCTATGAAACCTCATTCGGCCCCTTGGGCGCAAGTGCTATAATGCAGTGGCTAGTGCTTAGTGCCTAGTGGCTAGTGGAAAGCGTCAGCAGTTAACGCGCCTTGTCTGTTCACTAGCCACTAACCACTAGGCACCAGCCGCTGAATTCCCATGTCCTCGTTAATCGAAGAAATCGCTCAACAGCCGGCGGTCCTTTCGGGCTTACGGAAGTTTTACACGAGTCCCGGCGCCATCCCAACGAAAGCGCTCCGAGGGATGGTGAAACGCTGGCCGCCTACCGTGGTGTTTACTGGCATGGGATCGTCGATGTACGCAGCCTACCCGGCCCAGGCTTACTTGAATTCCCTGGGCATTCGGGCGCTGGTGTGGGAGACGGGCGAACTGGTGGACCACCTCCGCAAGTTCCACGGCACCGACATCCTGCTGGTGGTTGTCTCACAATCGGGTGAAACGGCGGAAGTGTTGCGCTTGCTCGACACCTTGCCGCGGAACGAAGGCTTGGTGGCCGTCTCCAATTTCGAGACAAGTTCGCTCGCCCGGCACGCCAAACTGTTGCTGCCGATGATGGCCGGCCGCCCGTCTCCGGTGGGCACCAAAACGTATTCTTGTGCCGTGGCCGTTTTAATGTACCTCGCCCTGGCGATTGCCCGCAAGCCGCTCCATCCGCTCACCCAGGCCTTGATGCAGGCCATCGAAGCGCAGGAGAAAATCCTCGACCGCCAGAACGTGCTGATCCCAGCCACTGTCGAGTTCTTTAACCACCCACACTACACGGTCTTGCTCTCGCGCGGCGCCGAACTGGCGACCGTTTATCAAGGAGCGCTCCTCTTTAAGGAAGTGGCGAAAATGGGCGCGGAACCGATGAGCGCCGCTCAGTTCCGGCACGGCCCCATGGAGATCATCGACCCCGCCCATCGCTACATTATTTTTGCGCGGCAAAAAGAGATCGCACCCCAGCGCCAGACCGACACGGCACTCTTCAAGCTGGCAAAGGACATCGGTAAGCACGGCGGACGCGTTTTGCTTTACACCGATCGCCCTTCAGCCGACCTCGCCAACGTCCGCGACGTCTCCGTGGAAGCGGTCCGGCTCGGCCTGGGAACGCTGATTGATACTGTTCATATCCAGTTGCTGGTGCACGAAATCGCCCTGCGGGCCGGCCTTGAGCCCGGCAGTTTCCGGTTCGCGGATTGACCTCTGCACCTGCTGATTCATGGTCATTCCCGCGCGAGTGGAAATCCACTTACCGTTTTACGCCGTGTGAGCAAAAGGGCAGACTTACTCTTTCGCACGAATGACGATGAAGCTGAACGGTCTTCATGATTGACGAAGCCACAATCAATCGAGCCGTGAATCTGCTTCGGCAAGCAGCGCCCGACTCAACCATTATCGTGTTCGGCTCTTGCGCGCGCGGCCAGATCACCGAAGACAGCGACCTCGACGTGCTGGTAGTCGAGCCCACGCTTTGCTCGCGCCTCGAGGAGATGGTGCGGCTACGAAGGGTCTTGCGGCCCCTCGGGATTCCAGCCGACGTACTGGTCGCAAGCAAGGAGGCCTTCGATTATTGGACAGACACCCCTAGCACGATTTATTACGAGGTCGCCCGTGAAGGGCGCGTGTTCCATGCCGCGTTCCCGTGAACTTGCCGAGCTCCTGATGCGCAAAGCCGAACAGGATGAGTTTGCGCTCCGGCACGCTTATTGTTTAACCCGCTCGGCGCGCCGGCCTCCGAAGGCGTGAATGGTTCGCGGACCTGCGATGGGCTCGCCTCCATGCCACGTGCCTTTGGGAACAAAATACTTTTCTCCGGCCCTCACGGGTATCCGCCTGCCATCGATAATCAGCGTGTAGCAGCCCTGAACGACCACCATGTATTCGTCATAGTCGTGGGCGTGCGGAGTTGATGCAGCCGATTCGCGGCAGGTCCAGAACGCCATCTGGCTCCCCTCGGCGCCGTCAAAGACGTAGCCTTCTACGCCGGGAGTGGCCTGGCTGCTGGTGGCAATCTTGTTGGCAGGATGCTTCATGAAATCCGGGAAATCGTTCAAGGTTCCTCCTAAGCAGGCGCAGACGATAACTTGCGTAGAAAGGTTGTTGAAGCGGCGCGAAGTAGTGGCAGAGGACCGAGCGGGCTCTACTGGTTCTCCGGGAGTGAATCTTCGAATTCCTCAAGGGCTTCGAGGGCGTGCTGCGTCTTCAATCCTAAAGTATCAAGCTCCACATCGAGGTCCGGGAGGAGGTCCAGATATGCCTCGCTCCCGCGGGGCAACATATTCAGCCTCCCGCGAATCTCTTGCACCCGGCCGGCCCACTCTTGAACTTCATCAAGAAGCCGCTCAACCGTAGAGAGACTAGGCGCTGTCTTTGTGGCCATAAAAGGTCATTATACCGGTTTTAGCCCGCCCCTAGAATACCGGCTTGCAAGCCTGCGGCTACCTCTTGAACGGTTTTGCGGCGACAATCCTTCCGCCTTCTTCGACCGTGTAGGTGGCATTGGCTTTGAGATTTTTGAGGGTATCGTGCTGCCCGCTCGGCCAGGTGATTTCCACGCTGTCGACCTGAGTGGCTTTCGCCAGGCCGAACGTCAAGGTGAGTTCGCTCTGCGAGCAGTAGCTCGAGCCGGAGTGGACGGTCTGCCAGTTCGAGACTCCGCCCGCGGTGACGCGGACTGCGGCACCGATGCCGTCTCGATTCGAGCGCGTGCCGACGGTCTTAATGCGGATGGCGTTGTTACGGCTGCCTCCCACGTTGCGGAAGAGGTAAGCGGGCCCTCCGTTATTGGTGATCAGGACATCCGGCGCGCCGTCGTTATCGATATCCGCGTAGGCGGCACCCCGCGCCACCATTGGGCGCGTGAACCCGAGTGGTTTTCCTACTTCCTGAAACTTGTCGCGATCCTGGTTGTGGAAGATCAGGGGAAGCTCGGCATAAGTCACCTGCTGCTGGATGCGCCCGATGTCCGGCTCGATGTGGCCGTTGGCGACGAAGATGTCTTCGAGGCCGTCCAGATCGTAGTCGAAGAAGAAAAGGCCGAAGGAAAGCGAGAGCAGGCTGGCGCGGCCGAGGGAGGAGGAAGGCGCGATGTCAATAAAGAAGCGATTGCCCTCGTTGTGGTACAGGCCTAGCATCTGGTTCGAGAAGTTGCCGATGGCCAGGCTGGGGTAGCCGGAGTGGTCAAAGTCCGCCTCGTCGATCCCCATGGCGCCGCGCGCAATCCCATCCTCGCTGAAGGCAATGCCCGCTTGCACGGCCTGCTCGGTGAAGGTGCCGTCGTGGTTGTTGCGGTAAAGTTTGTTGCGCTCCGTGTCGTTGGAGACGGCCAGGTCCGGCCAGCCGTCCATGTCGTAGTCGATCACCGCCACGCCCAGCGATTTGCTCTTGGGATCGTAAATGCCGGCCTTCTCGGTGACATCTTCGAAGCGCCCGTTACCGAGATTGTGAAACAACCGGGGCGTGTCGCCTTTGTAATCTTCCGGGGTACAGTAGGATTTGTGCTGGCCGTCCAGCGTGCAATAGAGATCGTCCTTTTCCGACCATTTGACATAGTTGGTGACAAACAGATCGAGCTTGCCGTCCTTATCGTAATCCACCCAGACGGCGCTGGCGCCGAAGCCGGTGTTATTCACTCCCGCGCTCTTGGTCACGTCCTTAAATGTTCCGTTGCGCTCGTTGTGGAAGAGGCGCGACTCGCCCAGCCCGGTGATGTAGATGTCGTCCCAGCCGTCGTTGTCGTAATCGCCCACCGCCACGCCCATGCCGTAGATCTCGATGTCCAAGCCCGCTTTGGCCGTTACGTCGGTGAAAGTGCTGTCGCCGTTGTTGTGATAGAGCTTGGGCGTGGCGCGCCGAATCTTGTGGCCGGGAAAGTCTGCGCCGTTGATCAAGAGGATGTCAGGATAGCCATCGTTGTCGTAGTCGATAAACGCGCATCCGGGTCCCATGGTTTCCGGCAGGAATTTCTTGCCGAAGGCGCCCGTGTAATGGGTGAAATTGATTCCGGCCTTGCGGGTGATGTCCTCGAAATGAACCGTCGCGGCGGGCTCATTCGACGCAGCCTTGGCCGCGCCTGCCGAAGTCGCGGCGAGTCTCAAACCCGCCCCGAATGCGACACTGATAACCACAGCAGCGAGAAAAATCCCTGCGATTTTGGATTTGAGATTTTGGATTTTGGATTCGCTGATCATCGCTAGCGTTGGTTACAGCACAACCCCCTCACCCGGCCCGCCCCGGCTGAAGAAAACGCCGGCTGCGGGCCACCCTCTCCCCCAAGGGGGAGAGGGACGGCCGTTCTGATTTCGACTTTCTACTTTCTGATTTCAATGGAACTTCTCTCCACGCTCTAACATTTCGATAATCCTCCGCTTCCACCGCTCGCGGGTTGCAGGCTTCTTCGCAGTCTGGAGCCGATAGGCAATCGAGTACAGATTGGTTTTGTTGAGCGTGGCATAGAAAGACTGCGCCTTCGGGTTGTTGGCCAGCGCTCTCGCGAAATCATCTGGCACAGTGGCTTTGCCGAACGAGTCATAGGCCGCCTTCCAGCGCCCATCCGCCTTGGCGGCATTGACCTCTTCGAGTCCGGCGGGAGCCATCTCACCGGACTTGATCAGGCGCGCGGCGTGCTGGGTGTTGATCTTGGACCAGGCGCTTTTCGGCCGGCGCGGAGTAAAACGCGTCAGCCAGGATTGGCTGTCATAGGGCTTCTTCTGCCCATCGATCCAGCCAAAGCACAGGGCCTGGTCCAGAGCTTGCGCGTAGCTCACCGTGGCTTGGCCGGAGTCTTTCTTGTAAATGCGCAGCCAGATGCCGTCCGCCTGCCCGTGGTTATGTACAAGCCAGGTTCGAAACTCATCGGATGATGCGCAGCTCATGATTTCCATCAATCCACCCCTCAAACCCTGAGCGTGCGCGAAGCGCCTTGGAGTGCGGCAGCGGCGCTGCCGCCTTGGAATCCGAACCAAAGGCGGTAGCTGCTGCTACCGCACTCCAAGGTGCCTTCGGCACAAAGACTAACTGCGGAGATTCTTCGCTTCGCTCAGAATGACGGGTACGTTGAGCTTCCGCCTTCTAGTTTCTATTTTCCAGTTTCCAGTTTCTAATTTCTGCTTTCTGATTTCTGCTTTCTGCCTTGTGCCTTCTGCTTTCCGCCTTCTGCCTACTGCTTACTTCCTGTCCCAAGGCCACCGACACATGTTCATGAATGGGCTGGGCTTCGTTGTTGTCCTCGGGATGGGCGAGTTTGTAAGATCCGGTGATGGCGCGCGAGGACTCGTCCGCCTTGAAGCGCAGATAAAGCTTCTCTTCCCGCGCGGCCTGAGCGTCGTCACGCAATCCGCGATAGCAGAGCATCAGGTTGTAGTGCGCCTCAAGATCCTCGGGGTCCACGGCCAGGGTCTTCGCGAACTCCGCCACTGCTTCCCGGTAGTTGCGCTCGAGAAAAAGCATGCGGCCCATCTGATTTCTGACCACACGGTCGCGTGGATACAGGGCCGACGCCTTCGAGAATTCGTCGAAGGCGGCCGGGTAGTTGCCGTCGGCCTTGAGGGCGAGTCCCGAGAAATAATGCGCGCTGGCGAGCCGGGGGCTGAGCGCGATGGCCTTGGCGAGCAGGGGCTTTGCCGCATCGGTATTGCCCTCCTGGACGCGAGCGCGAGCCACGTTGACCCAGCCGTCGGCATAGCCGGGATCGAGCTTGGTGACCGTCTCAAAGGCGCGCTCCGCTCCCTTCAGGTCGCCTTGCAACAACAGTCCGATGCCATAGTCGTTCCAGCGCTCGCGATCCGTGCGTTCCAGACTCAAGGTTTCAGTGAAGGGTGCGGAGTTCTTGGCGAGAACCGGAATGGCACAGGTGTCCTGAGCGATCACCACGGTAGGCACATCCGGTATGGCTTTGACCTTCGCCGATATCCCGGCAAGATTGCCCTGAAAAACCCAGTGGCCGTCATCGTAATCCTTGGTCACGTCGGGATGAGCTTGGGCGGGATCGCGCACGCCGGCAAAGGCCCACTGCGTGTGCCACCAGGCGAATTTGCGGTAATTCAGCTTCGCCGTCAGGGTGATGGAATCGCCGGCATCGTCAGGAACTTTCAGGCGGAAATGCGCCGTGTCCGCGGCGCCGGGGGGGATCAAGTGGGCGTACATGGTGGCGCGCGTCGACCAGGCGTTGCGCTTGTTGATGGGATTGCCGTGCGCATCGAGTTGCAGGGAGCGGTAGAAGTGGGCGCCCGGCTCGACGGGGCCGTGGCCGTGGTCGGCCGCTTCCCCGCTCCAGAAAATCAGCTTCCCCTTGCTGTCGCGCGCCTGAAGCTCCAGCCAGCAATCAAAAGCGTCCACCGTGCCGCCCGGGAAGAAATGGCCCAGCTTGCGTGTGCGGACCACCACTTCCACACGCACGGTATCTCCGCCTCGTACGCGAGCCGCAACCCGCCCCAGCGGCGCCATCAGCTTAACGGGGGCAATCGCACTCACCCCCGCTGCGGCCAGGCCCGACGACGACTCCTCACCGACCGCGAAGGTGCTGGCGAGTTGGGGTGACTCACCAATTCTTATCCCACCTTCCGGGCCAGCGGGCGCCGCAGGTTCTTCCGCCAGAGCGAAGATGTCGACGCTCAGCGCGCCCTTCAGAAAGTTCTCGACCTGCTGCACCTGTTCCTGATCGCCGTAAGAAGCCGGGACGGCAGTGTTGGCCGCCGCAAAGCGGTGCGAATGCACAAAGCCCTTGAGGTTGCCAAAATCCTTCGAGGGGACGAGCGGCATGTGGCAATCGGCGCACTGCGACGGCTTGGGCGGATAATAGAACGACCTCGCGCCCTGACCTGAAACACCGCTCGCCTGCCAGTTGTCGTAGTCGTTGAAGCCGCGAATCCAGCGGTAGTGATTGACAGGCACATCCAGGTGAACCTTGTGGCAGCTCGAGCAAAACTCCGGAACCAGTTGCGGGTCTTTGTGGAAGGGCTTCAGAAACGCATTGCGATGCGGCTTGGGATCGAGCTTCACGGCGTAGTCGTGCAGGAAGTGGAGGAAGGGGTTTTTGCTGGAGGCCAGCCGGTCGAGCGGCGGGTAGTCCATGACGAAGCCGCCCTGGCCCATGGTGTCTTTCACGCGGGCGATCGAGTGGCAGGACATGCACCCCAGACCGTTCTGGCCCTCGCGGGTATTCTCGACCTCGCGAATGGGATGCGTCTGCATCTTGTTGGCGAACACCAGCGCGTGATCGTGGCAGCCCCCGCACCAGAGCGAAGGTTTGACGCCGACCGTATCCTGCATGTACTCGATGGATTTCCGGTACCACTGATTGTTGAAGGACGCCATGTGATGCATCGAGCTTTGCCACTGATTGTAGATGTCGGTGTGACAGGGACGGCAGGATTCGGAATCCATGAAGAATTGCGAGGTGATGGGCTTGCCATCGGTCGTAGTCGCGGAACTCGGGAAGAGCAGGCTGGACGGGCCGCCTCCTTCACTCTCCATACTGAGCGGGGCGGTCGAAGGGTTCCGGATGCCGGGGCGAGAACGCGCTTGCGCGTAATGGTAAACAGCGACGACAGCGTAGAAACCGCCCGCAGCCACGGCTATGGCAAGGCTCGAGCGCCATGCCGGTGGAAGGCTTGCGGGAGATGCGTTGGCTGAACCCGGAAGCCGGGCCGGCACACGGGGGTGGGCGCCGCTCCCCATCAGCCGACTGCGGAAGCGCAAGAGCAGGAAGAACAGGCCGGCGATCGCTGACCCCACATGCCCGTAAAGCGCCCAACTGTGGGGCCGCGTCATGCCCGCGAGAGCCAGATAGATCCCGAGTCCCGCCGCCAGCGCTAACAAGAGGAGTGCGCCGCTGCCCCAAACCCCCGCGAAAGCCGCTCGCCGCCGAATTACCAACACGGCGAACAGAACGCCGACACCAATTCCCAGCAGCGGATGCAGCAGCGCATTCGCGACATAAAAAAGTGAGGGAGTGCCAAAGGCGGCGACGTAAGCGCTGTTGCAAATGAGAAGGGCCGCAGACGTGGGGAGAAGCCAGCCTCCCCACGAGCGGCTAGAGCTTATCTTTGCCATTTTTCTTTCGATCTTGCCCCGATCTTGCTCAAGACCCGACGCAGCTACCAGATTAGCAAGCCTTGCCCGAAAGTTTCAACCGGGCTGCGACGCGGGCGAAGCCTTTTTCTGTATTAGCCAATTGCTTTCTTTGCATTACGGGTCCCCGCGCTCGGGGCGCGCCTCTCCCCTTCCTGGATGAACAAACAGCCCTCTCCCCTGGGGAGAGGGTGGTCTGCGGCGGCGGTGTCATCAGCCGCCGCAGGCCGGGTGAGGGGTCACTTCGTAGGGTGGCAGAAAGGGCGAGTTCAAATGGCAAAGAGCAAATAGCAAAGTTCAAATGGTTTACAATTTGGGACTTTTTAAGTCACAAACCATTTGCAGTTTGACCTTTGCCATTTGCAATTTGAATTGCTTTTGGTTTTGCTGTTGGAGGCGTGACTCGCTCGGCTCGTCGCGGAAGTGACCCCTCACCCGTCACGCTCCGGCTGATGAAAGCGCCGTCGCGTGCCACCCTCTCCCCGAGGGAGAGGGCTGGGGGTTGGCTTGGGGGAGAGGGCTGTTCATAAGGGGGTGGGGAGCGGGCCGGGGCGATCCCAAGGGGGCGTCAAGCCGCCGCACTCCAAGGCGCTTCGCGCATTCTCGAGAAGGGCGGGGAGTACCTTGGTGCCAGTGACATCCAGGGAACCAATATATAGGATTCGCATATATGAGCGATGGGGCCATCAACATCGGAGCGCAAGTGAAACGGGGCAGCGCGGAGCTGGCCATCCTTTCCGTGCTGGCCGATGGGCCGCTGCACGGGTACGAAATCTCGAAGCGTATCGAGCGCCAGACGCAGGGCCTGCTGCGCTTCAATCTGGCCTCGCTTTATCCGTTGCTTTATCGCATGGAAAAGCGGGGTTGGGTGAAGGGGACCTGGGAAGGCCCGGCGGGAGGCCGCCGCCGGCGCTACTACCGCCTGGGGCCGGCGGGGAGACGCCGGTTAGTCCCGCTGCGAGAAGAGTGGGGACAGCTATTTCAGGCGCTGAATTCTCTGGCCGGGGTGAGCCATGCCTGATTGGCGCGAAACGGCGAGGCAAGGTTTAGGGCCGCTGCCCTGCGAGGCGGAGCGTGCGGACGAAATCATCCGCGAACTGGCAGGCCATTTGGAGGATCTTTACAGCGACGCCGTGCGGCAGGGCCAATCGGAGCCTGAGGCCGTGCAATCGGCGTTAAGCGCCGCGGCCGGCTGGGGTGAGCTCCGCCGCGAAATCGAACTCGCTACCAAGGAGGAATTTATGAATTACCGCGTCAGGACGTTGTGGTTGCCGGGGGCCTTCACTATTGCGCTAGCCGGCATTGTGCTCAGGTTGTTCGAGATTCCCTCGGCGCCTTCGCCGAACGTTTTCTGGGCCCAGATGGGCAGCACGGCCCTAGTCGTCTATTGGAGGTGGCTCGTGTGCCTTCCAGTCGTCGGCGCACTTGGGGCCTACTGGTCACGGCATGCGGGCGGAAGGCTGATGGAGAGGGTTTTGGCAGCCGCGCTTCCTGCTCTGGTGGGCTGTCTGCCGCTGCTGGGGTTTCCGTTAGTTCTTGTCTCCGATTTGATTCACCACGAAAGCTTCCCGTACGCGCCCATGGCAATCCTGTTGTTGGGCTGGGGCGTGCTGCCCGGAGCCGCTTTGCTTTTGGGAGCCCTTCCGTTCTTGCGCGACCGGAGTGCGAACTCTGAGCCGGTGCCCGCGTCCCACTGAATTGAGCGGGGCGAGGAAGTGACCCCTCACCCGTCACGCTCCGGCTGATGAAAACGCCGGAGCGCGACACCCTCTCCCCAAGGGAGAGGGTAGGCAATTCAGAGGAGGGAGAGGGCTGGAATCGTCGAGAGGAGGGGCTGTGAATCCGAAGTAAGGGAAGTCGTGCCGCTCCTTCCTAGCAACTCACAACCGCCGTGCGATGGCCTGCTGGGCGAGGTCGAGCGCGGCGCGTACGGCGCCGAAGGTTTGGGCTTTATCCTCGAGAGAACTCAACTTAATGGGCGGGGCGTTCTCTTTGTAGATGTGCTGAACGATTTTCTCGACGGTGGAAAGCATGAACTCCGGCGCGCCCTTGGCGATGCCTCCTCCCAAGACGATCAGGTCGGGGTCGAGAACCGAAATGATATTGACGATGCCGACGCCCAGCATGGTGAAGATTTTCTCGATGACGGCGCGCGCCTGGGGATCGCCTTGCCGGAAAGCCTCAAAGACGAAGTAGGCGTCACGCTCAGCGGCGAGGCCGGAAGCGGCGGACTCGGCCGGGCCCGGGAGGGCCTTGTGGCCCTCGGCCGCTATCCCCATCCCCGAAACGTAGCTTTCAAAGTGGCCAGAGTCGCCGAAGTTTTCCGCCCAGCGGGGCCACTCGAGGTTCATGCGGTAGACTTCGCCGGCGGAACCGGTGCGGCCGCGGTAGAGCTTGCCGTTGACAAACACGCCCGAGCCGGTCCCGGTGCCGATGGCGATGATCACAAAGTTGTCGACACCTCGAGCGACGCCGTGCCAATGCTCGCCGATGGCCGCCATGTTGCAATCGTTTTCGAGGAAGACAGGGACGCGCAGTTTCTCTTCAAGCTCGTGTCCCAAATGGATGTTTTTCCACCCGGGCAGGTTGTAGGCGAAAGCCACCACGCCGCGCTCCGCATCGACGGGGCTGGGCACGCCGATCGCGAGCGCGCGAAGGCGGCCGCCGACTTTGGCGGTGAGCGAACGCGCGCCCTCGACGATCTCCCCCATGAGTTTCTGCGGGCCGTCTTCGGGGCGAATCTTTTTGTCGGATTCCGCGAGGACGGCTCCCCGGAAATCCGCCAGGGCGAAGTGGAGGTGGCTGCCGCCCAAGTCGATTCCGACCACCTGGCCGTAATCGGGATTGATCCCAACCTGCGCGTGTCCCTCGCTGAAGACTAGGAAACCCTTCTTGACGAGCGGCCGGAGCTTGGTCAACAAGGACTGGGGTTGAAGGCCGATCGCGCGGGAGAGTTGGTGGAGAGAGGTTGACTCGCGCTCTGCAATCTGCCTGAAAAGCAACTTCAGCGTGCTTTCGGGTTTGATCATAAGCAATCTCAGGTATGGGAATTCAGATTCGAGATTCCAGATTCCAAAATCCAGATTTCAAATTTCAAATTCCAGAGTGCAGAATCGAGAGCTCAGGCTCCAGATTTCAGGCTCCTTCGAAGGATCAAATCGGAATACGACTCCGGCACGATGTCCTTCACCGTGATGCCGAAGAGTTGTTGAAATTGGCGCGCTTGGGAACGTATCTTCGAAACATCACCCTTGCGTGAAATCGCCTCCACCTCGAGGAATTTGCCCAACCGCCGCACGTGGTCCAGGTGGATCTTTACATTCTTCACGAAGTAGATTTCGCGCCGCTTGTCGACCACTGCCAGCGTCCCCAAGACGCCGGCCAGGATCGCGCGGAGGGAATTTCGCCTGGGAAGAAGCATCATCTCGACCGCGGAGCGGCGGGCGCGGCGGCTGTTGCTGCGCCGGTAGAATATCAAAGCGTTCTCGAGCCGCCCTTCCCGAACCTTTAGCCGGCCGGTAGGGACGCGGAAGTAAGTATCGATCTGGCGGTCTGTGCCTATGAAGCGGGCGCGCAGCCGTTTGAGCGCCTCGCGAACGCGCGGCTCGTCTTTCAATCGGGCTTTAAACTCGAAGTTGAGGACCTTCATGAAGGGTGGGGAGCTTAGCGAAATATCGCCCGCGGATCAAGTCCTTACTCACCCTCGGGCTTAAGGTCCAACTTAGCCAAAACCTCAGGGGGGCAGCCCTGCCAGTCAGCCACCATGGTGTTGCCGAGGTAGGGCAAATCCTTGATGCCCATCTTGCTCGAGAAGAAGCCGCTGACCACCAGATCGCGCAGATGGTTGAAGAAGCTGACAGCCGTGGAATCCTGAGAAGAGGCTTTGGCGGGATAGGCCATGCGATCCAGGATCTGTTTTTGCTGCGGTTCGGAGCAATCAACGAAGTCGCAATTAAAGAAACGGCGGCATTCCATGTCCAGCCAGGTCAAGCCTCCCCGAATTTCCGCCAGCAGCTCGCCGCGCCGCAGGTCCAGCCAATCGTCAATGAACGTCGGAACACCGGCCTGAGTGGCGCTGCCCGAGCGCTCGTCAGCGGGGATGATGAGGTCGCTTAAGATGTTGATGCTCTTCCATTCATGGTCGTCCAAAACCTTACGTTGAGAACCCGTTGCGGTTGGCGATGCCGTGGAAGGCCGAGATTCACGCGCCGCAGCCGGAGAGGAGGGAAGAATCGCGGCGGCGGGGACGGCCGTCAGAGCCTTCAGCAGGGCGCGCCTTTGGCGGTTTTTATCTGAGGCCTTCATGGTTTTCTCCCTCACAGATTCCGTTTCTTTAACTGGTCGGCAATGTACTCGCTCGTGCGCCAGGCCAGCGCCAGAATCGTGAGGGTGGGGTTCTTGTCGGCGTTGCTCACGAACGGCGCGCCATCGGTAACGAACAAGTTCTTGCAATCCCAAGCCTGGCAATGAGCATTCAAAACGGAGGTGCGGGGGTCGTCGCCCATCCTGGTGGTTCCGACTTCGTGAATGACCTCACCGCCCTTGCTGATTCCCCACTGCGTCTCAGCCCCCGAGGAGACGATCACCTCCCCGCCCGCCTTCCGAATGATCTCCTGAAAAGTCTCCTGCATGTGGCGCGCCTGGAGAATCTCATCCTCGCTCCACTTGAAATGGAATTTCAGCACCGGGATTCCCCACTGGTCCATCACCTGATTGTCAATTTCGCAGTAGCTGTGCTGGTTGGGAATCATTTCGCCCCGGCCGGAAAGGCCCACGAAGGCGCCATAGAGTTTGCGGCAGCCGCGTTTCAGCTCGAGGCCATAGCCGCCGCCCAAAAAGCGGTGGGAACCCTTCAGAATGCCGGCGGCAGGCATTTCGCGGCCGCCCCCGAATTCAATATGGTAGCCGCGCGCGAAGGGGATTTCCTGCTTGAGTTGTTTCTGGTAGTTCCACCAGGGCATATAAAGGTGCATCCCGCCGGTGCCGTCCTCGTTATGCGGAGGAAGGCCCATGAGGGCGGGTGTAAAGCCCACAACATTGGAACCCACGGTATCCATTAAATACTTGCCCACCAAACCGCTGGAATTTGCGACTCCATTGGGAAACTGGCGGGGCTTCGAGTTGAGCAAGAGGCGAGCGGTCTCGCAGGCGCTGGCCGCGAGCACCACGAGTTTTCCGCGCACCTGCACTTCGCGGCGGGTTTTCTTGTCGATGTAAGAGATTCCCGCGGCCAGGCCGTCGGCATTCACCAGGACCTCGCGTGCCATGGCGTCACAGCGAACTTCGAGATTTCTTGTGGCGAGGGCAGGGGGAAGCAGTACGGTTGGCGAGGAAAAATTCGAGAAGGTCGCGCAACTGCGGCCGCACTGCGCGCAGTAATGGCAGGGCGGCCGGCCGTTCAGCGGGCGAGTGAGAATGGAGAGACGCGAGGGAACGCACGGAATGCCGAGCCCCCGGCAGGCCTTTTGAATCACCAGTTCGTAGCAGCGCGGCTTGGGAGGTGGGAGAAACTTGCCGTCCGGTGTATTTTCGAGATTCTCGGCGGAGCCAAAAACGCCGATCAATTCCTCGGTTTGGTCGTAGTACGGGGCCAAGTCCTCGTAGGCGATCGGCCAATCGAAACCCTTGCCGTCGCGGGAGTACGGCTTGAAGTCGTAGGGTCCCATGCGCAGAGAAATGCGGCCCCAATGGTTGGTGCGTCCACCCAGCATTCTCGATCGCCACCAGCGCCAATCGTTGCCGGGCGCATTCGTATAGGGTTCTCCCTCGACGTCCCAGCCCCCTACCGAGGCCAGGTAATAATCGAAGGGATGCGAAGGGGTGCGGGTATTGTGATAGGGGGCTTCGTAGTTCCAGGCGAACATCTTGGATTGCTTGGCGGTGTCGTACCAACTCCCCGCCTCGAGCAGCAGACATTGGGCGCCCGCCTTGGTCAGAACATACGCCGCCATACCTCCCCCGGCCCCGGAACCCACAATAACGGCGTCGTAGACTTTAGGACTGGCGATAGTCTCTGGCACGTCTCAGCTCAACCTCGAGGTGGCAACGCTTAGACAAGAAGTTTAGCACAGCGCGCGAGGGCCACGATTCAAAATTCCCGATTCAAAATTCCAGAGACGTGTCCGCAGGCGCCAGCCGGGTTGTTGGGGAAACAGTCGCCAGCCGAACCGCGGACGTAAGTCGGCCAGCCAGGAAGGCCGCGCCGACAGCGCGTTTTTTCGCTAGAATGTGCGAGTCGTCAATGGAACCCCGGCGCAAGGCTTGCTGGAATCTGAAACTTCGCGAAGCCATGCGGGTTCAGGAGAGCTTGCGATGATGGAATGCTATAATCAGGCGGTAGTTGTCAGGGGGCGTTGATATGGAGAATTTGGCCCGCAGCCAATCGAAAGTCGCGGTGGTTCGCGAGAAATCCCAACTGATGTCGGCGTCGGAGATCGACCGCACAGTGGTGCGCCTGGCACACGAAATTCTGGAGCGCAACAATGGCCTGGAGGGATTGATTCTGGTCGGCATCCGGCGCCGTGGGGTACCGATCGCGGAGCGGTTGGCGAAGAAGATGACAGAGATTGAAAAGACCTCTCCACCAGTCGAGATGCTGGATATCACCTTATACCGCGACGATCTGTCGACCGTCGGGCAGCAGCCTCGCGTTAAGCCCCCCTCGCGCTTTTCCGTCGAGGGCAAGGCGGTGATCCTTGTGGACGATGTCCTCTACACGGGTCGAACCACGCGCGCCGCCCTGGATGCGCTCCTGGACCACGGCCGGCCGCGACGGGTGGAACTCTGCGTCTTGATCGACCGCGGGCATAGAGAGTTGCCTATCCAGGCGAACTACGTGGGACGAGTTGTTCAGACTGCGGATGACGAAATCATCGAAGTCCGTCTGCGCGAGGTGGATAACCAGGACCGAGTGATGATTTGCGAGCGGGCGCAAGGACAGTGCCTAGTGCTTAGTGGTTAGCGGATTGTGGCCCGAGTAAGCAGGTTGGCTGGCAGTGCGTGATTCGAGGGTTTTCACTCGGCACCAGGCACTAGCCACTAGCCACGGTTCGTCGCAACGAAGGAGCGCTATGAAATATCCGGTGGGGCCTGAAGATGTAAAGCTGGTGCAAGGGCGCAGCAAGGGGCTGCAGGTGGTCTGCGAGTGCGGCTGCGTCAACTTCAACTACCTCGATCCTCAGGACCCGGTTTGGCGCTGCCGCAATTGTCAGCGTGTCCTGAGCTTCGATTTCCCCCGCCTGATGGAGAAGGCGCTGGCCAATCCACAGATTACACAGATTTCACAGATTAAGAGCGAACAAGGAAAGTGACGCGGTGGGAACCTCGCGGTGGCTGCCGCGACGAACTCACTGGTGGTCGTTGGGACTCAGAAGCGGTGCTCCTGGTTAACCAGAAAGATCGCACCTACTTTAATATTCATTCGCTCGGTACAGCCCTTTTCTTGCCTTACCTGATCTGTTAAATCTGCGTCATCTGCGGATACTAAGGAGTGATGACATGCCCTTCGCGAAGCCTTCCCGGCGCTCCTGGGCGGAGCCCTGGAAGATCAAGATGGTTGAGCCCATTCGGATGACCAGCCGCCCGGAACGAGAGAAGTTCATCATCGAAGCAGGCTACAACACCTTCCTGCTTCGCTCCGAGGATGTTTATATCGACCTGCTCACGGACAGCGGCACCAACGCTATGAGTGATATCCAGTGGGCGGGGCTGATGCGCGGAGACGAGGCCTACGCGGGCAGCCGGAATTTCTACCACCTGGAGGAGGCGGTTAGCCGATACTACGGTTATAAGTATCTGGTTCCCACCCACCAGGGACGGGGGGCAGAGCATATTCTTTCGAAGATCCTGATCAAGCCGGGTGACTTCATTCCCGGCAACATGTATTTCACCACCACGCGCCTCCACCAAGAGTTGGCGGGAGGCAACTTCGTCGACGTGATCATCGATGAGGCGCACGACCCGGCTAGCGAGCACCCTTTCAAGGGCGACGTGGACCTTGCGAAACTTGAGAAACTCATCAACGAGGTGGGTGCAGGCAGGATCCCTTACGTGTCGGTCGCGGGCACGGTGAACATGGCGGGGGGACAGCCGCAGTCCATGGCGAATATGCGGGCGCTACGCGCGCTTTGCGACCGGCACGGCATTCTCATCGTGCTGGACGCCACGCGCGCGGTCGAAAATGCTTACTTCATCCAGCAGCGCGAAGGGGATTATGACTCGAAGCCGGTGGCGGAAATCCTGAAGGAGTATTGCTCCTACACCCAAAGCTGCACGATGAGCGCCAAAAAGGACGCGCTGGTGAATATCGGGGGTTGGCTGGCCACCAATGATCAAGGCCTGTTCGAAGAGGCGCGGAACATGGTCGTCGTCTACGAGGGACTGCACACTTACGGCGGCCTGGCGGGACGCGACATGGAAGCGATGGCGCAGGGCATTGCGGAGAGCATCGACGACGATCACATCCGCGCCCGGGTGGGGCAAGTCGAGTACCTGGGGCGGCACCTGCTGGACTGGCAAGTGCCCATCGTCAAGCCGATCGGGGGCCATGCGGTGTTTCTCGACGCCCGCCGCTTTTACCCGCACATCCCGCAGGAGCACTACCCGGCCCAGGCGCTGGCAGCGAACATCTACATCGATTCCGGGGTGCGCACGATGGAGCGAGGCATCGTCTCGGCCGGGCGCGATCCCAAGACCGGCGAGGAACATCACCCCAAGCTGGAACTGGTGCGCGTCACCATTCCGCGCCGCGTTTATACCCAGGCTCACATGGACGTGGTGGCGGAGTCGATCCTCGAGGTGTACGAACAGCGCGAGCAGGCGCGCGCGTTGAGGATGACTTACGAACCCAGATACTTGCGCTTCTTCCAGGCCCGGTTTGAGGAGAGGCCGTAAGCAGAAGGAGAAGGCAGTAGGCGGTAGGCAGTCGGCAGTAGGAGAACGATTCCTCTCCTTGCAGTTTCCAGTCAATCCCGCGACCATCCGGCAGCAGCGACAGAAAGCCCTAGACACAAAGGTACTAAGCCAATTTTTCAGAAAACCTGCCATCACCCCTCATGCAAATGCCCTGCATTGCCGATAAGGGAATTTGAAGAGAACACGGTTACCTCGGCGTGGGCTCGGTCAGCAGGCCCTAAGCGATGCCGTACATCGTTGAATAAAAATGCGTTAGGGAGCAGGACGGTGGGGAAGAAGAAAGCAGGAGGCCCGAAAGGTCCGGGCAGGCGGGGCGAGGTCGAATCGCCGGGAATAGATATTCCCGAGGTTCGGGAACCGATCGTGGACATTCTTGAAGTGGGCGATCAGTTGATCGTGCAAGCGGAGTTGCCGGGCATCAGCAAAAAGGATGTGCGGATTGAGTTTCAGAACGATGTGCTGACGATCTCTGCCCAGCGCGGGGACAGGAAATATCGCAAGCAAGTTCTGCTGCCGCGCGACCTCTCTCCCGAGGAACTGCAGATCTCTTGCAAATACGGAATCTTGGAAATCAAGATCGGTAAATAGCGGACGGCAGGTCGGTGGGGGCTTGGGGGCGAAAATGCCTCGTCCCAGGCAGGATTGAAGCGAAAGGGCGGCGGAGCGTCGCTCGAACGAGAAAAGGAGCATCGAGGAGACCATCCCAGTGAGTTACTACGCCTACTGCATATTTCGCGGGCCCCTGCCCGCAGCCCTGGAAATGCCTGACGGCGTGTCGGGCTATCGCGTCTTCACGGTGAATTACCGTGGCCTGGGAGCCGCGCTTTCCAAGGTTGGAGAGTCCAACGCGCCTCCCGATAGCTCCAATCGTGTCGCCCGCGAGCGAGTCGTGGAGTCCTTTTATCGGCACTTGACCGTGATCCCGATGCGTTCTGGGTGTCAGGTGGGGTGTCCGTACGACGCGGTCGTTTTGCTGCAAGACAACTACGATGTCTATGGCGAACTTCTCCGCCAACTGGAGGGATTGGCAGAGGTTGGCATGCAAGTTGTCTTCGGCGACTCTGGCCCCGAGGCGGAAAGCAGGCGGGCCCGGGTTCTGCCCGACTGGCTTCCGCTCCACACAAGCCCCCTGGGAGCTGCCTACGTGAAAGCAAAGAACCTCTGCTCCCCAAGAGCTGAGCGGGAGGACTTTCGCGAGAATGCGTTGATAGAGAATCTGTGCAAATCATTGCATGGTTCGTACGTTCGCCACAAGGTGGAGTTCCCCTCTTCCGGAAAAAACGGCCACTTGTCCCTCCGCTTCCTGGTGCCCCGTGATTCTGTAGACAACTTTCGCAGCGCGGCGCATCAGCTTCCCGGGAATCCGCCGGTGAAGCTGCTCTTGAGCGGACCATGGCCGCCGTACAACTTTGTGGATGCATCGCAACCGCAGGAGGCGGCTGCAACGGGGGTAAGGGCGGCTCGATGCCGCCTGTTCCGAATCGGCACGAATGAGGTTCCGGCAGCGTCTGGTCGGCGCTGACTGAGCATTTACAGTTTTTCAGCAATCTAAAGGCAAGTCCCCTCCTCGTCGGTAGTCCCTCGCCTCCTGCGGAGTGGGTGGAGGCTGGCGTCGGTCAGCCTCCACCTCCCGTAAACCGGTCCTCGGACCACAACGCTTCCCATCCGCCACCGCTCGCTGGCATGCAACAGTTGTGCCGAATTAGGTGTCTTCGCAACTGGTTTCCCACTGTATTACTGACCATGAGCCGATGGCAGGAATTCCTCACCCGGCCCACCCCGGCTGCAAGGGGGAAAGGGGCTCGAGTTGCCACATTCCTGGGAGCGCGTACCTCCAGCCCGCTTGCTCGATTGCAAGGGACGGGCTGGAAGCCCGCGCTCCCAAGGCAAGTTAGCGCACAGGCTGCAAGGGGAAGAGGGACAGTGCCAAGGAACGTGTGAGACAGGAAGCTGGAGCGTGTAGCAGGCCCGTAGAAGTGATAAACTGCAAGGCAGAGAACTGCATTTTGGCGTCGGCCGCGCGGATGGCTGCGGGCCTCCGGACGATATGCATATCAACCTCGAAGGTGAAGTTGCTCTGGTAACAGGTGGGTCGCGCGGTATTGGCGCGGCGACGGTGAAGGCGTTGGCGGCGG
>Ga0187781_10000592_pt1 | contig 26023 bp, 20 predicted proteins | sample 0715_SJ02_MP02_2_FD_132447 | JGI IMG/M metagenome (GOLD analysis project Ga0187781, IMG submission 132447) | Tropical peat soil microbial communities from peatlands in Department of Meta, Colombia - 0715_SJ02_MP02_20_MG | ecosystem: Environmental > Terrestrial > Soil > Wetlands > Peat | place... | reverse complement strand
CGCGACGCCGCTGATCAGGAAGAGCCAGCCGACGAAGAGGTCGACGACGACGGTTGCCACCACCGGCGCGACGATGGCAAGGATGCCAAGGATGATCATGATCACGCCCTGGAACAGGAACAGCCGCCAATGCAGCTTCAGCGCGTCCTTGACGGCATGTCGCATGTCGCCTTGGCTTGGATTGAGGAGGGTCATATGATTTCTCCGATGAGCTGAAGTGGTGGGATTCAACATGCGCAGCGGCTCAGGACGGAAGACCGGCGCTGCCGTGCACGGCCTTCCGGATGGCTTCGGTCAGAGGATGGAGATCGACCGCGGCGATCGTCATCTTGTCGATCTTTCCCTCGTCATCGAACGCCATGTACAGCACGACGGGCAGCGACGAGGATCCGACGGTTTCCTTCGTCGAGCGCAGGGCCAAATTGCCCAGCAGCGCGACATCGTATCCGCTGACGATCTCGGTGGTCAGCGAGAGTCCGCTTCTGAGGTCGCCATAGATGCTCTGCAAGACGCGCTTGGCATCTTCACGGCCGGTGACTTTCACATTACCGCCGACCGTATCGAAAAAGCCGACCCTGTCTACGCCCACCCCGCCCAGTCTGATCGACAGGACGACATCATCCGCAAGAAGCTCATTCCATGTCATCCAGTCCCATTCCCGCAGGACCATTTGGACCATCTGCCTCGCACGGGCGAGGTCTTCGGCTTCGATCTGTCGCGCAACATCCGTCGTTGTCATCTGACGATCTCCCGATCGAAATTGCCTGCATGCAACATTTGCGAGCGTCCGCCGACAAAGTTACGCGTTCGGTACGAGTCCTGATGGGTCGTTCCGGCCGGAGATCCGGCCGGGTTCGGTCATAATGACGACAATCGAGCCGCCCCGCCGATTTCGACGACATTGAATCTGCAGCCGGATCTCGCCCATGGCAGGCGCTCCGGGCTCCAAGATATGGTTAACGCAATCACATATCGGACGCCCGGACTTTGATTTAGATCAACAACCCGGGGATCGCCGCGGAATGCGGTCGGTTCGACAAGGGCTCGAGCCGAGGAGCGGCACGAAGCTGCAGGTCTGCGTCAACGCCGGGCAGGCGGACGACATGGATTCGTTTGTCGCGGTCCCTAAGGCAGACGAGAGGGGCAACTTTCTGCCGACGCTCGTCTCGAAGAACCGGCCTCACGCCCGGCAGGAATGATCAGTCTTCGCCCCGTTCGTCGACGAGCCGGCGCGGATCCTCGAAAAAACGGGCGGTGACCGCCCCGAAGATGACGCCGCCGATGTGAGCCAGATAAGCGACGCCGCCCGACTGCACGTCCGCGACGATGCCAACATTGAGAAGCTGGACGAGAAACCAAAGCCCGATCAGGAGTGCGGCCGGTATGAAGGTGACGCGGACGAACCAGCCGAAGAACAAAAGCGTGCGAATTCTATCGCGCGGATAGGTGATCAGAAACGCGCCCATCACGGCGGCGATCGCTCCGCTCGCGCCCAGATTGGGAACCGTGGAACCGGGATCGGCCGCGACTTGCGCGAGCATCGCCGCGATTCCGCCGAGAAGGTAGAACGCCACGTACCGCCAGGGATTCATCGCGTCCTCTATTTCCGGGCCGAATGCCCAGAGGAACACCATGTTGCCGAGAATGTGCGACCAGCTCCCGTGCATGAACATGGCCGTCAGAATGGTGACCAGGTGAAGGCCGGCAACGATGTCGGCGGGGACGACCGACCATCGGATGACAAATGCGTCGCCGTTCATCAGCTCAAGAATGAAAGCCAGCACGTTCAGCGCGATGATGGATACGGTGACGACGGGAAGGCGCGACGGGCGTCGCGATTCATCGCTGAGCGGGATCATGTCATCTTCCTCTGCGGAAAGTGCACGCCAATCCAATTTTAGCGGACGGTCTCTTTGTCCTAATCGAGGTGGTAGCGCTTGAGGAACCGGCGTTTCACGCCGAAGACGGCGACGCCTCCGAGCGGCCTCCAGGACCCATCGCCTTCAGCCGTGGCCTCCAACGCTTCGAAGCCATCGCCGAGGGCTTCGCCCTGGCTCACTCCATGAGGCACTGAAAGATATGTGCTCACGCTAGCCCCCCTTGCGGGGGAAGGCCATCCCCGATGCTCCCCCTCCCCCTTGAGGCTACGGTGGGCACACATCTCACTTTCGCGCCTTTTTCGGATTCGTTTGGGACGAGGAAGCGTCCCGAAGGATTCCATTTGGAATCCAAGATGGCCTTCGCGCGCAATATTCTAACCGAAAATTCGGGCTGGATGAGATGTGTGCTCACGCTAGCCCCTTGAAGAGGAGGGCGCCCGAGGCCCGTGGCCTCGAGCCGGGGGGTCGCGCAAAACTCGCGCCGCCCATGCCTATTGCTGCTCGTAAACATCCGTATAGGGCTCCGTATGGCCCGCCCCAGAAGAATGACCCAGGACCTCAATCACCTGTACAGGTGATTGAAACAGCTATAAATTGCAGACGCCAATGGCACCCTAAAATTATTGATAACTAGGCGCCAATGACATATATAGTTTCCGACAGTGTGGACGAAGCCCGTTACCGTTGCCGAGACGGCGACCTTCATCAAGCAAGCCGCCGGTATCTGGTCGGACGCCGAGCACCGCGCCTTTATCGATTTCGTCGCCCGCAACCCGGAGGCGGGCGATGTGATTCCGGAGACCGGCGGAGTGCGCAAGGTCCGATGGAGCCGCCAGGGCAGTGGCAAGCGTGGCGGGGTACGCGTGATCTATTTCTATCTGCACGCGGACGCGCCGCTCTACCTGCTGATGGTCTACGCCAAGGCCCGGCAGGAAGATCTGACGCCCGAGGCCAGGCGCATCGTGCAACAGCTGGCGGCGCGACTTAAACGAGCCTGGCGCCGAAACGAGGATCGATCATGAACAAGTTCGGCAAGGAGCTTATCGAGAGCCTCGGCGAGGCGGTCGCTCATGCCGAAGGTCGCGGGTCGGCGCGGGTCGCCGTGGTCGAGGTGCCGGACGTGCGCGCGATCCGCGAGCATTTGCACATGTCGCAAGCCGAGTTCGCGCGGGCATATCGCATTCCCTTGGCGACCATCAAGAATTGGGAGCAAGGGCGTCGACAGCCTGACGCGCCCGCGGCCGCCTATCTGCATGCGATTGCCCGCAAGCCGCGCGAGATCCGCGAAGCCCTCGCGAAGGGGTGACCTCCTCGTTTCCCGCCCGCTCATCGCGATCGAAACCAAAATCCGACGTCGATCCGACGCCGGTTCTGCGGCTTGCCCTTGCGGCGGCGGCCAAGCACGACGGCACCGATGAGCACCAACGCGCTCGGGATGACGACGACTAGGTTTTGAAGTTCCAACACCGGCGCACATCGAGATAAAAGCCCCTACCATCGCTCCATGGCATCGCCGCCGGCACGTCGATCGCGCACGAGCCCGATGGTCCCATCTGCGCCGAAAGCAGCTCCAGGCATTTCGCTTTCGGCGCCGGCATCCAATGGGCTCCTATGTTGTCGCTTCTTTTATCCCACCGCGAAGCTGATGATCGAAACCCGCAGCCCTATGCAGGGGCGGGCAAGCAATGCTAATATTTGCAACTATAGCGGGAACGAGCCATCGAAGAGGTCGGAAGCGCGACCGGACGTGAATAGCCAGGGGCAGCTAATCGCCTGCGGCGCGCGAGACCGAATGGTGTCATGAAGCGGCTTCATTGTCGTTTGCTGGCGGCGGAATTCCAGTCGCTGCGAGTTCAGCATCGATTATGGCCACTGTATCGGCATCTTCCCGGAGAAGCGCCCATTTGCGGAGCGCCAATAGCTCTGCAAGACGCGGGCAGAACCCGCATCGAACGGCGGATGAACACCAAGGACATGGGAAATTTTGTTGCATACGCCGAGTCTCCTGCGCGGGGTCGGCTGAGAGCAGTAAACGATACAAGGCGTATCGATCCATGTCTATCTCCTCATACTCCTCTTGCAAATAAGAAAAAAATACGCAATTGTGATTGCGGGCCGCGACCAAGGCGTGCGACCGCATGAAGCGCCTTGGCCTCATTGAAGTTTTGCAAGAGGTGCTGTTTCCTCATGGCAACTGGCAGTTTTCGCGGCTCGCTTAATTGCGCCTACCGCGTGTGCCCGATCGAGAAGGCGATGTTCGCTTAATTCTCAGATCAGAGATACGCCGTCTGAGTCACGGTGTGCGGAGCGCTGCTTAGGTGGCCGGAAGGCGAGGTTCAAAATGGGAGGACTTCATGGCCGAGAAACTGACCTTGAAACATCTGCAAGATGCTGTCGGGGGAAGCGCGGCGGCCTTTCGCTGCCGCAGGCGCCTGCAACCGGCAGGGGGTGAAGGCGACAAAGTCTTCCCGCCTACTTTCGCCGGAGCGGTTTACGCGGTGGAGCAGCGGCGTGTGCCAGGCCGACAAACGCCGACGACCTGTGTGCTTCTCGACAGTGTTCAGAGCCAGGCTAACCGCATGGAGCTGGCATTACAGCAGGCCGTCGACTCGGAAAAAATCAAAATCCCTGTGCTTGAGGTCGATTTCACGGGGCATGGCCCGACAGGTGATGTCGAGGCCGACGAGAAAGCAGGCCGGCTGCTCGACGCCATTGGAAAGGTAACCAGCCTCCAGGTTCCGCACCGCCTAGCTGACGCGATCTTACGCGACAGCCAAATCGATGGCATTGATTTCCGAAAATCCGAGAAGGGCAAGGGCCTCAACACCGTGAGCCTTGCGAACGCCACCTCGCTCTTCGCGCTTTGCCCGACCGCACTGGTGTTCGGGATGTGGGATTCGACCGGACCCAAGGGCGGCCTCGGCCCGAAGTTCGAGCGTGCAATGGTGTCTGAGGTCGTCGGAATTGGCGCCGAGTTTGGGATCAAGACCCAAAGCCGCGTCGACCCTCTTATTACTACAACTAGGGGGATGGTCCTCTATCAGAAGAAAGGGGGTGGTTGGACCCTCGATGAGGCCGAAGCCATCGTCCAGTATCAGAGGAAGGATGGCGGGGGCTGGACCCTTGATGAGGCCGAAGCCAGCCCAAATGCCAAGAAATTGCCTGTTAAAATTGGCAAGGAAGGTAAGGTATCTGAGGCGAATCTCGGAAATGTCACGCCTTCGTTCCACAAATACACAAGAGGGGCCGAGGGAATTGATCCGCTGGGCGCGGGCCGGATCGATGTCAACTATTCAATCCGCTCGAACGCAGACGAGTTTCATGTTCGCAACCAAAGCCGGACCGAAGCTGGAGCGGCACGCGAGGGACAGATAGCACCGGGCGGTGTCACGGTCGAACACGCCGAGCAAACCACGACGCTGTCCCTGATCTGTCTGCGTCGGCTTCGCTTCCCGGTCGACGGGCAAGAGAACGCCGAAGCCGACGTGACCGCCCGCACGGTGTTAGCCGCACTCGGCCTATGTGCCGCCACGCTCGCCTTTGAGTCGGGGATGGGCCTCCGCTCCCGCTGTCTCCTCTGGCCCGACGGGCCGATGGAGTGGGAACTGCTCGCCCGGCCGGGTGAGACTCCGCAAAAGTTCTCCCTTACCGGGGATGAGGCAGTCGCGCTGCTCAATGACGCTATCGAGAGCGCCGAGAAGATTTCACTCCCTTGGGAAAGTGAGCCCGTGGTCCTCAAGCCTTCGGCGCAACTCCTCAAGCTCGTGCGGCTCAGTCAGCTTGAGGCAGTGAAGGAGGGTCCCGACGCGGGTTAGGGAACATGCTCGCCCTCGGCATCCGCTACCTCAACGGCTTCGTTGCCGCCAGGACCGCGCCTGACGACCTCGAAGCGGAGTGGCCGCCCCATCCGGGACGGGTGTTCATGGCGCTCGCGGCCGCACATTTCCAGACAGGCGCCGATCCTCTGGAACGGGAGGCGCTGCTCTGGTTGCAATCCCTGGGGAAGGACGGCGAGCCGGCCGCTCCGTACATCGTCGCAGCGGATGCTATGCAGCGGGCAGCAGTCACACATTTTGTGCCAGTCAACGACCGCAATGACGGCTACAAGATCAAAAACGAGAAAGTCGTAGTATTTCAGGAGATCGGTCAAATCGGATTAAGGCGAGAAAGACAAGATAGAACCTTCGCTCACGCTTGGCTCACTGATGACGTCGTCTTCCTGTTATGGCCGGACGTCGAACCTGATGAAGCGATCCGAAAAAGCCTTGAAGCTCTCTGCGCTAAGGTCACTCGCATTGGGCATTCGTCTTCCTTGGTCCAAATGTGGATCGCCCGTCAGGACGAGGCTGGTGCGCCGAACTGGGTTCCCGACGAGGATCGAGCCCTCATTCGCCTGCGTGTCGCACCACTCGGAACCCTCGAGTATCTTGAGCGCCGATTCAACGGCGAAGCTGTCGAGCGATTTGCCGCGCTGAAGATAGCTGCGGATGAAGACTTCAACAAGAAAGCCCAAAGAGAAGCCAAGAGGCGTTTGAAGGAGGAGTTCGCCGACGAGCCGCCTCCGCAGCTACGGCCCAGCCTGTCGGTCGATCGCGGATACGCCCGGCCCCTTCCGCCCCATGCGAACGCGCCGGCCCCGTGCTCAGTCTTCAATCCGCACCTCGTCATGCTGAAGCTTGAGCGGTGGGAAGGGCCCTACCGTCAGCTCGACCTGGCCTGCGTACTTGCCGTGACGCAGCGCTGGCGGGAGGCGCTGCTCAGCCACAGCAACGATCTTTCGGCTCTCGTCCGCACAGTGTTGAGCGGACACGATGCCGATGGCGTGCCGCTGCGGGATACCCATCTGGCATTCGTTCCGCTAGCCTTCATTGACCATGAGCACGCGGACGGTCACCTCCTCGGCATGGGGGTGGGATTGCCAAATGATCTTTCGCGCGATCACCGCCGTGAAATTTTGCAGGCGGTGGGCCGCGTTCGCAAACTGAAGCTCGGTCGTCTTGGCGTTTGGAACGTCGAGCCCGTGATCGCGGTGCAACCGCCGCTCAATTTGAAAGCAGAAACGTGGACGGCGCATCCGGAAGGCGCGATGAAATGGTCGACCATGACGCCGATCGTGTTCGACCAGCACCCGAAATCGCGAGAGAAGACTGCCTACCAGGCTGAAGTTGCTACAATGATCGCGCAGTGCTGCACCCGCATCGGCCTCCCCTTTCCGCGCGAGGTGATTGTCACGCCTGTATCCGCCCTTCTCGGCGTGCCGCCCGCGCGCGCGTTTCCCTTACTGCGGCGCAAGGACGGCGCGCCACGTCGCCACACCCACGCCATTCTCGTCTTCAACAAGCCCGTGCGCGGACCGGTAATTCTCGGCGCTGGACGTTATCGCGGCTACGGCGTCTGCCGGCCAATGAACGAACCGGACAGACGGGTGTGACGGTGGCTTCCTCTCCGAGCTTCCCTGATTTCTTCCAGGCCCTGTGGGGTCTCTGCCCGTTCCCTTGGCAGACCATGCTCGCCGAGCGGATTGCGGCGGGACAATGGCCGCAGGCCCTCGACCTTCCGACTGCGGCAGGCAAGACCGCGTGCATCGACGCCGCGATCTATGCGCTTGCATCCCAGGCTGACAAGCCAATCAACCAGCGCACGGCGCCGCGCCGCATCTGGTTCGTGGTCGACCGCCGGATCGTGGTGGACGAGGCATTTGAGCGGGCGTCGAAGATCGCAGACAAGTTAGCGAAGGCGACGCAGGGACCGCTCAAGGAAATCGCTGACCGGCTTCTCAAGATCAGCGGTACGAAGAGACCGCTGGCCACCGCGCGTCTTCGTGGTGGGATTCTTCGCGATGACAATTGGGGGCGCCTCCCGTCCCAGCCGGCGGTGATCACCTCGACGGTCGATCAACTTGGTTCCCGCCTACTCTTTCGCGGTTACGGCCGCAGCAACCTTACGGCATCTATCTTCGCCGGGTTGGCGGCGCATGACAGCCTCATCCTTCTCGACGAAGCCCATTGTTCCGTGCCGCTCATGCAAACGCTGCGCGCCGTTGAAACCTTCCGTGCAGAGAGCTGGGCGGAGTCACCGATCGCGACGCCTTTTGCATTTGCGATTCTTTCTGCTACCCCGCCGCCGGACATTCCGAAGGAGATGGTTTTTCCTGGTGCCGACCGCGACCACGCGCTTCACCATCCGATCCTGCGCGAGCGCATGTCGGCGCCGAAGCCAGCCCACTTGGTTATGGTGAAGGGACGTGATCGCGGAAACGACTCGCTTGTAGCCGAAGCCGCCAAGCGGGCATGGTCGTATATCAGGGAATGCGGCAAGAGTCGCGTGGCGGTGATCGTCAATCGCGTCCGGACTGCGAGGGAAGTCGAACGCATTCTCTGCGAACAGGCGGACGAGATGGCCGATGTCGTGCTCCTGACGGGCCGCATTCGGCCCTACGAACGCGATCGATTGGTGGAAAAATGGAAGCCCTTCCTCAAGGCTGCTTTGCCCGAGCGGCCGGACAAACCGATCATATTGGTCTCGACCCAGTGCATCGAGGTAGGTGCAGACTTCAGCTTCGATGCCCTCGTCACTGAGGCGGCGAGCCTGGATGCGCTACGACAGCGGTTCGGCAGGTTGAACCGGATGGGTGCCCCGGGCGAGGCACCCGCAGTCATCCTGGTTCGCGACGGGGATGCCAGAGCGGGACAGTCGGACCCCATCTATGGGACCGCGATTCGCGATTGCTGGAGCCTTCTCACCGAAAAGGCAACCGGCGCACCTGAGGAAAAGGAGAAAAAAAGGAGCATCAATTTCGGGATCGACGCCCTCAATGGTATCCTGAGCGATGTCGACGATCTCTCGCCCTATCTGGCGCCACGGCCCGACGCCCCCGTCTTGCTGCCCGCTCACCTCGATCTCCTATGCCAGACGGCTCCCGCTCCCGCAGTCGAGCCGGATGTCGGCCTTTTTCTGCACGGCAAGGAACGGGGGATTCCAGAAGCGCGGGTCGCTTGGCGCGCAGACCTTACCGCGGACAATTCTCAAATCTGGAAGGAAGCGGTGGCGCTCTGCCCGCCCGTAAGCGGTGAGATGCTCGCCGTGCCCCTTCATCAGCTTCGCACCTGGCTCGCCGACAAAGAAAAAGAGGACGAAGGGACGAGTGACGTCGAAGGTGCCAGCAGCGACAACGGCGCCGCTGAGCCTGATGGGTACATCAGCACGAGGAGTCGTTCCTTTCTTATCTGGCGAGGGCGGGATCGATCGGAGATCACCAACCAGTCGCGGACGATCCGGCCGAACGATGTCATCGTCGTGCCCGCCGAATATGGAATCTCAGCAGGGGGACAGTCCGCACCGGCCGAAACGTTGGGCAAGGATGGGCTCGACCTGTGGGAGCCGTCCCGGAATGCTATCGGCAGACCGCCCGCATTGCGCCTTGACCGCAAGGTCCTCGAACCCTGGCTTGACATCCAACCCCTGAAGGAACTGATCGACCTCGCCGAAGACCCCGCGCGAGAGCGCGAGAGCCTGCAAGAAGCTATCGACGCGGTGCTTGCATACGAGCCGGATGGCACCGACCAACCACCACAGCCGCCGGGATGGTTGCTCAAGCTCTTCAAGGCGGTGCGTAACGGCTGCATTGAAGATCATCCTGCCGGCGGTATTGTTCTGTTTGCAAAAAAATCAGAATTCGAACGAGAAGCCGAATTCGACCTCTTCGCTGACGATGATGACTTGACGTCATCGTTGATACCGCGTGAGCGGTTGGCTCATGTTGAGGTCTCACTCGCGGACCACAGCGCGTGGGTGGAGCGGGCCGTGGAGAAGATCGCGAGCCGCTGCCTCCCGCAGGAGCTTCTCGGCCCGCTCCTGCGCGCCGCTCGGTGGCACGACGTCGGCAAGCTCGACGAACGTTTCCAGCTCATTCTCCGGCAGGGCAACGAAATTGCCAACGACCTCGCTAAGCCGCTGGCTAAATCCGCCTTCATGCCCACCTCACCGGCACGCCGGGATGCGATTCGCGCGGCCGCCGGTCTTCCCAAAGGCTTCCGCCATGAGATGTTGTCGTTCCAACTGGTTGAGCGCCATGCGGGACTGCTCGCTAGCGAGCAAGCTGCCGATCTCATTCTGCACCTCGTCGCAAGTCACCATGGCCACGCACGCCCGTTCGCGCCCGTAGTTGTTGACCCGGAACCTCCGACGATCGTCGGGTGCCACGATGGTGAAGTCATCGCGCTCGATGCGGCGGATCGCAAACGACTTGTCGAACCGCATAATCTCGGTTCCGGCATCTCGGATCGGTTCTGGCGACTCACTCGACGATATGGATGGTGGGGCCTCGCCTATCTCGAAGCCATACTGCGCCTCGGCGACTGGTACGGCAGCGAACATGTTGTCGAAGAAAGTCCTTCGCAAGCGTTGGCGTCGCTAGGGTCACGAAGAGAGATCGAGGTTGCCACTATAATGACTGCAGATGAGACGCCTCTCCTGACCGGCCTGGACGGCGCAAATCCGCTTGGATTTCTCACTGCCCTCGGAACGTTGCTGCTCGTTCGCCAGAACGCATATCCGCAGGCTCGCCTCGGTTGGAGTCGCACAGCCACATGGCAGCCCGTCTTGACAGGTATCCCATCGGGAAGGAAGGACGCATTATGTGACGCCATTGCTGCCGCACTACGCGGACATCCGGTGTCCGACGACGCCGAAGACAGGCGAAGGAAGGCCCAGAACGACTTCGATACTGCTAAGAAAGCGCTGAAAGACAAGCGGGACGAGATCAAAAAGCGAGGCTTGCGTGGCAAGGAACGCAAGGCCGCTATTGAGACGGAAATAGCTCCGCTTGACCAGGAAACACGTCGGAAGCGCGCTATATGGCTGGATGCATTGAAGCATGCCATTCCCAGCCCCGAACTCGCTCTCGGCAAGCATATCGACTGCACGAGCGACGAATACCGCGAATACGCAACAAACTTCCTCGAAGGCAGCGGGGTCGCCGGACGCGCGTCGCTTGACCTCCTGGCGGCATTCGCCAGTGACGCCTATGTCGAGAAATCAGGGCGCGTTGCTGCTACACCCTTCTGCTTCATCACGGGTTCGGGTCACCAGTACTTCCTTGATACGGTACGCCAGTTGATAAAGGAAGTTACCGCCGAACGCATCCGATCTGCCCTGTTCGAGCCCTGGACCTACAGCGACGAGAAGCTCTCTTTGCGGTGGGACCCGATCGAGGATCGCCGCTATGCCCTCATGGATCGTGATCCCACTGCAAGTGATAACAAGAGCCGCACCGTATGGATGGCGAACCTACTCGCCTATCGGGCGCTTGCGCTTTTTCCCTCGGCTCCAGGGAGGCGAGGACTTCAGACGGCGGGATGGAGCGGACCAGGGGAGTTCTTTACCTGGCCAATCTGGGAGTATCCTGCCGATCCTGACACGATCCGATCCCAAATGCTGCTTACCAATTTGGCGGCAAAGATTCCCGACCACTCCGTTCTGAGGGCTCGAGGCGTTATAGCAATATTCCGCTCTCGACGTATTAAGGTCGGATCGGGAACGAACTTTAAGATCAATTTCGGCCCCGGTGTGGGGGTTTGAATGTCTTCCGAACAACTTGAATTCGACCTCCCCGCGCCGCCCGTCACCGGCGACACGCCGCTTGTGCCCGCGCGGATGGTGAACGAATACGTCTATTGCCCTCGCCTCGCCTATCTCATGTGGACGCAGTCCGAATGGGCGGAGTCCGCCGACACGGTCGAGGGCAAGCGCGTCCACGCCCGCGTCGACCGCGCGGGCGCGCCGCTGCCGGCGCCGGAAGAGATCGCCGCCGAAGAGCCCAAACTCGCCAGCCGCTCGCTCACGCTGTCGTCGACGGCGCTCGGCGTCATCGCCAAGATCGACGTGGCGGAGGCCGAGGACGGCGCCGTCACGCCGATCGATTACAAGCGGGGAAAGCGGCCGCACGTCTCCCAGGGCGCCTATGAGCCCGAGCGCATTCAGGTCTGCCTTCAGGCGCTCCTCCTGGAAGAGCACGGCTACCGCGTCGAGGAAGGCGCGATCTATTACGCCGAAAGCCGCGAGCGCGTGCGCATCGCGCTCGACGAGGGCTTGCGCGCGGCGGCAAAATCCGCGGTGCACGGCTTGCGGCTGCTCGTCTCCCAGGGGCGGATTCCGCCGCCGCTGCGCGACAGCCCGAAATGCCCGCGCTGCGCCCTCGTCTCCGTCTGCCTGCCGGACGAGGTGACGACGCTGAACGGCTCGCCGCTGGCGCCGCGGCCGATCGCGGTTCCGGCCGATGAGGCCCTGCCGCTCGTCGTCCAGTCGCAGCACGCGCGGATCGCCAAGGACGGCGAGACGCTCAAGATCACGGACGAGGAGCAAGGCGAGACCACGGTGCGGCTGATCGACGTCTCCGACGTCGCGCTCTTCGGCAACGTCGCCATCACCACCCCGGCGCTTGCGGCGCTGCTGGAGCGCGAGATCCCCGTCACCTTTCACAGCCACGGCGGCTGGTTTCGCGGCGTCGCGCACGGGCTCGGCCATCGCAACATCGAGGTGCGCACGGCTCAGTATCGCGCGAGCTTCGACGACGCCTATTGCCTTCGCTTCGCGCGCGACCTCGTCGCGGCCAAGATCGTCAATCAGCGGACCATCCTGCGGCGGAATTGGCGGGGCGAGGATCAGGACCGCCAGACGGTCCTCGAGCGCCTCTCCGCGGCGCGCAAGGCCGCCGGCGGCGCCGCCGGCCTGGCGGAGCTGCTGGGCCTCGAGGGCGATGCCGCGGCGGCCTATTTCCGCGCCTTTGCCGGTCTGCTGTCGCCCGCGGACGCCGCCAAGGCGCCCGCCGCCGCCGGCGATTTGCCGCCCTTCCGCTTCGAGGCGCGCAATCGCCGGCCGCCGACCGACCCCGTGAACGCCATGCTGTCGCTCGCCTATGCCATGCTGAGCCGGCATCTGACGATCGCCTTGGCTTCGGTCGGGCTCGATCCCTATCGCGGCTTTTACCATGCGCCGCGCTACGGCCGGCCGGCGCTCGCCCTCGACCTGATGGAGCCGTTTCGCCCGATCATCGCGGATTCCGTGGTGTTGTCCGCGGTCAACACCGGCGAAGTCGGTCCCGGTGATTTCGTCACCGCCGCGACCGGGACGGCGCTCACCCAGGCGGGGCGCCGCCGCTTCGTCGACGCTTTCGAGCGCCGCCTGTCGCAGGAGACGACGCATCCCGTCTTCGGCTATCGGCTGAGCATGCGCCGTCTCTTGCTGGTGCAGGCGCGGCTGCTGGGCCGGTATTTCCTCGGCGAGCTGCCGAGCTATCCTCATTATCTTCCGCGTTGACCCGCCATGAGCGACGAGCGCCTGTTCATCGTCACCTACGACATCGCCGACGATCGCCGGTGGCGGCGCGTGTTCAAGACCATGCACGGCTTCGGCGAATGGATTCAGCTTTCGGTTTTCCAGTGCCGGCTGTCGCCGCGGCGCCGCGCCGAATTGGAGACGCGCCTCCGGGAGCTGGTGAAGGCCGGCGAGGACCACGTTCTCCTGATCGACGTCGGGCCGGCCGACAAGATCGACCTCGCGGTCGAAAGCATCGGCAAGACGTTTTCCAAGCTGGAACGCCGCGCCACCGTGATATAATCCGCGGACATTCCGCCGACCGGGAACGAAAAGGGGCCGATGCGACCGATAATGCCTGGGCCGTCAAGGCGTTTCTTGCCGGTCCGAGTCGAGCGGCGGCGTGGCGTCGTCCGGGCGCGACTCGCTCGAATCGGGACAGCACCTTGGAATCCAAGGGTTCTTTGACATCGTGAAGACCTCGGTGCCGATGCTGCGACCGCTCTTCCCGCCGGGAACCGCGGGGCGATCGAAAACGCCGCCGAATTGCCAGTGGCAGCAAAGGCATCAAGGGTGGGAGTATCCGAGGCGCGCGCGCCTCGGCCTCATTGAAGCTGCAGGTTCGAGCTGTCTAACCCGTACAGCGGCACCCGTATCCGAGGCGCGCGCGCCTCGGCCTCATTGAAGCCGCGGTGGCGGCGAATCCCTCATATCTATGACCGTCGTGGTATCCGAGGCGCGCGCGCCTCGGCCTCATTGAAGCGTCGACCTCCTGGCGAGCGGCGCCGGCGGGGAGGACGGGTATCCGAGGCGCGCGCGCCTCGGCCTCATTGAAGCGCGCGGCCCCGACCGCGCCGGTGTGATGGAGACATCCGTATCCGAGGCGCGCGCGCCTCGGCCTCATTGAAGCAGGCCCGGGCCGAATGCGTCGGTCTTCACCAGGATGGGTATCCGAGGCGCGCGCGCCTCGGCCTCATTGAAGCTTCGCGGCGCTGCGCCAGCCCCGCCGCGGCCCCCGCGGTATCCGAGGCGCGCGCGCCTCGGCCTCATTGAAGCAGCGCTAGAGGTTGGTCTGTCGGCCTCGTCGGTGGCACGGTATCCGAGGCGCGCGCGCCTCGGCCTCATTGAAGCGTTCTGTCCGCAACGCCTTCCTCTCGTCGTCCGAACGGTATCCGAGGCGCGCGCGCCTCGGCCTCATTGAAGCCGCGACCTGCGGCGGCGCAAATGAGCGGGGTCGAGCCGTATCCGAGGCGCGCGCGCCTCGGCCTCATTGAAGCATGAGCCCGTACGTGCCGAGCCCCGTCAAGCCAAGTCCGGGTATCCGAGGCGCGCGCGCCTCGGCCTCATTGAAGCCCGGATCGTGCCGCATTGCTTCGTGTCGCCGCTCATCGAGTATCCGAGGCGCGCGCGCCTCGGCCTCATTGAAGCGGAAACGTCCACCGCGCGTGAAGCTTGTGGGCCGGGTATCCGAGGCGCGCGCGCCTCGGCCTCATTGAAGCTTGACGGTACGAGCGGCCTTGCGCGCTGTCTTCTTGGGTATCCGAGGCGCGCGCGCCTCGGCCTCATTGAAGCGCACAATGCGTTGACTATCATCTGGCTTTCCCTTCCGTATCCGAGGCGCGCGCGCCTCGGCCTCATTGAAGCCAGACAGACCAAGGTCGTTCAGTGGACTTTCCATCGTATCCGAGGCGCGCGCGCCTCGGCCTCATTGAAGCGCATCGACAGGCTTGATCAGGACCTGCCAGACGGCTCGTATCCGAGGCGCGCGCGCCTCGGCCTCATTGAAGCACAGGAAAGAACGCTCCTGATGGAAGACGCCAAGTCGTATCCGAGGCGCGCGCGCCTCGGCCTCATTGAAGCCTGATGACTTCGCTTGCTTCCAGCTGGTTATCCTTGGTATCCGAGGCGCGCGCGCCTCGGCCTCATTGAAGCCTCCCAATGCGGCTCGATGTCCTCGCCGAACTGCCGCCGTATCCGAGGCGCGCGCGCCTCGGCCTCATTGAAGCTCCGGGCCATCGCACGCCCATCCCGTCCGGGTGGCGAGTATCCGAGGCGCGCGCGCCTCGGCCTCATTGAAGCCCCGGTTGTCGGCGAAATTGCCGCGCGTCAAGAAGAAGTATCCGAGGCGCGCGCGCCTCGGCCTCATTGAAGCATCGTATTCGCCTTGTGCGAAATCACGCGAACATTGCCGTATCCGAGGCGCGCGCGCCTCGGCCTCATTGAAGCCGGGTAATCCCGCGCCTTCAGCGCTACACCCTACTGAGTATCCGAGGCGCGCGCGCCTCGGCCTCATTGAAGCTCGGCATGTACGCTGCCGCCGTGGGCGGTAAACGAGTATCCGAGGCGCGCGCGCCTCGGCCTCATTGAAGCTCCGTAGCTCTCCGCGACCTCATCATCGATGGGCTTGTATCCGAGGCGCGCGCGCCTCGGCCTCATTGAAGCGCTCGCCGCCGCGGGGCCCGGAAGCAAGCGCAAGCGGGTATCCGAGGCGCGCGCGCCTCGGCCTCATTGAAGCACTGGGTACAGACCTCGTCGTACGGCTGGGAGAGCCTGTATCCGAGGCGCGCGCGCCTCGGCCTCATTGAAGCGGCGAGCGCGTGCCCGACCACAAGCGCGTGCCGCCGCGTATCCGAGGCGCGCGCGCCTCGGCCTCATTGAAGCGCGTGCGCCGCGCAACTCGCAGAGATCCGCAGCAGCGTATCCGAGGCGCGCGCGCCTCGGCCTCATTGAAGCGACGATCTCCTCTTCATCGACGACGACATGGGCTGGGTATCCGAGGCGCGCGCGCCTCGGCCTCATTGAAGCCCCGCTGGCTCATGGGGTTCCCGGCCGCGTGGGACGACTGGTATCCGAGGCGCGCGCGCCTCGGCCTCATTGAAGCGCCCGCTCACCGATTGCAGGCCGCCACCCCAGATGTGTATCCGAGGCGCGCGCGCCTCGGCCTCATTGAAGCGCGACAACGTGCAGGTCTACCGCCAGGCGCTGATCGAGGCGTATCCGAGGCGCGCGCGCCTCGGCCTCATTGAAGCGTCGTTGCGGCCGACGCGATGATGCAGCGCCTCGAGCTGCGTATCCGAGGCGCGCGCGCCTCGGCCTCATTGAAGCGCGGAAGTGATGGATCGCGCGGCCGAGCGCCGCGATGGCCGTATCCGAGGCGCGCGCGCCTCGGCCTCATTGAAGCTCTGTGGCCGACGACTTTACTCGTTTGGGGCTGACGGTATCCGAGGCGCGCGCGCCTCGGCCTCATTGAAGCGAGATTACCGTCGCGTTGGCCGACGCTGGGCAGGTTGTATCCGAGGCGCGCGCGCCTCGGCCTCATTGAAGCGCGCTTCGTGGTGGTGTCTACAGTTTCCGGGCGGTTGCGTATCCGAGGCGCGCGCGCCTCGGCCTCATTGAAGCCACCGATGGCCCGGTGACGCCCGCCTGCAAGGCGACGGTATCCGAGGCGCGCGCGCCTCGGCCTCATTGAAGCCTAGCCTTTCATGACGCCCCACACCCCGAAGATGACGAGTGTATCCGAGGCGCGCGCGCCTCGGCCTCATTGAAGCTCGTCCAACTGGCGCTTGTCCAACTCGCGCGGGCTCGTATCCGAGGCGCGCGCGCCTCGGCCTCATTGAAGCCGGGAGCCATACCTCATACCTATGGAGCCGAAGCTCGTATCCGAGGCGCGCGCGCCTCGGCCTCATTGAAGCCCATGATGCCGCGTTCCCATGGAAGTGGCGTGTGATCGTATCCGAGGCGCGCGCGCCTCGGCCTCATTGAAGCCCTCCATTGTTTTCGCGACCTCTACGAAACGAGACCCCGTATCCGAGGCGCGCGCGCCTCGGCCTCATTGAAGCGACGCCGCGCAGGCGACTGCGATGATCCGCTACATGGCGTATCCGAGGCGCGCGCGCCTCGGCCTCATTGAAGCACGTGATTCGCTCCGGTGAATTCCGCTGTCCATCCTTGGTATCCGAGGCGCGCGCGCCTCGGCCTCATTGAAGCCTCCGCGCGTACAGGAGTGCACACACCAGGTCTTCGCGCGTATCCGAGGCGCGCGCGCCTCGGCCTCATTGAAGCCCGAGGATGCAGCGCCCCGCTTGGTCCGCATCGTCTAGTATCCGAGGCGCGCGCGCCTCGGCCTCATTGAAGCTCCCAGTGACCGGGCTCGTCGGTGATCTCGATCGGGAGGTATCCGAGGCGCGCGCGCCTCGGCCTCATTGAAGCGCCTGCGCGGGGGTTATATCGGTGATTTTATAAGCCAGTATCCGAGGCGCGCGCGCCTCGGCCTCATTGAAGCCTTTGTGAGCGGCGCCAGCTACGATCCCGCGACGCGGAGTATCCGAGGCGCGCGCGCCTCGGCCTCATTGAAGCTATCGCCTCTTCGGTTGGTGGGTCCGGTGGCAGGCGTGTATCCGAGGCGCGCGCGCCTCGGCCTCATTGAAGCTTGACGTCGACGTTCGGGTTGCCAATGAAAGAGGTGGGTATCCGAGGCGCGCGCGCCTCGGCCTCATTGAAGCTGCTCTGGCATGAGGAGGCGGCGCGGCTGTGGCGCGCGCGTATCCGAGGCGCGCGCGCCTCGGCCTCATTGAAGCACTATCATACGCTTGGCTTATATAAGTCGGTTTAGGGTATCCGAGGCGCGCGCGCCTCGGCCTCATTGAAGCGCTTCTTCCTCGATCGTGGAGCGATTCGCTCCCGATAGTATCCGAGGCGCGCGCGCCTCGGCCTCATTGAAGCTCCATTAGTCGCTTCCAGTTCCGTCCGGCAGATTGAGCGTATCCGAGGCGCGCGCGCCTCGGCCTCATTGAAGCTGCACCTGCATCAGCTCGGTCTCGCTGCCGAACTCGCGGGTATCCGAGGCGCGCGCGCCTCGGCCTCATTGAAGCGCCGAGTAGTTGTTGTTGTTGCCCGAGAAATTCAGCGGTATCCGAGGCGCGCGCGCCTCGGCCTCATTGAAGCGATTCCGGGGTCTTCATAGTTTGCTCCGAGAGAGAGAGTATCCGAGGCGCGCGCGCCTCGGCCTCATTGAAGCCGTTACGAAAAGCGTTACGATATAGTGGGTGTCGCTAAAGTATCCGAGGCGCGCGCGCCTCGGCCGCCTGAAGCAATCGGGCGCGCGCTCCCCTTATGTCTCATCCCCCGAAAACGCCGGCGCGCGATGCAGCTTCATGGCCCGCGCCGAACGGCACGGCGGCTGCACCCTCGCGCCTCCATTCTTTTCGCGGTGTCCCGCCTGGGGAGCAGCCCGGCGCGGCGCGGACGATGTCATAGGACATTGTCCGATATGCAACCTGGACGGGTGGCGCGGTTTTGCCGCGGTGGAACAACGCCCCGGGGATGTCCCGCCGCCGCCCTTCGCTTGCCAAACCGCCGGGGCTGCCGCATGCTTGAGACAAACCAAGACCTCAACGGCGCCCGCATAACTGCCCGAAGGAAACCCGACATGAGACACCTGACAACGCCCCTCGCCCTGGCCGCGCTGGCGCTCCTCGCCGGCGGCATGGCCGCGGCGGCCGAGGAAAAGCCGATCGTCATCGGCATCACCGCGGCGATCCAGCTCCAGGTCGGGCGCGACACCGTCGACGCGGCCCAGATCGCCATCGATGAGGTCAACGCCGCGGGCGGCGTCCTCGGGCGCAAGCTCACCATGGTGGTCGCCGACGAGACCATGGACCCGCAGCAGGGCGTCGCGGCGGTCAAGAAGCTCACCGCCGACGATCACGTCGACGTGCTGATCGGCGGCTACAACAGCGGCGTCACACTGGCGCAAGAGCCGCACATCGCCGATGCCAGGACGATCTATCTCGGCGTCGGCGCCGCCTCGCCCTCGATCACCGATTTCGTCAAGAAGAACTACAAGCGCTTCAAATACATCTTCCGCGTCAACCCGATCAACGCCGTGCACCAGGCCGAGCAGGTCGCCGGCTTCGTCGTCGGCAAGGTCAAGGGTGATCTCGGCTACCGCACCATCGCCATCGTCGGCGAGAACGCCAAATGGGTGCAGGATCTGGCGCCGGTGCTCAAGTCGACCGTCGAGGAGGGCGGCGTCAAGGTGGCGATGCTCGAGCTGTTCGATCCCGACATGTCGGACTTCTCGCCGCTGCTCAGCCAGGTCAAGGACAGCGGCGCGCAATTCCTCGTCATCCTCGTCTCGCACGCCAATTCCGACGTCTTCGTCAAGCAGTGGTACGACGCCAAGTTCCCGATGGCGATCGGCGGCATCGACGTGAAGGGGCAGGATCCCGACTTCTTCAGCCGCATCGGCGGCAAGTCGATCGCCGAGACCGTGACCAACGGCCTGCTGGCGGAGCCGCTGACCCCCAAGACCATGCCGTTCTGGAACGCCTTCAACGCCAGGTACAAGCGGCCGCCGGTCTATACCGCGCCGGGCGCCTATGACGCGCTCCACATCTACGCCGAGGCGGTCGATCGCGCCCAGAGCACCGATCCCGACAAGGTCGTCCCCGAGCTGGAGAAGACCAGATACCTCGGGACCCAGGGCACCTACGTCTTCACCGACGACCACGACGTGAAGCCGGGGCCTGGCCTCATCAACCTGCTCTTCGTGCAATGGCAGGAGAACGGCAAGCGCGTCATCGTCTGGCCGAAGGAGCTCGCCACCGGCAAGATGATTCTGCCGCCTTGGATCAACCAGAGGGCCGATGCCGCCAAGTAAGGCTTAAAGGGCCTTGTTCAACATCCTGGTCTACGGCGCGGTGACCAGTGCGATCTACGCCATGCTGGCGGTGGGGTTCACCCTCATCTTCGGCGTGGCGCGGATCCTCAACCTCGCCCATGGCGCCTTCTACGGCCTCGGCGCCTATGCGGCCTATGTGATGACCGGCCCGCTGCACTGGCCGCTGCCGCTCGCGGCGGTGGCGGCGGTGCTGCTGGTGGCGGGCTTCGGCGCCGCGATGGAGCGGGTGCTGGTGCGGCCGTTGCGCCAGTCGGCGCTCGCCGTGCTGATGATCACGCTCGCCGTGGCGCTGATCTTCGAGCAGGGGATGTTCCTCCTTTTCGGGTCCGAGGCGCGCAACGTCCCCGCCTTCGTCACCGACACCTGGACCTATTCCGGCCTCGACATCAGCGGCCAGCGGCTGTTGACGCTGGCCGTCGGCGTCCTCGTGCTTTGCCTGCTCTACCTCTTCATCCAGAAGACCCGGGCGGGCGCCGCCATCCTGGCGATCTCGCAGGATCCCGAGGGCGCGCAATACATGGGCATCCCCGCCAACCGCCTCTATTCGCTGGTGATGGCGCTCTCGGCCGGGATCGCCGCCACCGCCGGCGTGCTGACCGCGCCCTTCCTCACGGTGCAGCCGACCATGGACCTGCTGCCCATGGTCAAGGCCTTCGCCATCGTCATCGTCGGCGGCCTCGGCTCGATCCCGGGCAGCATCCTCGCGGCGCTGCTCTTGGGCTACAGCGAGACCGTCGTCGCCTATACCGTCTCGCCCGCCTGGACCGAGATCGTGTCGCTGATCGCCGTGCTGCTCACCCTCATCCTGCGGCCCGCGGGGCTGCTCGGCAAGCGCGCCGCGTTCTGAGCCGATCATGCGCCGGCTCAACAAAGACGTGATCGGCGCGCTGACCGTGCTCGCCGTGCTCGCGCTGGCGCCGCTCGCCGCGCAATCCGATTACGTCACCGGCATCCTCACGGTAAGCCTGATCTTCGGCATCTGGGCGGTGAGCTGGGATTTCATGTCGGGGCTGAGCGGCCGCGAGAATTTCGGCCACGCGCTCTTCATCGGCGCCGGCGCCTACACCGCCGCCTTCGTCGACGGCAAATTCGATCTCAGCCCCTGGTGGGGGCTGCCGGCGGGCGCGCTGGTCGCGGTGCTCTTCAGCCTCATCGTCGGGTTTCCGACGCTGCGCCTGCGCGGCCCCTATTTCGCGCTCGCCATGCTCGCGGCGGCGACGATCATGCAGCGGCTCATGCGCATTTTCTGGCAATACACCGGCGGCGAGGAGGGCATCCCCGGCCTCGATCCGCTGTTCGACGAGCCGCTCTCGACCTATTACTTCTGCCTCGGCGCGCTGGCGCTGGTGACGGCGGCGCTGCTGGCGCTGGCGCGGTCGAGCTGGGGCACCATCCTGCGCGCCATCCGCGGCGACGAGGCGGCCTGCCAGGCGGCCGGCATCAACGTCACCTTCTACAAGATCGCCTCGCTGGTGATCAGCGCCGCCTGCGCCGGCACCGGCGGCGCGCTCTATGCCGACTACCAGCAGGCGGTGACGCCCGACGTCTTCGCCGTGGCGCTCTCCATCACGATCATCATCATGGTCTATGTCGGCGGCATGGGCTCGATCTACGGGCCCATGGGCGGCGCCATCGTGCTGGCGCTGCTGCCGGAGGTGCTGCGCGGCCTCGGCGAGTACCGCCTCTGGGTCTACAGCGTCATCCTCATGTTCATCCTGTTCTTCAGCCCGGACGGGCTCGTAGCGCCGCTCTGGCGCCGCCTGCGCGGCGCGCCATGACCGCGCTCCTCAAGGTCGAGCGGGTCACCAAGCGCTTCGGCGGCCTCGTCGCGGTGAGGGACGTCTCCTTCGAGCTTCGCCCGGGCGAGATCGCCGGCATCCTCGGCCCCAACGGCGCCGGCAAGACGACGCTCTTCAACCTGCTGACCGGCTTCATCGCCCTGGATCTCGGCACCGTCGAGTTCGAAGGCGGCTCGCTCGCGGGCCTCGCCCCGCACCGCATCGTCAATCGCGGCCTCGCCCGCACCTTCCAGCTTTGCCGCCCCTTCCGCGGCATGAGCGTGTTCGAGAACGTCGTCGTCGGCTGCCTCGCGCCGCGCGTGCGCCGCGCCGGCGGCACCGAGGCGCGGGCGCGGCGCATCCTCGATCAGGTCGGTCTCGCCGCCAAGGCCGCGGTCCCGGTCGACGCGCTCTCCTACGGCGATCTGCGCCGGCTCGAGATCGCCCGCGCGCTCGCCACCAACCCCAAGCTGCTGCTGCTCGACGAGCCCTTCGCCGGCCTCGGCAGCAGCGAGATCGAGCCGCTCTCGGCGCTCATCCGCCGGCTCCACGCCGAGGAGGGCCTCACCATCCTGATCATCGAGCACAAGCTGCGCGAGTTCATGCAGCTCGTCCAGCGCGTCATCGCCATGGATTTCGGCGAGGTCATCGCCATCGGGCCGCCGGCGGAGATCGTGCGCCATCCGCGCGTCGTCGAGGCCTATATCGGCAGGACGGAGGCGCCCCTTGGCATTGCTTGAGGTCGGCGATCTCGTGGTGCATTACGGCAAGGCGCTGGCGGTGGACGGCGTGAGTCTTTCCGTCGCCGCCGGCGAGCTGGTCGCCGTGCTCGGCCCCAACGGCGCCGGCAAGTCGACGCTGCTCAAGGCGATCTCGCGCGCCGTGCCGATGAGCCGCGGGCACATCCGCTTCGACGGGCAGTCGCTCGATCCCTTGCCGGCGCACAAGGTGGTGGCGGCCGGCATCTGCCACTGCCCCGAGGGCCGCCGCCTCTTTCCCGAGCTGAGCGTCCTCAAGAACCTCCAGCTCGGCGCCTATCTGCGCCGCGACAAGGAGGGCGTCGCCGCCGATCTCGCGCGCGTCTACCGCCTCTTCCCGGTGTTGCGCGAGCGCTCGCACCAGCAGGCGAGCACGCTCTCCGGGGGCGAGCAGCAGATGGTGGCCATCGGCCGCGCGCTCATGGGCAAGCCCAAGCTGCTGCTGCTCGACGAGCCCTCGGTCGGCATCGCCCATCGCCTCAAGGTGCAGATCTTCGAATCGATCCGCCAGATCCAGCGAGACGGCACCGCGATTCTGCTGGTCGAGCAGGACGCGCTCTCCGCCCTCGCCATCGCCACCCGCGTCTATCTCATGGAGCACGGCCGCATCGCGCGCGAAGGCACCAGCGACGCGCTCGCGCATGACGACTACATCCGCCAAGTCTATCTCGGCGTCTGAATCAACGAAGGATGCCCGGTTCATTCCAACCTCATCCCCTGAGGAGCGCGCGAAGCGCGCGTCCTTCGACATCAGAGGACGAGGAAGCAACGAGGACGGCATCAACGAAGGATGCCCGACTCATTCCAACCTCATCCTGAGGAGCGCGCGAAGCGCGCGTCTCGAAGGACGCACGATATCCATGCCGCGGAAATCCGGTCAGGCGAGAGGCCCGCGCAGGTCCCGGCGCCGCTGCTGGAGAAAGCGGCGGACCGCCGCATCGGGTTCGAGGCCGATCGCCCGCTCATAGGCCCGCTCCGCCGCCTCGACCGCGCCGGTTTGCGCCAGCAGCGCGGCGCGCGCCGCCCAATAGGGCTGATAATCGGCAAGCCGCGCGTCCGCCGCCAGCGCCTCGATCGCCGCAAGGCCCGCCTCGGGGCCGCGCGTCTCGGCGATCGCGACCGCCCGGTTGATCGCCACCACCGGCGAGCCCGTCATCGCCGAGAGCGCGTCATAAAGCCGCTCGATCGCCGCCCAGTCGGCACGGCCGGCGCGCCGGCGGACGACATGGGCCGATTGCACCGCCGCCTCGAGCTGATAGCGGCCGATCATGCCGAGCGCGCTGGCGCGGAACAGCAGCGCCTCCGCCTCTTCGATCATCCGCGCGTCCCACAAGGCCGGATCCTGCTCCGCCAGCGGCACGTAATCGCCCGCTTGGTTGCGCCGCGCGCCGCGCCGCGCCTCGGCGTGAAGCATGAGCGCCAGCAGGCCCAGCGCTTCGGGCTCCTGCGGCAGCAGCGAGGCCGCGAGCCGGCCGAGCCAGATGCCTTCCTCGGCGAGGTTGCGCCGCCGGGTCTCGGTGCCGGCGGGATCCGACCAGCCCTCGGCGAAAGCGGCGTAGATCGCCGCCAGCACGGCGTCGAGCCGCTCGCCGAGATCGGCGCGCTCGGGCACGCGGAACGGGATGCCGGCCTGGCGGATCTTGCTCTTGGCGCGCACCAGGCGCTGGCTCATGGCGGCGGGCGCCACCAGGAAGGCCGAGGCGATGGTGGCGGCGTCGAATCCCAGGATGGTCTGCAAGATCAGCGGCGCGCGGATGCCGGGGTCGATCGCCGGATGGGCGCAGGCGAACATCAGCGCCAGGCGATCGTCGGGAACCGCCCTGTCGCCGGCGCTCGCCGCGAGCTCCTCGGCGATGAGCCGCAGATGACCGGCGGCGTCCTCGCCGCTGCGCCGCTTGCGCGCGGCGTCGATGCTTTTGCGCCGCGCCACCGCCGCGAGCCACGCCTCGGGGTTGCGCGGGACGCCGCGCGCCGGCCAGTCCGCCAGCGCCGCCGCGAAAGCGTCGGACAAGGCGTCCTCGGCCGCGGCGACGTCGCGCGTGCGCGCGGCGAGAAAGGCGACCAGCTTGCCGTAGCTCCGACGCGCCACTGTCTCGGCGGTCTCGCGGGCAGGCTCGCCGCCTTCTCGCGCCATCGCGGGCGGCCGCTCTACATCGGCCAGATCGGACGCACCTCGATCACGCCGTGGCTGGCGCCGGGACAGCGGGCCGCCCAGGACAGCGCGGCATCGAGATCGGGCACGTCGATGAGAAAATAGCCGCCGAGCTGCTCCTTGGTCTCGGCATAGGGTCCGTTGAGCACCTTGGTCTTGCCGTCGGCCACGCGCACCGTGGTCGCCGCGGAAGACGGCCGCAGGCGCTCGCCGCCGCGGATGACGCCCGATGTCCTCATCGCTTCGGAATAGGCGCCATAGGCGGCGAGCATCTGCTCGACCTCCGCCTTGCCCGCGCTCTGCATCGCGGCTTCGTTGCCATAGATCATCAGGAGGTACTGCATGGTGGTCTCCTTCTCCGGTCGGGGCTTGGCGTCATGCTTTGCCGCTTCCATGACGTTCGAGCCGGCCGGATTTCGACAGGCCGTCGGAAAACAATTCTCCCGGCCGCCCGCCGCTTCGACAAGAGACCGCCGCGCGGCGGGCGGGCCTTTTCGCCGGCGGCCGGCGCCGCTATGCTTTTCCGCATCGGGAGGCGACCCATGACCGTCACCGAGAGCAAACCCCCTTATACCGTCGCCGCGCGCGAGATGGTGGCCGAGACGCCGGAGCTGCGCATGGTGGTGTTGACGCTCGCGCCCGGCCAGGAAGTGCCGTGGCACTGGCACAGCGCCGTCAACGATCACGTGATCTGCCTCGAAGGGCCGATGGTGGTGGAGACGCGGGCGCCGCGCGAGCGCTTCGAGCTGCTGCCGGGCGGGCGGTGCACCGTGCCGGCCCGCCGCGCCCATCGCGTCGCCGGCAAGGACGGCGGCGGCTGCAAATTCGCCCTTGTGCAAGGCGTCGGCACCTACGATTTCAATTCCGCGGGCGGCTGACGCCCGCGGTCGCCCGGTTGCGGCCGGTTTGGACCCGTCTTCGACGGAGTGGACAGGCCACCCCTTGCCGTACCAATCTGAGCCCAATCCACCAACGAGCTGGCCCATGCGCATCCTCAAAGTCGCGGCCTCCGCCGCCCTCATCGCCCTCGCCCCCGTCGCCGCCACCGTCACCGCCGCCGACAAGAGCGACGTCGGCGTCAACCTCTTCACCGAGGTGTTCGAGCAGGTCCGCGCCAATTACGTCGAGCCGGTCAACGACAAGCAGCTCGTCGAAGGCGCCATCAAAGGCATGCTGGGCTCGCTCGACCCGCATTCCAACTACATGGACGCCAAGGAATACCGGGAGATGCAGGTGCAGACCCGGGGCGAGTTCGCCGGGCTCGGCATGCAGGTGACGATGGAGAACGGCCTCGTCAAGGTCATCTCGCCGATCGACGACACGCCGGCCGCCCGCGCCGGCCTCAAGCCCGGCGACCTGATCCTGGCGATCGACAAGGCGCCGGTCACCGACATGACCTTGTCGGAGGCCGTGGACAAGCTGCGCGGGCCGGTCGGGACGCAAGTGGAGCTCTCGGTGCG
>Ga0187781_10000591_pt1 | contig 26023 bp, 13 predicted proteins | sample 0715_SJ02_MP02_2_FD_132447 | JGI IMG/M metagenome (GOLD analysis project Ga0187781, IMG submission 132447) | Tropical peat soil microbial communities from peatlands in Department of Meta, Colombia - 0715_SJ02_MP02_20_MG | ecosystem: Environmental > Terrestrial > Soil > Wetlands > Peat | place... | reverse complement strand
GCATCTTCAATAACGAAGGCCAAATCACTTTTTCCACGGACGCGAAGGAAGTAGGGCAGTTCGTGGATAAGAAGGCGGAGGCTTGCTACGCCTGCCATGCTCAGGCCCAACCCCTCACGCGCCTAAATCGACCCGACCGCCTGCGCATTTACAAGGCCCCTGACAGCACGCGGATTTTGGGCCTCATCCAGCCCATTGAGAACGAACCCGACTGCTCAAACGCCGCCTGCCACGCCCATTCTGCGCGCGATCAGGTGCTGGGCGTGCTGGACACCAACCTCTCGCTGGCCGCCGTGGATCAAGTCGTGGCCCGGAGCCAACGCCAAATCGCGGTCTTTACCATTGCTTCCATTATCCTCCTCAGCTTGATTTCCGCCGGCCTTATCCGTATCACCGTGCACAAGCCGGTACGCCGGCTCACCGCCGCCACTCGACATGTGGCCGAGGGCGAACTGGACCATTCTTTGCCGGTGGACAGTGGCGATGAGCTGGGCAGTTTGGCCGCGTCTTTCAATCGCATGACGGAGCAACTGAAAAGAGCGCAGGAAGAAAACCAGGAGTGGACACACACGCTGGAAGCGCGAGTTCAGGAGAAGACGGTCGAACTGGAGCGCGCCTATCACCGTTTGGTGCAGTCGGAGAAGATGGCTTCGCTCGGCAAGCTCGCCGCCGTGGTCGCCCACGAGATCAATAACCCCCTGGCCGGCATTCTCACTTACAGCAAGCTGGTCTCCCGCCTGGTGGACAAAGGACTGGAAAATGAAGCGCGGCGCAAGGACGCGAAGACGGACCTCCAGGAGATCGAAGAGGAGAGCCGGCGCTGCGGAACCATCGTGAAAAACCTGCTTACCTTCGCCCGGCAGGTGCCCTTCAACCCGCAAAAAAACGATCTGGGTGAAGTCGTCGAGCGTTGCCTGCTTCTGGTGGGGCACCAATGCGAGCTGCAACAGGTGGAAGTGGAGAGTCGTTTGGACCCCAAGACACCCGCCATTTACTGCGATGCCGGCCAAATTCAGCAGGTTCTACTTGCTTTGCTGATGAACGCCGTGCAAGCCATGCCGCAGGGTGGGCGGCTGAAGGTGGAGACGTCTTACCAAGCGGAGCGCGGCGAGGCGCGGATCACGGTTAGTGATGAAGGCATGGGAATTCCTGAAGACGTCCTGCCGCATATCTTCGAACCCTTTTTTACCACCAAAGCAGAGGGCAAAGGCGTCGGCCTGGGATTAGCCATTGCATTCGGCATTGTTCAGCAACACAGAGGGAACATCGAGGTATTGTCTACACCGCAAAAAGGAACTACCTTTACGGTTACGCTGCCGGAAGAGCCGAAACTGCTGCTGGCAGATGCAGTAACGATTGGGAAAGAACAGTGACGAGTGGCAAGTGACGAGTGGCGAGCCGGAAAAAGCAAAGAGAGTGGCGAGTGGATAAACTGCAACATGAGGTCAGACGTCAGGCGAACAACTGACAACGGACGACGGACAACTGACACAGGCACGGGAGTTGCGCATGGAAAACAAAGCCAGCCTCTTGATCGTGGACGATGAAAACGTCGTCCGCGAATCGCTGGGCAAATGGTTTGAAGAAGAAGGCTACCTCGTCGAGACCGCTACCAGCGCGCGCGAAGCGTTGCTGAAGCTGTCCGGCCAGCGCTGGCATTTGGCGCTGGTGGATATCAAAATGCCCGGCATGGATGGTCTCGAACTGCATCGCAAGATTCGCGAAGTCGATCCGGAGATTATTGTCATCATCATGACCGGCTACGCTTCGGTTGAAACTGCCGTCCGGGCGCTGAAAGACGGGGCGTACGACTACATCACCAAGCCTTTCGACCCCGACGACCTGGCACGCCTGGTTCGGAAGGCCCTCGAACATCACAAAATCAAAGAGGAAAATGTGCGGCTGCGGGAGAGCCTGGAGGAAGCGCAGCCGGTCGATTTGGTGGGACAGAGCAAGCCGGTGCAAAGGGTCGTTGAACTCATCCGCACTGTTGCGCCGACGGATACCACGGTCCTGATCCGCGGGGAAAGCGGCACCGGCAAGGAATTGGTGGCGCGGGCCATTCATCACCTGAGCCCCCGCCGATTCATGCCCTTGGTGACTATCCATTGTGGGGCTCTGACGGAGACCCTGCTGGAAAGCGAACTTTTCGGGCACGAGAAGGGCGCCTTCACGGGCGCCCAATATCGGAAGAAAGGTAAATTCGAAGTCGCCGAGGGCGGCACAGTCTTCCTGGATGAAATCGCGGATATTAGCCTGAAGACCCAAACGGACCTGCTGCGCGTCTTGCAAGAGAGAGAGATCACGCGCGTGGGTGGTAACCAGACGGTCAAGGTTGACTTTCGTGCCGTCGCCGCCACTAACAAAGATCTGGCGGCGCTGGTGAAAGAAGGGACCTTCCGGCCCGACCTCTACTACCGCCTGAACGTGTTCGAGATTGAGCTGCCTCCCTTGCGGGAACGGAATGAGGACATTCCCCTTTTACTGGACCATTTCATCAAGAAGTTTGCGCGCGCCATGAACAAGCGCTTCACTTCCATGAGCAGGCCGGCCCTGGATATCTTGATGAATTATAGCTGGCCCGGAAATGTACGCGAACTCGAGAATGCCATCGAGCGGGCCATGGTGATCGGTCGTGAGCCGGAGATTCAGGCTTCGGATTTCCCTTTGCAGATTGGCTCGGCCCCACAACCCGAGACCAAGCTTTCGCTGGACGAGGTGGAGCGCGCGCACATTCTTCGCGTTCTGGAATCCTGCGATTGGAACCAGACTCGCGCCGCAAAAGTCCTCGAGATTGACCGCGTCACCCTTTACAACAAGATCAGGAAATACGGCTTTCGGAAGGACATACCTGCGGCGTCATGAAAATCATCTCGCTGGTCCCCGTGGGACGTGTCGAGCGGGGCCACCTGGAATCGCTTGCGGAAGGGCTGGCAGCGCGGTTGCGCATGGCCTGCTGGATTCGCCCCGAAGGGCTGAGCGGCGAGTTTGCTTACAACGCGGCGCGCGGGCAATACCATTCCACGGAAATTCTCAAAAGGCTCTTGCAGGATCCGCCTGCGGAAAGCTGGCGAATCCTGGGAGTGACCGACGTGGACCTGTTCATTCCCATCCTGACCTTCGTCTTTGGCGAAGCGCAGTTGGGTGACACGCGCGCTCTAGTCTCCACGCATCGCCTGCATCCCGAATTCTATGGCATGCCCAAGGACCCCGGGCTGCTCCAAGAGCGACTCTTGAAGGAGGCCATCCACGAGTTGGGCCACACCTTCGGGCTTCGACATTGCACGGACTACCAGTGCGTAATGAGCGCTTCGCATTCCGTGGAGAGAATCGATTTGAAGCGAGCCGGCTTTTGCAGCGCCTGTGCGGCCGCGGCAGGGATCAAGTAAACAGGGCACCTGGCGTGGGATCTTTCAGGAAAGCGGGCACATCACCAAACGAAGGGCACGGGCAGAAGAGCCTTTAACACAGAGTCCACAGCGCCGCTTACCCTTGAGATCGATCGGCGGCTTTAACACAGAGGACACGGAACGGAAGAGTTGGGGGACGACTGTCGTGCGCTCCGTGTTCTCAGTGTGTTCTTCCTTTGTGTCCTCTGTGTTAAATTGGGTCCCTCTGATGACCACGCGAAACGGACCGCGCTCGAATAGCCAGAGTTTTCCGCACAAAACCTAAAAGGAGTAAGATTGTTTCATTGAAGTGCAAGTGGAGGATTAAGGAAGTTGCCTGGCTTTAGTGGCGTTTTTGCAAGCGAGCAGAGCCGCATTGAACGCTTGGCGGCAATCTCGGAGCCTCTCCGGCAGCCCCAGGAGATATTTCGGACTGCGGACAAGGGGAGGGGCCTCGAAACCGAAGACGCAGCCTCTCTGTTTGCCGCCGCGCGCGATCGAAACTGTCGAAATGAAATCCAGGCAGCCGCAAACCGCGTGCGCGAGCGTTGGGCGGCGAAAACTGTCGAATTCATCATCCCCGTCTACTTGACCAGCTTTTGCCGGAACGAATGCTTGTATTGTGGCTATCGGCAAAGCAATCCCATCGCCGAGCGAGTGCGCCTCGGCCCGGAAGACTTCGATAAGCAACTGGACCTGATTCTCTCTTGGGGTCATCGACAAATCGAGCTGGTGCTCTCGGATGACCCTGAATTTGGCCCGCAAACGGTGGCGCGCTATGTGGCCGCCACGCGCCGCAAGCTCGATGCCCGGGGCGGGGGAGTGGTGGCTCTCTGTTCTCCTGTCTACCAGCAAGAGGATTACGCCCGGTTGGGCGAGGCGGGCTTGGATTGGGTGGTCGAGTGGCAGGAAACTTACGATCGCCCCCATTTCGAGCGCTGGCATTTTCCGGGGTCGGCCAAGCGAAACTACGAGTCGCGTGTCGATCTATGGGACCGCGTCCTCGCCGCAGGCATTACCAAGATTGGCCTGGGTGTGCTGCTCGGGCTCTACAGTTTTCGCCACGACGCTCTGGCGGTGATCGAGCACGGAAACTATTTGCGCCGCACTTACGGAATCGAGCCGCACGCGCTGGGTATCCCGCGCTTGAAGCCGGCGCGCGGCGTCCTGGCATCCCAAAAGCCCAATCGCTTCACTGTCTCCGACGACGACTTCCGCTTGGTTGTCAGCGTTTATCACATGGCTTTCCCCACCTCCCGCCTGTTCTTCAATACGCGGGAAAGTCACGACTTGAATATCTCGTTAGTAGCGGGCGGTGACCTCTTTACCGTTGACTGCGAGACGCTGCCGGGCGCCTACCTGCGCCGCCATCTCCCCGGCCAGTTTTCCACCCACGATTATCCGCCGCGCCGGGAAGTGAAGGCGAGGCTCGAGCAGCGCGGGCTTGCCGCCCAGTACCTCGTCGAAGAGACGCCCTGCGAGGTCGCGCCTACCGCGCCAGCCGTAGCAGCGGCCATCGATGAGAAGCGCTGGATGGAACAGCACGCTCAGATTCGCGTGCGGTTGCAAGATTGGGAAATGGCGCTGGAACGGCTTTCCGGGGATGGCCGCCAAGCCCTTGAGCGGCAGGTGGCGAACGCCTCCTTACGCGGTATAATGGAGTACTTCAAATCGGTCCTGGCCACACATTGCCGGCAAGAGGAATCGGAGCTATTCCAGGCTTTCCACCCGGAACCCGAGGTCGCTTCGAGACTGGCGGCTTTGCGCGTTGAGCACGAGCGATTCGCTGTGGACCTGGACAAATTCGAGCGGCAGATGGTCTCTTACGGCCTTTCGAAAGATCCCACCGTGCTCCTCACTCTCGGCAGCCGCATGATTCGTGAAATGCGCAGTCACCTCGAGGCAGAAGAGCGGTTGTGCTTTCATGGTAACAAGTCGTGACCTTGAAGCGCCGCCATCCTAACGCCAATTCGCTTGCTCCGTTGTCATTGCATTTTGCAGTGAGCCGTGCTACACGTGAACGCGTGAGAAGCGCAGTCCAAGCAAGCATCGCGGCCGGTTTGCTTTTCTTAGGGGTAAGGCTCCTAGGGATGGCTCAGAGCGCGACTCAGGGCCAGACGCCTGCAAACCCGCAGACTGATCCCACTTCAGCGTTGGAATTCTTGGGCTCTTATACAGCTCCTAGCGCGGTTCTGACCACTGAGACCAGTCACGCCAGCGCACGTCCTCCCTCTCCTCCAGCCGACACAAGGCTTCGCCGGATTGAGGGTGCCTTTGCCATGCTTCCGCCCTGGCCCACTGACTTTGCCTGGAGCTTCAGGTCGGCGCAGCTAACCTGCGCGAAGCCCGCAAAGGCAGGGGAGCCGCTTTCGCCCGCGACCTTGGACTCGGGTCCCGCCGCTGCCCTCATTCCCGCGAAAGGGGGAATCCAGGACGCTCGGGGGAGCAGCGGGACGGCCGAAAAGGACCTGGCTCGAGGTTCTGGCTTCCAAGCTCAGTGGCTGGCTGCCGAGCGAGCGCTCCAGCAAGAGCAGTTCGGCCAAGCTGCCGCAATCTACGAGCGCCTCTTGCAGGACCGGCCTCAGTGCGCGCCGGCCCTCTGGAACCGGGCCCTCGCTCTGGCGTACGCGCGTCCCGCCGCGGCGCTCGCTGGGGTGACGAGCGATCTGTCTACCGCGCCATCTCTCGCCGCCGGGCGCCTGCTGCTCGCAGTTACCCGGCTTCTGACTGGGGACGTTACAGGCGCAGAAACCGAGTTGGCGGCCGTGGCGGCGCCGGATGCTGACCTGAAGGGCGGCGCTACTGGAGGTGCTGAAGCGCCAAGTGCTGACCTGAAGATGAGCGCCACGAGAACGACTGCCGGCGCTCCCCAGAGTCCGTCCCGACAAAGTCAGGACACGTCGCTGGTCACAGACGAGAACGTGGCGGGTGCGAAAGCGCGGGACGTCCTTTGGGCGCGCTTTATGGTTGCCTGGGGCTCAGGAAGACCCCGCGAAGCGCGCCAGTCGCTGGCCCGCCTAGCAGAATTGCAGCCTGAGTCAGCAGCCGTTTGGTTTGAGTTGGGAGGCGTCGCCCTGGACGAGGCCCGCGCTTACTCCCGACGCCTGTCGGACGTTGCCCCCGACAGTGTTTGGAACCGACGCTTGCAGGCCGAGGCTGTCCAGATCCGTTATCCAGGGCTAGCCCGGAACTTGTGGGAAAGCGGGCCAGAGCCGTCCAAAGAGAGCGCAGAACTCGAGAGCCTGGAGGACTCGCTCGTCGGAGGGAGTGATTCTCCGCGCGAGCTTTACCTCCGAACACGCTCTGCCCTGAACGTTAGTGAAGTAGCCTATCAGCGGGCATCGTCCTGCCCGCGTTTCCAAGCATATCTCTACGCCATGAGAGCGCTCGCTGCCGAGCAGGAAGACGACGAAGCTGCCGCCATGCGCGAATACAATATTGGACTCGCCCAGGACCCCAAGAGCGCCCTCTTGCATGCCGGCCTTGGGCATGTCTATCGCCAGCGAATGGATTTGCCGTCGGCAGAGCGCGAACTGGCAGAGGCTTGGCGACTGGATTCCTCGGACCCGGCGGTCGCGTTCGAGTTGGGCGACACGGAGCAGCGGTTGGGCAAAACCCAAGCGGCGCTCGAGCTGTTGAGTCAGGCGCTCGAACTCGATGCCAGCCTTCTGGTGGCTCGCTGGAGCCGGGCCAAAGCCTATCTTGCTGGGGGCGACAACGAGCGCGCCCTTGCGGACCTCGAGGCGGCAGCCCCGGCAGACTCCTCCGGCGAGTTACAATGGCAGCTTGCGCGCCTCTATCGCAAACTGGGCCGCGCGGATTTGGCGGCACAGGCCGAGAAGCGATCGGAAGAACAGAGGATGGTGGCCACCCGCAGGCTGGAAACGAAGTAAGTGCATTGTCATCCTGAGCGCAGCTAGGGATCTAGCTCTGCTCCGGGTCGGACCGCGGAACAAAGAACCAAAGATTCCTCACTGCGCTTGGAATGGCAAGGCCGGCGAGGTTTCAGGAAAGCGTGTAGCGCGGACCCCGGTATTGGGATCCGCGCTACTTGGTTAGGGGCTAAAAATCCGAGACCCAAGAGCCATCATTCAAAATCTCTCTCGCCGCCGCTTTCTGCGTTCGAGCGCCGGATTTGTCGCGGCGTCGTGGGCCGCCGGCGGACGCGCGCTGTGCTGGCCTAGTGGGCCTGGAGCCCAGTCCGCCCTTCCCATCCTTTCTCCCGACCATCCTGAACTAACCGGCCCGAGCCGGAAGGGCTGGACGCCCGTCAATCAGGCGCTGGCTCGATTTTCCACCCATAGGTATGCATGCGAACGAAACTTCCAGGCGATTTCAGAATCTCTTGGACGGTTGCACGCAGCACTGCTCGCAGGAGGCGCGGGCATTGAAGGATGTTTATCTCCCCGCTTCCGCGCTGTCTCCTTGGCTCCCGAACGCGAGACCGTGCTCCGAGACGACAGTTGCTTTGTGGTGCGCCGCGCCGAGTGGTCCGATAGCGAGCCAAAGGCGCCGCCATTGGGCCGCGATCTTTTCGCCAGCGACCTGCGTCGCTGGCTAAAAGAGCATGTCCCGCTCGCTCTCGCCGACCTGGACTGCACCGAGATTCGAGAAAAAAGCGTGCCCTCCAAGTCGGGCAAAAGCCTGGCCACGCGTTTTCGCTTCCAATTGAGCGGTGCCGCCGGTAGTACCACCGCCGGTTTGCCCTCCCCTTTGAGTCGCTGGCAGATGTCGGGGGAATGGGAAATCGAATGGGAGCCCGAAGGCTCAAGTCCCGAGCCCGCGCAGAAAGAATGGAGAATTGTTGCCTGGCGGCCCCGCGAAGCCATGACTGTCCTCGGCCCCGAGCTGGTCTTCACTGACGTAACGCGCGCCGCTTTCGGTCAGGATCCCAGCTACGCGGCGCACCTCCTGCGCGACACGAATTACTGGCGCGCGGTGCTGGACGAGGCGAGTGGCATCGACATCTTCGGCAATTACGGGGTCAGCGTGGGCGACGTGGACGGAGATGGGCGCGATGAGATTTACATGTGCCAGCCGCAAGGTTTGCCGAACCGCTTGTACCGGCAGACGAAGCCGGGCGTCTTTGAGGACATCGCTCCCCAAGCAGGCGTAGACGTGCTGGATGCCACAGCGATGGCCCTGTTCGCCGATCTGCTGAACCGGGGACGCCAGGACCTTATCCTCATCACCCAGTCGGCGCCCCTGCTCTTCCTCAACGACGGGCACGGGAAGTTCACGCTGGCGCGCAATGCGTTTCCGCCCTCACCTGAGCAAGCCGCGCTCACCGCGGCCGCGCTGGGGGATTATGACCGCGACGGCTTCCTCGACCTTTACGTCTGCGCCTATGGCTACTTTCAGGGCCAGGGCGCGGTCCCCATACCCACTCCTTATTACGACGCCGAGAACGGCCCGCCCAATCACCTCTACCACAACCGCGGCGACGGCACTTTTGTGGACGTAACCACTGCCAGCGGACTCGACCACGGTAACGACCGTTACAGCTTCTCCTGCGTCTGGGCCGATATTGACGATGACGGTTGGCCCGACCTTTGCGTGGTGAACGACTTCGGTCGTAACAACCTTTATCATAATCGCCGCGATGGCACGTTCGAGGAAATCACAGACGGGCTGCCGGGCTACGGAGCCGGCATGAGCGCCGCCTTTGCGGATGTGGACAGGGACGGGCTGGGCGAGGTTTACGCCGCCGGCATGTGGCAGCCGGTCGGCGAACGAGTGACCGCCGACCCTGAGTTCCAGCGGCGCTTTGCTGATGTCGGCGTGGGGCCCGTCCGTCATTTTGCCATGGGTAGTAACCTGTACCACACCACTCCAGCCAAATCGGCAGAGTCCCACGCTAGCCCCGGGCAGCACCCAGAAGCTGCCGGCCCGAAAGTAAGCCCCAAGATGGAGGCCCTTCCTGACGCTGCCGGAGCCCGCCGGGCCTATTGGAACTGGTGCTCGGATTTCTTCGACCTCGAGAATGACGGTTGGCCGGACATCTATTGCCTCAATGGGTATTTCACATCGCCGACGCCAGACCCCGCTCCCCTCGATGCTTACCTTTGGGAGGAGGTGATAGCCCTCTCACCCCATGCCTGTGCGCCAGCGGCCCAGTATCGGGCCGCCTGGGGTGCAATCTTTGAACTGACGCACCGTGGACATCCTTGGGATGGCTTTCAGCGCAACGTGTTCTTCCTTAATTCCGGAGCAGGTCGCTTTGTGGACGCGTCCGCAGCGGTGGGATTGAACTCTATCGACGACGGCCGCTCTTTCGCTGTCTTTGACTATGATGGCGACGGAGATGCCGACCTCATTATTCGTAATCGCACCGGACCGCAACTGCGCCTGCTGCGCAACGAAATCGGCCACAGAAACCCATCGCTGGCCATTCGTCTAACGGCGACTCGAGGCAACCGCGATGCGATCGGAGCGCGCGTGGAACTCGAGACTCCACAGGGGCGGCAGGTCCGTTTCCTGAGCTGCGGGTCGGGTTTTTTGGCGCAGCACAGCAAGGAACTCGTTTTCGGGTTGGGTGACTGCTCGCAAGGCATCAAAGTGAGGGTGCGCTGGCCGAACGGCAGCGTGAGTGAGTTCGCGGACCTCGCGGCCGGCAACCGCTATCACTTGCTCGAAGGCCAGCAGAATCCACGCAGCGAACCGCTCGCCACGCCAGGTTCCGCGAGCCCGGCGGGCGCCCCGCCGCTCACCGAGCCGGTTCCTGCTCGTTTCTCGACAGCTCTGGTGGATCCTCTACCCATGCCGTCGTTTGCAGATATGCGGTTATTTGATGAACGAGCATCGGAAGTGGCTGCCGCGCCTGCTAGGCCGGGCAAGTTTCATGGCACGCACCGCTACGCCTTACTCTGGCTCTGGGGTGCGGATGGAAATGCGGCGTGGGCAGCCTGCCCCGTCCCGTTGGGGTCTCGCCCGCTGGCCCCAGATTCCAGCCCTCTCTCCCTTGGGGGAGAGGGTGGCCCGCCGCCGGCGCTTTCATCAGCCGGGGCGGGCCGGGTGAGGAGGTCCCGGGGCTCAGCGCAGGCAACGCCCCTACCACACGATGGCCTCGAGGCTTTGCTCGCCGTCCAGGGCAAGATACCTAGCCGTTTGGTGCTGTGGGGCGAAGGCTCGATTCCGCCGCGTGCCGCCCAGGAACTCGATTATCCTGCCTGGCACGCCAACCAGCGCTTTCGTCTTTTTTGCTCCACGCTGCTTGCCTACCTCTTCGATTACCGCCGCGATCCCCTGCTGCCCACTGGGCTGCTGTTTGAAGTGGGGCACGACTCCGCCCACGATCCCGCCGGCCTGGCGTCGTTTCGCAAGCTGGTGAAAGTGTACTGGGGCGGCGCGGAGGCCGAGGAAATCCTTCAGGACGCGGGCAGCGGGGTGAAGTCGGGGGCGGGGGCGCTGCCGTTCACGGGGCGCGCTCTGCTTTGCTCATTTCGTCGCGATTTCAGGTGGCTGGGCGGTGCGCTGGTGGAGGCGGGATTGCTGGAGGCGGCGGAAATCTATCTGGTCCAGCTTGTCGAGAGCAATCCCAGGGACCCCGAGGGCCAGTATAATCTCGCCCTCTTAAGGCGCCAAGCGGGCCAGCCGGCTCTCGCCCTTTTGGGACTCCGTGCCGCCTTGGCGGCCAGGCCGGTCTTCCCCGAGGCTGAGAACCTGCTCGCTGTTTTGTTGATGGACTCCGGGAAACTCACAGAAGCTCGGACCCAATTAGAGAAGACCACTCGCGAAGCGCCGGACTTTGCCGAGGCTTGGAACAACCTCGGCTATGTGCTCCTCGAGCAGGGCGAACTGCCCTCCGCCCGCGAGGCTCTCGAAAGGGCTTTAGCTCTGGCGCCCGATTTTCCTGACGCCCTGGACAATCTCGGCATTGTCTTGGCAAGACACCGCGATCTCTCCAAAGCTGGCGAATTGTTTCGCCGCGCCCTCGAACTTCAGCCTGAAAATGAATTAGCCGCCAACAACCTGGGCGTTCTGTACACGCAACAGGGCAAAACGCAGGAAGCCTTGGAAATTTTCCTCACGCTGCTCCAACACAACCCCGAAGCATCTTCTGCAGTGTATAACTTGGCCAAGCTGGAAATATCCCTGGGCAAAGCTTCGGAGGCAAAGAGCTTGCTCGAATCATGGCTTGCCCAGCACCCCGGCGATGCCACCGCGCGGGCGCTCCTCGTGCGCGCAAGGTAACGCGGACCCCAAAAGGTGGGGGTCCGCGCGACAGCACGGGATGGCAGGGGAAAGGGCAGGGGCGGTTCGCGACCCGCCCCTGTAACCTGAGATTAGAATTCGAGCCTCGCCTGGAAGGCGATCATGCGCACTGAATTGTCACCACCCAGGTACGAGCCCAGGAGGCCAGTGGGTGGCGTGACCTCAGACGTAATCGTGCCAACGCCGGTGAGCGTTGAGGCCGCGCCGGGAACTCCCAGGGTGCTCCCGGGGTAGGTAAAATTCGGGTGATTGAACGCGTTGTAGAACTGCCCATCGACGCGGAGAGTGTAGCGCTCTGAGAGCTTGAATTTCTTGGTTACGAAGATGTCGGGCCAGCGGAAATCAGGAGCCCGGAGCGTATTCCTCCCGATGGTGCCGAACTGACAGAGTTGTGGAGTGTAACCTTCAGCCAGGGAGGTCGGATTCACGCACGCGGGCACGCCCGCCGCGTTCACGTTTGAGGTGTCAGTCATCGAGACGAACGCGTTCGGGTTCAGCCATTGGACCTGACCCGCCTGGGTCGAAGGGAGAGTCTGCCACTTGGCATAGGGGCTCACTCCCGGAACCTGGCTGGCATAGCACGGCGGGTTAGTTGTGCCGCTCGGATTGATGTCGCTGCCGCACGATGCCGTCATCGCCGAGAACGGGAAGCCGCCCCGCAGGAACACATCTCCGGTCACCTGCCAGCCACGAACAATTTGGTTGAGCAAGCCATTGGAAGCATGGAAGGGCAATTGGTAGCTGAAGTTCCCGTTCAGCGCGTGGCGGATGTCGTAGTCGCAGTCTCCGTAATTGCGATACAACTCACCGGGAATCGCATTGGTAAAGTTCTGACCCCCGTTACCATTGAAAGAGAAGATTCCGCCATTGGAAATGCTGTCCAGGCAATGGCTATACGTGTAGTCGATGGCAAACGCCAAGCCATGGGAAAGGCGCTTGGTGGTGTTCACTTGCAACCCATTATAGTTGGAGCCCGCCCCGGCGATGTATTGGGTCACATACGTAAAGCGCGGATCGACCTGGGCGGCGGGGAAGGGAGCAAAGCACCCGGGGCATGCCAACTGCTGCGAGTCGGGGTTGACTTCGTAGGGCTCGTGGACTTGGCGGGTGCCAACGTACTGCACCCTCAGCGCCCAACTGCTCGCGAATTGCTGTTCGATTCCGGCGCTCCACTGTAACGAGTAAGGGTACTGGTACTGCCCGCTCGGGACGGTGGTAATACCGAATGGCGGAACGCAATTGGCGGGCGCATTCGGCGCAGCGCAGGAGACGACGCCACTCGAATACGCCGCATTGAACGCCTGGTCTGCGGCGACGGCGCTGGCAATGGCGCCCCCAGGGATGTTGGCCACAAGGCCGCTGACAACAAACTGCGGGTCGTAAGGCGCATTCTCTGCCAGGGAGTCCGCCAGGCTGGCCGGGAAGATGTCGCTGAACACTCCGAAGCCGGCACGAAAGACCGTATTGGGCCTGACTTCATAGGCGATGGCGGCCCTCGGCTGCCACAAGATCGCTTGCGTGGACGGAAATAGGTACGGTGTAGACTTCAGGACCTGGTCAGGGGGAATGGTCACGTCATGATTGATACTATAGAAGTCCCCAGTCGGTCGGGAGTAGAGGCCGTGTTGATCAATGGGGTCCCCGTTCCAGGCTGCCCGAACCCCGTAGGTGAACGTGAACTTCGGGGAAACCTTGAACGTGTCCATGAGGAAGCTATCCAAATTCACAATTCCGATAGGTTCGCTGAGCGTGATCGGGAAGCTCTGGATGGACAGGTCAGCAATGCCGTTGGCGAACGATGTCAGACTTGCCGGAATCACTGTAGGGGTGTTGAAGTAGCCGAAGTCGTGGTCGCTCACCAGCACCCGGCGCAAATTTGCACCGAAGATGAAAGTGTGTTTCCCCTTAGTCCAGGTCAGGTTATCATTAAGCTGCCACTGGGTCACGTTACGCCCCTGCGGCCATATCCAGCCGTTGCCGTTCATGTCGGTGAAGGGGTAGGTGCCGATGCCAAAGAAGCTGCCCAAGGCTTCCGGGAACACGGCAAGCGTCTTGGCCAGATCGGGCGGCCCAAAGATGGCCGTGTACCAGGCAAAACCGGGATTGAACTGGTTCACCAGATTCGGGCTGAAGCTGTGCGTCCAGCCGGCGTTGGCGTTGCGCTCCGGCTGCAACGAAATGGCGTTGAAGATCGGGTTGACCGGGTCGGTGGCGGTGGGCTGCACGCCATTGTCCAACTGGAAGCGATACCAGATGGTATCCTTGTCGCCGTGGTTCTGATCGATCTTGATGGTCCACAGCGTCTCGCGGGCATGGTTCGAAAGCCCGTAGGTGCGATGCACGGCGCACCCTGTGCCGTCGTTGGCGATGGCCGGTGGGCCTCCGCCGACATCAAAGGGACAGTTTAAGGTGGGGTAAGGTGTTCCGGCCCCGCTTCCGTACAACTTGAATATATTCTGGTAGAAAGGAATCTCCGCCGAGTTGCCGGCCGCCGGCAGTGAGGTATTCAGCACGTAACTTTGAAATGCGGCGCTGGGAAAGGCGATGTTGGACTCGACTACCGGGACCACGATGCGCGTGCCCTCGATGTCATTGAAGAAGAAAAGCTTGTTCTTGATAATAGGGCCGCCCACTTGGCCGGCAAACTGGTTCACGTTTGAGCGCGGCTTCGATGCGCCGGCCAGGTTGGTGAAGAAGTCTGCCGAATTGAATCTCGATCCGTTCCAAGTCTCGTGCGCCATGCCGTGGAGCTGACTGGTCCCCGACTTGGTGGTGTAATTAATCTGCGCCGCGCTAAGGCGCCCTTGATCGGTAGCATAAGAGACGGTGTTAACAGTGACTTCCTGAACCGCGTCAGAACCCAACAAAAGATTGGTGGCGCCCGAGTTGTTCAGGTTGAGGAAGGGATCGTTATCGTCTAGGCCGTCCATGGTGTAATTGACGGAGCCCGAAGGCAGGCCGTTGAACTCCACGTTGCCGTAACCGCCCGACGAGTTCATCAGCGCGCCCGGGGCCACTTGCGCCAGATAGGTCAGATCGCCGCCGGGGTTGGGGAGCTCGGAAATCTGCGTCGCCGTCACCGTCCTGGTGGTGTTGGGGTTCGTCGTCTGAATCAGCTCCGCCGCAGCGCTCACTTCCACAACTTCAGTGGACTTGCCAACCTCCAGAGATATATTTACGGTGGCGGTCTGGGAAACGATCAAGGAAATCGGCCCGCGTTCTTCCGCCCGGAAACCACTTGCCTCGACCCGCACTCGGTAGTCACCGGGAGTCAGTTGCCACACCGTGTAGTTACCTTCAGGATTGGTGACAGTGGTTCGAACGCTGTTAGTTCCCACGCTGGTTACAGTTACCTTGGCGTTAGGGACGACGCCTCCCGTGGGGTCTGTGACTGTTCCCGCGATGGCGGACGTGGTTAGTGTCTGTGCAAAGGCGGGCGCGCAGTATGTCAAGAAGACGAACAAAACTGTTGCTACCAAGGAAAACATATGTGTTGCTCGGATGCGCTGAGTCTTTCGCATGACTCATTTCCTCCTGTTCTTATATTCTGGAGCCCCCCCGCACTTGTTGTCGGTCCAAGAAAGCATGCGCCATGCCGCCCCACGGTCGCATGAGTTCAGACTCGGCTGGGAGGGTCGTCCACTCTTGCACGATTTGGATTTATGACTGGGAGACATTACAATCAGTGAGCAATGGTCAAGGCTCACTTAGGGACGACAGTCGGCTTGGGGCAACACACACCCCCAAAAAAGCCACATAGCAATTGCCATTCCAAACCCGACAAGTTGCCCAAGTCCATTCCTCTGCTGGTGATAGCCCTCCAAGGCAAGTCTTGCGTCGGGCAGGGCAATTCCAAAAAAGGGAAGTTAATACCAAAAACAATATCTGGGGCTACGTATATGACATTATGTCAATACCTGCCCCAGCTGCCATTCTTGCCTGTCGAGTCGCACCGGCTGAGGTCGCTCTGCGTATGCGAACTCGATGCGGCGTGCGGAGAGTACATAACTCGCCTGCGCTTGTCAAGGAAAATCCGAGCAGGTTATTATTTCCCTTCTCCCACGCGTTCCCGGCATTTTCTCCTTGACAACTGGCTTTGGCAGGAGTACAAAGACCAGCCGCAAGGAGCCGCAAGTCGCGTAGCGCTGAAACGCATAGTTACTATTTCGATTCTTGGGAGATACAGGATTTCGTATCAGAATTCAATTTTCGGGATTGCGTTGAGCAGGACGAACACAAAGAGAAGGGGCATCGTCAGAAGAATCACCTAGTTGAGTGGGCGCATCGATTTGGAAGATCGATTGCTCGACTTGCTGTCGTGGATAGAGCGCGAGTTCCTTTTCTTAACTCAAGGGGGGACAAGAGTAGCTTCAGCGCGGTTAGAGCGCACTGCCACCTAGGTAGTCCGCGAATTCTCAGCAAATCGAACGCGAAGGGAACGGCACCGACCGGGGAAGCCTCATCGCACTAAACGGCAGGGGCGGCTGCAATGGAAGACCCTCACGGGCAGGGGGCGAATACTATTTCAGCACACGGCAAGCCACCAAGTGGTTAACAACGCGGAGGAAAGAAAGCCTTCAACCGATCCGTTCTTTTTTAGCCCCGCTCGGGCTAGCAAGTCACGCTGAAGGTACCTGCAGTTGAGATCTGGTCACTACCGCAATGCAGAGGAGGAGGTCATATGAAACGCATTGACTCGGCGATCGTCCGGTTTCTTTCCATGGGGCTCTTGGGTTTGTTTCTCGCAGGGCTTGCCCACGGGCAGCTTGGCACGGGCGTAGTCACCGGTACGGTGACTGACCCCAGCGGGGGGGTCGTCCCAGGCGCACCCGTAACGTTGGTTGACACCACCACAGGCGTGCAACGAACCGCCCAGACTAATGCTCTGGGGATTTACCGTTTCGACTTTGCGGACGTAGGTACTTACAACCTTCGAGTTTCGGCCAAGGGCTTTGCGGATTACGAACTGGACGGCTTGGTCTTGACGGTCGGACAAACCGTTGCCGCCAACGCCAGACTGGAATTGGGCAAGACTGGAACGGTGGTGGCGGTTGAAGCGGGAGGCGTGCAGTTGGTGAATACCGCCAACGCTGAAGTGTCTGACCTGATCAATCAAAACACGATTCAAAATCTTCCGCTGGAAGTTCGTGACGCGACGATTTTCGTCAACCTGATACCGGGTTCGGTGCCCAACGATTTCAATGCCTCGACGCGGGGCGCGGCCATCAATGGTATGCGTGCCGGCATGGGCAACTTCATGATAGATGGCAGCGACAATAACGATTACGGACAGGGCGGTCGCGGCAAGAACGGCACGGGGACAATCCCGGGCGGCGAGGTGGGGGTTTCACCCGACGCCGTCGAGGAGTTCCGCGTTGTTACCAACAATTTCTCGGCCGAGTACGGCCGGTCGGGCGGGTTTGTCACCGACCTCGTCACCAAGTCTGGAACCGACCAGTTGCACGGCTCGGCCTTCGAGTACAATCGCAATTCCGCCACCACCGCGGATGACTTTTTCTCTGCCAGGGCAGGCCTCCACGACGCCCTGATCCGCAATCAGTTCGGCGGGTCGCTTGGTGGGCCGATCAAGAAAGATAAGGTGTTTATTTTCGGGGCAATCGAGTGGCAGCGCCTCCGTGCGAGTTCGCCCATTACGGGTACGAGCGTTACCCAAGATTTTCTCAACTTTGTCAACAATGGTTCTTTTGCGAGTTTCATGAACAGCACTCTCGGGACCACCTTATTCAATTGCACGAGCGCCTCGGTCCCCGGCTGCTCGCTCGGTCCGATTTTCCAACAACTCGACTCGAAGTATCCACTACCGCGGGCAACATCGAATTTCTCCTATGCCACCACCAGCCCGCTTTTTACAACTCCGACTGGCCCGCTATTCTCATACCCGGTACCGATCTTCGGGCAGGAAACCTACCTTTCTGACACCATCCTCAACGAGGTCCGGCCTGACGTTCGTTTAGATTACAACATGAGCAGCAAGGACGTGTTGACCGTTCACTACGCCATCGACGATTACCCGAGCACGACCACGGGTAATGGCGGCGACTTTCAGAATCCCGCCTTTCCGACTATCGACCAAGCAAGGGCGCAAAACGGCGGCATTACCTGGACGCACACCCTTTCGCCCAGTATGGTCAACGAAGCCAAAATGAACTACCTGCGCAGCACTGCCGACTTTCCCTGCACCGACTGCCAAGTTCCGAGCATTGGGACGGCTGACGCCCTGTACACGGGTTTCGGGACAACCGAAGACCTGCCGCAATTCTTCACGGAAAATACCTTCCAGTGGCTGGACAACCTCTCCATCATCCACGGGAAACATACCTTCAAGTTGGGCGGCGAATACCGCCGCACGCGAAATGGCTCAGCCTTCGAGGCTGCGTCCGACGGTCTCTATTACTTCTGGGATACGGAAGACCTGCTGACCGACGGCGCGGTCGGCGACAAGGTGGGCGCCGGGGGATTTTATGAGGCTCTGGCTTCGATTAACCCCTCATCACCTACCCCCGCCTATCCGGATTACTATCGCGGCTATCGGGCTAACGAGTTTGGTTTCTATGGGGAGGACCAAATCAAGGCAACGAGCCGCCTGACGCTAACCGTGGGTCTTCGGTGGGACTACTTTGGAGTGCCTCACAACTTCCGGTCCAACATCGATTCGAACTTTTTTGATGGCTCCCCCATTTACAACCAATGCCAAGCCGCTTCGGGTGAGGTTTACTGCTTCCCGGGTTATACTGGGACGCTACCCGGCGGCGCAACGTTGCAAAGCAACAATCCTAATTACCCCATTAACCCTTATACCGCTTCGGTGTTCGGAGGCCAGTTTGAGATCAAGAACAGCGAAGTCTGGGACAAGGACACCGGCAACTTTGCCCCACGTTTTGGGTTGGCTTGGGATATTTTCGGCGACCAGAAGACGATTCTGCGGATGGGCGGGGGAATCTTCTACGACCGCATGTACAACAACATCTTCGAGAATATGCGCTTCAATGCGCCGCTCTTTGCTTTCGCGGTGGCGGGTTATTCGGGCGGCGCTGTGGAAGGCCCGTACTCCACTCCGGGCTTCTACTCGGTGCCGATCAATATAGCTAATTTTGCCCGGTTCGCTTCGACGCCCGAGGCGCGGCAGATGCAGCAGAACTTGGCGGCGGCCTACGATGAACAGTTGAACTTTGATATCCAGCACCAGTTCGGTAGCTGGCTGTTAGACACGGCCTATATCGGGACTTTCGGTCACAAACTGCTGGGCTATGTGGATGTGAATACCTTCGCCGGCCGGGAGGTGGGAGGAGGATATAGTAGTGCCCGCATCAATCCCATCCTCGGCCCTGACAACGACCGTGGAAACTGGTTCAACTCCAATTATAACGCCCTGCAAGTCTCGCTGACCAAGCGCTTCTCGCACGGGTTCCAATTCAATACCAATTACACGTACTCGCACGCTCTTGACTACCTGTCCGACGTTTTTAACGGCCGCCAGTTTATTGGTGGCGGTAGCATTGGCACCTCGATTGACGACCCCTACAGACGCTATTTGGAGTATGGTAACGCCGACTTCAACCTGGATCACCGCTTCGTCGCCTACGGGATTTGGGAACTGCCCGTGTTCAAGGACAACAAGTGGTTAGGGGGATGGTCTTACGACGCCACGTTCAGCATCCAGAGTGGCCAGCCTTTCTCAGTCATTGATACGGCGTCCGATTCGAACGCGGATGGCTATTATGGCGCCCGGGCGGACTATGTGGGTACGGGAAGCCCCATGAGCACGGTAACACATACTAAGAGTCCGGCCGATGGCTATATCACGAACACATCTGTATTCATTGCGACTCCGCCCAATCCGGCTACCGGTTGGGCAGACTCAATGCTAGGACGAAACACCATGACCGGCCCGAAGTTTGTCGGAACCGACATGTCGCTCGCGAAGAAGTTCCAAATCAGCGAGAGGTTTGCCCTCAAGGTCATTGCTTCCGGATTCAACATTTTCAACCACCCAAACTTCTCGAATCCGGTTAGCGACATTAACAACCCTTTTTTTGGACAGTCAATCAGTGACATTGCTCCGAACAATTCGTCGACGGGCGCCCGCGTAATGCAATTCGCAGCTCGGCTCGAATTCTAGCCTTCTGGCACGATCCTTCGGTTCACAAAGCGCCCCGTTTCGGCGGGGCGCTTTGTTTTTAGCTCCGTAGCGCTTGTCTGATCATCGTGTTCCACGCGTTATATCGTAGTGCGGACCTCCGATTTTGAGGTCCGCGGCTCTTCGTCGAATGCCGATGGCCGACCGATGGTCTGGCCGGAAAACCGCGAAATCAAGAGAAAAGCCGCGGACCTCAAAATCGGAGGTCCGCGCTACCTATGGCTCGGGGGCGCACACGCAAAAGATAATGTCGGCGCCAGCCGTGGCAATCGACAATCGGCAACCGATAATTATTTCGCTGGGAGCTTATAGCTAACTGAAAAGCCCCCGGGGCCGGGATTCTCAATGTCAGTTCTTAGTTGCGGGTTTGTCTCGACGGCGTGAATAAAATCGGTGAGTTCTTCCTTAAGATCGGTGACGTTGTGGGCGACGATCACACCGCCCGGTCGAACGATGGGGATGACCATGTTGAGGTACCTGATGTAGTCTTGTTTCCAAGCGTCGATGAAGACGAAGTCATAAGGCCCGTGCAGCTTGGGAACTTCTTTGAGCGCATCGCCCAGCTTCAGCGTGATGACCGAATCCAGGCCAGCGGCACGGAAATTAGCCTGGGCCAGCTTCGCCCGGCCTTCGTCAATTTCCAAGGTCAAGAGGTGGCCACCTTCTTTGCCGAGACCCATCCCGATCCAAATCGAAGAATAGCCATTCGAGGTGCCGATTTCGAGCCCCTCGTGGGCGTGGACCTTCTCCGCCAGACTGCGTAGAAATGCGCCTTCATCGGGATTAACGTTCCAGAGGTTGCCCTCGTTTTGGCGCATCCATTTCAAGCGCTCCAGGGCGCGTGCGTCGGGGCCAGCCTGCGCGGGCGTGCTACCGGGAAAAGCGAGCAGAAAAAATGCAGCCATCAGTATTTGGATGCAGATCATCTTGATTGTTGCATTGAACATGAAAACTCCCGCCGTGTCCAAACAACCCTCTCCCCTGGGGAGAGGGTGTCGCGCTGCCGGCGCTCTCATCAGCCGGAGCGCGACGGGTGAGGGGTCACGAGCGCAGCTCTTCGCAATCCCGCCTCAATGGCCTCCCGCACCTTCGTAAGGAATGCCTCAGGATCTTCCAGCACCAACCCATTCGGAACCCGCAGCAAACCAATCCCAAGCGTTCTCAAATAGTCTTCTTCCGTAGCGTCTTTCTGCATCTGACTTAACCGAGAATGAACACCGCCATCAAGCTCGATTGCCAAGCGATGCTCAAAGCAGTAGAAGTCGACAACCCAGTTCTCGATTCGGCATTGACGACGAAACTTGGCGCCTGCTCTTTGGCCGCGCAACAAACGCCACGCTGCCTTTTCAGCGTCGGTCTGGCTCCTACGTAGTTCGCGGACGCGTTGGGTTGGGGGGCGCAAGCGGGACAGTATAACAGCGCTTTGGTTGGCGGTGGAAGTAACCCCTCACCCGTCCCGCGACGGCTGATGACTGCGCCGTCGCGGGGCACCCTCTCCCCACGGGAGAGGGTCGTCTTCTCAAACAATACTAGCGGTGTGGAAACCGCGTCTGGCAATCATTGCCGAAGGTGAACGAGTTAACGGTCAATCCCGGCTTGGTTGGCGTCAAGGTCACCGAGTGCGCGCCGAAGGCCGGGTTCTGCACTAGATAATACATGCGCGGTTCCCGAACTTCGATATAGGAATGACCTTGTGAGTCGAACTTCACATCCACGCCTTTGTTGGCCTCGGTCAAATCCTCGCCGTCCTGTTGAACATAGAGGGCCGAGGGGTGGCCATGAGACACATTAATGACCGCATAAAGTTCGCGCGCGTGATAGCGCATGACAAGCTTATCCGGACCTGCTTGGCTGTTCTTTTTGCCTCGATAGATCATGCCGTTCTTATCGGTTTGCCATTCCCCAGAAACCGCCGCATGGCCGTCATTGATGTTGGCCGGGAGTTCATACCGGATGGTTTTCCCGTCGTGGTAGCCCTCTTGATTGCTGAGAATTCCCCTTCCGGACCAGTCACCCACATACATCTCTTGGGTAGGGGTTCCGCAGGAGGGGGCGAAGGCACTGGGTTCCGGCGCGATTGTGTAGTCGGAGAGAAACCTCAATCCCGGGTGAGCTTCCAATAGCAGGCGCTGAATGGCGTACTCGAGCGCGTCGTCGTTGCCCTCGCCGTTCTTGTGAAAACGGACGATCCCTTTGGCATCGATGAGGAAAAGGCTTGGCCAGGAGTCGTTGTGATAGGCCTGCCATAGCTGAAAGGTCGAGTCCACGTAAATGGGGTAATTCAAATCGAACCGCTTCACAGCGGCGCGTACGTTCGGGAAGTGAGAGGCGATGTCGAATTCGAAATCATGCACCCCGATAAGCTCGAAGCCGTATTTATGGTAGCGCGCATACCATTCCTTATTTTTCGCAAACGTGCGGATGCAGTTGATGCAGCTATACTCCCAGAAGTCGATGAGCACTACTTCGCCGCGAAGCTGTTCCATCGTGAGAGGGGGTGAATTAATCCACAGGGAGCCTGCAACATTGTCGTCAAAAGACGATTGATTGCTCGATTGGCCGCCAGCGGGCTGCGTACTGGGAGGCGCGGCGCCCGGCTGCCTGGGAGAAGAAGGCGCGGAGCTAACCGGCGCGGATGTGGCTGGAGGGCTTATGGGAGCGGGAAAATCGGGAGCGCGAAAGTTCGTGGGAGTCAGAGCCTGTTTTTCCTGAGCTTGGATCGCCCCCGCCATTAGAGCCAGAAGGCAGAACGTAGAAAGCAGAAGGCGGAAAGCAGAAAGCAGAAGGCCGTTGCTCACGCCGTCAGCGGCGCCCTGAACCCTTGAAACAATCCTGTCATTCCGAGCGAAGCGAGGAATCCTGCTCTGGATCTTTGGCCTCCGTTCCACCCCGACGCAGGGCGAGATTCCTCGCTTCGCTCGGAATGACAGGGCATTTTCAGTCCAAGAATTAGAGGGTAGAAGAAATCTGAAACCAGTCGGCTTATTCTTCCTGGCTTCTGCTTTCTGATTTCTTGTTTCTGGTCTCATCATACAATCATTTTCGCACAACCTTTTCCCCACGCAAGGACTTTGTGTCTCTTGCTTTTTGGCACACAGGCTTTATACTGCCTCTCCCTTGGTGGGAGTGGACTCTCGATTGCTCTGGTTTATCGCGGGTGAGTAGCACGCGCTGGTCACAGTAACCCTCTCTGCGCCTCTGTGCCTCTGTGGTGCGTAAGTTCCGACGAAAGGAACGACAATGGGCCGAGTATCACGCCGCAAGTTCATCCAGGTGGCGACGGCCACAGCCGCCGGGTCGATGGTGTGCTGCACAAGAAAGAAGAGTCCGTGGCGATTTTTCACCCTGGAGGAAGGCCAGACGGTGACCGCGATTTGTGAGCGCCTCATTCCCTCCGATCAAGATCCGGGAGCGACCGAGGCCGACGTGGTGAACTTCATTGACCTTCAGCTCATGGGTCACTACAAGCGCTATCGTCTCACCTACCGTCAGGGTGTTAGGGGTGTCGAGCAAGCGAGCCTCCGGATGTTTGGACATGGCTTCACAGAACTCGGTCCGGAGAGACAAGACGTGCTTTTGAAGCAGCTCGAATCAGGCGGCGTGGCGGGAGGATCCTGGCGGGAGCTCTCCTCGAAAGATTTCTTTTCCCTCATTCTCAGCCACACGATGCAAGGCTACTACGGCGACCCTCGGCACGGGGGAAACCGCGGGCGAGTGAGTTGGAAGATGCTGGGTTTGCCTTACCCGCCGATTCGCGGACGCTTGCACTATGACCTGACGAAACCGGAGGGGTAGCGCAGACCATTCCGCTGTAGCGGCGCTCTATGACCGCCGGTCGGCGCTCATAGAGCGCCGCTACAATTTATATCGCTTTGTATAGGTCTGCGGCTTTTCTGACATGGCTCTGAAACGCGTTAATGCGGTGGTGGTGGGGGCGGGAGCCGGGGGCGGCATTGTAGCGAAAGAGTTGGCGGAGGCGGGCCTGAGCGTAGTGCTGCTGGAACGCGGCAAGTGGTACTCGGCCTTCGACTGCCGCAAGGATGATCTCCGCAATCAGCGCACTTCCGTTCTCGGTTGTGGCTTCGGCCCCGATGACGAGCGCAACCGCCGCGTCCTGGTGGACGCCCAAGGTAACGAGCGAGTGGTGTTGCCGAGCGAAGGTGTGTACGGCAACAACGCCGCCTGCGTGGGTGGCGGCACAGCCAGCTACGGAGCGATGGCCTGGCGTTACATGGAAAAAGATTTCCGCATGCGCTCCACTTATGGCGCCGTCGAGGGCAGTACTCTCGAGGACTGGCCTATTGCTTACGCGGACCTCGAGCCGTTCTATGAGAAAGCCGAGTGGGAAATCGGGGTTTCAGGAGACGACTCCGGCAATCCTTTCCGCGCCCCGCGCAAGAAGCCCTTGCCCATGCCTCCCCTGCCGCCGAGCCGCGAACATGAGATTTTGAGGCCCGCAGCGGCCCGGCTGGGCCTGCACCCCTTTGACATCCCCATGCTGCGCAACTCAGTTCCTTACAATGGGCGGGCGGCGTGCATGCGCTGCCGCTGGTGTGTGGGGTTTGCCTGCGAGGTCGATGCCAAGAACGGCACTCAAAACACCGTGATCCCTAAAGCCCTGGCCACCGGAAACTGCGAGCTGCGCGCCGAGTGCATGGCCAGAGAAATCCTGACCGACGACCGCGGCAGGGCTACCGGAGTGGCCTACTTTGACTCGCAGGATAGACTGCGGATACAGCCGGCGGACATGGTGGTGCTGTCCTGCGCAGCCACCGAAACGGCGCGCCTTCTCCTTAATTCCAGGAGCAAGCTGTTTCCTCAGGGCCTGGGGAACCGGTACGACTGGGTGGGAAGGAATTTGCAGGGACATTGCTATGCGGGCTCTCTTGGGCTTTTTGATGATGAAGTGTACGATGATCTTGGCCCCGGCGCTTCCATCGCCATCTCGGATTTCAACCATGGCAACCCCGGCCTGGTGGGCGGTGGTGTCCTTTGCAATGAATTCATCCGCTTGCCCTACCAGTTCTCCTCCATGACTCCTCCCAACCTGCCGCGTTGGGGAGAGGCTCACAAGGACTTCATGCGCCAGGGTTACCGGCGGTGCATAAGCGTGCAGGGCCCGGCACAGGAGATGCCGGTCTTTGAAGCCAGGGTGCAAGTGGACCCGCGCGTCAAGGACGACTGGGGGATACCGGTAGCGCGCCTGTCCGGGTCAAACCACCCACACACGGTGGAAGTTGGGAGATTTCTCGTCTCCCAAGCGGAGGCTTGGCTTAAGGAGGCTGGAGCGATCACCACGTGGCCAAAGCCCCCGCGAGTAGGCCTTAGCGGAGGGCAGCATCAGGCCGGAACTTGCAGAATGGGCAACGATCCTAAAACCGCAGTTGTCAATAGATACTGCCAAGTGCACGACGTGGACAATCTTTTTGTGGTGGATGGCAGCGTTCACGTCACCAATGGGGGCTTCAACCCGGTGCTCACGATTATGGCGATCGCCTATTACGCCTCCGCTCACATGGTGGAAGAGTGGAAAGGGACGCGCTTCCGGAGCTGAGGACGGAAGAACAAGTCAAATGGCAAAAAGCAAATGGCAAATGGCAAAAGTTAAAGATCAAGGCAGAAGGCGAACCGCAGAACGTCCAAAAATGAACTTCGCGTCTACCCCGCGTTTTGGGTGTGCGTCTCCAATCTCCAATCTCCAGTTTCGATTTTCGAATTTCGTCTTTACTTTTGCCATTTGCCATTTGCTTTTTGCCATTTGATTTGTTCTTCGTTTTTCTTGCCGCCTATGTCGACTACACGCTTTCGCACTCCACTCTTGATTGGACTTCTGGTGATTTTGCTCGCCCTGCCCGGTGGCAGCCTCTACTACGAATACTCTCAGGGGAAGGCCTGTGCCCGCTGCCACGAGATCTGGCAACCCTACACGGATTGGCACACTTCGGCGCATCGAAATGTGGCATGCTCGGCCTGCCACGGCGACGTGTTCACGCTGGAAACGAGATTCCATTGGAACAACATTCGGCGCTTGGCGGACCACATTTCGGGCAAATTGCCCGAACACGTCAAGCTGACAACTAGGGACGTGTTCGGAGTGAACGAGCTATGCCGAAATTGCCACCAGCAGGAGTACGCAGGTTGGGCCTCGAGTTCGCACAGCGCCACTTATGCGGAGATATTTCTCGACCAGAAGCACAACCGGCAGGAACACCTCATGGATGATTGCCTGCGCTGTCACGGCATGCACTTCGAGGGAGGAATT
>Ga0187781_10000590_pt1 | contig 26035 bp, 30 predicted proteins | sample 0715_SJ02_MP02_2_FD_132447 | JGI IMG/M metagenome (GOLD analysis project Ga0187781, IMG submission 132447) | Tropical peat soil microbial communities from peatlands in Department of Meta, Colombia - 0715_SJ02_MP02_20_MG | ecosystem: Environmental > Terrestrial > Soil > Wetlands > Peat | place... | reverse complement strand
GCCGACCCGCTGAAGGAGCCGTGCGCTCGGGGTGTCGGACCCATGGCGGTCGATCGCCGTGACCCGGTAGCCGCGCATCATCAGGACCAGCGCTCCGAGCATTCCAATCGCCCCGGTGCCGGCAATCAGCGCCCGCGGTGCCTCGACTCGCGGTTGACCGAAAGTCGGCTCTTTGCGGTCGAGCACTCGTTGGCCCTGGAAGACCGACTTTTCGACCACGCTCAGCGGCTCGAGCAGGACGGCGAGAGGGCGCAGTCCCACGGGAACCTTGACGAGATACTCGGGCGTGTCGACGTACTCATCGGCCATGTACCCGTGCGCGCCCACGATCCCGCGCTCGGTGAATCCCCCGGTCTCGCAGAAGTCGGAATGGTTCGTCCGGCAGAACCGGCATCGGCCGCACCCCCGCCGGACCGTGGCGACCACGAGGTCGCCAGGGGCGAACCCCCGCGTTGTCGTACCCACCTCGCGTACGACCCCAAGATTCTCGTGTCCGAGAATGAGGTACGGAGCTCCACCCGGAGGCCTCCCATACTTTCCCTCGACGATATCGTGGTCGGTACCGCAGATTCCGCACTCGAGAACCCCGACCCGTACTCCTCCGGGACTGAGAGAGGGGGACGGGCAGTCGATCAATTCCACCCCGGCCCCCGGTGGCCGGACCACGAGCGCGCGCACAGCTCACCGGGGGAGGAAGGGCGAGAGCCGGTCGCGGATCCGATCCAGTCGACTACGGACGAGAGCCATCTCCTCCGGCGTCAGCGGATCGTACGGCGCCCGGTATCCCACCTCCGCGCCGCGCAGTTCGCGAGCGAGGAACTTCATGTTCGCAGGAAACGGCGCCACCCGTCCGACCTCGACCAGCGCGTCGACGAGGGCCTGACGTTCGGCGGCGCCTTGGGCGTCTCCCGCACGGGCTGCGGCGACCAGTTCGACGCACAGCCGCGGGACGACATTCGCGATGCCCATCACGGCACCGTGCGCGCCCTTCGCGATCGCGGAGCTTGCGAACGCATCGTCCCCGGGAAAAATCGCCAGCCCCTCGGGGGCCCCGTGGAGGAACGCCTCCACGCTCGAGAACGTGCCCGAGGTGTCCTTCATTCCCGCGAGGATCTCCTCCCGAGCCAGACGGTGGACGACAGCCGGAGGCAACGCGTATCCGACGAGCGACGGGATGTTGTAGGCGAGCAGGGGGAGACCTACCGCGCTATGCAACGAGTGGTAGTACCGCTCGACCGCCGGAAGCGGTGGGTGGAGGTAGAACGGCGGCACCGCGACGATCGCCGCCGCGCCCGCCGATTCGGCGGCTTCGGCGAGTGCGACCGCTTGGCGGGTCGAAGGAGCCCCGCACCCGACCCAGACGTCGGTCGCTCCGCTGACGCTCCCTACCACGACATCCAGGAGCCTCGCCCGTTCCTCGTCGGTCACGGAAGGGAACTCTCCGAGCGAGCCGAGGACGAACACGTGGTCGACGCGCGCATCGGCGAGGCCCCGGGCGAACTTCGCGTTGCGTGCGAGGTCGAGCGATCCGTCCTCCGAGAAGAGCGTCGGGACCGGCACGACCAGACCGGCGAGCGCCATGGAGGTCCCAGCGACGTGGGAGTTAATGAGTTGATGCGCGGTACTACGGGGCGGGAAGCCGTGGAGCGGATCCTCGGCCTGGATGAGGCAGGACGCGGGAGCGTCATCGGTCCGCTCGTCGTGGGGGGATTCCTCGTCGAGCGGAGCGACGTCGCTCGGCTCATCGCTGCGGGCGCCCGGGATTCGAAGGCGCTCACTCCGGGGGCGCGGGAGCGCGTCTACCTCGAGCTCCCGTCCATCGGAGAATGCGACGCAATCGTCCTGCCGCCCCGAGAGATCGATCAGTACGTCGCGCGGGGCCGTCTCAACGAGCTCGAGGCGCGCGCGTTCGGGGCGCTCGTCGCTCGCCTCGGCCCGGACGAGGTCCACGCGGATGCGTGCGATCCCGTACCACGGCGGTTCGCCCGCGCGATTGCTCGGTGGTCGGGCCGGTCCGTCCGGATCCTCGCGCGTCACCATGCCGACCGGGACGATCCGATCGTCGGGGCCGCGTCAATCGTGGCGAAGGTGCGCCGGGACCGGGCGATCGAACTGCTCCGTCGCCAGCTCGGCGACGGGGTGGGAAGCGGCTATCCGTCGGACCCTCGGACGATCGAGTTCCTGCGCGAGCGACTCCGGGCGGAAGTCACCGTCCCAGGGTGGGTGCGCGCCTCCTGGTCGACCATGCAAAGGGTTAAACCCGACCGACCAGCTTGCACTCTAGACTCATTCGAAGTATGACTGTCGAGGACACGCTCGCGTCGGTGGTCGACCGGTTCAACCGCCACGTGGCTCGCAACCCGGCGACCGCCGAGGAGCTCCACGGACTCGAGCGAACGATCCAGATCCGCCTGACGGATGGCGAGACGTTCGCGGTCGACCTTACCGGAGGGCGCCTTTCGAACCTTCGGAGCGGGGGCGTCAAGCTGGCCGACGTGAAGATCACGACCGATACGGCGACGTTCCACGGGCTCGTCCGCAAGGATATCGGGCCGATGAAGGCGATCGTCACCCGCCGCCTCGCGATCGAGGGAACCCTGGAGGATAAGCTCCTCTTCCGTAAGCTGCTCTAGTGGCGCGACCCGAACGGACGAGATCCGGGAGGCTCGGGTTCGAAGATCGTGGACATCGGTGCCGCTACGGCAGGAAGATGCAGGCGGCGATGCACACTCCGTAGTGGTCCATCGGAATCGACAGCTCCTCGGTTCGGTATCGGATACGGCGGAGCTCGACACCCCGGAAATGCGCGATCTCCTGCATGCGCCACTTGAGGAACTCTTTGAGCGACTTCTGGGTCCCGTGGAGGTGGGCCTCGGCGACGTAGCCGCCCTGGCCATCCGTCCGGAATGCGTAGGCGATGCCGGCGCTGATCACCTCGCCCTCGCCACCCCCGTGACGCGCGAGCACGGCATGCGTGATCGCTCCGCGGGGCATCGGCTCACGGTCGACCTGACGGATCCCGACCGGGAGCACGGACGAGACACTGACGAGGTTCTGTTCACCGATCCCGGCCTGGAGGAGAGCAAGGTCGAACGCGTTGAGCTCGCTCGTCTTGTTGATCCCCTTTCCACTGGTCACAAAGAAGCGGGTCGGGATCGGGACCAAGCTGCGCGCGAATGGGGCACGGGCGTGCGGCACGGGCCGGGGGAGAGTACCGACTCCTTAAACGTTCCCGCGCCGCGGCCTCAGTGGACGCGCGGCCGATGCACTCCTGTAGCTCCCGTCGAATGTCCTCAGCTTCGGAACGTGCAAGCACGGATCGCCGGTCGGGTCCTACTGCCCCATTGCGACCAGAAAACTTGACCCTACGAACGGTTATTCCCCTCCGGTCCATCGAAGGCCGGTCGATCGGGGCTGAATCCAATGTACCGGACGATCGGTAGAACGTTCCTTCCCGGCGCCTGCATCGCGGTGCTCTTCGCCGTGCTCGTTCTCGCGACACCGCTGGTCGCGGGTCAATCGGAGCCAGCCCCATCCGCTCGGGCGTCGTCCTCGGTCTCGAATGGGAAGGCGGCGTACGCGGGCTATCTCGGGGTCGTGACGTCGGAGAATATCTCGAGTCAGATTGCCGAATTCAGCGTCCCCTCGGTGACCTGCCAGTCATCGCTCCCCGAGGCCCAGGTGGTCAGCGTGCACATCGGCGCCTCGGGCGTGCTGTCCAACGGATCCACCGTGGAGGTGGGGATGAACCTGGTCGTCATCTGTGACCTCGGCAGTTCCGCTCCGCGCTACGCGCCCCTCGCCTACGATTGCGTGGAAACGAATTGCACCACCTTGGTCGTCTTCTCGCTCTCGATCTCGCCCGGGGACAACCTCTCCTTCCAGATCCAGACGAACCCGCTCTCCGGGAAGGTCGTTTGGAAGATGACCGACCAATCGACCGATGCGTCCGCGTCGTGGGTCGAGGAGTTCAATCACGGCGTGAACTTGACTCGCCCCTTCTGGGAGGTGGCCGGCCCGAACTACCCGTGCACTCCGACGAGCTGCGCCCAGGCGCTCGCCAAGTTCTCCGGTCGTATCTTCCTCCACGATTGCCGCCTCACGGTCTCCGGCGCCCGAGTGGAGGTCGGCGCCCTCGCGTTCCTGATCAAGTATACCCTGGTAAATTCCATCGGCACCGTCCTCGCCCGATGCTCTTCCCTTTCGAACCACGGTTCCGCCTTCTCCGTGACCTGGGTCCGCTCGACCTGATCGATCGACGCGCGCCGTGCGGTGCGGAGCCGGGGTCGGCCCCGATCCATCGATCGGACGGAGAAAGATGCTAGACCATGATCGCGTGACGTCGGCGCATGGAATCCTCGGTCTCGCCCCGCGAGCGAAGGAGCTCCGCAATCAATCCATCGGTCAGGCGGAGGCTCGCCGATTCGAAGAGGGTGCCGAGGGGCGCGAACGACGGGCGATCGGGATCGTCCTCGAACTCGACCGTAAGCAGGAGCGTCGCGGCATGGGCGAGCTTCGAACCCGGCCGGCTCGTCAGGACGATCAGCTCCGCCCCCTCGCGCCGCACGATGTTGGCCGTCTGGATCGACGAGTAGCTTTCTCCTTGAGACGAGAGGATGAAGACCGCGTCGCCGTGGCGGACGATCGGCGTCACGCTCTCGCCGATGACGTACGCACGTAACCCCGCCTGGACGAGTCGCATGGCGAACGCCCGTCCGATGATGCCACTGCGACCGGCGCCGTAGACGAAAATCTGGGGAGCCTCGGAGAGGATCGCGACGGCGCGCGCGATCGCCTTCGGGTCCGTGTGCTCGAGCGCGTCCGTGACCCGCTCGCCGATGTACCGCTCCGCGCGAACGAAAACCGAACCGTTACCGCCGGCGTCCGTGGCCACGGCTTCGCACCTCCTTCCGCGGTCGGGCGCGCGCGGGCCGGGCGGCGACAGGTCGGGCTGGGTGGGTCGGCCGCTTGGGGGACGGCCGGACCGCCGGTGCGGGGTGGTGAGGGGAAACGGTCGCCGGCCTCGGCACGGGCTTCGGCGCGGGCGGTGCGTGCGACTTCGTCCAGCGACGAGTGAGCGCGCGCTCGTAGAGGAGTTTCATGTACATCGCGTCGTGCTCGAGGAGCGGGGAGCTCGAGATCACCGTGACGTCATAGTCCCGTTCGGACAGGAGCTCCGCGACCGGGTCGAACCGGACGAGGCCCCGCTTGATCGGCGTGAGGCGGAATTCGCCGGGTCCGTAGAACTCGACCCCGGAGAAGTTGAGGTAGAGCGGGCCGTCGGTCGCCGCGACGAATTGGCGGATCACCGGCTCGAGTTGCTCGGGAGAGTCAAACGTCGTCCGTTCGCGGGCCGCGAGGTGGGGGAGGTTCAGGACCGGCACGATCCCCTTGACCCGCCGGGCGAGCTCGAGGACCTCCTCGCGCGATCCAAACACGTCCGGGTGACCGCTCGGTTCGACGGCAAGCCGCACCGTCCCTTTCGAGGTCCGCGTGAGCCAGCCGGAGAGATCGGTCGCGATCTCGGTGAGTTCTTGGATCGAGTCCGCCCGCTCGCCGGGCCCGAAGAAGCCGAGATGGGTCACGGCGAGGCGCGCGCCGAGACCCTCGGCAAGGATCCCGGCCCATTGGATCTGCCGGGTCGACTGTTCCCGCGCGTCGGTCGACCCGAAGAAATCGACGTAGTACGGAGCGTGGAGCGTGAGATCGGTATCGAGAGCCCGCCCGAGCGCCTTCGTCTGCTGGAGATCCACGTAGTCCTTCGCGAGGCTCCACGTCAGAGTGGTGATCGCGTCGCGGCGCTTGATCGGGGTGGTGAGCGCTGCGAGGCTGGGGGGACCCCCTTGATGGTCAGACGGGCCGACGCTGACCACGAGCTGCTGCGCGAGTTCCCGCGACACGCGGCCGACCTCCTCGTCGAGAGCGAGCCGTGTCAGCGGATTGACCTTGATGAACTGGACCTCCATGGCGGTCAGTCCGAGGTGATGGACGTCGGCGATGCCGTCCCGCAAAGTCCGTCCCTTGCACGAAAGGGGGATCCCCGCGGGTCCGAACCGGATCACGAGTAACCAGGCCTCAGAATGGAGGAGGGTGGGCTAAACTCCGAACCTATATATCGGACGCAGAGGGGACGGGTCTCTCGAGGTTGGACGGGCGAATCCGGGGTTCCGTCGGTCGGAATCCCATCGCCACGAGGTATATCTCGGAGGACGGTTCCCGGGACGCCGGCGGCTTCGTCCGACGCACCCTCTCGAACGACGCGGAGAGCTCCCGCTCGAGATCCCCGACGAGATCCCCGTCGAACACCTTCCCGGCAAACACTCCGCCGGGGACGAGGACTCGACGGGCGAGGTCGAGCGCGTCGCGCACGAGCGCGATCGAGCGAGCGTGGTCGGTCGAGTACGCCCCACTGATCCGCGGGGACATGTCGGACATCACGACGTCGAACGACTCCCCGGCGAGCTCCGAATCGAGCCGGACGTCCCCGACCCGCATCCGCAGGACCCGTACGCCCTCGATCGTCTCGATCGGGCGCGGGTCCACCGCCACCACCCGCCCTCGCGGACCAACTCGTGCGCAGGCCACGATCGACCAGCCCCCCGGGGCGGCGCCGAGGTCGAGGACGCTGGCCCCGGCATGGAAGATGTGGAACCGGTCATCGAGGTAGGCGAGCTTGAACGCCGCTCGGGACCTCAGTCCGGCCCTCTGGGCCGCGCGATAGTACGGATCGCGTCGGCGATCCGCGACGAACCGGCGGGCCATCGTACGCCCGCACGGCGGTCGGCTACATGACGTCCGGCCCCGACCCCCGCGAGTTCGTGAGGTCGTCGCGTGCCCGGCTCCCGAGCCGGCCGGATCCGCGGAGCCTCGCGACTCCGTCGCGCGGAGGGCCCCGGGGTGCGGCTCGGGATTCACCCGAACGGCCCGGGCGCGGGCTTCCTTCAGGTTCGACCCTCGGGCGACGGTGGCCCGAGGGAGTGTTTCGACTCCGAGGCGGGAGCGATCGTATCCGGGGTACCACCTCGTCCCGCGTCTCGGCTGGTCCAGATGAGATAGCTTTGCACAGCCGCGGTCGCGCCCAGGGCGATCAGGAAGGTCGCGGGGATGCCAAGGCGCTCGAGCAAGAGCCCGATGCAGAGGAGGAACGCGGCGTAGGACAGGAGACCGAGTTCGAGCCCCTGGAGAATCGAGAGCGCGCTGACCGGTCCATAGTTCGCTCGCTCGAAGACGAGAACCGTAGTCGCGAAGACCGGATAGGCGATCAGGAGACCGCTCCACTCAGGGCCCAGCACGCTCCCGGCCGTGGTCACGGAAAATACAACGGCCAGCGCCACGACCATCCTCGCGGGGATGTCCCATGATTTGGTCTTCCCAGGGACGGTGGGCCTCCGTGCCGGGCCGAGACTCTTCCACCCGAGTACCGCCACCGCGCACGCGACCACGAACCCCAGTTCGACGGGAATCGACACGAAGGCGAGCAGGGCGTCTGCCCCCAGGAATGCGAGCGACGCCCCGAGGATCGCCCATCCCCAGGGGAGCCTTCGGGCGAGAACGGCGAAGCCGACCGCGAACGCGGAGATCGACACCGCCGCGAGCATTGCGCTCCCGGCGGTCCGGGTCGCAAATGCCAGTCCGGGGCTGAGCGAGAAGAGGAACAGGGCCGTCCCCGAGTTGACGGGAAGGGCCATCAGGACCCCTCCGATCCGCGGTCCCGCAACTCGCGACGCCCATGAGATGATCCCAACGAAGACCGGAGCGAGGGTGAGACGCAGGATGGTCACGTCGACCGCGGACACCGGACCTCGCGAGACTTGCCGAGCCCAGATTCGTTTCCCTTCGAAATCCCTCCCGTGGTCCTCGGGGCGTACCCCGGGGGCCGTGACGCGGGAGAGCCCCGGGGGAACCGGCGCTTGCTCGGAGGTTCCGACCCGTTCCGACCGACCCGCATCGGACCTGGGACCACCGGACCCCTGGCGGGATGGGGCCGTCCGAATTTGAATCGGAGTCTCTTGCACCCCAAGCAAGAAGGATGGTCCAAGCTACCCCACGGCCCCACGCAGCGCCGGTGCGCGCGGACCCGGACGAGTTAGATAAGGGTTCGCGTGACGCGAGGGTCTAGTGGACGATCCACCACGTCACGATCCCCGCGACCGCGATGATGAGGGTGTTGACCAGCGCGAGCCAGAAGAACGACCAGAGCTCGTGCTTCCCTTCCTCCGGTCCGACCTTCGCGGAGGGCGTCGAGCTCCCCGCGTAGGGCGTGTAGGGGGTATGGTAGGAACTCGGGTCCTCGGGCATCGCCGCGCGGAACGAGCGGGGCCCCCTACTTATCGACTCGGTTCGTGCGGGGCGCCTATCCGGCGAACCACGGAAGGCGCGCCGCCGGGCCGCTCGGCTTCAGGACGAGCAGATGGAGGTTCGCGCCGGGATCGCCCGGGGCGTAGCTGTCCCGCAGTGCGAGCTGGTACAGGATGAAGAGCGCGTCCTCGTCCGACTGGACGCCGAGCGATCGGCGGATATCGATTCCGAACCGGACCCTCAGGATCGTGAGAAGCTCCTCGAAATCAATCTGTCCGGCCCCCTCGGCGGCCTGGGCCCGGCGGAAAAGCCCGGCGACGATGCCGGTGGCGATCCGGAGAATCTCGGCCGGACTGGCGGGCCGCAGGTGGAAGTGGGGCGGCTCCGCGGGCCGGTCGGGGGGCGGGACCACGAGGATGGAGACCTCGTGGTCGATCGTCGCGGACGGCGAGCGCGTAAGGCGGTCCCAGGCAGCTTCGGCGGCGTCGTCGGTGGGGACGACGAAGATGGCCCGGGTTGCGAGGTCGCGGCCCGTCGTGAGACCCTCGACCCAGCGGTCGATTCCCTGGGCGACCGTGGAGACCCCGCCGGACGGGAGGAAGACCGGGAACGTTCGCCGCGGCACCCCCGCCTCCTGCACCCAGAATGCCGGCTCGAGCGGCGTCGCGCGGTGGGCCGGAGGGACGCGGGAGAACCCAAGGCGTTTCAGCACGCTTTCCGCGGTGCGCAACCGGTGGGTCGTTCCCCCGGTCGGGTCCGGCTCTGGCATTGCAGTTCCTAGGACGGCATCCCGAGATAAGCTCGACGCGCGCCGTTTTTGCGCGGTCACCCGAACGCCGCCCGGAACCCACCGGCCAAGAGGGGAGAGTTCGCTACAATGGCCAGGATCACGAAGAGGAGATACGGCCCGGAGTACAGGAACCCCCGGCGCGCGACGCGCGAGGTCACTTCCTTCCACAGGGGCGCCGTCAGAGCGACAAACACCGCTCCGAGCACGACGAGGATCACGAGGACCGGCCAGGCCACGGCCCCGGTCCCTCCCAGCAGGAACGCCGCCGGAAGGAGAAGCGCAGCGGAAACGACCACGACCTTCCCTGAGAGCGCGATGTCGTCCATCCGGGGGAGCATCGGAAGGCCAGCGCGCGCGTAATCGTCTTTGAGGAGGAGCGCGAGACTCCAGAAGTGCGGTGGGGTCCAGAGGAATACGAGCAGCGCGAACGCGAGGACGCCCGGGGTCCATCCCCCGACGGCCGCCGCGCTCCCGGCGAGCGCCGGAGCACTCCCTGCAAAGCCGCCGATCACGATATTCCAGCTCGATCGGCGTTTCAACCAGACGGTGTAGACGACGACGTAGGTCATGCCCCCGAGCAGGATCGAGAACCCCGTGAGCGGGTTCAGAAAGACCGTCGCGGCGCCGATCCCGACCGCGAGGAGCCCGACGCCTCCACCGAAGACGAACCCGCGATGGACGATCCGGGCCTCGGCCAGGGGCCGGTGGCGCGTGCGCTTCATCCGGCGGTCGAGGTCCTGATCGAGGTAGTGGTTGAGCATCGCGGCACCGGCCGATGCGGACGCGCCCGCGCCGACCAAGATGCCGAGGCGCGCAAGGTCGATCGAGCGGGGATCGGCGAGGAGGAAGCCGCCGACCGCCACGAGGCAGATCAAAGCGGTGATCCCGGGCTTGGTGAGCTCGAAGACGTCTCGGCCGATGCCCCGGGTACGCCGCTCGCCCTCGGGCCCACGTCCGGAGGACGGATCGGACATCGGTCGGCCCTCCTCCGGGAGGGCTCTTCACCCCTCCCCGGGCCGGCCGAACGGAGCCTCCGGAGGTGAGGAGGGAGCCGGACAGCCCCCGGCCGAATCCGGCGTAGGGGACTGTGGCGCCTCCACCGCTGCCCGTCGGGCCCAGTCGACCCAGCGGCGCGGCATCTCGCGCAGGTTCGCCAGGATGGTGAGGACCAAAAGGAGGCCGAAGAGCACGGTCGCGATCCCGAGGTGGAGGAGGATGAGCGGGAGCTCGAGCCCGCTCTCGACCACGAGTCCGCCGAGGAGCGCCTCGGTCACGACGAGCGCGAGCGAACCGAAGGCGAGGCGCAGGAGGACCCGGCGGCCACGCTCATAGAGGAGACCGAGAACGGTGACGGCGAGGACCATCATCGAGAGGAAGAACGCGGAGACGCGATGGCTCCACTCTGCCACGACTCCGCCCTGGAACGCGGGAAGGTAGTTCCCGTTCCCGAAGCAGGACGGCCAATCGGGGCACGCGAGCCCATTCCCGCTCGCCATCACGTTGCCGCCGAGCAGGATGGTTGTGTAGCAGAGAAGACACGCCATCGCCGCGGCAATCCGGAAGAGATCGTGCCCCCGCATCGGTTCTTCCTACGGCGCCTCGGCCGGCGCGGCGGTCGGGATTGGCACCGGCGCTCGAGCCGGCGCCGGCGTCGGCACGGGCCCGGTGAACTTCACCGCGAGCTCCTCGCCCCAGGGGTCCGGTACGGTCACCGGTTCCCCGGCGTAGTAGCTGTAGACCATGTTGAACACGAACACGAGCTGGCCGATGCCGAGGATGAACGCGCCGAGCGTCGAGATGAAATTCAGCGCCTGGAAATTCCCGGCCCAGAGGTAGGTGTAGACGCGACGCGGCATCCCTTCGGCGCCGAGAATGAACATGGGGAAGAGGAGGACATTCGTCCCGACGTACGTCATCAGGAAGTGGATCTGGCCGAGGCGCTGGCTGTACCAGCGTCGGGCCAGGATCGGGAAATAGAAGTAGATCCCGGCGAAGATCGCCATCAGCGTCCCGCCGAGGAGAATGTAGTGGAAGTGGGCGACGACGAAGTACGTCCCGTGGTACAGGTAGTCGATCGGGATCGATGCGAGCATGAGGCCGGAGAGACCACCGATGACGAATCCGGTGATGAACGCGACGCAGAACCACATGGGCACCGCCATCCAGATCCGGCCCCCCCAGAGGGTCGCGACCCAGTTGAACGTCTTCACGGCGGACGGGACCGCGATCGCCATCGTGGCGAGCATGAAGACAAACCGGACGTTCGTCGAGATCCCCGTGACGAACATGTGGTGCTCCCAGACGGCGAAGGAGAGGACGGCGAAGACCCCGAGCGCGATCGCCATCGCGCCGTAGCCGAAGATGTCCTTGCGGGCGAGCTTGGGCAGGATCGTCGAGACCAAGCCGAACGCCGGCAGGACCATGATGTAGACTTCGGGGTGCGCGAAGAACCAGAAGATGTTCTGGTAGAGGAGCGCCCCGCCGAGGGGAGTACCGTTCACCGCGGCGAGGATGTGGGTGCCGAAGAGCCGGTCGCTCAGGACGAAGGTGAGGGCGATGGAGAGCGAGGGGAGCGCGAAGATCAGGAGGACCGAGTTGATCAGGACCGACCAGACGAAGAGGGGCATGTTCCAGTAATGGACCCCGGGCGCCCGGTGCTTGGTGATCGTGACGAGGAAGTTGATCGCCCCCAGCATCGACGAGATCGTGAGGATGTGCAACCCGAGGACCCACAGATCGATCCCGTTCCCGGGCGCCTGGACGGAGAGCGGAACGTAGCCGGTCCAACCCGCGTTCGCATTCGAGAGGATCAGGATGATCCCGGCGGGCGGGAGCATCCAGAACGCGATCGCGTTGATCCGCGGGAGGGCCATCTCCCGCGAGCCGATCATTGACGGGACGAGGAAGTTTCCGAAGCCCGCGAGGACCGGCATGATGAACATGAAGATCATCAAGACCCCGTGCATCGTGAACAGGGTCGAGTAGACGTCCGGAGTAATCCCGAGGGTCGTCTGGGGGTCGAGCCCCAGACCCTGGACGAACCCGAGGTCGGTGCGGATGAGGATCGCGTAGATTCCGCCGATGAAGAAGAAGACGATGCCCGTGACGATGTACATCAGTCCAATGCGGCGGTGGTCCGTCGTGAAGAGCCACTTCTTGATCGCCCGGACCAGCCACGTTCCGTGGTAGGTCATGACGTAGAGGAGAAACGCCGCGAGCGCGACGATGAGGCTGACCTCGATCACCGGGACCGTGACGCTGGTCATTGGCTCCACTCCCTCATCCCACGATAAGACCCCCTAGTATGTACGCGATCGCGGCGGCGGCGATCACGAGGACGAGAATCTTGAGAAACCGGGCCTGTGCCGCCTCCGTCACCGGGCCGGGGGGCGTCGGACGGAACCGCCGACCGAGAGGCCAGCTGCGGTACGTCCGGTCGACGACATGGACGATGAGCGCGGCCATGAGGAACATGAGGGCGACCGCGATCCCGAACGACTGCTGAACGCCCGGGCTGGTCAGGGAACCGAGGCGCACGGCGTAGACGATCAGCACCGCGATCCCGAGGAGCATCAGGATCGTAATGGCGGTGTAGAGGTCGAGGACCCGTTCCCGCACGCCGCGCAGGTCGGTCGGGAGCGAGGCGTCGGTGGCGCTACTCAAAGAACTCCACCCTCCGCTGATTCGCCCCGCGGTACCGGTCCACCCGATAGAGGATCCCGGCGAGGAACAGGAACGAGAGGAAGGCGACGGTCCCACCCAGGACGAGCGCGAGGAGGTCCCACAGATCGCCTCCGACGATCCCCAGGACCCCGTAGACGAACGTCGCTGCGCCAGCGGTCCCGACGATCAGGAACAGGAGCAGGATCCCCCAGAGCGGGGCGGTGTTCCATTTCGGCGGCCCCCCGGCGCTACTCACCGGTCTTCGCCTCCGGGGTGGGGACGCTCGGTCGGGACGGGAGGGCACCCGGCGCATAGACCCCGAGGAACGGGGACCCGCGTGCGGCGAGTCGACGCAAGTAGCTTCGACGGTACCGCCAGTGGAAGAGGACCACCACGATGCCGGTCACCACGAAGAGGGGGGCGAGCGTCTCGGCGACGAGCATCGGGGCGATCTGGACGCCCGGGGTCTCCCCGCCCCAGACGGTCATCAGGACGAAGAACTCGAGCAGCGACGTCCCGATCCAGATGAAGAACGGTCGGTCGCGGGGGTGGACCCTCTTGGAACGGTCGAGGTACGGCAGGAACAGGATGTAGAGGATGAGAACGGTCGTGACGCCGACGGCCAGGACCGGCGTGACCCCCTGGAAGTCGACGAACTTGAACAGCCAGAGGAAGTACCAGTCCGGCTCGGTGACCGACGCAGCCGCGGCGAGGTTCCCGGCGTACGTCGGCAGACTCCAGGGCCAGAGCGCGGCAACCCCGAACAGCAGCCCGACGTAGAGCAGCCCCCACTTCGTGATGTACCAGAAGATGTGGGGCATGAACCGCACGGCCGATTTGTCCTCCTTCTCGTTGAACCGGCGGCGCTGCGTCGGGTCCGACGTCGCCGGCGGGGCGATTCCGTGGGACTCGAACAGGGCGATGTGCGCATAGAGCAGCGCGGCGAGGCCGAGGGGGATCAGGAGGACGTGGGCGTCGAACATCCGGGACAGAAGCCCCTGCGAGGTTCCGTCGGCGAGGATCAGTGGGCCGAGGAGCGGCCCGACGGTCGGGAGTCGGAGGGCGAGGACCAGGCCGACGTTCGTCGCATTCACCGAGATCTGGGTGTACGGAAGGAGGTACCCGGTGAACCCCATCCCCAGGGTCAGGAGCATGAGGAGCGTCCCGACCATCCAGGAAAACTCGCGCGGGGCCTTGTACACCCCGAGATAGTACCCCCGGAAGAGGTGGACGAACATGAGGAAGATCATCGCGTAGGCGCCGTACAGGTGCGTCGAGAGGAGGAGCGAGCCCATCGGTACGGAGTGGATGATGTAGTACGTCGAGCACCACGACGCCGGGGCGGTCGAGTATGCCCCGGCCGTTTGTCCGCACGCGGTGAGCGTGGGGGCCGTGCTCGGCTGGTAGTACAGCAAGAGGAGGGCGCCCGAGACCACCTGGTAGAGGAAAGCGTTCACGACGAACGCACCGGTCCAGTACGACGGCTTGAACGTGAACTCCGGCTGGGGCCTCAGCGCCCACTTCTTCATCGACGTGCGGTCTTCGACGAACCCCCAGATCCGGTTGAGGCTCCGATTGTACCAGTTCGAGAACGCCACGACCGTGCCCCCTCTAGGTCGGAAAGTTGCAGAGGATGACCGGCGACTCCTTCACGAGCTGGGTCGTGGCGCCGACCCCGTAGTCGCCCTGCAACGTGTTGAGGTGCCCGTTCACCGGAGGACTCCCGGGGCGGACGCCGTAGGCGTAGATGTTGCCGCTCGCATCGGTCTCGAGGAGAATCTGGGGGAGGGGCAGGACTGCGGGCCCCGTGAGGTTCGCCGCCGAATTCGTGACGTCGTAGGTCGACCCGTGGCAGGAGCAGTGGATGTAGAACGTCTTGCCGCCCGGGGTGTCGGGACACGTCCCGGGCGGATAGAAGGCGATCGCCGGTGCCGGGCATCCCAGATGCTGGCAGATCCCGCTGTACGCGACGATCGATCCGTGCGTGCCGATCCCGTACGGAACGTTCTCGGCCCCGTTCGAGCCGTTCGGCGTCCCGCTAGCCGGGTAGAGGTTCAGCAGGAAGTTCGGCTCGTTCTGGAGCGGGTAGTAGAACAGGTAGAGTTCGCTCGTCTCCACGTTGTACTCGGACTCGACCGCCGCGACCGTGAGGGGCTTACCGTCGACGTCGATCAGCTGCACCTTCGGGAAGCTCGAGATTCCGATGGTCGGCGGCTGAAGATACTGCAACGAGCCTCCGATGAGGCCGCCCGCGCCGGCGCCGACCAGCCCTGCGACGGCGAGCAGCTTGAGGACGTTTCGCTTCGTCTCGTCGACCTCGTCGGTCGTGCTTCCGGGGGCCGGCGCAACCCTGCGAACTTGGCCGACGGGGAACGCGAGTGAGGGCGAGCGAGAGATGCCGAACGGGCAGGTCGTCGCGCACGCGGGAACCTCCCGCATCATAGAGTCCTCCCTACGGAGTCTGGAACGGCGTCGTCAATGCCGGACGGTGGGGGAATGGGAGCCTCCCCCGGGAGCTCCGCTCTCTCGCTTCCCCGGTAGACGAGCCAGGTGACCCCGATCCCCATCAGCACGACGAGGATCTCGGTCAAGGTGACGATCTGGTCAGGGGTGAGTCCACTCATCGGCTCCACTCCAGTTCACTCGGGACGAGGGGCATCGTCATGGACCAGGTCGGCACCGGTCCGCCGCCGGTCCACGGAGAGACGGGAACCGGTGGCGCGGGAGGGGCGGGGGGGATTCCGGGAGGTGCTCGGACTGCGGCAGGGATCCCCCGGGCCTGCGTCGGGGTCGGATCGAGCCCGAGCAGCGCTCCCCGAATCGTGAACGGGGCCCCGGGAGGTGGGGGCGGGAGTTCTGCTGCCTTCGCGAACTCCCCCAGGAGCTCCTGTTTCAGCCGGCCCGCCCGACCGTACCACCGGCCGAGGCTGCGCACCAGCTGGCCGCTCCCTTTGCCCAAGAGCAGGAAGAGGGCCGCCACGACGAGGATGATCCAGTCGATGTCGGAGAACAGCGCCACGGGCCTATCCCACCCCCGCCACGGCGATCGTTCGCCGATGGCGCGCGTCGCGCTTCTCCCACCGGCTCGCGAAGTACGCCCCGCCGAAGTAGAGGCCGATCATCGGCGCGGCGATGAGGCACATCGTGATCCCGGAGTTGTCGGGCGTGACGATCATCCCGAAGACCAGAGCGGCGAGGATCGCCGCACGCCAGTGCTGGCGCCACGCCGACGCGTGGACCACGCCGAGACGCGTCAACGCGTAGATGAACACCGGAAGCTCGAAGACGACGCCGAACGCGAACGAATAGAGGAGGGCGAACGTGACGAAGTCCTGCACGCCGAGGTACGGCTCGAGGCCCATCGCGGCGACGTACCGGAAGAGGAGGAGGAACGTGAACGGCGTCAGGAGAAGCAGGCCCGCCGCGGTACCGATCGCGAAGAGGATCGTCGCGGGGATCCCAATCGAGCGCAAGAGCTGGCGCTCGTTGGTCCGCAGTGCCGGAACGAGGAAGGCCCCGACCTCGTGGACGATCCACGGCATCCCGACGATCGCCGTGACCAGGAGGCCGATCTCCATCTGGACCATCACCGAGTCCCCGACCCCCACATTGAGAAGCTGGACGCCCGGCGGGAGCATCCAGGCGACCATCGCGTGGAACACCTGGGCCGTCACGTTGTAGAACGGGCTCGGCCATGGGTAGGCGAACGGGATCGAGAACCCGGCGGCCGAGAGGGTGATCGGCCGAAGCTCGAACAGGAGGAGGAATCCGAAGATCGAACCGAGCACCAGGGCGATGCGGACAAGGCGACGCCGGACCTCGGCCAACACCGCGAGGATGCGACTCAATTCGCCCATCGTTCCCTCCGTGACCCCCCGGCGATCACCCGGGGGATGGGGCCGGGGCGGCAGCGGATCCGAACCGGACTCTTCCCTCGGGCATGCCGGGCACGGACCCGGACTAGTGCCCCGGCTGCGACGGCGCCGTGGCGCCCGCCGCCGCGCGAGCCTGGTCGGCTTGAAGCTCTCTTTCGCTCTCGGCGCGTCCTTTCTTGAATTCACCGACCGAGCGGCCCAGGCTGTGCGCGAGCTGGGGGATTTTACTGGATCCGTAGAACAGGATCCCGGCCACCACGGCGATGATCAACCAGTCGTCGATAGAGTCGAACACCTTTTTCCTCCACGTCTCCACGCAAGGGGCGAGCGATATGGCGTTCGTACGGGCCGAACCGGACCGGTACCAACGGTCCGGACCCGGGATAGATAAACCGGGTCAGGCCGCCTCGATGAGGACCGTCTCGGAGCCGGCCGCGACCGCGCGGTCGATCGCGAGCTCGGCGAGGAGGGATAGACACCCGGCGGACCGAGGCAGCCATTGGACGCTCGTGCGGCTCGACGCGGACGCACCGGATCGACGACCTCGGGCCATGGTGGATGCCACGAGCTCAGCGAAGCACTCGTTCTGGTGGTAGACCTCGCAGGCGTGGTCGAGCGACGGGTGCATCAACGCTTCGACGACGGACTTCAACTGACCCTTCAACTCGGGAAGGTATCTCGCGAGCGAGTCCCGAATCTCGGACGGGAGCTTCGCGCTCTCGTCGTACAGCGAGCCGAGGGCCTCTCCGAAGAGCTGGGCGAGCTCTTCGAGGGCATGAACCGCGACCCGCCATTCCAGGAGCTGGCGAGGGTCCGGGCTCCCGATCCGCCGGGCGAGCGCCCAGTCGCGGCTCGCGAGGAAGAGCTGGCGGACGAGGAGGGCGAGGACCTTGTTCGCCTCTTCCTCGAGCGTCGTGAGACGCCGGGTGCGGAGGGGGCGCTGGACGACCCCTTCCATTTCCTCGAGGAAGGCGATCAGGATCATCTTCATCCGCTGAACGAGCTGGGGAAGGCCGTACTTCGACGGGTCGATGAAGTTCTGGAGGACCATACGGTTCGATTCCTGGGCGACGACCGAGACCCCCAGGAGGCCGCGGGCCGCTCCCAGGACCTCCTCGACCCGGTCCGGTGCGAGGGGGAGATCGGCGCGGACCTCGATCGCGTCGTGGCCGACACGATACGCCCCGACGATCAGCCGCTCGAGGACCCCCGGGGTGTCGAACGCGCGGGCCTGCACGAGGAACGGAGCACCGGCCGCGGAGGCGCCAGGGACGGGAGCGGGCTTCAGGTACAGGGCACCGTCGTCATTCTGATCGAAGACAATGAGATCGCCGGGCCGCAGGTTCATCGCCTCGGCCCATGGCTTTGGCAGTGTCACAGCGATCGACGAGTGTCCGGCTTTCAGTACCCTACGTTCCCGGTTCGGCGTCCCCCATGCCATGCTGTCCCTCGAACCTACTACTAGGCTCGTAGGTTGAACGAGGATTCCTTTTTGAATCTTTGGTTGAACCTTTCCGGGGGCTCGACGCGTCCTCAGTGCCCCGGAGGTAGGGGCGGGGACCCCGGTGGCCCCGCACTTCCCGGGCTCGGGGGCTCGGCATAGCCGAGACGTTCGGGGGGCATCTCGAACTCGGACCCCCGCCTCCGACCCACCACAAATCCGAGGACGATCGCGACGACCACCATGCTCACGATCGACCCGATGATAATGAAGACCGCGGCCCCCGGCCCCGTCGGCCCGGTGGTCACCGACAGGTTCGCGGGGAGGTTCATCCCGAACGCGATGAATCCATACATCCCGGATTGGAAGTGACCGGGTTCCTGGCAGACGAACTCGTACCAACCGGGTCCGGGGGAGGTGAACGATTTCGACGCGACGTTCCCGGCGCCCGTGACGTTGATCGACACCAGCGCGCCGTGGGCGCTGAACAACGCGGGAATGTCGGCCGACGACGGAAGGTCGACGCCCTCCAAGTCGAGAATCGAAAAGGTGTGCGCGAGGGTGTCCGCGTCCGTCACCGTGACGTCGATCGTCGAGTTCGTTGGGACCTGCTCGAACGAATTCGGGTCGAACATGTACGGTGCCGTGGTCGTGACCGCAATCGAGTCGGACGTGTCGACCCGCACCGGCGCGGCACGGGCCTCCTGGGAGATCCCCCAGCCGATGGCGCCGATGAGGAGAATGGCGGCCACCCCGAGGACGACGACCGTGCTCCGGGTGGCGTTGCGGGCCCGCATGCTTCGTTCCGCCGAGAGAGATTGACCGCGAGACGGGACCTGTGATTCAAAGCCCCTCCGTACGTACGGGGGAGAAACGCACCGCGGACCGACGGGCCTGTCGAGCCCCGCGTCCGGTTCGTACGCGGGGAATATGTAGCTCGGAAGGACCCTCCGGGGAGATGCCGTTGCGAGGGCGCGCCGGTGATTCTCCGCTCGCTCTGCTCAAAGGTCCGGCGGTGGCCGCTGCGGGATTCCTCGGAGAGTCGAATCTCGCGAAGACCAATGACCTCATCTGGGTAATGATCGCGATCGGCACCGCGGGCGCGATCGTGACGTTCTCGTTCCTAGTCTACGCGATCATGCGGTTCCGGGACCCGAGGGTGAAGGGACGCAGGTATGGTTAACAAGTACGAGGTCGCCTGGACGCTCGCGGTCGTGGCCTTGATCGCGGGCGTCAGCGTCTACTCGACCATTCTACTCTACCAGCTCGACACCCTCCCCTCCGACCCCACGGAGTACGTGGATGTGGTGGGCCACCAGTGGTACTGGGAATTCTGCTATCCCGTGAATAACACGTGCTTCAACTCGAGCTACGACGCATCCACCAACACGGTCTCGGGGGGCGCGCTATGGGCCGCGCCAGGAGCGAAGGTCCAGATCAACGTCACCGGAGCGGACGTGATCCATTCCCTCTACATCCCGCAGCTGGGCGTGCAGCTCAACGCGATCCCCGGTCGCGTGAACTATTTCGCCTTCTCGATCCCGAACGCCGCTGCGGGGACGAAGTACATCATCGAGTGCACCGAGTTCTGTGGCGAGTTCCACGGAACGATGCGTTCCTTCATCATCGTGACGTGAGGGCGGTACCGGCGGAGCCCGCGGACTGCCGCCGGACCCACGATCCTGCGAGTACGCTTCAGACGTGCCCGCCGTGAGACCCGGAGCCGGGGCGACGGGGGAACCGGCCGGTGAACGACGCGACGACCGCGAGGAGAATCCCGATCGCGAGGAGGGCCCCCGAGCCCGCGAGGACCCACGACTCGACGATCGCGCTGCTGGGCGGGGCCGGTAGGGCCGGCACCGGGATGTCGACGTAGAGGAACCCATCCATCCCGCTTGCGAAGTGCCCGGGGACCTCGCAGATGTACTGATACACTCCCGGTGTGGAGATGGTGAAGTTCGCCCACACCGAGCTGCCCGCTCCCGACGGGACGGTCACGGAGACGAGGGGCGGGTGGGAGGCGAAGTACGACGTGAAATTCGTCGGCGAGAGCGAGAAGTTCGATTGCGCGGCGAGCGTGAACGTGTGGCCGAGACTTCCCGTATTCGTCACGAGGACATCGATGGACGCGGGGAAGTGCGTGGGCGATGCCGAGAGCTGGTTCGGCACGAACTGCAGGGCGTCCGAGGTGTTCTCCGAGAGCTTGAGGCCCGGTCCGGTCGAGGTGACATTGATGAACCCGAACATCCCGGCCTGGAACTGGAACGGGATGAGGGAGACGAACTCGAAGGAGTCCCCGCCGGTCGAGGCGTTCAGGGAGACCTTCGCGTACGCCTGCTGGCCCGGCGCCACCGAGACGTTGGCCAGCGAGCCGTTCCGGGCGAAGAACGACGAGAGCTCGGCCGGCGTCCAGGAGGTGTTGAGGGTCACCCCGGGACGCCGAGAGACGGTGAACGTGTGATCGTACACCCCTTGATTGACGAGGTGGACGGTCAGCGTAGAGGCGGACGCCCCGAGGAGCGATCGGGGTTCGAAACGTGGCGTGTCGGTCATGTTCACCGTCACCGTTGAGTTTCCGGTGACCGCACGTGCGAGCCCAACCGACGGTGCCGAGGGCAGCCGCTGGATCGATGCGGCCAGAGGGACCGCGACCACGGCGAGGATGACGCCCGCGACGATCCAGGGGGACGCCCGGCGCCATGGACTGAGATATCGGCGTAGGACCACGTCGGTCGCCCTCCTCTCGGCGGGCGGAAAACTCGGGAGCGGTTGATATGCGCGATGTACGAATCCCGAGCTCGGAAGCGAGTCACCGGTTCGCCATCGCCCCGGGATCGCCAGAGGCGATGGGTCGGGCCGCGGACTCCGTGGCATTCGTTCCCTCGTCCGTCGCGCGGCGGACGAGCGCGGGGAAGCGCGGACCATGGTAGAATCGCCAGAACAGATACGCCGACTCGATGCCCATCACGAGGACCATCACTCCTCCGAACGCCATGGCGGCGATCGGCGACGCCTGCGTGGCGGCGACCGAGAGGCCGGCGACCGTCATTGCGAGGAAGGCGGCCGAGAGGCCGAGGAGGAACCGGGCCTCCTCGGGCCGTGCCGAGCCGCGGAGAAGGCGGCGGAGAAGAGTACCGAAGAGCCCCGCCATGAGAACCCCCATCAGGATTCCGCCCACCGTGGGGTACGGAGTGACCCACGGGGCCACCACGGCCGCGAGCGTGAGTCCGAAGAGCGAACCGCGCTCCAGGCGAGAGACCGGCGCCCAGAGAAGGATCGCACCCATCACCGCGGCCATCGACCAGAGGAACCAGACCGAGGTGAGGCCGAGCGCGAAGGAGGTCAGGACCGAGAGAGGGGTCGACGACCCGCCGTACGCAAACAGAATTCCCATGATCACTTCGGCCCCCGCCGTGTCGAGCGCGAGCACAGCGGGCCAGGACCAGCTCTGGGCCGAGATCCGGCGGTCCCGGAAGAGAATGAGGGAGACGAACCAGAGCCCGGCCGGGACCATCATCATGAAGTTGAAGGCAAGAAGAACGAAGGTCCACGTGGTCGTCCCGTTCGAGTTGAGGAAGACGTAGAGGAGCGACAAGAGCAGGATGCTCCCTCCGAAGATCACGCTGAGGCCGAGGGTCAGCTGGGTCAGCAGCGGCGGGCGACCGTCCGCCGGGAGGATTTTCCCCAGCACGAAGATCGTGATCGCGACCATTGCGACAGCGATGATGACATACGCCAGCGGGTCCGGCGGCATCGGGAGGGGCGGCAGCGGCAGGTCCATCGCGGGCGAGGGAGCCCGGGGGCTTTCATATTCCCCCGGTTGCGACTGGCTCAGGAACCGGGGTACGGGACCCTCATCGCAGCCGTCAGGGCTCGCTCGAGGGTTCGTGCGCCAGTCCCGCGTCGAAGCGGCGGATGAGCTGGGTCGTCACCTCGACCAGAGGATGTTGGCTTGCGCGGTCGATCTCGATGTCCGAGACCGTGTTGAGGTGATGCTCGCGGGCCAGGCGCTCGAAGCCCGTTTCGAGGCGCGCGAACTCCTCTGGTCGGTCCGCGGTGAGGATGAATGCCTGGAGCTGGGTCAACCCCATCTCCCGCGCGGCGAGCGCACGGTGGTGCCCATCGACCAGGATCCAGAGATTGCCTTTCTGAAGGACCAGCACTGGTTCTGCGAACCCCCGCTCGAGTTCGTACCGGCGTCCCTCGAGCTCGTCCTCGAAGACCTTCCATTGGGTCGGGGTGACGCGGTCGATCGGGACGAGCCCCCGGTGGAACGAGAACGGGATCCCGTACCGCTCGCTCAGAAGGTGCTTCAGCGTGTCGGCCTTGACCGGCGACGCGCGCTCGAAGTGGGACCGAACGACGTCAATGCTGGCCAGAATCCCGCGAAGCCGACCGTCGGGATCGATGATCGGTAGGTCGCGGAGTCCGAACCGGAACATCACGCGCGCCGCGTCATCGAGCGATGTATCGGGGTGGGCCGTGTACGTTCCGGGCCGGATGATCTTGGAGAGCCGGGTGTCGCCTTCCGCCGCGTGGCGCAACAGCTCCTTCGCGCTCACGAACCCGACGAGCTTGCCCCGGGCGTCCGTGACGGGGAGCCCGTGGTGGCGGCTCCGCATGAGGCGAGCGATCGCCTCTCGGATCGTGGAGGTTTCACGTAGGTGCTCGACCTCGAGCACCATGTAATCGCGGACCCGAACGCTCATCGCGAAACGTCGGGCTGCTCGTCGCGCAGGTACGCCGTGAGCATGTGGCAGACGACGAGGTGGAGGTCCTCGGTGTGCTGCATGCTGTTCGACGGGACGATGACCGACACGTCCACGAGGTCCTTCAGCTTCCCGCCGCCTATCCCCGTGAGACCGATCGTCGCGAGACCCATCTCGCGCGCTGCGCGGACCCCCTCGAGGACGTTCGGGGAGTTCCCGCTGCCTGAAATCGCCACGACGACGTCACCCTTCTCGGCAAGCGAACGAAGCGGCCCGGCGAAGACCTTGGAGTAGTCGGTGTCATTTGCCCACGCGGTGAGGCCCGGGAGGTTGTCGTTCAGGGCGAGGCATCGGAACCGGTGACCTTTCCCCCGGCCGTCCGTGCCGCCGGCGACCTTGGCGATGTCGGTGACGAAGTGGGAGGCGAGCGACGCGCTCCCACCGTTGCCGAAGAAGAAGATCGTCCGATCCTCCGATCGCGCGCGGAGGAGGACCGGGACGATCCGCTGCATCGCCTCGAGAAGGTATGGAGCGGTGAGGGCGGCGGTGGTCTCGCGCGCGTACCGGTCGACGAATGACGGCAGTCCGGAGAGGTCGCTCATTGTCCTACGAAGAGAATCCGAGATCCTTCCGGTGTGATCCGCACCGAGAGATGGCGCATCGGCGACAATGCGTCGGCTATTTGACGCCTCCGGTCGGGGGGATGGAGGAAGAAAAGAAACCCACCGCCCCCGGCACCGGTGACCTTCCCTCCCCAGGCTCCCGCCGCCCGGGCTGCAGCGTAGGTGCGGTCGATCGTCTCATTCGAGATCCCGTTCGTGAGACCGCGCTTCAGCTGCCACCCCTCGTCCAGGACCGCGCCGAGGCGTTCCCAGGCGCGCGCGACGATGGCGTCGCGCGCCTCCCCCGCGAGCCTCCGGATCCGCTCGAGGGATTCTCGGTTGGCCTCCGTACGCGAGCTCTGCTGCTGAAGGATCCCGTTGGCACGCCGGGTAATCCCGGTGTAGAACAGGGAGAGATGGTCGCTGAGAGCCTCGCGGTCGGCCTTCGACAACGGGATCGGAAAGACGCCCACGGAGTCGTCCGAGTGGAACTCGAAGTACTGGATCCCCCCAAACGCCGCGATGTACTGATCCTGCTTTCCGAGCGCCCCCCCGAGTCGATCGATCTCGATCTCGCACGCCTCTTCGGCGAGCTGGGCCGGGTCCTTGAGCGTGCCGCGAAAGGCGTGGAGCGCGTTGAGCAGACCCACGGTGAGGGTCGACGACGACCCGATCCCGGTCCCCTCGCCGGGAATATCGGCGATCGTGTGGACCTCGAGGGAGTCGTGAACGCCGGTGGTCCGCATTGCCTCGCGGACCAGCTCGTGGTGGATATCGTCCAGTCGGTCGACGTTCTCGGTCCGGGAGTACGCAATCCGGATCGAGCGGTCAAACTTCTGGTTGACGAGGACGTGAATATACCGATCGATCGCCGCGCTCGTCACCGCACCCCCCCCGTGGGTGCGGTAAAACGAGGGAAGATCGGTCCCGCCGCCCGCGAAACTGATCCGGAGCGGCGTCCGGGTGATGATCATCGGGCAGCGAGCGGCCCCTCCGGCTCTTAGTTCTTTTCCTCGGGAGATCCGGTGACGCCGGGAACCGGGGACTCACGGGTCCGACGGGGTGTCGGAGACCAGCGGGCCCGGCGACCGTAGAACTCTGCCGTGACCCGGGCGAGGTTCTCGACCGGTGCGAGGCCGGGAAGGTGAGCGGCGAACGCGGTTGCGCGACGGTCGAGGACGATCGCGATCCCCCGGTCGTTCTCCGAGCGGATCATCCGTCCACACGCCTGCAGGATCGCGCGCTGAGCGGGAGCCTCCACCGTGTACTCCCAGCCCCGGCCCGTGGTGGCGTCCAGGAACTGCCGCAGAGCCTCCCGCTTCGCGGTCGGGCGGGGATACGGAATTCCGACCAGGACCACCGCTTCGAGCTCCTCGTCCGGGTAATCGATCCCTTCTGCGAGACGTCCGCCCGCCACCCCGAGGAGGACGGTCCCCTCCGGATCTTTCTTCCAGCCCTCGATCGACCGCCAGAGGTCGCCCGTGGGCATCTTGCTGTACTCAATGAAGACGTTCCCGGGAAGCTGGGACTGGAGTCCGGCTTCGAGCACCCTCTGAAGAAGCTCGAAGCTCGGGAAGAACACCGCCGTCTTGACCGGCAGGGTCTGGAGGATCTCCACGAGCCGGTCCGCGAGACGGGGAATCGCCCGCGGATCGCCCCGAATCTCCTCAAACCGGGTCGTCACGGTGGGGTCGTAGAGGTACCTCCGGTTCTCCGGGGGGAAGTGGGACGGGACGTCCAGGAGCCGCGCACCGGAACCGAGACCGAGGGAATCACGGTACTCCTCGAGCGGCGCGAGGGTTCCCGATAGATGGATCGAGAGGTGGCAGTCCAGGATCGGACGGGCCGGAACGGAGGCATCGAGAGCGTACGCCTCGAGCGCGGGACGGGGGAGCCGGGTCGCGACCTTGACGTAGCCGGGAGGCTCCAATTGAGGCCAGGACAGCAGCGTGAGCGCGACCGTGTGGACCCACGAGCGAGGCAAGCGCCGCTCGCGGCGCCGCTCGTCCCGGAGGTTCTCCCCCCACGTGGCGAGCGCACCCAGCCAGGTGTCGAGCCGATGGGACGTGCCCCCCAGCGCGGTCAGGAGCGCCTCCTCGAAGACCGATGGAGGGAGGACGGCGTCGTCCTCCCGTGCGAGGGCATGGATCAGCTCCTCGACGGCAGCTCCGACGAGGTCCAGGAACCGGCTCGCGCTCGGACCGTCTGGCAGCTGGAAGTCCCCGCGTTCGGAGATTTCGGCCCGAGCACGACGTACCGATTCCTGCGGGAGGGCGACCGTAGTCAGTTCCCGCAGGTGGTTCGGGAGGTTGTGCGCCTCGTCGACGACCAGGTCGAGCCGGTCGGGAGCGAGACGCATCCAATCGAGCAGCGAGCGGCGGATGTGCGGGTGGAAGAAGAACGCGTACGGTGCCGTGACGAGCCGCGCGGTGGGGAGGAGCTTCTTGGCGAGCTCGTACGGACAGAGGTTCTCTTCGCGCGCGTACGCCTCGAATTCGTGGGGGGAGGGTATCTTCGCGCGGAACCGTTCGATAAGACCGTCGAGATCGGCCTGAAGGACACGGGCGTAGTACGGGCAGCCGTCGAGATCGGCGAGATCGATCTCCCCGCCTTCGGGGAGGTCGGGCGACGGGGCGAGGGGGACCCCGCCGTGCATC
>Ga0187781_10000589_pt1 | contig 26041 bp, 27 predicted proteins | sample 0715_SJ02_MP02_2_FD_132447 | JGI IMG/M metagenome (GOLD analysis project Ga0187781, IMG submission 132447) | Tropical peat soil microbial communities from peatlands in Department of Meta, Colombia - 0715_SJ02_MP02_20_MG | ecosystem: Environmental > Terrestrial > Soil > Wetlands > Peat | place... | reverse complement strand
TGTCGACCCTTGGCTTGAAAGAGCCACCGTGAGCGAACACGTTTGTCCGCCAGCAACGGAGCTTAGACTTTAACGGAGCTTAGACCTTAACGGAGCCTAGACTTGGCCAGTCACGATCATCCGGTTGCCGCAAGCCAAGCGAGCCTCGCGCAGCTCAACGAGCGCTCGCGCGAGATTTTTCGCATGATCGTCGAGAGCTATCTCGCGACCGGCGAGCCGGTCGGCTCGCGCAATCTTTCGCGCATCCTGCCGATGACGCTGTCGCCTGCGTCGGTGCGCAATGTCATGTCGGACCTCGAGCAACTCGGCCTCGTCTACGCCCCGCACACCTCGGCGGGCCGCCTGCCCACCGAAATCGGGCTGCGGTTCTTTGTCGATGCGCTCATGCAGATCGGCGATCTGACCGAGAACGATCGCAAGGCGATAGAGGCTCAGGTGGCCGGCCGTGGCCAATCCAACACCATCGAAGCAGTGCTGACCGAGGCCTCCGGGCTGCTCTCGGGTTTGAGCCGCGCCGCCGGCGTAGTGCTGACGGCAAAATCCAACCAGAGGCTCAAGCACGTCGAATTCGTGCGGCTTGAGCCCGAGCGCGCACTGGTCGTGCTGGTCGGCGAGGACGGCCAGATCGAAAACCGCGTGCTCAACATACCGGTCGGACTGCCGACCTCGGCGCTGATCGAAGCGTCGAATTTCCTCAATGCGCGCATCCGCGGCCGCACGCTCGCCGAGGTCAAGACCGAGATCGAGCGGCGGCTCAAGGAGGGTCAGGCCGAACTCGACGAACTCACGCAGAAAATCGTCGCCGCCGGTCTTGCGAGCTGGTCGGGCGGCGAGCGCGACGAGCGCAAGCTGATCGTGCGCGGCCAGGCTCATCTCCTCGAGGACCTCAAGGCGCTCGCCGATCTGGAACGGGTGCGGCTTCTGTTCGACGACCTCGAGACCCGCCGCGAGGTGGTCGATTTGCTCGGGCGCGCCGAGCAGGCCGAAGGCGTGCGCATTTTCATCGGCTCGGAGAACAAGCTGTTCTCACTGTCGGGCTCGTCTACCATCGTCGCGCCCTACCACGATGCCTCCGGCCAAATCGTGGGCGTGCTGGGCGTCATCGGCCCGACCCGGCTGAACTACGCCCGCATCGTCCCAATGGTCGATTACACCGCCAAGGTCGTCAGCAAATTACTGGGGGGCTGACGCTCTCGTCCAAAGCCCCGTGGGTAGGGCCGCTCCTCGATGGGTACCCCCCGCCCGGTCCCGTTTCAGGGCGAAGTCAGGCGCCGCCTTCCTCAGGCGCGAGGGAACCCATGCTTGATTTTTATCCCATGAACCCTGATATGCCGGAGCAGCAAACCAGATAGGTATCGATATGACGGAAAAGACCGCGCGTGCTGAGGACGCAGCGGCCCCTCCGGAGGCCAACCCGTCAGCGGCTCAGCAACAGCCCGATCCGGCGGCGCTTGCCGCCGAGTTGAAGGACCGGCTGTTGCGGACGCTGGCGGAGATGGAAAATCTGCGCAAGCGTACCGAGCGTGAAGTCACCGATGCCCGCCTGTACGGCGTGGCCTCCTTCGCCCGCGACATGCTGGGCGTTGCCGACAATATGCGCCGCGCGCTCGACGCGGTGTCGCCGGAACTGCGCGCAAGCGCCGAACCGGGCGTCAAAGCGCTGATCGACGGTGTCGAATTGACCGAGCGCGAGCTCCTCAAGGCGCTGGAGAAGAATGGTGTCCGGCAGTTCAGCCCGCGAGGGGAAAAGTTCGACCCCAATGTGCATCAGGCGATGTTCGAGGTTCCCAATCCGTCGGTGCCGGCCGGCAGCGTGGTCGAGGTCGTGGCGCCGGGTTACATGATCGGCGAGCGCGTCTTGCGTCCGGCCATGGTTGGCGTGTCGAAGGGCGGCCCCAAGGCCGCGCCCGTTTCACGCGCGGTCAACGACAACGCATCGGCTGACGCTGAGAAGAATTCCTAGCTAGATCTCAGCCGCTCGTCCCTGCGAAAGCGCGGACCCAGCAAACACAATCGCAAACCGGCGTCGTTGCGGCTGGATTCCCGCTTGCGCCTTGCGCGGGAATAACCGGTCATTTGGCCTCGCCAACGATCGAACGTTCGGAAGTCCGCTTATTTCAGTTCGACGCTGTCGCGCACGGTGCGCAGCCGCGCGAGCACGCTGGTCCAGCCGTCGGCGCTGCCGATGCCGACCATTTGCAGATAACCGCCGCCGCCAAAGCGCAGCCATTGAATGACGCGCACGTCGGCGCCGGTGCGCATATCCTGCGCCTCGGCCATGGTCTGAAAACCGGATTGGCCGCCGATCCGGAGCGGCTCCGACATGGTGATCCTGACCTGACGGATACCGCCGATCTCGTTGAACATCAGCCGTGCGAAATCGGCGCGCTGATCCGCCTCGGGCGGGCCTCCCGGCACGGCTGCGATGAGCATGCGGGCATCGAACCCGTGCGGGTTTGTTTCCTTGCCGGCATCGGGGGCGGCCGACGCGTCCCGCAGCATGAGCGCGCGGCCGCGCAGCACGTCATCGACATGGAAGCCGGCAAGGTCGCCGACCGCGAAGGGCAGGAGGCTCAGTTCCTCCTCTTCCGGCACCTTGACGCGGACCGCGAGCGTCGCCAGCGCGGTCCGTAACACCTGATCCGAGTAGGCGCTGTCCGGCTCGGGAACTTGAACGGTTACCATCGCGGTCAAATCGGCGGCTGATGCCACCAGAAGCCATTTCTTGTAGCGGGTCTTTTCCGCGACTTGCCGCCCGACCAGGAGAATCCCCTTACCGAAGCTGAGCTGCATCGGCTCGCGTTTTTCCACCGTTACGCCCTGCCTCTTCAGGGCGTCGGAATCGAGCACTTTCTCGATCTGTCCGAAGGCTTCGGCCGGCAAAACCGTGATCAGGATCGCCGCATCCTTGGCCGGGTCCGCGAAGCCGTCGAAGGTCTTGCTCGCAACCATTCCGGGCGGCGGCACCAATCCGACGCGCGAGCCGGGCGGGAAGATAACCTCTTCGGCCGGCGCCGGCGCTGCTTGGATCGCCAGCGCCAATGCTGCAAAAACGGCCAAGGCCCCGGCGGAGCAAAAGCGAGTGCACATCATGCGAAGTCTCTGATTGGCGCGTCGGCACATCGCATCTGGTCGGCCGGCATAGCGGAGCCGCCGCGTGTGACTCGGCGCAGCGTTAGATTGATCCGTCCGCCTTCCGGGAGCAAGCGGGATGTGCCCGGATAGATCCGATCGACGCCATGAAAAGCAAGCCGGGAAGCGCCGCCAAGCACCAGAACATCGCCGGAACTCAGCCGCACGGAGCGGGTTGCGTCGTTGCGCTTATGCCCGCCGACCCGAAACAAGCAGGAATCGCCAAGCGAAACCGAGATCACCGGCGCGGCGAATTCGGTTTCGTCGCGATCCTGGTGCAGGCCCATTTTTGCATGCATGCCATAAAAGTTGATGAGGCAAGCTTCGGGCGGGTCGCGAAAGCCGGCGAGCGCACTCCACAATGCCATGAGGGCTGGCGGGATCGGCGGCCAGGGCCCGCCGGTCTCCGGGTGCGAAGGCTGATAGCGATAGCCATTTTCGTCGGAGACCCAGCCGAGCGGTCCGCAATTCGACATGCGCACGGTAAAGGGCCGTCCCGACTTCGGCATGCGCGGGGTGAAGAGCGGCGCCGCTTGCAGAACCTCGCGCATAGCCGCAAGCAATTCCACTTGACCATTACGGTCAAAATGGCCCGGATAGAGGCGAAGGCCGGCAATGTCCGATTGTAAATTCATTGCCGAATAGTCGTGCCGCTTATCGGGTTTAGCCGTCAACCCGGATGGGCTTCAGGCATGCAATCCTGTCTTGCGGGTCGATACCGCCCTCCTATATGAGCCAAGGGAAATCGCCCGGTCATCGTCCGGGCAGTTTGGTTCTAAGACTATCAAGGGGGTCGGACAAAGGGCGCCTTTCGGGCCTGCCCGACCTGCCGATAAAGAGAGGATTAACTCCATGGCCAAGGTCATCGGTATCGATCTCGGAACGACGAATTCCTGCGTCGCCGTAATGGAAGGCAAGTCGCCGAAGGTTATCGAAAACGCCGAGGGAATGCGCACCACGCCATCGATCGTCGCTTTTACGGACGAGGGCGAGCGGCTCGTGGGCCAGCCGGCAAAGCGCCAAGCGGTCACCAATCCGGAGCGCACCATTTTCGCAGTCAAGCGCCTCATCGGCCGTCGCTATGACGACCCGATGGTGGAGAAGGACAAGAAGCTCGTCCCCTACAAGATCACCCGCGCCTCCAATGGCGACGCCTGGGTCGAGATCGAAGGCAAGACGTATTCACCCTCGCAAATCTCCGCCTTCATTCTGCAAAAGATGAAGGAGACGGCGGAAGCTTATCTCGGCTCCAAGGTCGAGCAGGCGGTCATTACCGTTCCCGCCTATTTCAACGACGCTCAGCGCCAAGCCACCAAGGATGCAGGCAAGATCGCCGGCCTCGAAGTGCTGCGCATTATCAACGAGCCGACCGCTGCCGCGCTCGCCTATGGGCTCGACAAGAACAAGACCGGCACGATCGCGGTCTATGACCTTGGCGGCGGCACGTTCGATATTTCCATTCTCGAAATCGGCGACGGCGTGTTCGAGGTGAAGTCCACCAACGGCGACACCTTCCTCGGCGGCGAAGATTTCGACATGCGGCTGGTTAATTATCTGGCCGACGAATTCCAGAAGGAACAGGGCATCGATCTGCGCCGCGACAAGCTGGCGCTGCAACGGCTCAAGGAAGCGGCCGAGAAAGCCAAGATCGAGCTCTCGTCCACCACGCAGACCGAAATCAATCTGCCGTTCATCACCGCCGATGCCTCGGGGCCGAAGCACCTGACGATGAAGCTGACCCGCGCCAAATTCGAGGCGCTGGTCGACGATCTGGTGCAGAAGACCATCGAACCGTGCCGACAGGCGCTGAAAGACGCCGGCCTCACCGCGGCCGAGATCAACGAGGTGGTTCTGGTCGGCGGCATGACCCGCATGCCGAAGGTCCAGGAGGTCGTGAAGCAGTTGTTCGGCAAGGAGCCGCACAAAGGCGTCAATCCTGACGAAGTGGTTGCGGTCGGCGCCGCGATCCAGGCCGGCGTGCTGCAAGGCGACGTCAAGGACGTCCTGTTGCTCGACGTCACGCCGCTGTCGCTCGGCATCGAGACGCTCGGTGGCGTGTTCACCCGCCTGATCGATCGCAACACGACGATCCCGACCAAGAAGAGCCAGGTGTTCTCCACGGCCGAGGATGGCCAGACTGCGGTGACGATCCGGGTGTTCCAGGGCGAGCGTGAGATGGCGGCCGACAACAAGATGCTCGGCCAGTTCGATCTCATCGGCATTCCGCCGGCGCCGCGCGGCGTGCCGCAGATCGAGGTGACGTTCGACATCGACGCCAACGGCATCGTCAACGTCTCCGCCAAGGATAAAGGTACCGGCAAGGAACAGCAGATCCGCATCCAGGCGTCCGGCGGCCTGTCCGAGGGCGACATCCAGAAGATGGTCAAGGACGCCGAGGCGCACGCCGAGGAAGACAAGAAGCGCAAGGCGCAGGTCGAAGCCAAGAACCACGCCGAAGCGCTGGTCCACTCGACCGAGAAGACGCTGGCTGAGCACGGCTCGAAGGTCGGCGAAGCCGACCGCCGTGCGATCGAGAATGCCATCGCCGACCTGAAGGAAGCCCTCAAGGGTAGCGATGCGGATGCGATCACGGCCAAGACCAACGCGCTGGCGCAGGCTTCGATGAAGCTCGGCGAGGCGATGTACAAGCAATCCGCCGAACAGCCCGGTGCCGCAGGAGCGGCCGAAGGCAAGAAGGATGACGTCGTCGACGCGGAGTTCACCGAAGTCGACGACGACAAGAAAAACAAAAAATCCGCCTAACCGCAGGGCAGGTCGATGCCGCTGGACCTCGTCAAATTTGCACCCCCGGACGCAAAGCGGGGGTGCATGCTTTTGACGGGCCACCTCGCGACATGGAATGATTGGACGTCATCGGGTGGGGAATGATGGCCAAGCGCTGCTACTATGAAACATTGTCCGTGGAACGCACCGCCACGGAGTCTGATATTAAGGTCGCCTTCCGCAAGCAGGCGATGCAATGGCATCCGGATCGCAATCCCGGAGACAACGCGGCCGAGCATCGCTTCAAGGAGGTCAACGAGGCCTACGAGGTTCTCAAGGACCCCGACAAGCGGGCGGCCTATGACCGCTACGGCCATGCCGCTTTCGAGCACGGCAACGGCATGAATGGCGCCCACGGCTTCGGCGCTGATTTCGCCACCACCTTCTCGGACATCTTCGACGATCTGTTCGGCATGAGCGCGCGGCGCGGGCGCGGCTCGGGACGCGAACGCGGCGCCGACTTGCGCTACAATATGGAGATCTCGCTGCTTGAGGCATTCTCCGGCAAGACGGCGCAAATCCGCATCCCGACATCGGTCACCTGCGAGGCCTGCTCGGGCAGTGGCGCAAAACCGGGCACCAAGCCGAAGGCCTGTCCGATGTGCGCGGGCCAGGGCAAGGTCCGGCATGCGCAAGGCTTCTTCACCCTCGAACGCACCTGTCCGAACTGCCAAGGCCGCGGCCAGGTGATCGAGAGTCCCTGTACGTCGTGTTCAGGCTCGGGCCGGGTGATGCGCGAGCGTACCTTGTCGGTAAATATTCCGGCCGGCGTCGAAGACGGCACGCGCATTCGCCTGGCCGGCGAAGGCGAAGCGGGCGTGCGGGGCGGGCCGCCTGGCGATTTATATATTTTCCTCTCGCTCGGCAGCCACGCGTTCTTCCAGCGCGAGGGCGCCGATCTGCATTGCCGCGTGCCGGTATCTTTGGTGACGGCGACGCTCGGCGGCGAATTCGAAGTCCCCACCATCGACGGCGGCAAGACGCGGGTGAAGGTGCCGGAAGGCATGCAGACCGGCCGGCGTTTCCGCCTGCAAGGCAAGGGTATGCCCGTGCTGCGGAGCCGGCAGTTCGGCGATATGTACGTCCAGGTGGTGGTCGAGACGCCGCAGAAGCTGACCAAGCGTCAGCGTGAACTTTTGCTCGAATTTGAACGGCTTTCCTCCACCGAAACGCAGCCCGAGTCGTCCGGATTCTTCGGCAAGGTCAAGGATTTCCTTGACGGTCTCGGGACCGGCCGCGCCAACTCCGCGTAGGGCGCCGGCAGAGCGGGCGACTAGTCTTTAGGCAGCGAATGTTTTAAAAGGGCGCGTTTTCGTCGCGTGTGATTGCCATGCCGCTTACGGCCCTGCGTACATTCGAAGAGAGGATCGAGCGGCAATTGCGGCTCCTCGAGCTGAAGAAGTCTATCATCGAGCGCAACATCGGAAGGCACATCCGGCTGTTCGAACGCCGGCGCGACGATATCGGCAAGAAGATCGAAGATCAGATCCGGCAGTTCGAGCGCAAGCGCGGCATCCAGATCGACGACGAAGTGCGCTTCATCCGCTCCTGGATCGAGCGGCCGCTGACCATCGGCGCGGTGACGCCTTCGAGCAAGATGCTTGCGCGCGCGATGGCCCGCTATGTCGATCCGCAGAGCGAGGGACCGGTGGTCGAGCTCGGCCCGGGGACCGGGCCGGTCACCGCCGCTTTGGTCGAGGCCGGGGTCGACCCCTCGCGGCTGGTCTTGGTCGAATTCAACCCGGCTTTTTGCCGGATCCTGCGCACCCGCTATCCCAGCGCGACGCTGGTGCAGGGCGACGCCTATAGCATGCGCCGCCTACTCGAGACGCTTCTGCTGCAGCCCGCCGCCGCGGTCGTTTCCGGCCTGCCGCTCGTGACCAAGCCGATGCGCATGCGGCTTCGGCTCATTCGCGACGCGTTCGATCTCATGCTGCCGGGCGCGCCATTCGTGCAGTTCACCTATTCGGTGGCCTCGCCGTTGCCGCGCCGCTTGGGTGGTTTCACGGTCGAGGCGTCCGAGCGCATCTGGATGAACATCCCGCCGGCGCGGGTATGGGTCTACCGGAAGATCTGACGTCTTCGGCATGTACGGCCCCAAAATCCTGGTGATGGCCGGCTCGCTGCGCGCAGGCTCGCATAATGGACGGCTTGCGGCTTTGGTGGCCAAGGAGCTGGCGCTCGCCGAAGCCGAAGTCAGCCGCATTTCGCTTGCCGACTATCCGTTGCCGCTGCTCGACGCCGATCTCCTCGCCGCCTCAGGTCCGCCCGACAATGCCGTCAAGCTCAAGCGGATGGTCGCCGCGCATCAAGGCGTGTTCATCGCCAGTCCCGAATATACCGCCTCGGTGACGCCGCTTCTGAAGAACGCTATCGACTGGATCACGCGCGTGCGCGAGCGCAACGACACGCCCTATTCCGCATTCAGGGATCGGGTGTTCGCTTTGGGTTCGGCGTCCGCCCGTGCCGACGGCGGTCTGCATGCGCTCCTGGCGCTGCGGCAAATCCTCGAAGTAGGCTGCGGCGCGCTGGTTCTGCCCGAGCAAATCAATGTCGGCCGCGCCGACGACGCTTTCGACGACATGGACAATCTCAAGGACGGAGATCTCACGACGGCCTTGAAGGACATGGTGCGAAGGCTTATCGACTTGGCGGGCGTGATGCCGAGAGAAACGGAGTGAGTCGCCGGAATGCCGATTGCGCCGCGTGAGCGCCTGATCGTGGCGCTCGACCTGCCCTCCGTCGAGGCCGCGGAAGCGTTGGTGGCGCGGCTGGGCGACGTAGTCTCGTTCTACAAGATCGGCTACCAGCTCGCTTATGCCGGCGGACTTGCCTACGCGCAGAAACTGACCGGCGCCGGCAAGGAGGTCTTTCTCGATCTCAAGCTGCACGACATCGGCAACACGGTTGCGCAAGGCGTGAAAAGCGTCGCGCGGCTGGGTGCAACGTTCCTTACTGTTCACGCTTATCCGCAGACCATGCAGGCGGCGGTCGAGGCGCGGGAAGGGGGGTTGCGCATACTCGGCGTCACGGTGCTGACCTCATATGACGATAACGACCTCAAGGCCGCCGGCTATGAAACTTCGGTCAAGGCGTTGGTCGCGCACCGCGCCGAGCAGGCGCGCGCTCTCGGCGTCGACGGTCTCGTCTGCTCGCCGGAAGAAGCGGCCAATGTACGCGCGATTGCCGGTGGCGGCATGGCACTGGTGACGCCCGGTATCCGGCCCGCCGGCGCGCAAGCGGGCGACCAGAAGCGCATCATGACGCCAGCTGCGGCGATCGCTGCCGGGGCCGATTATCTCGTGGTCGGCCGGCCAGTGGTTGCCGCTTCCGATCCACGGGCTGCGGCGGAAGCGATTATTGCCGAGATTGCGCAGGCAGCCGGGGGGATATGAGATGCCCAAAGCCTACTGGATCGCGCACGTCGATGTGCACAATGAGGAAGGCTACAAGCCCTACGCTGCGGCCAATCCCGCTATCTTTCGCAAGTACCGCGGCCGCTTTGTCGTGCGCGCCGGCAAATTCGAATGCGCCGAAGGCGGCAGCCGCTCGCGCCACGTCGTGATCGAATTTCCCGATTACGAGTCAGCAATCGCCTGTTACCGCTCGCCCGAATACCAGGCCAACATCAAGGTGCGGCAGCCGCACGCAATCGTCGACCTCGTCATTGTCGAAGGCTACGACGGCCCGCAGCCGTAAATTTATTCTCCCCGCTTGCGGGGATAGGCCGCGTCTTGGTGCTGCGGAAGGGGCAAGCTGCCGCCCCTACCGGCTCGCTCCGCCCGCCACCTCCCCCGCCAGCGGGAAGGATGAAGGCAGCGTCGCGTTGCTCGCCTCGGCCGCTCCCGCTATATCCCCGGCGCAGGGAGAAAGTCTCATGGCTGCCGAAGATTCCGACATGCGGCTGGTGATCGCCGGCGCTGGCGGGCGCATGGGGCGCACGCTCATCAACGCCGTCGCGGCGACCAAGGGCGTTACCCTTGCGGGCGCGATCGAGGCGGCTGGTTCGGCGGCGATCGGCCGCGACGCCGGCGAACTCGCGGGCCTCGGCGCCAATGGCATCAAAGTCGTCAGCGATGCCGCGCCGCTGTTGAAGAATGCCGACGGGCTCGTCGAATTCACCGTCCCGGCAGCTTCGCTCGCCTTGGCGGAACTTTCCGCAGCATTCGGGGTCGTCCACATCATGGGCACTACCGGGCATTCTGCGGCGGACGAGGCCGTGATCGCCAAGGCTGCGAGCCGAGTGCCGATCGTCAAATCCGGCAACATGAGCTTGGGCGTCAATCTGCTTGCGGCGCTCGTCAAGCGCGTGGCGCAGACGCTCGGCGAGGAATACGACATCGAGATTGTGGAAATGCACCACAACAAGAAGATCGACGCGCCGTCCGGCACCGCCTTGATGTTCGGCCGTGCGGCGGCGCAAGGGCGCGGCGTCAATCTGGCGCAACGCTCGGTGCGCGGCCGCGACGGCATGACCGGCCCACGCGGTGCCGGTGACATCGGCTTTGCGTCGCTGCGCGGCGGCACGGTGGTCGGCGATCATTTGGTGATCTTCGCCGGTCCCGCGGAGCGTATCGAACTCACCCATCGCGCTGAAGACCGCATGATCTTCGCGCGCGGGGCGCTGCACGCGGCGCTCTGGGCGCGCGGCAAGAAGCCCGGCCTTTATTCGATGGCCGATGTGTTGGGGCTCAAGGATTTTTGAAATCCATCGTGAGGAACGGGAATGAGTGACCGGCTTCTTGTGCTCGTACGCCATGGCCAGAGCGATTGGAATCTGAAAAATCTGTTCACCGGCTGGCGCGATGTCGGTCTTACCGAGAAGGGAATCGCGGAGGCGCGCGCCGCCGGCAAGAAGCTCAAGGCGCAAGGGCTGCATTTCGATGTCGCCTTCACCTCGGCGCTGTCGCGCGCGCAGCTCACGCTTGATCTCGTGCTCGAGGAAATGGGCCAGACCAATATCACCGTTTTCAAGGACCAGGCGCTCAACGAACGCGACTATGGCGATCTGTCCGGCTTGAACAAGGACGACGCGCGCAAAAAGTGGGGCGAGGAGCAGGTGCATGTCTGGCGCCGCTCGTACGACGTGGCGCCGCCCGGCGGCGAGAGCCTGAAAGATACCGCGGCGCGCGTGCTGCCTTACTACATCCAGGAAATCCTGCCGCTTGTGTTGCGCGGTGAGAGGGTGATCGTGGCCGCGCACGGCAATTCACTGCGGGCGCTGGTCATGGTGCTCGAGCGCCTGTCGCCGGCAGAAATCGTCGGCCGCGAGATCGCGACCGGCGTGCCGCTGATCTACCGGCTCAATGCCGACTCGACGGTGGCCGAGAAGAAGGACTTGGCGGCGTAACTCCTTGAAACGTCATTGCCGGACTTGATCCGGCAATCCATATCCGGCAATCCATGGGGCGCTGTCCCCTTTCCCGTCGTCGCGGCGAGGCAGCATGGACCCCCGAGGTCAAGCCCGGGGGTGACGAGAAGTAGTGTGGGGCGAGAGCGTCGTAAGAAAACTACGCCGCGCGGTCGACTTGCCCCGCTTCCCAGCCAAGCATCGCCTGCTTGCGGGTGATGCCCCAGTGATAGCCGGTGAGCTTGCCGGATTTGCCGACCACGCGGTGACAGGGCACCACAAAGGCCAACGGGTTCTTGCCGACTGCGGCGCCGACCGCGCGGGCCGCCGCCGGCTTGCAGACCCTTTCCGCGATCCCGGAATAGGTCGCGACCCGGCCCAGCGGAATTTTTAAGAGCGCCTCCCAGACGCGCACTTCCCAATCGGTGCCGATCAGCACTACCCGCAGGGGCTGATCCTTTTTCCACTGCGACGGCTGGAAAATCCGCCGCGCGAGCGCCGAGGTACGCACGTCATCGGCGACATAGGTCGCTTTCGGCCAGCGGCGGCGCATGTCCGTAAGCGCCGCTTCCTCCTCGCCGGTATCGGCGAAGGCGACGCCGGCGAGCCCGCGCTCGGTCGCCATGATCAGCGCCTTGCCGAAAGGCGAAGGGTGAAAGCCGAAGCGGATCGTGAGGCCTTCGCCGCCGGATTTCCATTCGCCCGGCGACATCGCTTCATGGGTGACGAACAGGTCATGCAGGCGGCCGGGGCCCGACAGGCCTACTTCGTAGCTTGCGTCGAGCACGCTTGCGGAATCGCGCAGCAATTGCCGGGCGCCGTCGAGGGTGAGCGCCTGCAAGAAGGCCTTCGGGCTCAATCCCGCCCAGCGACGGAACAGATGATGCAGCTCGGTCGGGGTGACGCTGGCGGCGTCTGCGACGGCCTCGATCTCCGGCTGCTGGCGCCAATGGCTGCGGAGATAGCCGATGGCGCGGCGTACCACGTCGTAGTCGGCGGCGGCTTCGTCGAGTTTGCTCAAGTCGGCAATACGGTCGGGCGATAGCATGGGTGTCTCCATCATTTGCTCCCATCTAGGCCCGCGCCAAGCGGGCAACCACCCGATTTCTGTGCGGGGCGAATGGCGAAATGACACCTTGGCGAATAGGGAAATATGCCTCCCTGCTCGCCATTCCCCCACACCCTATTCGCTTCAATCCGCGACCGTCCGTGTCGGTCCGCGCTTGGCCTCGCCCAGGGCGGCGGAGAGGGCCTGGGCAAAGCTCGCCTTCTCGTCCGGGCTCAAGAAGCCCGCGATCGAGAGCCGCCGGCCGCGCGAGACCAGAAACAGCCGTTCGATACCGAATTCCTCATGCACGATGCGGTCGAGGTGCACCCATAGCGGATTGAGCGTCCATTCCCGCACTTTGCCGTGATGGCTGACCTTGCGCACGGTCAGCTCGGAGGCGGTAACCGTTACCTCCTCATAAGCGCGCGCGGCGCGGAAGTTGGCGCGGAACGCAATGTAGATCAGCAGCACATCGAGCCCGAGAAAGCCGAATACCGGCCAGGCGCCGAGCAGCAAAAACATGATCCCGCAGGCAAAGCTCAGCCCGCCGATGCACAGCATGAGGATGAGAAAACCGGTCGAGCCGAGCGAGCGGTGCGGCGTGATGATCGCTGCGAAAATCTTGGGCTCGCGAAGTGTGCCGTTGTCGCCGTTCATGCCGCCGATTATACGAAAAAAGATGGCCAAACAAACCACCCAGCGGAAAACCGCGCGGCCAAGCCGCAAGGCCGCCGCCAAGGACGAAGCCCACCTCAAAAGCCCCAAGGCGCGAGCCAAGGCCGACCGCGAGGCGGCTCACGGCGAAATGCCGCAATGGACAAATGCCGAGGTCGAGGAAGCCTTCCGCCGCTTCGCCGCCGCCAACCCGACGCCGCGCGGCGAGTTGGAGCACATCAATCCGTTCACCTTGCTGATCGCCGTGGTGTTGTCGGCGCAGGCGACCGATGCCGGCGTCAACAAGGCGACGCCGGATCTGTTCAAGCTCGCGGACACGCCGGAGAGAATGGCCAAGCTCGGCGAGGCGCGGGTGCGCTCGCTGATCAAGACCATCGGGCTTTATCGCACCAAGGCGAAGAACGTGATCGCGCTGTCGCGCATTCTCGTCGCCGAGCATGGCGGCAAGGTCCCGCACGACCGCGAAGCGCTCGAGGCACTGCCGGGCGTCGGCCGCAAGACCGCGAATGTGGTGCTCAATGTCGCCTTCGGCGAGCCGACCATCGCCGTCGATACCCATATCTTCCGCGTCGGCAACCGCACGGGCCTCGCGGTCGGAAAAACCCCGCTCGACGTCGAGATGAAGCTGATGGAAGTGGTGCCCGAGCGTTACCGCCTGCACGCGCATCATTGGCTCATCCTGCACGGCCGCTATGTCTGCGTCGCGCGGCGGCCGTTGTGCGAAAAATGCCTGATCTCCGATCTGTGCAAATGGCCAGGCAAGACGGTGAATGCCGCAACGTCGACGCCCAATGGGTGAATGCAAACAGCGCGTCAGCGGTGCCGAGAACTCATGCGGTCTTGCTGCGGCGGCACTTTGCGTGCCGCAATCGGTCAATGAGCGGGCAGCTGGCCGCTACTTGGATACGATCGCGACGATCTTTCTGGTGCGCGCGTCGACAATCAGAACCTGGCCGTTCACCAGCGCGTAGGAATAAGACCTGATGGCCGGAACCGTCTTGCGAAGGTGACGGTCGAACGGCAGCACGCGCATGGGGTCGGGGACCTTTTCGCCCACTTGCAAGCCGGCCGCTACCTGCGTGTCCGTCGCGTTTTTGCCGAGTATCCGCCAGATTGCATCGCGGCCGGCCGCGTTCAGATCGACGCCGGACTGCGCGCCTGCGCTCGAAGACCACATTAGCGCGGCACAAAGCATGATGCCTGCAGCGGCCAGTTTGTTTGCACCAATAAGCGTGTTCGCAGACGTCAATTTGCTCGGCATCGCGGGCCCCGTCACCAACCGGTCTTGCCTCATTATAGGCATGGATTCTGGATTGCCGCGGTAAAAGAAACGTTGGATAGGCGCTCAGCGTCTCGCCTGGATTGCACCTTGCGCCGCAGACGTGAGCGACGAAATATCAAAACCCTGATTGATCGCCGCGAACATCTGATAAAAGCCAGAAATCACAACGATTTCGACCAAGCCCTCCTTGCCCCATTCGGCGGCGGCTTGCGCCTGCAACGTTTCGGGGAGCTGCTGCCAAGCCAGTGTCTTGGTCAAGACCTCGCGCAAGAGCGCGAACGGTTGCGGCAGGGAAGCGCCGGTGCCGCCGGCAATCCCGTCGATGATGTCCTGCGGCAAGCCGGCGGCCAGCGCATGCTGCACATGGTCCTGCCATTCGAAAGCGGCGCCGGTCGCGCGGGCGACACTGAGCACGATGAACTGATAGTGGACGCGCGGCAGAACGCCTTCGAATTTCAGATAAAAGCCGAGCGCCTCGACCCGTTCGGCCAGCGCCGGGTGGTTGAACAAGGCGAGATAGGGCCCGCCGAAGCCCTCGCCCTTGGCGTGTCGCCGCGCGGCGATCTGCTCATAGAGCGCCTTGACGGGCGATGGGAATTTGGCCGGGTCCATCTCGAGCACGCTCATCGCCGCCTCCTATTCGTGATAGGACCAGGCGCGTGCGCCGGCCGTGAAGTCGTAGACCGGCGTCGGGCAATCCTTGTCGGCCTTCACATCGATCAGCACCGTGGTGTCCGTGGCGAGCGCCTGCGTGAACGCCGCGGCGAGCGCCGACGGATCGTCCACGGTCATACCCTTGGCGCCGAGCGAGCGCGCGAAGCCCGCCCAATCGTGATCGGGAATGGTGGTCAATTCCGACGGCAGCGCGCCGTATTGATGCGCGCGCAGCCAGACATTGCCGAGCGCCTGGTTGTTGAGCACGACATAGATGATCGGCAGCCGGTAACGCGCGGCGGTCTGCACCTCCATGCCGTGCATGTGCATGCAGCCGTCGCCGGTGATGACGGCAACGCGCCGGTTGGGCTGCGCGCATTGCACGCCGACGGCGGCAGGGATCGCCCAGCCCATAGGCCCGAGATTGGTCGCCGAGATATACGTGCGCGGCTCATAGGCCGTCCAATAATGGCCGGCGAAAGCGCGATGTGCGCCGGAATCGATGAGCACAATGCCGTCGCGCGGGAAGACCGCACGCAACGCCGCGATCGCTGCGGCGGGATGGATCGGCTTCGTCGGCCGCTGGCAATTCTCGATGTCATAGAACCGCGGTCCGGCTTTGATCTTCGCGAAGAAGGATTGCCGCTCGCTTGCGCCTTCTGACAGCGCCGCCGCCGGCGCGCCGGCAGCGCTGTCGAGAAGCTCCAGAAAAGCGCGGCAACTTCCGGGTACCGCATGGTCGGCTTTGCCATGCGAAGTAATCTCCCACATGTCGGTATTGACGTGAATCCTCCGCGATTTCGATTTCTGCCGCAGCGTCCAATGCATGGTGTCGCGCTCATTGAGGCCCGAGCCGAGGATGAGCAAGAACTCAAGCCCGGGATCGAACAGCGCTGCGGTCGCGTGCCGCGTGCCGGCATAACCGAAGACGCCGAGCGACAGCTCGTGGTCTTCCGGAAAGATGCCTTTGGCCCGCAAGGTGGTCGCGACCGGAATGGACCAGCGCTCGGCCGCGGCTTTCAACACGGCGCCGGCCGAATCGTGCTCGACGCCGGCGCCGGCCAAGATCGCGATACGCTTTGCGCCTGCAAGCAGGTCCAAGGCATGTTCGGCGGCTTGCTGGCTGAGCGGCGCGACGCGCGCGAAGAAATCGGAGACCGGAACGTACTCGGCCGCACAGTCCGCCATGAGCGCATCGTGCATCAGCGACAGATGCACCGGTCCGCTCGGCTGCGACAGCATGGCGGTGAGGCCGTGGCGCAGCCAGTGGTTGAGATTGCGCGCGCTGGCGACAGTGGTCGACAGACGGGTCAGCGGCTTCATGATCGCCGTGTCGTCGAGTGTCGCCTGGCTTGCGTCCTGGAATTCGCCGAGACCCTCCATGTCGACCGGTATCTCGCCGCTGAGGATGAGCACCGGCGACGAATCCGTCTTTGCCGCCGCCACGGCAGTCGTCATGTTGCACAGCCCCGGCCCGCCGATGCCGAGCGCGGCGCCGAAATGCCCGCTGGCGCGCGCATAGCCGTCCGCCATGTAGGCGGCTCCGCCCTCATGCGCGGCGACGATCGGCTTCAGGCCGGGATGACGCGCCAGCGCCGGCAGAAACGGATCGACCAGCCCGCCGGGCACCATGAACAAATGATCGAGCCCCTCGCGAATGAGGGCGTTCAGAACGAAGTCGGTACCGGCAGCCATGCCAAGGATCCCTGTTGCGCCGTCCCGGTTGCGCGGGCGGCGTCGAGCCTATCCACCTTGCCCGGTAAACCGGTCATGCGAAAGCACCGCGTGGCGGCCTGTGGGATTCAAAATTGGCAATTGGTATTGCAACACGGATCAGCTTACGGCGGACCAATTTGCCCGTCCTGGTCGCGCCAGCCGCGGATCTGGAGAAGAGAAGGGCCGGCGGCCGCCGAGTGCTCAGCGTAGTGATTCGGGTCGGACACGTCCGACCTCCAACGGGCTTAAGTGAATGCCGCCGGTCCGGCATGGTTCAAGCGCCATTACAATTTGCGATCCTTGAAAAGGGGTAAGCCGGATTGGCAAATTTGTAAGAAGGATGGTGGGTGGCTCTGACGGGTCCCTCCCGCGCGGTCAAGCCTCGCCGCGTGTGGGCGAGGCGGTCCAGCCCGGGCTAGTAGCTAAGCAAGAATACTGAGTGGTCACGCCGGCCCGTCGTCGACGCGGCCGCTCCTTTGTCGAGCATGCAGTTCTTCGGTAACCTTCGCCGTGGAAGCTGGGAACGGGGTCTTCGCCGGCACGAAACATATCCTGCAGCTGGAGACTTATCGGCTGCAGCCAACGAACGAGGCGCAATGGATTGCGCGTGGACACGGAGGATGCTGTGGGCTTCTTTCGAAGGAGAACTTCAGACGATCTGGTTCCCGTCCATCCGGATAACATCAGCAACAAGGATTGGATGATTTTGCTGGAAGCCGGCACTATCATCGGGCCGTCCCCGCAGCGCATTCGCGTGGCGCGTTGGATGCGGGAGAAGAAGATCGTCAAGAAATACGACATGTTCCTGCGCGCGAAGTACTTCATCGTGGTCGAAGACTATAGTCCGCGCATTCATGCGCTTTATTTCTGTCCGCAGCTGTTCCGCTACGACTCCGACAGGCTCATTCCATTGGAGGGTGAGGAGATCGGCCAGTTGATCGCGCACGCCGTCGAGGCGAGCGCTACCGAGCGCCGTCCCTGGTACGAGCCAATGGAGGAAGTGCCTGAGGAGCCGTTGATCAACAGTGCACCGTTGGGCGAATTCGATACACTCGTGGTAGAAATGCCTTCGAAGCGCGAATCTTTGCCTGCCGCCAGCCCGCAACTGTTGGGCCGACCCATCCGGCGAGCTGAAGCTTCTTGAACCAGATCCACCGGCTCATCGGCGAGGTCGCGAACGCCGGCCGCGTCGGCAATCGCCGGATTCGACGGATCGTCCTCTAGATTCTTGTTCCGTCGCATGTCCTTTTCGGAAAACCGGCTTCCACTTTTCCGGGACATGCTCTAATCGCGAGTTGATCGGGCGCGGCGCGAGCGGCGCGTCAGAACAAAAAATAGCGCTGCGCCATCGGCAGCGTTTCGGCCGGCGCGCAGGTCAGCAATTCGCCGTCGGCACGCACTTCGTAGGTTTCCGGATCGACCTCGATTTGCGGCGTGGCGTCGTTGTGAATCATGCTCTTCTTGGAAATCTTGCCGCGCGTGTTCTGCACCGGGACGAGTTCCTTCTGAATGCCGAGCTTCTTGCCGAGCCCGGCTTTCACCGCCGCCTTCGAGGCGAAAACGACGGAAGAAGCGGTGCGCGCCCGGCCGTAGGCGCCGAACATCGGCCGATAATGCACCGGTTGCGGCGTCGGGATCGAAGCGTTCGGGTCGCCCATCTGGGCGGCGACGATCGAGCCGCCTTTGATGATGCAATCGGGCTTCACCCCGAAAAAGGCCGGCGACCACAGTACGAGATCGGCAAGCTTGCCTTTCTCGATCGAGCCGATAATTTTCGAAACGCCGTGCGCGATCGCGGGATTGATGGTGTATTTGGCGATGTAACGCTTCACCCGCATATTGTCGTTGTCGCCCTTTTCCTCCCTCAGGCGTCCGCGCTGCTTCTTCATCTTGTCCGCGGTCTGCCAGGTGCGGATGATGACCTCGCCGAGCCGGCCCATGGCTTGCGAGTCCGACGACATCATCGACAGCGCGCCGATGTCGTGCAGGATGTCTTCTGCGGCGATCGTTTCCTTGCGGATGCGGCTTTCGGCGAAGGCAAGGTCTTCCGCGATCGACGGGTCGAGATGGTGGCACACCATCAGCATGTCGAGATGCTCGTCGATGGTGTTGCGCGTATACGGCCGCGTCGGATTTGTGGACGACGGCAGCACATTTTTCAGCCCGGCCACCTTGATGATGTCGGGCGCATGCCCGCCGCCGGCGCCCTCGGTGTGGAAGGCGTGAATGGTGCGGCCCTTGAAGGCCTTGATCGTGTCCTCGACGAAGCCCGACTCATTGAGCGTGTCGGTGTGGATCATCGCCTGGATGTCGTAGTCGTCAGCGACCGACAGACAGCAATCGATCGCCGCGGGCGTCGTGCCCCAGTCTTCGTGCAGCTTGAGCGCACAGGCGCCGGCCTTGATCATTTCCTCGAGCGCCGCCGGGCGGGAGGCATTTCCCTTGCCGGCGAAGCCGAGATTCACCGGAAAATCGTCCGCCGCCTGGATCATGCGCGCGATATGCCATGGCCCGGGCGTGCAGGTGGTCGCAAACGTGCCATGCGCCGGGCCGGTGCCGCCGCCGAGCATCGAGGTGACACCCGACATCAGCGCTTCGTCCACCTGCTGCGGGCAGATGAAATGAATGTGGGTGTCGAAGCCGCCGGCGGTGAGAATCTTTCCCTCGCCGGCGATCACTTCGGTGCCGGGGCCGATGATAATAGTGACGCCGGGCTGAATGTCCGGATTGCCGGCCTTGCCGATAACGTGGATGTTTCCGTCCTTGAGGCCGACATCGGCCTTGACGATCCCCCAGTGATCGACAATCAGCGCATTGGTGATGACGGTATCGACCGCGCCTTGTTTGTTGGTGATCTGGCTCTGGCCCATGCCGTCGCGGATCACCTTGCCGCCGCCGAATTTCACTTCCTCGCCGTAGGTGCAAAAGTCCTTCTCGATCTCGATGACGAGGTCGGTGTCGGCAAGCCGTACGCGGTCGCCTGTCGTCGGTCCGAACATGTCGGCATAGACCGAGCGGGAAATCTTGGACGGCATCGGGAGCTCCTTGTTCAGGCGGCGAGCTGGCTGGGGAAGGTGGAGCGTAGCGCGGCAAGAGCGATGCGGCGCCCGGCGTCGCGGCGGGCTTGAATGCCCTCGCGGGAGAAATCGCGGAAGCTGTTGGGGTCGTCGGAAACCGCATCGGCCGTCAGCGAAATATCGATCAGTTTCACAAGTTTGTAAGCGCTGGCCTGGTCGATTTTCCTCTGCAGTTCGTCGGGCAACGGCTGGGGAAGAAGCGCCGCAAGATCCTGAATCGTCGATATGAGCGCGTTCATCTGCCGGGCCGTGCTGCTGTCCTGGCGCAAACGATTGCCGAAGCGAAGTTGATCCAGCCGCTCGTTCACCTGGATCAACGAGTTGGGAAGCTTCGCCGTTTGCGGAAACAGGTTCATGACGACGAGCAAGCGCGTCGTAAGGGGATCAGAGCTGAACGCGTCGATGGCGTCGCCAAGCGGCGTATTATCCACGATGCCGCCATCCCAATAGTGATGCACTTTGCCGTCGCTGGCGTCGATGTCGGTCCACGGAAATTGCGGCGGAATGCTGCCGCTCGCCAAGACGTGGTGCGGCTCGATCGTCGTCGGTGCGGTGTCGCCGACTTTCTGATTGGCGAACCGTGTCAGCGCGCCACTCTCCACGTCCACGGCGGTGATCACGAAAGCTGTCTTGTTGGCATTGAGCGCGCTGAAATCGACGTGGTCCGACAGTGTCTGCAATAGCTGATGCGTATCATAGAGGTACGTCCAGGTCGGCGCGACCAAAAGGTCGGAGCGATAAGCGTAAAAGTGCGGGACATTGTAGAGGGCGAGATCGCGATTTGCCGAGGATGGCAAATAGGGCAGGTCGATCATGAAGGCGCTCCACAGCGCAGCGAGCCGATTGCGCGCATCGGCGCGATCAGCTGCCCCGACCACGCAGGCGGCGTTGATGGCGCCGATGGAAACACCGGTGACGACTCTCAGCGTGATGTCCTGCCCGTTGCCGATCGCTTCATCGATCACATCAAACAAAGCGGTGATCGCGCCCCATTCATAAGCGCCAAGCGCGCCGCCGCCCTGCAAAACCAGGCCGATCTCCATTTTTTTTGGAGCCACCGTATTCGCTGCGCCGGTCATGCGGGTCCTCCGGTTTCAACAAATCCCCAACGTTATCCCCACTGCGTTGCACAAGCTCGCGCATACACGCTTTTGCTTGCGTCGCGCCACTTCTGCGATATCATCACTTCCAGATCGCTCGCGTTTGGTTCCACCGAATGAGAGAGATCGCCAAGGTCGAGTTGGCCTGGTGCCGAAGCCGCTACCAGCGTCGCACCAAGTGCTGAGTTGATCCTGGTCCCAGCCGCGGTAGCAGCGCTGAGAACGTGACGGGCGGGCTTGCGCAAGTCCGCTCGTCATGATTTTTGCGATTTCCCCTTTTCCAACTTTCCCATGACGTCCTGGCGAAATCCGTAGACGGTGCGCGTGCCGGCGAGCGCCACGAGGTTGACGTCGCGCGTCTGACCGGGCTCGAAACGCACCGCCGTTCCGGCCGGAATATCGAGCCGCATGCCGCGCGCTTTCTTGCGGTCGAATTGCAGCGCCGGGTTGGTTTCAAAGAAATGGTAATGCGATCCGACCTGGATCGGCCGATCGCCGGTATTCGAGACGGTGAGCGTGAGGCCCTTGCGGCCTTTATTGAGTTCGATCTCGCCGTCCTGGATGAAATATTCGCCGGGAATCATCTGGTGGCCTCGTACATTGCGTCATTCCGGGTTCCTCACTTCGTTCCGCCCGGGAATGACAGGAACAATATTCATCGTATCGGCTCGTGCACGGTGACGAGCTTGGTGCCGTCCGGAAAGGTGGCTTCCACTTGAATCTCCGGAATCATTTCGGCGATGCCGTCCATCACCTGGCTGCGCGAGATCACGTGCGCGCCCTTTTCCATAAGCTCGGCGACGGTACGCCCGTCGCGGGCGCCTTCAAGAATGAAATCGGAAATGAGCGCGACGGCTTCCGGGTGGTTGAGCTTGACGCCACGCTCGAGCCGGCGCCGCGCTACCATGGCCGCCATGGCGATCAGAAGCTTGTCCTTTTCGCGCGGTGTGAGATTCATCGATCGCCCTTCGGTTCGGCTTTAATTCAACCACAGTCGCGGCAACGGCATATTGCCGAACGCGCTCAAAACGGTAATCAGGTCGCGGTGTAAGGCGGCGCCGTCGGGCGCAACCAGCCGCGCGAGCGCAAGCCCGTTCCACGCCGAAACCCCGACTTCGCCGGCAAAATCTTTCTCCCTGGCGCGCACCGCCGTGGCGGCGGCTTCGTCGCCGGGCACCTTGAGAATGCTTGCGATCGCAACGGCATCGCCGGCCACCGCGCGTTGCGCGAGCCGCTCGGCGATCGCGTCGTCGAGCCGGAGGTTTTCGGCAAACACGAGCGCGCCGCCGCGCCGCACCCGCCAACGATCGGAAAAATGGCCGTGCGCCAGCGTTTCGCCCATGGCGGAGCGGCCGAAGACGACGCCTTCGGCCAAAAGCAGGTTTGCGTCCGGCGCCAGATCCGCCTCGATCGAGCGGCGCAGCCGCACCCGGTCGAAGAGAATCGTCTCCTGCGGCAGCCAGGCCAGCGTGCCGCCGGAACCGATATCGAGCTTCGCCTGAATTTCAGTGTTGGGCCCGAGCGAGCGGTAGATCTTTTCCGCCGCCGCCGTGGTGAGCAACAGCTTTGCGCCGGGCCCGAGCGCAATATCCAAGTCAAAGCGGTCACCGCCGGTCATGCCGCCGGCGGTGTTGACGACGACCGCCTCGAGCACATCGCGGTTGGCCGTATGCGGAAAGCGCACGCGCAACGCGCCTTCCTCGTGAACGCGCTGGCGGCGGCTGCCATCTGCGCCGGCCGCCACGGAAAGGGCAATGCGGCCGATAGCCCGATTGCCGGCGAAAATCTCGTTTTGTGCCGGCGTACCCGCAAGCAAGTTACCGCCCCACGGCAAGGACAAGAAACGGTCGGCTCAAATGGCCATGGCGCGCTTTAACGCTCCCTCGTCAAGCTCCGCGCGAGCGGACGCATAGACGACGGCGCCGCGTTCCATGACTGCGAAATAGTCGCCGAGTTCCTGTGCAAAGTCGAGATATTGTTCGACCAGAACGATGGCGATCCTGCCGAGCGAGCGCAGGTAGGAAATGGCGCGGCCGATGTCCTTGATGATCGAGGGCTGAATGCCTTCGGTCGGTTCGTCGAGCAGCAAAAGCCGCGGCCGCATCACCAGCGCGCGGCCGATCGCAAGCTGCTGTTGCTGGCCACCGGAAAGATCGCCGCCGCGCCGGCGCAGCATGTCCTTGAGCACCGGAAACAGTGTGAACACGTCCTCCGGGATGCTCCGCTCCTCGCGCTTGAGCGGCGCAAAGCCGGTGCGCAGATTCTCCTCGACCGTGAGCAGCGGAAAGATTTCGCGGCCCTGCGGCACGTAGGAAATGCCCCGCCGCGCGCGCTCGGGTGGCCGCAGCGCGGTGATGTCCTGGCTTTCCCAGGTGATGGTGCCGCGGGTGACCGAATGCTGACCGGCGAGCGCATCGAGCAGGCTCGTCTTACCGACGCCGTTGCGGCCGAGTACGCAGGTGACTTTTCCCGGCTCGGCTTTAAGCGAGACGGCGCGCAAAGCCTGCGCGGCGCCGTAGTGCAGATCGATGGCGTTGACGTCGAGCATGATCGCTAGCGCCCCAAATACACCTCGACCACCCGCTCGTTGGCCGAGACCTGATCGATCGTGCCTTCGGCGAGCACCGAGCCTTCGTGTAAGCAGGTGACCTTGACGCCGAGTTCGCGCACGAAGGCCATGTCGTGTTCGACCACGACCACAGTGCGGTCGCGGTTGATCTCTTTGAGCAGCTCCGCCGTTTGCTGTGTTTCCACGTCGGTCATGCCGGCGACCGGTTCGTCGACAAGGAGAAGCTTCGGCTCCTGAGCGAGCAGCATGCCGATTTCGAGCCATTGCCGTTGGCCGTGCGAAAGGCTGCCGGCGAGACGATTGCGGACGGCAGTGAGGCGAATGATTTCAAGGAGCTGATCGATGCGCCGGCGTTCGACCGGGCTTTCCCGCCAGAACAAGGCGGCACGGGCGCGGCGGTCGGACTTGAGCGCCAGTTCGAGATTATCGTTGACCGTGTGGCTTTCGAACACGGTCGGCTTCTGGAATTTTCGTCCGATGCCAAGCTCGGCGATCTCGGCTTCATCCAGCCGCGTAAGATCAAAGGAGCCGTCGAACATGACATCGCCGAGGTCCGGCCGCGTCTTGCCGGTGACCACGTCCATCATTGTGGTCTTGCCGGCGCCGTTCGGCCCGATAATGGCGCGCATCTCGCCCGCCTCGATCGCAAACGAGAGATTGTTGAGCGCCTTGAAGCCGTCGAAGGAGACGGTGACGCCGTTGAGATAGAGGAGCGATGTGGTGAGCGCTTCCATCGTTATTCCGCCGGCAGCGGCTCCCTCACGCCCTCTTCGGCCGCGGCCGAGGCACGGTCGCGGCGCAGGGCATTCCAATGCCGCAGCGTGCCGACGATGCCGCGCGGCAACAAGAGCGTCACCAGGATGAACAGCGCGCCGAGCATGAACAGCCAGTAGGGCGCGAGGAATCCCGAGGTGAAGAACGTCTTGGCATAATTCACCAGGACCGCGCCGATGACGGCGCCGGTCAGTGTACCGCGGCCGCCGACGGCGACCCAGATCACGGCCTCGATGGAATTTCCCGGTGCGAACTCGCTCGGATTGATGATGCCGACCTGCGGTACATAGAGCGCGCCGGCGACTCCGGCCATGCAGGCCGAGAGCGTAAAGACGAAGAGCTTGTAGGATTCCACGCGATAGCCGAGAAATCGCGCACGCGCTTCCGCATCGCGGATGGCGATCAAGACCTTGCCGAATTTCGAGGTGATCAAAGCGCGGCACAACAGAAAGGCCAGCATCAGCGCCACGCAGGTGATCGAGAACAGCGCCGTGCGCGTCGTCTCCGCCTGCACGTTGAAGCCGAGAATGTCCTTGAAATCGGTCAGCCCGTTATTGCCGCCGAAGCCGAAATTGTTGCGGAAGAAGCCGAGCATGAGCGCAAAGGTCAGCGCCTGCGTGATGATCGACAGATAAACGCCGGTGACGCGGCTGCGAAACGCAAACCAGCCGAACACGAAGGCGAGTGCGCCGGGCACCAGCACCACCATCAGCGCGGCGTAGGGAAAATACTGGAAGCCGTACCAATAGACCGGCAGCTCCTTCCAGTTCAGGAAAACCATGAAATCCGGCAGGATCGGATCGGCATAGACGCCGCGGGTGCCGATCTGCCGCATCAGATACATGCCCATGGCGTAGCCGCCGAGCGCGAAAAAGGCGCCGTGCCCGAGCGAGAGGATGCCACAAAAGCCCCAGATCAGATCGATGGAGAGGGCCAGCAGCGCGTAGCAGGCATATTTGCCGAACAGGGAGACCAAATAGGTCGGGATGTGAAAAGCCGACGATTCTGGTAGCGCCAGGTGCAGCACCGGTATCAAGATCGCGATCGCCGCAATGGCGATCAGGAACGCGGTGGCGCCGCGATCGAGCGAGCGGATGAGGATATGCGTGGTCATGCCTCGACCGCCCGCCCCTTGAGCGCGAACATGCCGCGCGGCCGCTTCTGGATGAACAGGATGATGAGCACGAGGATGGCGATCTTGCCGAGCACCGCGCCAGCATAGGGCTCGAGAAATTTGTTGGCGATACCGAGGACGAACGAGCCGACCAGCGTGCCCCAGAGATTGCCGACGCCGCCGAACACCACGACCATGAAGCTGTCGATGATGTAGCCCTGGCCGAGATTAGGGCTGACATTGTCGATCTGCGACAGCGCTACGCCCGCCATACCGGCGATGCCGGAGCCGAGCCCGAAGGTGAGCGCATCGACCCTGGCGGTGCGGATGCCCATCGACGCCGCCATCGGGCGGTTCTGTGTAACTGCCCGCATCTCCAGGCCGAAGCGTGTGTAGCGAAGAAGCGCCAGCAGCGCGATGAAGACAGCCAGCGCGAAGCAGATGATCCAGAGGCGATTATAGGTGATGGTGATGCCGCCGAGATCGAACGCGCCGCTCATCCATGATGGGTTGCCGACGTCGCGATTGTTCGGTCCGAATGTGGTGCGCACGGCCTGCTGCAAGATCAGCGACAGGCCCCAGGTCGCCAGCAACGTTTCCAGCGGCCGGCCGTAGAGGAAACGGATGATGCAGCGTTCGATCAATATGCCGACGCAGCCGGCGACCAGAAAGGCGAGCGGAATTGAGATAGCCAGCGAATAGTCGAACAGCGCCGGATTATTGGTCCGGATCGCGTCCTGCACCACAAAGGTGACGTAGGCGCCGA
>Ga0187781_10000588_pt1 | contig 26066 bp, 16 predicted proteins | sample 0715_SJ02_MP02_2_FD_132447 | JGI IMG/M metagenome (GOLD analysis project Ga0187781, IMG submission 132447) | Tropical peat soil microbial communities from peatlands in Department of Meta, Colombia - 0715_SJ02_MP02_20_MG | ecosystem: Environmental > Terrestrial > Soil > Wetlands > Peat | place... | reverse complement strand
GCGGAGGCGCTGGCGGCGGCGCATGCCGAGGGAGTCGTTCACAGGGACCTTAAGCCGCAAAACATACTGGTGAACAAGGACGACCAGATTTTCGTCTCGGATTTTGGGCTGGCAAAGTCCTTCGAAGAAGGCGCGATCGGTATGACGCGAACGGGCGCGTTTCTGGGCACACCGCGTTACATGTCTCCCGAGCAAGTGGAAGGGAAGCCGGCAGACCAACGGAGCGACCTCTACGCCTACGGATTGATTTTGTACGAGATGGTGACGGGCGACGTGCCGTTCACGGGCGAGACAACCCTGAAGGTGATGTACCAGCGCATTCAGGAGAAGCCCAAGAGCCCGAAGCTGGTGAATCCGGCGCTGCCGAACTGGCTGGTGCGCATCATCATGCGCTGCCTGGAGAAGGACCCAGCGAGCCGTTATCAAAGCGCGTATGAGATTCTCGCGGATCTGCAGGGCTCGCGGTCCGGGAGTTCCGCGACGCGGACGGTACAGATACAGATTCCGGAGTTTGCGGAGCGGCGTTGGGTGTGGTATGTGGCGGCGGGAGTTTTGGTGGTACTGCTGGCCTTCGCGATTCCTCCCGTGAGGCATCTGGTTTTGGGCAACAAAGGCGGTTCGGGCATCTCGGGGATTCCGCCGCTATCAGAAGGGAAATTCGTCGCCATCATGCCGTTTCGAGTGTTGGGAGACGATCAATCGCTCAGCCTGGTGGCGGAGGGCTTGAACGAATCGCTTTCCGCGAAGCTTTTCCATTTGAAGGAAGTCCGGCTGGCTTCTGAAAAGGCTGTGGCCCAGGTTTCCGACAAAGATTCACTTGAAAAGACGGCCAAGAGCCTGGGCGTGAATTTGATCGTGCAGGGAATGATTCAGGGATCGTCGGACAAAATGGCGGTCATCGTAAACCTGATGGATCCGGTGGCCGGAAAGAAAGTCTGGACGCAGGAGTTTACCGGCACGGTGAAAGATTTGCTCTCGATTGAAGACCAGATTTCAGCACAGCTCGTGACCGCGCTCGACGTCAAGGCGAGCAGCGAGGAAATGGCGCGCGCCGCCGAGCGGCCGACGGACAACGTGGACGCCTACGACCTCTATCTTCGCGGGCGGCAGGCGTTGCGCGGCCCCGATCCCACTAAAAGCGCCCAGACGGCGATCGGCTTCTTCGAGCAGGGCATCAAGAAGGATCCCAGTTTCGCTCTCGCTTATACCGGCTTGGCCGATGCATCCATCAGGATGTACCTTCAGAACAAGGATTCCTTATGGGCGCAAAAAGCAGTGGCTGCGGCACAGCAAGCGGAGCAATTGAAGGACAACCTGCCGGAGGTGCACTTCGCCTTGGGAAGCGTGTATCTCCGGACAGGAAAGATGCCCGAGGCGATTTCGGAACTGAAACGCGGCCTCCAATTAGCGCCCAATTCGGACGAGGGGTATGTCCGCCTTGGCTGGGCCTACCAACGGAACGGCCAGAAGGAAGAGGCTATTGCGGCGTATAAGAAGGCGATCGAGGTGAACCCGTACTATGCCGACCACCACATTGATCTCGAAAGTGCTTACTTCTCCATCGGGGACACGGAAAAAGCGATCGAAGAGGCAAAAAAAGTCACCGAACTGCAGCCGGACAGCGCCAGCGGCTGGGACGACCTCGGGAATACTTATGAGCGTGCTGGCAAATTCGATTTGAGCATATCGGCTTATCAAAAATCGATCGAGCTTTCACCCAATTGGAGGGCCTACTCGAATCTTGGAAACAATTACTTTGTTTTGAAGCGCTATGACGAGGCCATCAAGGCGTTCGAAAAGGCGAGCCAGCTCGCCCCCAATCAGGAGCTAGCAATGGGCAACCTCGCGGACGCATACCGCGCGTCCGGACAGAAGGACAAGGCCATGGCGGCGTACGACAAGGCCATTGCCCTGGCATTTCAAGATTTGCAGGTGAATCCTCAGAACACGGAAGCCCTGGAGGATTTGGCCGTCTACTATGCAAAAAAGGGCGATCCCCGGCACGGCATGGAGTTCATTCAGCGGGCGCGGGGAATTGACAAGAAGGACGTGCAACTCCTCTACGCTCAGGCAGTTGTCGAAAATCTAGCGGGAAAGACAGCCGATGCCCTGCGCACTCTGCGTGAGGCGTTCAGCAAGGGCTATTCCGTGAAAGACGCCCAAGCCGATCCTGATCTTTCAAATCTGCAGAATGCTCCGGAATTCCAGGCCTTGGTGAAACAGTTTGGGTCATCCACTAAGTAGCAGGCGTCCCACAAGAAGCACCGCTCAAACGCCCACCTTTTCAGAGTCAAGGAAAGCTTCAAACTCAGCAAGTATTTGAAGTGATTGAAGGAGGGCAAATAACGCGGAATTGCCTCCCTGAGGAAAAGCCCTTTTCTGACGCTTATCGTGCCAGTTTGCGACGCACAAAGGGTAAGCTAGCCAAGCCGAGCAAAATCATGGAAAGCGTGCCGGGTTCGGGGAGCGCCGGCAGGGAGATGCCATTGACTGAATCCCCCAAATTCGTATTCGCCGCGAAGGGGGAGATGCCGCTACTCGGGTTATTGAAGACATTGAAGTTATCAATTATCAAGTCGCAGCCGACGGGAATTCCGAGCACAAAGTCGTCAAAATCACAATCGCCGTCATTTACGAACGTGCTGAGCGTTGGTCCGCCCAAGTAGGGGTCGCAGGTTGGGGCAGGAGGCCATTGAAGGCACCCAGTGACAGTGGCGATGTTCAAATAGACCTGCGGGGTGACGTACTTTGGCGCTGTGAAGGTGCACGAATCAATCCCGCCCGGATTTTCGCTTTGCGTCTCGGTCCATCCGTCAACCGTGACAAGGAATGAGGAACAATTAAGCGCTCCGAAGTCAGCGCTGTCCGGCGCTTCTATCGTATAGCTAAACAGCATTCCGGTCCCGCCCGACGACTGTGAGGTAACTGCACAATCGAAGTTGATGACGCCTTGAGCATTGGAGGAGAAGACGTTAGAGCCGCAGACGGGAGACATCCCCCCCCCGCCCCCACTCTGCGTACGCGTGTCGTCCGCGTGGGCAACGCCGACTGCGAATGCGAACAGGGCAACCAGAGTTAGAAATTTCAACAATCTCACTACGCACCTCCGCGCACTTTAGGGCACAAAGGGTACTGCACTTCTCCGGCCAAATGCAAGAGCAAAGAGAGTGAAGATAACTCCTTTATTTTCAATATGGGCATCCGCCTTTTCTTCTCCCATCTTGGAATAGGTGAAACTGTTTGCACAAGTCTGGTATGGGTGTAGCGCTTCAGTCATCAAGGATTTACGGGCGCGGATGGGCCTCCATACGGGCCGGAATGCTCCAAGCATACTTAAAAGTCAGTGAGGGATTTGGAGGGCAGCGCCACCCGGACGGCATTCAGCACCGCTGCGAGATCTATGCCCTCTTGCGCGACCGCCCCTGCGATGGGGGGCAAGAATCCGGAAGCCGCCGCGAACATTCCAAGGACGCTGAGGGCCATCCCGCCGACGGCCGACTGCAAAGCAATATGGCGCATGCGGCGCGCGATGTGGATGAGTTCATCCACGCGGGCGAGCGAGCTTTCTAGAATCACAGCATCCGCGGCCTCGCTAGTAATATCGCTCTGGAGTCCGAAAGCGACGCCCACGGTTGCCGCTTGCATGGCTGGCGCATCGTTGATGCCATCGCCGAGAAAGAGAGTCGGAGCCCGCCGGGCTTCGGTGCGAACAATTTCGACTTTATCCTCGGGGGACTTTGCCGAATGGACTTCTTGAATGCCGACTTGTTTGGCAAGCCGACGCACCTCCTGGTCGCGGTCCCCCGAAACAATCATCAGGCGGTTGACAGAGTGACGAGGGCTCAAGTGGCCGATGAAGGACTTGCTGTCCGTGCGAGGGGTGTCATGAAAACGGATGGTGGCGGCGTATTGTCCGTCGAGCAGAACCAGACACTCAAGTCCGGTGGCGACAGGCGGCAATTTGAATTCGACAGCCGGAATTTTCCCCCGGCCTGTAATCCAGACCCCCCGCCGTCCGACCGTGCCATGAAGGCCCTCGCCGGGACGTTCACTGATTTCCGAGACAATCTCCATCGGCAAATTGGCTTTTTCGGCGGCTTCGAGAATCGCTTGCGAGAGCGGATGCTTCGAATACCGTCCGAGACTGGCCGCAATCCGCAAGAGGTCCTCGTCGTTCACACCCGGAGCGCAGAGAATTTCCGTGATGGAAGGTCTGCCGTAGGTGAGCGTGCCAGTTTTATCGAAAATCAGGGTTCGGCAGCGGTCAATCTGCTCGAGCACGGCGGGATTTTTAATGATGATCCCGCGACGCGCGGAGATTGAGATGGCGCCGATGACCGCGACGGGAATGGCAATCAGCAATGGACAGGGGGTCGCGACGACCAGGACTGCTAAGAAGCGGTGTGATTGGCCAGATACCGCCCAACTGATTCCCGCCAAGGTGAGCGCGATGGGCGTGTACCAGGATCCTAGCGTATCGCCAATCCGCCGAATGCGGGGCCGGCGCTGTTCAGCGTCCTGCATGACTTTCATGATCCGCGCGTAGCGGGAATCTACGGCGAGCTTTTCAGCCCGAATGTGCAGGGCCGAATCGCCATTCACAGAGCCCGAAATCACACTGGAGCCGGGTGTCTTATCAATTTCATAAGGCTCTCCGGTCAGGTAGGCCTCGTTCATTCTCCCCTGGCCTTCGACGACGACTCCATCTACAGGACAGATTTCATGCGGGAACACTACAAGAGAGTCACCAATGGCGATAGCACCGAGGCTCACATCAGCCAGGCCGGCAGAGGTCTTGCGATGCGCGACCGGGGGCATCCGTCTCACAAGCGCGTCGAGCACAGAGGAGGCGCGGCGGCTTGCGAATTCCTCAAGCGCCGTCCCGCCGGAGAGCATGAGGATGACGATCGTGCCCACGAGATACTCGCCGAGAATGACTGAGGTAATGATAGAAATTCCCGCCAGATGGTCGGAGCCAAACTCCCCGGCGAAGAGCTTTCGTGCCAGCGGAAGAAGCAGGGGAACACCTCCAAGGATAAGGACTGCTATAAGAGGCGCATTCCTCGTGGCGGCTGGCAGAGCGAACACATACCTTAGGAAGAGGTGTAAAGCGATCGCCGCGACGGCGGAGAGGGCGATGACGGTCGGGCCGGTCCACGGCGAAGGTCTCTTCTTGGCATGAGCAGTCTTTATGGGCAGGTTTGCCGCGACCGTCAGTGGAGAGTTCATTTCTACATTTCCCGCCCGGATTTTTCTTCTCGCAACCTGGCGTTCGGCAAAATGGGCCTCGAATTGGCGAGCTCCGCCACAAATTAAGGTACCGTGAACACCGTCCCAATTAAGGTGATGGTAGTCACAGGCGGGCGTGACGTGATTTAAGGGGAAGATTTCTAATCTTGGAGAGATTTCGAGGAAGCAGAATCAGTTAAAACGTTGCCGAGCGGGCGACGGCGGTTGTGGCCCGTGCCGCGCGCGGAAGGGTGACCAGGAAAACCGTCCCGGCTTCTGATGTCCGCTCGACAGTCACAGTGCCGCCGTGATCATGGACGGTCTTGCTCACAATTGCCAGGCCGAGTCCGGTGCCGTTGGGCTTGCCAGAACTAACGAAGGGGTCAAACAGAGAGTCTCGTATAGCGGAGGGAATGCCGGAACCGTCATCGGCGATGCGAATTTCGAATGAATTCTCCGTGGAAAGCACCTCGACCTCGACCTTGCCCTTGGTTTGGACCGCAGCCTCGCAGGCGTTTAGGACGAGATTGAAAAATGCGCGCTCGAGCTTGCGAGGATCGAAAACTCCGGTCATATCTCCCAAAGTACGGACCAGAATGGTACGGCTTCGCAGTTCGGGCATGGCGCGGACGGCTTCGACGGCGCGCCGAACGCTCTGTTCCAGTGAGCCCGGCACGGGAGAAATGGCGCTGTCCTCGCGGGAAAAGTCACGGAGGGAATCAAGCAACTCAACCATTTGGTGAGATGCCGTTTTGATCTCTTCGTAGATTTCGTGGCGGTTCAAGTGCAAGCGCTCCGCGTCATACAGGAATTCCGCATTTGCGACCAGGGCGGCGAGGTAGTGGCGCAGGTCGTGGGAGATGGATGTGGCAGCGCTGCCGAGGGCCGCGATTCGCTCGCTGGCCAACCATCGGCGCTGCGACTCGAGGAGATCGGCGCGCATTTTCGAGAATGCCAATCCGAGTTCGGCTACCTCGCTACTCCCACGTGGAACGATGGAGTAGGTATAGTCTCCGGCGGCCAGGGCGCGAACCCCGGCGACGAGACTCTCGAGGGGATGCGTGATAGTCCAGGCGACAAAGCTGAGAAGAAGGGCAGCCAGGATGACCGCAGAAATTCCTAGGAAAAAGATAATGCGATTGAGACGGTGAATGAAGCCGTTGGCCTGTTCCAAGGACATGAGGACGTAGCATGTCACAGGCGCAGGCGGGCCGCTGTGTATCAATGCCCCCGCCACCTGGTATTGGTCTTCGCTAAGGCGAATCTCGCGAGTGCTTGTATCGTGCTGCAAATTCTGCTCTGCCAGCAGGCGCTGGAGTTCGGTGGTCTCCTCGGCAGGAAGGGTCGAAGCAATGATGCTGTCTCCCGTGACGAGAGCAATTTGGCTCCCCGCCGCAGGCGCCAGTTGTTCCGCAACTTTCGAATCTACCTGGTAACCGACAGCCAAAATTCCGAGCTGCCGGGCTTCCTTGGCCGTTCCGGCTGTGATCGGCCGCAGAAAGACCCAGTAAAGCTGGCCATTGGCATACCACCAGGCCAGATCCTCGCCCTCTTCCATGGAACGTTTGAGGTCGCGTTCGGCGATGGCAGCATCCCAGCCGGGTCTCGCATCATGAAAGCCCATGACCTTTCCGTCGGGCTTGGCAAGCACTAACAGGTCGCTGCCGGAAAGTTTCCAAAAAAGCTCGGAGGCATCCTGGATGGTGGGAGCATGCTGAGTGGTCATCAAGGCCTTGAGCGTAGGAAGTTCGGAGAGCATGGCGGCGGTTCTGGAAAGTTCGAGCTGGTGCTGTCGCTCAATACCTTCGAACGCGCGCAAGGAGGATTTTGTGCTCTCCCGAACCTCGTCGGCAATTTCCGCGCGCACAGCGTGGCGGACTATAAAGAGAATCGAGCCGGTCAGCGTGCAGAGGACCAACAGAGTGGCTATCAACAATTGTGTGCGTAGTCGGAGGCGTGCCATAGGGCTCTATAGTCCGTCCCTGCTATCTTTTCGATGCAGTCACACCGCCCCCTGGTGTGAACTTATAGCCAGTCCCATGCATGGTGAGGAAATAACGCGGGTTCGCGGGATCGGGTTCGAGCTTCTGTCGAAGCCGAAGGACATGGTTATCCACCGTACGGGTAGTGGGGTAGTTCTCGTACCCCCACACCTCGTTCAGTAATTCCTCACGAGAAATCACGCGATTCGGAGAGTGGGCGAAGAACTTAAGCAATTTGAATTCCTGCGCGGTCAGCGTGAGCAAATCGTCCCCGCGCTTCGCCTCCATGCTGGTGAAGTCGATCGTGATGTCGCCGAATGCCAGATGCTCATGGTGGGCGGATTCCGCAACGGCGGGAGCGGGCTCGACCGATTTCGTGCTTCCGCGTCGCATCGCGCGGCGGACTCGTGCGAGGAGTTCCTTCGGGCTAAAGGGTTTCGTGACGTAATCATCCGCTCCGAGTTCCAGAAGCAGGACCTTGTCCTCGACTTCGGCGTTGGCGCTCAGGACGACGACGGGCACGGATGCCGCCTGCGCTTTGAACGCGCGGCAGAGTTCCTTCCCGGGGAGGCGGGGGAGCTTCAGATCGAGGACTACAACGCTGGGGGTTTGCTTTTGAAAGCTCTCCAGTCCCGCTACCCCGTCCGATGCAATTTGCACCTGCAGTCCATCGCCCTCGAACAGGCGCCGGAGCGTCCGCTGCATCGGACGGCTATCTTCAACGACGAGCACTGTCTCCATTGCATTGCCTTTCAGGCGTCGGGCCAGGCACTCGACACTCAGAGTCATAGACGGCTGCCATCCGACGAGGTTGCGGAGCCGGCCAACCAGTTTAGGAATCGTAGTCCGTAAGCTAGAGGCCCGTCAATGCGATAGCGGAGGCGCGGGCATCGCTTTCAATTGCGCCACAACGAGGTACAAGGCCGATGACTAACGGCCTTTGGACTTCGAAAATCAATGCGCCCGCCTAAGCCACTCCCCAGGTCCGGGAATTTACAAACTGTTGACAACGCCCAGACACGCCCATGTCAACCCCGAAGGCACTCTCCCTCATTCTTTCCTCGCGGTGGCCAAGAGGGCGGCGCCCCGGGGCCGGGCTTCTCAGCAAATCAGCAATATTAGATTCGGCCAAACAGGGGAATGTGGATGAATTTTGCAGCTCGATTTAATGCGGGTCCTTCCAACACGCTGTTTTTCACGGCAGGGACCCACGACGAAACAAACGGGCTGTTCGGCACGCTGGCGTCCGTGGCGGCCGAGCAGCACGGCTCGGAGCAGGAGCTGGTGGAAAGTTTATACATAGTAGTTAGCGGGACCGGCAGCGGGGTCGAATGGGGGCTCCGCCGCCGGCTAACAAGAACCACAGATTACTAATTCAAGCATGGGGCCGCTTGAGGGATTGCGGAGAATAACTTGAAATCATTAGAGCAAGCAGGCGCAGCAGCCCAGGAAATGTCCGAAGGAGAAGCGATTCGGCTAGCCCAGCAAGGAGAAGCGACCGCTTTTGAGCGGCTGTACGAGCTTCACAGCCAGCGTGTCCACTCCTTGTGTTTGCGAATTGCCGGAAACCGCAGCGACGCGGAGGAATTGACGCAAGAAACATTCATGCAATTATTCCGTAAGATATCCAGCTTCCGCGGCGATTCGGCTCTTTCGACCTGGCTACACCGCATGACGATCAACGTGGCGCTGATGAGCTTTCGCAGGAAGTCCCTCATCGACACATCGGTCGAGGAGATGCGGGCCCGCGACAAGAAGGCGGGCCGGAAGCCGAGGGAATTTGGCTACAAAGACAAATGGCTGAATGGCGTGGTGGACCGGATCCACCTGGAGCGGCTGCTCGACCAACTGCCGTCTGAATGCAGGTCCATGTTCGTTCTGCGCGATCTCGAGGGGTACCAGCACCGGGAGATTGCCAAGATTCTGGGATGCTCGGTGGGCAACACGAAGACGCAGTTGCATAAGGCGCGCACGTTGCTGAGACGGCTCATGGGCGCAAATCCGCCAAAAGGACGCGCGCGGATGCCTCATCCACCAATCACGTCCTCTTTTCCAGCCAAATCGGCGGCTTAATGAAGATCCGATGGAGTGGACGCCGGCCTGCAGGTCGTTTTGGCCCAACCTCACTGAGGGTTGTAGCCTGCATCGGGGGGAGGGACATAATCCTGGCCGTATTTATTCTTGTGCGCGAGATTGTAATTCGGATTGTCCGTCACGCGGATGGGGTCGAGCGACCGCATTGATTGCGTAATCGTAACTCCGCGAGTCAAGTTCTTCAGATCTTCGGGCAGACTCCGTTCATACCATACGTGCATGGTGTAATGCCCGTCAGGGACATTGGGTATCTCGACCCGTCCGGATTTGCCGGACACGCCGAAGTGGGGAGTCTCGACGGCGACGACGACCGCGCTCATCTCCGCGTGGATATTGCAAAAAAGAAAGCTTACGCCGGGGCGGTCAAATCTCACGGAGCGCGTCGAACCAGCCTCATAGAGGCCGAGGTCGAACGCCTGGCCCTCGTAAAGCGAAAAAATATTGTGGAAAAACGGGTCGCGGTTCGGAAACTGCACCGTGGAGCCGACTTCGACGACCAGAAGGTGTGGCTCGATGGTCTTATTGTGCTGAACAAGCTGCGGAACTGGGCGCTGGACATGACTTGCCAGGGTGGGCGGCCCCGTGTGATCAGCCGGAATGAGCCAGACCACGACACTCGAGGCGTCCGGCTTTCCACTTCTTGCCCCGTGGTTGCCCGTGGAGGCATTCACTATCTCGACCTCCCCAGTAAGAAGCGCGTCTTGTGCCGGCGCGGGCGGCGGGCAAAGTAGACACAAAGCAGCGAGCCAAAGGCAGGCCGGAATCATCCGCTCGAAAATGAATCGGTTCATTAGAATAGGTACCCCACGCTCATGCTCACCTGATTGGCTTCGTCTTCGTAGTTGTAGAGATGGAAAGTCTCAAGACGCCGATATTCGACCGAGAACATCACATCGGATCGAGGCTGGTAGATGAAATTGACAAGGGGCGGGCGATTTCTAGATAGCAGCATGTTGTAAACCGACTGTGTCGCCGGGAAGCGGCGGAGCTCGTCGACAAAGGGGTTGTCCTGGCCGAACGCGCCATTCATTTCAAATTTTGCCGTCGGCTTCACCTTCAATTGCGCCCAACCTCCCATCGAGTCGAGTCCGCGAATTCTTGTTGCTGGATCCCCGAACGGGCCGGTTTGTAAGATGCTTTGACCGATGCCACCGTTGAGGCCACCAACGGCACGGCCGCGATAAAACTCGCCGCTCAAGGTGACAATCCTGTTCAAGGGCAGGGTCAGGTCCGTCGTGCCGGCCCAGCCATCGAGACTCCGGCCGTACCATGGGTGTTGCGCGGCGTAATAGCCTCCCGCACCCAGGGTAAAGTCATGGCCGGCCAGCGAGTGAGTCCACGAGACGCGCGATGCGTAGGCAGGCTGCCCCGATTGTTCTCCCGCGGTGCCGTACCTCGTGAATCCGGTTGGAACTTCGCCAGTGAGCGAATCAAGAATTCCCGCTTGCAACAGAAAGCGCGAGCTGTCTGAAAGCGTGATTCGGTGTTCGATGCGGATTTGAGGCGTCCAGCTCCACAGTTTCCCGGAGTAAGCCAGCGCCGGGACCGCGATGGAGGCGATCGAAGTGGGATAGACCGGCACAAAGAACAGAGAGTCCTGACCCGCAATGATGGAAGTATCGGACCAGTCGAATCGCACCACGCCGGTGCGCAACCGGACCACTCCCATCGAGAATCCGTTCGATGCGCCAACGAAACCCCCGGCAAAGTCGAATTTTACGTTCGCGCTCGTTCGCGCTCCCGCGATTTCCGGGCCAAATACATCGAGCCCGATTTGCGACTGGCGCAACGTGCCACCAAATGCCTCGGTGGACTGGCCAGGGGACCGAGGAGTCGCAATTTCAGGAAAATCCAAGTTGTCCGTGACGCCTTGCGTGTCGAACAGATTTAAGAGCACGATTCCGGAAAGTCGCACGCGATACTTGGATGCGCTTTCGACCTTTGTCTGGCTTTGCTCACTCACTTTTGCATTGAGAAGCTGCTGGCCTTCCTCGAGCTGGGCGACCCACGCACTGAGGCCCTGCTCCTTCGTGTCGCCCGATGATTCAATGAGAGCAGATCCTTGCGATGCAGGCGGCAGTATGCTGCTGTCGGCTAGCCGTGCTCTCGTCAGCTCAAGCTCTTTCCTTAGTTGTTGAGCTTCCGCTGTCGCTTGCTGCTGTTCCGCCCGCAAGCTTGTGATTTCGGAGCGCAACGACCGTACTTCGGACTGAAGCTCAAGCATCGAATCGGCCAACGCCCGGACGTCAACCTCTCGGCCAGCGGACTGGATGGCCGCAGTGTCCGGCTTTTCAGCCTCCTGGCCCCGCATAGGCCTTGCGCTCAGGAGGAGCCACGCGGTGGTCACAGTGAGAATGGCGAGTAGTTTTCCGATATGAATGCCAGGCATGGCGAGCCTCCTTGCCCAATTCTCAATTCCGGTCTTCTATACCGGGCTACACGGGGTCCCGTTGAGGTATTTGGATGCGGTACGCCGAGATTCGGTCCAATCGCTGGCGTTATTATGCCCGGTCTTTCCGCACTGGCAATCCATGTTTTTTTGTGGAGCGGCATCCGTACTTCCGGGCGCAAAAGGGGATGAATCGAATGGATTTGTCGTCAAGCGGCGGGGAAGGTTAGGAAATTGTTTTTGCCGGAATCAACGCTTCGGCACATCCGGGCGGTTCCACCAGCCGCCGCCGAGGGCCTGGAAGAGCGCGGCGGTGTCCGCATAGCGGTTCGACTGCGCCTGGACGAGATTGATGAGGGCCTGCTGATAAGACTGCTCGGCACTTAAGAGCGCGAGGTAATTGACATATCCGACTTGCAACTGCCGCGAAGTGAGATCCAGGGTCACCTTCGACGCATCTGCAGCGGCAGCGGCGGCCTTGAGGCCGTCGGCATCCTGTTCGAGCGCGTGGAGAGTGTCCGCGACATTCTGAAACGCTGCCAGCACTGTGCTGCGATATTGTTCGGAAGCCTGCTTGTAGGCATCTTCCGCTGCGCGTTGCCGATGGAGAAGCGTGCCGCCTTCGAAGATGGGTTGCGTGACGCTCGCGCCTAGATCCCAAAAGCCGGTCCCGCCGGTGAACAGGTCACTTAGAATTTTGGCCATGCTGCCGGCATCGGCCGTTAGATTGAAGTTCGGCAGGCGATTCGCAATGGCGACGCCTATCTGCGCGCTTGCCGCATGCATGTTCTCCTCGGCTTGGCGCACGTCGGGGCGCTGGTCCACTAGCTGCGAGGGAAGGCTCAGCGGGAGCTCTTGCGGAAGCTGGAGGCTGGAAAGCGCGAATTTTTCAGGCAAGTCTTCACTTGGGAAGCCGCCGGAGAGAACGCTAAGCAGATCACGTTCTTGCGCCAACTGTTTCAGCAGTGGCGGAAGAGTTGCGGTGACTTGCGCGAGCTGCGCTTCCTGAGCGGCCACGTCAAGCCTTCCGACATAACCCGCGTCGAATTGCTTCCGCAAAATTCCAAGCATCTTCGTGTTTATCTCGATGAGCTGACGCGTTGCATCCACCTGCGCGCGCAAGGATGCTTCCTGGATGGCGGCCGCGGCCACATTTGAACTCAAGGTGATGTAGGTCGCAGCCAGCGCGAAGCGCGCCTGCTGCGCTTGCGCCTGCAACGATTCGACAGTCCGGCGGTTCAATCCGAAAACATCCGGGACATAGGAAACGCTGACTTCGGGAGTGTAGAGGGCGTAATTGAGAGCATTGGTATTCGTGACCGGAGAGAGTTCACTCGAGGATTTCGCCCGCGTTCCTGAAAAGCTGCCGGATACGCTCGGGTAATAGGCGCCACGTTGTGCGAGGACGTTTTCCCGAGCGACTAGCAGCGCGGCCTGCGCTGCCTTGATGTCCGGATTATTCTTAAGCGAGCGCTCAATCAAATCGTTCAGCGGCTGCGAATGAAATAAGGTCCACCATTCACCCGGAATGTCGAGGCCGTTTGCAAACTTCTGCGCTTCCCCGCCCGCGACATTCGGAGTGCTGCTCGTCGTTGCGACCGGAGTGGGCGTGTATGCAGGAACCGCCGGCGACGCAGGGCGGTGAAAATTCGGCCCGACCGCACAGCCGCTGATGAGCAGAGCGGATGCTGCGGCGAACATCGGGGAAACGCGTATCTTGTAGAGAAGCTTCATGCCAATTCTTTTCTCATGGTCTGTGCGCCATCGCGTTTCCGCTGAGTGCGCCAGTGCCCCCGGGCTTGGTGGTTGACAAGCCACCAACGACCGCAGGATTCGCGTCGCGATGGCGCACATTCTTGGCCGGCGCCGGAGTGACCCGCGCGGCGTTCCTCTGAACAGAAGTGTGAGCGCCGCCTGCTATGCCTTGCCTGTCGGGCCCAGCTTTCGCCCCCATCCTCCCCGGCTTGATTCCCGTTGACTGGGCAGCACTCGAGCCGCCTGGTAAGACGGTATTTGAACGACCTTTCGGGAGCGGCTGAGTATGAACCGTCTTCTCTTTCGCAGTCTGTCTCGCGGCGTTGTTGTCGGCCTCTGTGTGCCGGGGCTCTTGCTGTGTTGGATGGCCGGATGGGGCGTCTTGCGCCGCGCAGGCCAAGGTCGCGCCCAAGCTCATGCTAAACATCAAAATGAGCACGGTCTTCATTTTGAAGGAGCCTCCGGTGGGTGGTGACTCTCGCCTACACTGAGGAAGATCATTCGTAGCGCCGGCACAGCCACGAGGAGCATGATGGGGCCAACCAGCATTCCCCCGACGATTACTGTGGCCAGCGGACGCTGCACCTGGCTCCCGATGCCCGTTGAGATCGCCGCGGGGAAAAGACCAATGCACGCCGAAAGCGCGGTCATCAGCAGCGGACGCATCCGCGTGGTTGCGGCGCGATACATCGCGTCGACTGGCGCGAAGCCGTGAGATCTCTCCTGGTTGTAAAAGGTGATCATCAAGATGCCGTCCATCACCGATACGCCGAAGAGAGAAACAAAGCCGATCGCGGCGGAAATACTGAAATGCAGGCCCGAAATGTAAAGCGCCAGAATACCGCCGACGATGGCGTCAGGTATTCCCGCGAGCGCCAGGAGGCTGTCCCGGAAATTGTTGAACAAACTGTAGAGCGCCCCCGCAATCAGAATGAAGCTGATGGGGACGATGATTTCGAGACGCTTCTTCGCTTCTTGCAGGTCTCCGAACTCGCCCGCCCAGATCAGCCGGTAACCAGACGGAAGTTGCACGTTTTTCGCGATACGGTCTTGAGCCTCTTCGACTGTCCCGCCCAGGTCGCGGCCGCGTACGCTGAATTTGACCGGGATGAAGCGCTGCACGCTTTCGTGATAAATCCACGCGGCACCGGTATCCAGGGTGATGGAGGCCATCTCGCTCAGGGGGATATACGCGTTGGCGCCGCTCTGGGTTGTGTACGCGACCTTGATATTTCGAATTTTTTCGATGCTGTCGCGATATTCGGGTGTATAACGGACCACCAGATCGAATTGCCGCTCGCCCTCGAGAACTTCTGTTGCCACCGCTCCGCCCAGGGCCGCTTGAATGACTGAATTCACGTCGCCTGAATTGAGTCCATAGCGGGCGGCCTTCTCGCGGTCCACTTTGATATTCAAGTTGGGCTGGCCCAGGACCGGGAAAATGCCGAGGTCGGTGATGCCGCGGACCTGGCTCATCTGGTCCCGGACCTTTTCGGCAAGCTGTGTCAAAACCTCGAGGTTGGGGCCGACGATTTTGACGGAATTGACGCCTTTGACTCCAGAAATCCCTTCCTCAATGTTGTCCTCGATGTACTGGGAAAAATTGAAGATTACGCCGGGGAGTTCATTGTTGAACTCCGTCTGGATCTGATCGGTTAGTTTGTCCTTCGTCAAGCCTTTAGGCCATTCATCGAAAGGCTTGAGCGGCGCGAACAATTCGACGTTAGAAAATGGCGCGGCGTCGCTGCCGTCGTCCGGGCGGCCATGCTGAGATACGACGGTGAGGACTTCCGGATGCCGCAGAAGAATCTCGCGCATTTTTCTGCTGGCTGCTTCGCCGTCCTGCAGCGAAAGCGTGGTCGGCATGGAGGCGCGAATCCAGAAATTGCCTTCTTCGAGATGCGGAAGAAATTCACTGCCGAGTCGCGGGGCGATGAGAAAGAATGTCCCGAGGGAAATCGCCAACTCGATTCCGACCACAAGAAACCGGTGGTTTAAAGAAAAGCGCAGCGTTGGATCATAAGCACGGTGCAGCATGCGGACGACGAATGTTTCGGCTTCTTTCACCCGCGCCGGGAGCATGATCGAGGCAATTACGGGCGTGATGGTGAAGGTGGCAATCAGGGCCCCAGCCAGTGCGTAGCCATAGGTGCGCGCCATGGGCCCGAAGATTTGCCCCTCGACGCCTTGCATCGTGAACAAGGGCACAAAACCGGCTACGGTGATGAGCGCCGAGAAGAGAACCGCTTTGTCCACCTGGAGCGCGCTGATCAAAATCAGCCGCAAACGATGGTTCCAGCCATGGGCTGCGGGCGTACCTTCTGGATTTTTCGTCGGGTCGGGCCCCCAATAACCCTGCGCTAAACGATCGAGGAGGCTCTGGCGTTCATCTGCATGGCGCTGGAAATTGCGGAAGATGTTCTCGACTAGGATGACGGCCGAATCCACGATGATGCCGAAATCCACAGCACCGACTGACAGCAGGTTCGCGCTTTCCCCGAAAATCACCAGGAGAATGGTGGCGAAGAACAGCGCAAAAGGAATATTTATCCCAACGATGATCGCGCTGCGGAGATTGCCGAGGAAGATCCATTGGATCAAAAAGACCAGGACGCATCCAAAGATCAGGTTGTGGAGAACGGTATGAGTGGTCAAGGCGACTAGCGAAGAGCGGTCATAGAAGGGAACAATCTTCACTCCGGGCGGCAGGCTCCCGTCGTGGTTCATCCGGTCAATTGCTTCCTTCACCTTGGGAATCATGTCGGCGGTTTTTTCGGTGCGGCGTTGCACGACGATGGCCCCCACGACATCGTCCTGCCGGTCACGTCCCAGAATTCCCAGCCTCGGTCTGTAGCCGACGGAAACTTTGCCGACATCCTTGATCAATGTGGGGACGCCGTTCTCCTGCGCCAAGACCACATTTTCGATGTCACCAACCTTATAGCCTTCCCGCAAATCATCGCTGCCGCCGTCGTCGATCAGCCCCACGCCGCGAATATTGATGGACTGCTGACCGATGCGGATTTCGCGTCCGCCGACGTTGATGTTGGCATTTCCGAGCGCGTTCAAGATTTGAGGAACGGTGACGCTGTAGGCTTCAAGTTTGTGAGGATCGACTTCGACCTGGAACGTCTTGGTGGGGCCACCCCAACTGTTCACGGCGGCGATACCAGGAATCGTCAGCAACCGCCGCAAAACGATCCAATCCTCGACCGTGCGCAGATTCGTGATGCCGAAGTACTTCGGGCCGACGATTTGATACCGATAAATTTCGCCTGTCGAGCTGTTGGCCTGGATAGTGGGCACGAGTCCGCCGGGGAGGTTGACATTCTGCTGCATGGCGATGGCTGCCTGGCTGTAAGCGAAAAAATAGTCCACCCCATACTTGAAGGAGACGCGGACAAACGAGAGGCCGTAGAACGAGGTGGAACGAATGACCTCAATTCCTGGCGTGGAGTAGAGGCCGATCTCCATCGGGCGCGTGTAATAACGCTCCATCTCTTCGGCGGAAAGTCCAGCCGCCTGCGCGGTGATTTCCAGAATGACGGGAGTTGGATTGGGGTAAGCCTCGATGTTCAGCAGCTTAAAGGCAATCAGCCCGGCGCCCGTAAACAGAATTAGGCCCAGCACCACAATCGGGCGGCGGCTCAGGCAAAATGAGACGAGAGACTTGAACATTGGCTGTTGTCTTTTATAGAAGCTACCCGGCGCCTAATCGCTGGGCGGTGCCTCCAGCATGTTGCTGAGAAATATGGCACCATCGCTCACGACAAGCTCTCCCCGCTGCAAGCCGGCAAGAACCTGGACGCGGTCGTCTTTTCGGAGTCCGATCTTCAAAACTCTTTGAGTGAAATGGCGGCGATCCGTTGTCACCCAGGCCGTCATCGTTCCATCGGGTCCGCGGACAACGCCGTTTGCCGGTATCGCTGTCGCTTCCACCGGCCCCTCGACCCGGATCGTGAAATTGGCGAGCATCCCCGGAAGCAACAGATTCTGGGGGTCGGTTATTTCCGAACGGATCGTCACGCGATGCGTGTTCGGATCGACCATCTCGTAGATCTTTGAAACCTGGCCCTTAAAAACGTGATCAGGGTAAGCAAGCACCTTTGCCTCGACCGGCTGGTGCAAATGAAATGATTCGTTCTCGCTTTCGGGCACGGTTGCGAGCATCCACTTGAGTTTCACGTCCGCGACGGAGTAGGGCGCCGGCAGATTGCCGGGCTGAACGAAATATCCCGGCTGTGCGTTCTTGTACGTAACTTTCCCCGTGATGGGACTGCGGACAACGAGCGCGGGATCGATTTTCCGCGACGCGATCATCTGATCGATCTCGGCATCCGTCTTCCCGAAGACGAGAACCGCGTCGCGGGCGGCTTTGAGAGCGCCCTCGGCCGTCTGTTGATCGGAGATGGCCTGCTCCAGTTCCCTCTGCGGGACGCCAACATCAGCCGTGTAGAGATTCTTCGCGCGTGCCAGCTCTTTGGTGGTCAACTCATAGGTGGCCGCCGCGCCAATCAAGTTCGATTCGGCCTGGATTAGGTCGGGGCTCTTGATGGTGTAGAGGGGTTGATCGCGCTGGACCTCGGCCCCCAATTCCACATACGTCTTGATGATCGTTCCTTGATAAGCGGGGAACACTTGAACGGAAAGATCGCCGTCAAAATCAATGTCGCCGACTGCCTCTTTCTCGACGGGAAATTTGTATGTCCCGACCTTTTCGATCTTTATGGAGTTGAGTTGACCCGGCGAAACTTCCAAGGTGGGATCGGTCTGTGACACCTTCGAGTTTCGGCTTGATGCCTGCTGATTATTCGGGTTTCCCTCTTGGCCACGGCTGGTCCGCGAGATGAAAAATCCCACAGCGACAACAATCGCTGCGATCGCGGCAGATAAGAGGACAGCTTTTTTACCGACATAAATCGGACCTGTCGTCGTTCTCATGTCTCACACTTCCAGCTTAAATCTAGAGGATCCTCCCGTGCAGAGAGGCTCCTGGAGCTTTTGAGACCCCTGCAAGCTCGTACACACCCCATTCTCAAAGAGCCGTCCAGGGGTGGGAATCCTATCTTTCGGGTTACAGCTCCATCTTTCGGCGAGGCCAACCAATCTTTTGCCCGGCCAAACAATTCTTGGATCATCGGCATTACTGGCGGGCAACTCCGAGGCACAGACCGAAAGGCATTGGGCAGCCTATCTTCCGGAAGTTTATTCCCGCCCGATTGGTTCATAACGGACAGGCTTTTGACGAATTGGTGGGGGAACGGAGATTGGCCCAAGGATATGTGGACGCCGTTTGATTCACCGTCGTACGGTTCTTGAAGTCGGCGCAAATAATACGAACACGAACTTTTCAGCAAGATTCGTCAGCCCGAGTAAGTGATCGGTGAGGTGGCAATTACTGCGATACCAAATGGTAGTGGGAGCCTTCCTGAATGAAAAAAAATAGATCTGTTCTAGCGCTGATCAATCTCGCTTTGGCGTTATGCGTAATTCCCCCGTCGGCATCTGCCGACGTGGGCGGGAAAATCCGAGGCGTCGTTAAGGACCCAAACGGTGGAACGGTGCCTGGTGCAACTGTCGTCCTCACGAATACGGCCACGGGACAAAATCAGACGGCGATAAGCGACGATAGTGGCGTTTACTCTTTTCCTGTCCTTCCAGCAGGACACTACGACATCGAAATCAATTGCCCTGGATTTCGGCCCTATCGTCGGACCGGTTTGGTAGTCAACATCAATAGCGCGCTGCAAGAAGACGTGACTCTGCAGTTGGTACAGTTGTCGCAAACCGTGACAGTCGAAGCAGCGGGGCCGGTCCGTGTGGAGACAGCCGACACGCAGCTTGGCGAAACACTCGAGAGCCCGCGCGTCGCCGAATTGCCGCTCAACGGCCGCAGCTATACGGATTTGCTCGCCGTGCAGACGGGCATCACACCCGTGACAACCAGCGCGACATCCAGCACCTCTTCGGGCGGCGGCTTCGGGGCTATCGCTCCTTCCGGAGGATTGGATCCAGGCCTGTTCTCAGTAAATGGGCAGCGCGAGTCCGCCAACGGATTCATTCTGAACGGTGCGAATGTGGAAGAGAGCATCGCCGAGGGAGCAGCGATCGTCCCGAACCTCGATTCCATATCAGAGTTCCGCATTCTTACGAGCAACTTTGACGCGGAATATGGAAATTACTCAGGTGGGCTGGTCAGTGTTGTGACGAAGTCCGGAACCAATGGGCTTCACGGTTCCGCATTTGAGTTTCTCCGCAATACGGATTTGGATGCGCGCGGATTCTACGATCTCACCCGGGCGCCCTTCATCCAAAACCAGTTTGGGGGAACCCTAGGCGGTCCAATCAAGAAAGACAAGGTTTTCTATTTCGTGGATTACCAGGGCACTCGAAACACTCAGGGGATTGAGACAGGGAAGCTTCCCGTCCCTTCAATGGCTGACCGCAGTGGAAACCTGCTCGACCAGGCAAGCTCGCTGACCGGAACTGTGCCTTCGCAGTTTGTGGCTAATATGCTCAGCAACGAATTAGGGCTGGCGCCCGGTTCGGTTTCGCCTGGCGAGCCGTTCTACACGGCAGCTTGCAGCCCATGTGTCTTTCCTGGCGCGGTAATCCCTTCAAATGCCTGGTCCCTGCCAGCCCAACACCTGCTTCAGTACATTCCCAAGCCAAATGTCGGGAGCAATATATTCTCCCAGTCATCCATTTCGCAGCGTCTCAACGACAATAAAGGCTCCGGGCGAGTGGACGCAACGTCCCGCTTCGGGAACATTTCGGCATACTATTTCATCGACGACTACAATCTAAACAATCCCTACCCGACCGCGCAAGGAGGCGCCGATGTGCCGGGCTTTAACGCGCTATCCAACGGGCGCGCACAGTTGTTTGATTTGGGCGACACGAAGACCTTTAGTGCGACGCTTGTCAACGAATTGCGGCTGAGCTACTTACGCGATTTCAACAATCTGGGCCAGCCGCAAGGGGGCGTGGGGGTCAGTCTTCTCTCTCAGGGGTTCACCGTGGCCCAGGGCCCGGGTCAGACAGGGATTCTGCCGGTCAATCCAGCGACGGAGGGCGTCGAGTCCGTTGTCTTCAATAAGATCAATTTCGGAACAACCCCCTTCTCGCTCGTGCAGACAGACACCAACTACGAGTTGCAGGACAGTGTTTCGAAAGTCAAAGGAAATCATACGTTGAAGTTCGGAGGGCAGTATCTGGTACAGGCCGTCAAATTACTCCCGAGCTTTACAGAGAATGGCCAGTTTCAGTTTACGGGTTACGCGACTGGTCTAGACTTTGCTGATTTCCTGCTGGGATTGCCGACACTGTACACGCAAGGTTTTTCCCCGCCCTTTTACGAACATTCCAAGTACGGCGGCCTGTTCGCGCAAGATAGCTGGAGGACCACGCGAAGTCTCACCTTCAACTACGGCTTGCGTTGGGACGTGATTATGCCTTGGTACGAGGAACACAATCAGACAGGCACCTTAATCCCTGGCGAGCAATCGGTCGTCTTTCCCACCGCGCCCACCGGCTACGTTTTTCCCGGCGACCCGGGAGTTCCAAGGACCATCGCGCCCACTCGCTACAATGATTTTTCCCCGCGCCTCGGCCTGGCCTATTCCCCACCCTGGCAGAGCGGCTTCTTGAGCAAACTCACCGGTGGGCCTGGCAATAGCAGCATACGCCTGGGCTTTGGCCGCTTCTTTACGGCCATCGAGGGGCAGACGCTCGCTTTTGAGACCGGTAATGCGCCGTATGGAATCACTTACACTAGCCCCGAGTCCCCGACCTTTCAGAATCCGCTAATTGGAGCCATAACAGGGACAAAGTATCCGCAGGAGTTTCCGGTCAACGTCCCGCCTTACGGCGTCTCCCCGCGGAATCCGGATCCGAGTGTGGATTGGCAATCGTATTTTCCAATTAACGGAATCGATGCGTATTACCCCAAGAACAAGAACCCGTATTCAGAAAACTACTTCGCTTCCTTCGAGCGGCAAATTGGGAAGAGTACCGTCTTTGGCGCCAGCTACATCGGCAGCCAGGGGCATCATCTACTGGTGCTTGTTGCCGCCAACCCGGGGGATCCTTCCCTTTGTCTCAGTTTGCATCAGGCAAGCGACGTCGTGCCAGGAACTCCCACTTGCGGACCTTTCGGTGAAAACCTTGTCTATACACGGAGTAACGGACAGATCGTCAACGGCGTGCGGCAACCTTTTGGCAACGATTTCGGGACGGACGTCTATTTCAATGCACTCGGAAACTCCGCCTACAACTCATTGCAAGTCACCCTGAAGCACACGGGCGGCGGTTTGACGGTTCTTGGGAGCTACACCTATGGAAAGTCGCTCGATCTGGCATCGAATCTCGGCGAACAAGTCGACCCCTACGATTACAAGCTCACAAGAGCTCTCTCCTCTTTTGACATCCGGCACAACTTCGTCACGAGCTACCGCTACGATTTTCCGGTTCAGAAGCTGGTCCGCCACGAAAATCGTTGGACGAAGGGCTGGGCCATTTCGGGGATCACGCGACTCAGCACTGGTCTTCCAGTGACGCTAGTAAACCCCAACGACACGGCTCTGATCGGAAGCTTCAACAATGGTGTGAACGGAAATGGTTTCTCGAACCTCGATGTCTCGTCAGGTCCTCTCGAAATCAACCATAACCCGAGAAACGGGCAGCCGTCTTTCAATACGTCGCTCTTTAGCTCGCCAGGCATCGACTCGCCAAGCAACCTCCCAGGACTCGGCTCACCCGGCAACGCGCCGCGACGCTTCTTCTATGGCCCTGGGATGAACAACTGGGACATCGCCTTGCTAAAGGACACCGCTCTCACGGAATCCAAGACGCTCGAATTCCGCCTCGAAACGTTCAACACGTTCAATCACTCACAGTTTTTCGGGGCAAATTCGGTCGACGGAAACATCAATGACACTACCACGTTCGGGCAAGTTATCAGCGCAATGCCGCCTCGTCTCATGCAAGCGGCCCTGAAATTTCTATTCTAGGTCGAAGTAAAACGGCTCCAGAAAGAGTGCCTTTTGAACCATGCCCATTTCGGTCGCCCCGGATCGCCCCTCCCGAAGGCCGGGGGTTTGGGCGCGGCAAACCCATCTTCCGAGCAGAAGAGCCTATCTTTCGGCCACGGGGATGGCATGGAAGGGGAAGTTGCGGCATTATTTGAAATAAGGATATGGGATTCACCTCGATCTATTCGCGGGAGAATCGAAAAGCCTTCCTGATCGTTGCAGCTTTGCTGATTGCTGCGATTGCGACCGTTGACTGGCTCACGAAGCCTTATATTTCAATCGGATTCCTATACCTATTCCCGATCATGCTGATTGCGGTCTACCTTCCGCGTTGGCAGATGATCGTGGTTGCCCTGGCTTGCGCCGTGCTTCAGGAATTGTTCAGCGAGCTGCCGTCGAGCGAAGCAATCACGCGGCTTGTGATGGCCTCCGCCGGCTTTGTCGGCACCGGCCTGTTCGTTTCCGAAATCATGCGCAACCGGCAGATGGCGATGGAGCATTTGCAGGAACTTGAGTCCAGCACGCAGTTGCGTCGGGAGGCTGAAGAGCAACTGCGAATTCTTGTGGACAGCAGCCCCGCCGCCATTGTGACGATTGACGGGTCCGGCCGGATATTGCTCGCCAACGAAGCCGCTCGCAATCTTTTCGCTTCCGAGGCTCCGGCTCTGTCCGGCCAGAAGATTCAGGAGTTCTTACCGGCGCTTTATAGCGCCGTGCAAACTGGCCGCGCGACTCAATTTCGCACAGAGATTCGCTGTCGCGGGCGGCGCAAAAACGGCGAAGCGTTTCTCGCCGCGGCATGGTTTTCCACGTACTCTACTGCTCGAGGGCCACGATTGGCGGCCATCATCGTGGACCTGTCGGAGGATTTGCGTGACCGCGAGGATTTGAGTCTTGATCGTCTGATGAAGAACACGAAAATTCTCATGGGCGCAGTGGCCCACGAGATTCGGAATATCTGCGGCGCTGTCCTCGTGGTGTTCAAGAATTTGTCGCGATTGCCGGAGCTGAAGAACAACGATGACTTTCGCGCGCTTGGTGGGTTGATCGAGGGATTGGAGAAGCTTTCGGAGATGGAATTACTATCGCCTTCGAATCGCGCCCAGGAGGCTGTGGAGCTGACCAGCGTGCTCGATGAATTGCGAGTTCTCATTGAACCTTCCTATAAGGAAGCCGGTATTGGTATCGTCTGGCATCTGCAAGAAAGCCTGCCTTTGATTGTCGGCGACCGGTATGGGTTGCAGCAGGTCTTCCTGAATCTCGTCCGAAACAGCCAGCACGCCATGGAAGCGACCGAACATAAGACATTGACGATCACGAGCGAGAGGCGGCCGGGTGCGGTCGAAATTCGCTTTGAAGACACAGGCGTAGGCATCGCTTCTCCCAATGGGCTCTTTAAGCCCTTTCAGCCGGGAGCGAACTCAACCGGCCTGGGTTTGTACATCTCCCGGGCAATCCTTCGGAGCTTTGGAGGAGAATTGAAATTCGAGCCGCGCGCCACAGGCTGCTGTTTTGCGGTAAATTTAGCCGCCGTCTCCGCTGGGAAAGAATCTCCCGATGAGTAAGGCTGCCGCGAAGAACGTTCGCATTCTGCTCGTGGATGACCACGAACTTTTCCGGGAGGGCGTCGCACGACTCCTGCAATCCGAGCCGGGATTCGAAGTGGTCGCGCATTGCGGGAGCGCAACCGAAGGATTGCATGTATTGAAGTCACACGAGATTGACATCGTCCTTTTGGACCTCGATCTCGGCTCGGAGCGAGGAACAGAGCTTCTCGATGTGTTGAGCGCCGAAAAGTTCAGAGGAAAAGTGCTGCTTGTGACGGCCGGCGTGGACGACGCGGAAGTCCCCAATCTGATCCGCAAAGGAATTTCAGGAATCTATATGAAGCATGGCTCACCGGCCTTGTTGGTTCAGGGCATCCGCGAAGCGATGGAAGGGAAGGCGCTTTTCCGGCAAGATATGCTGCGCCGAGCGCTCGAGAGCGCGGATCAGCCAGGGACGCATCGGTCTCAGGCCCGCCTCTCGGAACGCGAGAAGCGCGTCCTTTCGTTTATCCTCGAAGGCCTCGCAAACAAACAAATCGGCGACCGGCTTCAAATTTCCGAGAGCGCCGTTAAAGCCTGCCTCCAACAGCTCTTTGCGAAAACTGGTGTGCGAACCCGCAGCCAGCTCGTGCGCGTCGCCCTCGAGCAATATCGCGACGAGCTCTAGTCGATTCCATTCGCAGAATTTCAGTCGGTGCTCCCGTCGTCCACCTTGATTGATTGCTATGGCTAATGTGAAAGTGACTCGAAACTTGCATGTCAGGGTCCGGACGAGATTTCCGTCGTGGCAGGGATAAAGGGTCTGCAAGACGCGCATGCTACTTGAATCGGTAACCTTTTTCAGAGATGTGAATCCAATCGGCGTGAACATCCGAAGAGGTGAGTGCCGGCAGCAGGCGTTTGCGCAGGAGGAGTTGTATAGCCTTGGCACAAAAAGTAGCTTTGGGCGCGCGAACTCCGGTCACCCGGAAGGAGACAACATGAAAGGAATCACTCTCTGGCTCTTCACGTTTGCAGTGGTTGCTGGTGCTATCGCGTCAATATCCCCCGCCTCGGGTCAGGCCGATGAACAAGCCTCCCCCATCTACGGAATCAAGATTCCCGCCGGATACCGCGACTGGCCTGTGATCTCGGTGGCTCATGAAGCAGGCGACAACAACGATTTGCGCGCGGTTCTTGGCAACGACGCTGCGATGAAGGCTTATCGAGCAGGCAAACTTCCATTTCCCGACGGCACGATTATCGCGCGCCTCGCATGGGAATACGTCCCGTCGAAAGAAAACAACAAAGTCTTTGGCCGCGATCAATCCTTCGTCGCCGGTCCCGCCACGAATGTCCAGTTTATGGTCAAGGACTCAAAGAAATACGCCTTGACCGGTGGCTGGGGTTTCGCCCAATTCAAGGACGGCAAGCCGGATCCTACGGCGAAGCTCGATACCTGCTTCCCTTGCCATGTGCCCACGAAAGCCAGCGACTACGTCTTCACTCATTACTCGCCTTGACACAGTGGAGAAACGCTAGGCCGGCCTGCCCTGTTTAGAGCGTTTGCTGCTCGACGGGAAGGACTCTCAACTCTCCATTGAGGAGGATATGGCCAGGACATGCGATGAGACTAGCAAACCCGCCCGCCGCTCGCTCGGCGGGGCTTCGGTTTGGTCTTGCTCTTGCGCTGGCCCTTGAGCAGACCCTGAACATTGAGCGCCACGGCGGCACGGATGAGATCTGTCAAGGCCGCCTCATCGACCTCGTCGCCTTCAGGGATGTCAATGGCGCGCCTGACATTCCCGTCGAGGCACGAGTTGAACAGACCTGACGGATCCTTCAACGCAGCTCCCTTGGCAAATGTCATTTTGACGACGTTCTTGTATGTCTCCCCTGTGCAGACGATGCCAGCATGAGACCAGACGGGAGTCCCCGGTGATTTCGGCTTCACCCACTTGAACTCTTCGACGATCTCGGGGTCCGCCGAAAGTATGATTTTGCGCACTTTCGCCAGCATCTTCCCGCGCCAGTCGCCAAGTTCCTTGATCCTCTCGTC
>Ga0187781_10000587_pt1 | contig 26097 bp, 26 predicted proteins | sample 0715_SJ02_MP02_2_FD_132447 | JGI IMG/M metagenome (GOLD analysis project Ga0187781, IMG submission 132447) | Tropical peat soil microbial communities from peatlands in Department of Meta, Colombia - 0715_SJ02_MP02_20_MG | ecosystem: Environmental > Terrestrial > Soil > Wetlands > Peat | place... | reverse complement strand
GCGCCGCTTGCGCGGCTCGCGGCCGTCGCCTGGGATTCCGTGGGGTATGTGGCGGTAGGGGGGCACGTTGTCGCCCTGTCGCTGTTCGGCTGCAACGTCGAGAGCCTGCCGGCCGATGTCGGCAGCCTCCGCGCGTTGGAAAGCATAAACCTGCGTCGAAATGGATTGTCGTCGTTTCCGCCTTGCTTGAGCGCGCTTGGAAAGCTGGCGACGGTCAGCGTCGAGCGAAATCGGCTGCACTCCTTTCCCGATTTGAGCGCTTCCGCCGCCACGCTGAAGGCCCTGTTTCTCGCGCACAACCATGTTGCGGAGCTGCCCGAGACCCTCGGCGCCTTGCACTCGCTCGAGGCGCTCGATCTCGATCACAACGGTCTCAAGGAATTGCCCGAAAGCGTCGGCGGCCTCACGTCGCTGCGCCACTTGAATCTCGGGTCGAAGAAGGTGCAGACGCTGGCGGATCCCGACGTCTATGACGTGGAACCGCTGAGAGACTATACCTTCGGCGAGCAGAAGCCGAGGTTCCCTTTCGAGCTTCAAGCAATGCTATACAAGCAGCGTTTCAATCGCATATCCGTTCTGCCTCCATCGATTGCCCGGCTGCGCAATCTGCGGAACTTGTCGGCCGTCGCCAACGGGCTGAGGCATCTTCCGGAGGAGATCTGCGAGATGCCGTCCCTGAAGGAGCTTGATCTCAGCTATAATTCGCTCCGCGCGTTGCCGGAACGCCTTGGGCAAAATCAGCCGCTCGAGATTGTCGATGTGAGCCGCAACCAGCTTCGGCGCATCCCCCGCTCGCTTCAGGATTGTCCTACGCTCAAGAGGCTGCAAGTGAAGGGCAATCCCTTGAACGGCGACGGCGAGAGCGCCGGCGTCCTGCTTGGAGCGCGTGCCGATTAGCCGGAACGGCCTTGCCTCGCCGCCGCTGCGAAAGGGGGGAACGACGATGCAGGAATCGGCGCGGCATCCGACGCGCCTGCGACTTCGCCCGCACGCCACCCCGGGCTGCAACCCGGTCGTTGCGCGCCCCGCTCCCGGACGGTCGCCGTTCGCTTCCGGCGCCTACGCCGCCTTCGCCAGCACGCGCTCCACCAACCGCGCCCAATAGGAGGCGCCGATCGGCAGGATCTCGTCGTTGAAATCGTAATGCGCGTTGTGCAGGCCGGCGCCGTTGCTGGGGCCGTTGCCGATGAAGACATAGGCGCCGGGCTTCGCCTGCAGCATGAAGGCGAAATCCTCCGCGCCCATGGTCGGCGGCACGTCGCGGTCGACATTGGCCGCGCCCACCACCTCCGACGCGGTCGCCGCGGCGATGTCGGTCTCGGCGGCGCTGTTGACGGTGGCGGGATAGCGCCGCTCGTAGAGCAGGGTGACGCCGGCGCCCATCGCCGCCGCCACGCCCCGGGCGATGCGGCCGATGCCGGCCTCGATCGCGTCCTGCACCTCCGGCTTGAAGGCGCGCGTGGTGCCGCGCAGCACCACCTCCTCGGGGATGACGTTCCAGGTGTCGCCGCCGTGGATCTGGGTCACGCTCACCACGGCGCTGTCGAGCGGATTGGCGTTGCGGCTGGTGATGGTCTGCAAGCCCATGGCGATCTGGGCGGCGGTGACGATGGGATCGATGCCGAGATGCGGCAGCGCCCCATGCGAGCCCTTGCCCTTCACCGTCAATTCGAAGGCGTCGTAGAGGGCCATCATCGGCCCGGCGCGCATCGCGAAAGTGCCGGCCGGTATGCCCGGCCAGTTGTGCATGCCGAAGACCGCCTCGACCGGGAATTTGTCGAACAGCCCCTCCTGCACCATGACGCGGCCGCCGCCCTCGTTCTCCTCGGCGGGCTGGAAGATGAAATGGACGGTGCCGGCGAAGTTGCGCGTCTCGGCGAGATAGCGCGCCGCGCCCAGCAGCATGGTGGTGTGCCCGTCATGGCCGCAGGCATGCATCTTGCCCGGGTTCTGAGAGGCGTAGTCGAAGCCGTTGCGCTCTTGAATATGGAGCGCGTCCATGTCGGCGCGCAGCGCGATGGCGCGGCTGCCGGGCTCGGCGCCGGCGAGCGTGCCGACGACGCCGGTGCCGGCGAGCCCCCGATGCACCGTGATCCCGAATTCCTGCAGCCGCCGGGCGACGAACTCGGCCGTGCCCCGCTCCTCGAAAGCGGTCTCGGGATGGGCATGGATCTCGTGCCGCCAGGCGGCCAGCTCCTGGTGGAAATCGGCGATGCGGTTGACGATCGGCATTGGGGGCTCCTCCTGAGCCAAGAATATTAGAACCTGCTGGAAATTTTCAACTCCACAGGGAGAGCAGGAAGCATAGGCGATTGAAGCATAGATCCGAGCGACCTCACCAGAATGTGAAGGGCTATCCCTCCGCCGGCAGCCGGCCTTCCTCGACCGCGTGGCAGGCGACGCGCGAGCGGCCCGCTTGCCGCAGCTCCGGCCGCTCGCGGCGGCAGCGGTCGTTGGCATAGGCGCAGCGGGGATGAAAGGCGCAGCCGGCGGGCGGATCGATCGGGCTCGGCACCTCGCCCGCCAGCGGCGCGCGGGCGCGGCCGGAGAGCGCGAGGTCGGGGACGGTTGCCAGCAGCAGGCGGGTATAGGGATGGCGCGGCGCCGCGAACAGATCCGCCGTCGCCGCCAGCTCGACGAGGCGGCCCAGATACATGACGCCGACCATGGTCGAGACGTGATAGACGACGGCGAGGTTGTGCGAGATGAAGAGATAGGTGAGGCCGAGCTCGCGCTGGAGATCCTTCATCAGGTTGAGGATCTGCGCCTGCACCGAGACGTCGAGCGCCGAGGTCGGCTCGTCGCAGACGAGAAAATCGGGCGTCGCCGCCAAGGCGCGGGCGATCGAGATGCGCTGGCGCTGCCCGCCGGAGAACTCGTGCGGGTATTTGTCGCCATCGGCGGCGGCAAGACGCACCTCGCCCAAAAGCTCATCGACGCGGGCGCGCACCGCCCCCTCGCCGTCGCAGAGCCCATGCGTGCGCAAGGGCTCGGCGACGATGTCGCGCACGCGCCAGCGCGGGTTGAGGCTGGCATAGGGATCCTGGAAGATCATCTGCAGCCGCCGGCGCAGCCGCCGCCGCTCCGCGCTCGGCGCCGGACGCGCGAGATCGGTGCCGGCGAAGAGGACGCGGCCGCGCGTCGGCGCGTGCAGGCCGACGATCACCCGCGCCACCGTCGACTTGCCGCAGCCGCTCTCGCCGACCAGCGCGAAGGTCTCGCCGCGGCGGACGGCGAAATCGACGCCGTCCACCGCCTTCAGCAGCACGCGGCCGCGCCGCTCCAGAAGCCGGTTGAGGAGCGGCGGCGAGACGTCGAAATGACGCGCGAGCCCCTCGACCCGGAGCAGCGGCGCCTCCGCCTCCTGCGTCATGGCCGCTTGCCCAGCGCTTCGGCATGCAGCCAGCACGCCGCCGCGCCCGACCCCACGGGCAGCAGCTCCGGCCGCTCGCCGCGGCACCGCGCGAAGACCTTGGGACAGCGCGGATGAAAGGCGCAGCCCGAGGGGATGGCGGAGAGCGGCGGCATGGCGCCGTCGATCTGGGGCAGCCGCTCGCGCCGCAGGCCGAGCGCCGGGATCGCGCCCATCAGCCCCACCGTGTAGGGATGGCGCGGCTCCTTCACCACCGCGCGCACCGGGCCGATCTCGACGATCCGTCCGGCATACATCACCGCGACGCGGTCGGCGGTCTCGGCGATGACGCCCATGTCGTGCGTGACCAGCATCACCGCCGTGCCGTGCTCGCGCGTCAGCCGCTTCAGCAGCGCGATGATCTGCGCCTGGATCGAGACGTCGAGCGCGGTGGTGGGCTCGTCGGCGATGACCAGGCGCGGATTGGCGGCGAGCGCCAGCGCGATGACGATGCGCTGGCGCATGCCGCCGGAGAATTGATGGGGATAGTGGTCGATGCGCTGCTCGGGCGCGGGAATGCCGACGTCCTGGAGCAGCGCCAGCGCGCGCCTTCGCGCCGCCGACCGGTCGAGGCCGAGATGGACGCGGATGGTCTCGACGAGCTGGCGGCCGACGGTGTAGAGGGGGTTGAGGCTGGTGAGCGGGTCCTGGAAGATGGCGCCGATCTCCTTGCCGCGCAGCGGCCGCATCGCCGCATCCGAGAGATCGTCGATGCGGCGGCCGGCGAAGACGATGCGCCCGCCGGCGATGCGCGAGGGCGGATCGAGCAGGCCGATGATCGCGGCACCGGTGATCGACTTGCCGGCGCCGCTCTCGCCGACCACGCCCAGCACCTCGCCCGGCTCGATGGCGAAGGAAACGTCGTCGATGGCGGCGAGCACGCCGCGCCGCGTCGGGATCTCGACGCTCAAATGCTCGACCGCGAGCAAGGGCTCCGGCATCAGCGCAGCTTCGGGTTGAACGCATCGCGCAGCCAGTCGCCGAGCAGATTGACGGCGAGCGTCAGGCTGGCCAGCGCGATGGCGGGATAGAGCAGCATCCAGCGCCATTCGCCGGAGAAGATGTAATTGTCGCCGATGCGGATGAGCGTGCCGAGCGAGGGCTGCGTCACCGGCAGGCCGAGGCCGAGAAAGGACAGCGACGCCTCGGTGAGAATGGCGATGGCGAGATTGATGGTGGCGATGACCAGCACCGGCCCCATCGCGTTGGGCAGCACGTGGCGCCAGGCGATCGCCGCCGGGTGGACGCCGATGATGCGCGCCGCCTGGACGTATTCCTTGGCGCGCTCGACCAGCGTCGAGCCGCGCACGGTGCGGGCGAACTGAACCCAGATCGAGCTGGCGATGGCGAGCACCACGACATAGACCGCGGTCTGGTCCTGCCGGTCGTGCGGCAAGAGGCTGCGCGCGACGCCGTCGACCAGCAGCGCCACCAATATCGCGGGAAAGGAGAGCTGCACGTCGGCGATGCGCATGATCAGCGTGTCGATCCAGCCGCCGGCATAGCCGGCCAGCAGCCCCAGGCCGACGCCGAGGGCCAGGGCGAGGAGGACGGCGCTGACGCCGACGAGAAGCGACAGGCGCAGGCCGTAGAGGATGGAAGAGAGCACGTCGCGGCCCTGATCGTCGGTGCCGAGCGGGAAGGACCAGTCGCCGCCTGCCTCCCAGGCCGGCGGATCGCGCGCCTGCAGCAGGTCGAGGCTGGCGAGATCATAGGGGTCGTGCGGCGCCAGCACCGGCGCCAGCGCCGCGCCCAGCAGCAGCAGGACGGTGACGACGGCGGCGACGACGGTCACCGGCGAGCGGCGGAAGCTCCAGAAGAGGTCGCTGTCGGCGAGCCGGCGCAGCGCGCCCGGCGCCGCCTCGTCAGGGGCCATGGCCGCTCGCGGCGCTCCGCTCGATCCTGAGGCGCGGATCGACGGCGTAGTAGAGGAGGTCGACGACCAGGTTGATCACCACGAAGAAGAAGGCCACCAGCATGAGATAGGCGGCCATGACCGGGATGTCAGCAAAGCCGATCGCCTGGACGATGAGGAAGCCCATGCCCGGCCATTGGAAGACGGTCTCGGTGATGATGGCGAAGGCGATGACGGCGCCAAGCTGCAGCCCGGTGATGGTGATGACCGGCACCAGCGTGTTCTTGAGCGCGTGGCCGAAATGGACGATGCGGTTGGGCAGGCCGCGGGCGCGGGCGAATTTGATGTAGTCGGTGCGCAGCACCTCGAGCATCTCGGCGCGCACCAGACGCATGATCAAGGTCATCTGGAAGAGCGCCAAGGTGATCGCCGGCAGGATCAGCGATTTGAGCCCGGACACCGTCAGCAAGCCGGTCGTCCACCACCCCAGCGCCACCACCTCGCCGCGGCCGAAGGAGGGAAGCCAGCCCAAGATCACCGAGAACACCACGATCAGCAGGATGCCGGTGAGGAAGGTCGGCAGCGACACGCCGATCAGCGAGACCGCCATGAAGAGGCGCGAGAGAAAGCCGTCGCGGCGCAAGCCGGTGTAGACGCCCATCGGCAGGCCGCCGGCCAGCGCCAGCACGACCGCGGCGACGCTCAGCTCCAGCGTCGCGGGCAGTCGCTCGGCAATGATCTCGCGGACCGGGCGCGCATATTGGTAGGAGACGCCGAAATCGCCCTCGAGCGCGCGGGCGAGGAAGTGGCCGAATTGCACCGCCGTCGGATCATCGAGGCCGAGCGCCTGGCGCAGCCGGGCGCGGTCCGCCAGCGAGGTGTCCTGCCCCACCATGTTGTTGACGGGATCGCCGACATAGCGGAACAGCATGAAGGCGACGAGGCCCACGGCCAGCATCACCGCCACGGACTGCACCAGCCGGCGAAGGATGAAGGCGATCATGCGCGCATGCCGGCAAACGCCGCAGCCCGGGCCTGTGGCATGGAGTGCCGGCCTCCCCGGGGCGCGGCGGCGCGATCACTCCGCGCGCCCCTTCGCCGCGCAGCATAGGCGGGCGACCCCCGCTGTCAATCGCGGTGGTCGGAGGCCGAGGCCGGCCCAAGATCGGCCGGCGGCGAGCGCCGCGCCGCTTCCGCGCGCAACTGGTCCATGACGCGCCGGCGATAATCGGGATCGACGATCACCCGATCGAGATCGATGCGGTCGAATGCCGGCTCCTCGCCGCGCTCGGCTATGCCCATGCCCATCTTCGCCTCCCCCGAGCGCCACAGAATGGCGACGGGGCACAACCCTCGACCACGGAAATTTGTGGCCGGCGGCGACGGGCTGGGGACAAGCCTGTTGATATCCGCCGTGGCCAAGCTTGCACGCATCGCCGGCGACATCAGGCGATCAAGGACTTGGCGGCGGTGGTGCGACAGGTCGTCGCAGTGTCGAAGCCGACCTCGCGCCGGCGGCGGCGGCCGGCCGATAGTGGACGGCGATCAATCAGCGAAGGACGTCCCATGCCGCGTGGCAATTCGGCGGCGAGCCGCGATATCGCCTTTCACCTCCACCCCTACACCCATCTCAAAAAACACGAGAGCGAGGGCCCGCTGGTCATCGCCGAGGGCAAGGGCATCCACGTCTATGACGAGAACGGCAAGGAGTATATCGAGGGCCTGGCGGGGCTCTGGTGCGCCTCGCTGGGCTTCGGCGAGGAGCGGCTGGCCGAGGCGGCGGCGCAGCAACTGAGGCGGCTGCCCTATTATCACGCCTTCAACCAAAAGTCGCACCCGGCGGCGGCCGAGCTGGCCGAGCGGATCATCGGCCTGATGCCGGTGCCGATGTCGAAAGTCTTCTTCAACACTTCCGGCTCCGAGGCCAATGACAGCGCGATCAAGATGGTGTGGTACTACAACAACGCGCGCGGCCGTCACCGCAAGAAGAAGATCATCGCCCGCATGAAGGGCTATCACGGCGTCACCGTGGCGGCGGCGAGCCTCACGGGGCTGCCCAACAACCATCGCGATTTCGACCTGCCGATCTCGCGGATCCGCCACGCCGACTGCCCGCATCATTACCGCTTCGCCAAGCCCGGCGAGAGCGAGGAGGATTTCGCCACGCGGCTCGCCGAGAGCCTCGAGGCGCAGATCCTGCGCGAGGATCCGGAGACGGTCGCCGCCTTCATCGCCGAGCCGGTGATGGGCGCCGGCGGCGTCGTCCCCCCGCCCCGCACCTATTTCGAGAAGATCCAGAAGGTCCTCGGGAAATACGACGTGCTGCTGATCGCCGACGAGGTCATCTGCGGCTTCGGCCGCACCGGCAACATGTTCGCCAGCGAGACCTATGGGCTCAAGCCCGACATCATGACCGTCGCCAAGGCGCTGTCCTCGGGCTATCTGCCGATCTCGGCCACGGTCATCAGCGAGGAGCTTTATCAGGCCTTCCTCGCGCAAAGCGAGAAGATCGGCACGTTCGCCCACGGCTTCACCTATTCCGCCCATCCCGTCTGCTGCGCCGTGGCGGTGGAGACGCTGCGCATCTATGAGGAGCGCGACATCCTCGGCCATGTGCGGAAGGTGGCGCCGCGCCTCCAGGAAGGATTGCGCCGCTTCGCCGGCCACCCTTTGGTGGGCGAAGTGCGCGGCGTCGGCCTGCTGGCGGGGGTGGAGCTGGTGCGCGACAAGGCGACCAAGGCGCCTTTCGAGCCCAAAGCCGGGGCTGGCGCGATCTTTGCCGCGCGCGCCCAGGAGCACGGGCTGATCCTGCGCGCCATGGGCGACAGCATGGCGCTGTGCCCGCCGCTCATCATCACCGCCGAGGAGATCGACGAGCTGCTGCGCCGCTTCGGCAAGGCGCTCGACGACACCCACGCCGCGCTCGGCCAGGCGGGGCTCGCCTCGGTGGCCTGACAAGGCTTTCTGTTGCGCGCCGCGCGGCGCGGGCTATGCTCTGAGGTTTGCGGGGGACCACGGACGGACGGCCATGGACTACGAGAGGTTCTTCAAGACCCGCCTCGACGGCCTGCGCGCCGAAGGACGCTATCGCGTCTTCGCCGATCTCGAGCGCCGCGCCGGCGCCTTCCCGCGCGCCTTCAGCCACGATCTCGGCGCCGAGGTCACCGTCTGGTGCTCCAACGACTATCTCGGCATGGGGCAGCACCCCCTGGTGCTCGCGGCGATGCATCAGGCGATCGACCGCGTCGGCGCCGGCGCCGGCGGCACGCGCAACATCTCCGGCACGACGCATTACCATGTGGAGCTGGAGCGCGAACTCGCCGCGCTTCACGGCACGGAAGCGGCGCTGGCCTTCACCTCGGGCTACGTCGCCAACGAGACGGCGCTCTCCACCCTGGCGCGCGGGCTGCCGCGCTGCGTCGTGTTCTCCGACGCGCTCAACCATGCCTCGATGATCGAAGGCATCCGCCACAGCGGCGCCGAGAAGCACATCTTCGCGCACAACGATCCCCGCGACCTCGAACGGCGTCTCGCCGGCGTCGATCCGAGCCGGCCGAAGCTCGTCGCCTTCGAGAGCGTCTATTCCATGGACGGCGACATCGCGCCCATCGCGGAGCTGTGCGACGCGGCCGAGCGGCACGGCGCGATGACCTATCTCGACGAAGTGCATGCGGTGGGGCTCTACGGTCCCCGCGGCGGCGGCATCGCCGAGCGCGACGGCGTCGGCCATCGCTTCACCGTCATCCAGGGGACGCTGGCCAAAGCCTTCGGGCTGGTCGGCGGCTATGTCGCGGGCTCGGCTGCGATGGTCGACTTCATCCGCAGCTTCGCCGCGGGCTTCATCTTCACCACCTCGCTGCCGCCGGCGATCGCCGCCGGGGCGGTCGCCTCCATCCGCCACGTCCGCGCCAACAACGCGCTGCGCGAGCGGCACCAGGAGCGGGCGGCGCGCGTCAAATGGCGCCTGCTCGAAGCGGGGCTGCCGGTCATGCCCAGCGCCAGCCATGTGGTGCCGGTGCTGGTGGGCGATGCGCGGCTGTGCAAGCAGGCCTCGGACGACCTGCTGGAGCGCCACCGCATCTACGTCCAGCCGATCAATTACCCGACCGTGCCGCGCGGCACGGAGCGGCTGCGCCTCACCCCCTCGCCGCAGCACAGCGACGCCGACATCGAGAAGCTGGCGGCGGCGCTCGCCGACGTCTGGGCGCGGCTCCCCATCCGCCGGGTGGCGTAAGGCATAACGCGATGTTCAAAGACAACTCGCTCATCCCCGCCGAGGCCGTGCGGCTTGCCGCCTTGGGGCTGTTGGCGGAGGCGCCGCGGCGCTACGGCGATCTCGCCGGCGAGATCCGGCATTTCACCGGCCGCGTCGTCGGCCCGTCCCTCGACCTCATGGGCACCTCGCTCGAACTGTTGCGCTATGAGGGGCTGATCGAGGCGGTGGACGGCCAGGGCATGAGCGACAACGCCGTGCTGCGGCTCACGGCGCGCGGCGGCGAGGCGCTGGCGGGCCTGCTCAAGGCGCAGCTACGCTCGCCCGCCAGCGACATGAACCGGCTGGTGCTGCTGCTGAAGCTGCGCTTCCTGCATCATCTGCCGCCGGCCGAGCAGCAGGGCCAGCTCGCGCTGATGGCGGACATGCTGGAAAGCGAGCGGCTGCGGCTCGAGGAGCTGCGCCAGCACAGCGCGCCCGGCCTCTTCCGCGACTGGCTCGAGCGCGACATCGCCGTGGCCGAGGAGCGCATCGCCTGGCTGCGCGGCCGCTGAGCGCGGCCGATGCGCGTGCAGTTCCTGGGTTGCGGCGACGCCTTCGGCAGCGGCGGGCGCTTCAACACCTGCTTTTACGTGAGCGACGCTGAGAGCGCCTTCCTCATCGATTGCGGCGCCTCCTCGATGATCGCGCTGCGCAAGTTCGGCGTCGATCCCAACGCCATCGCCAGCATCTTCATCAGCCATCTGCACGGCGATCATTTCGCCGGGCTGCCGTTCTTCCTCCTCGACGCGCAGCTCGTCAGCCGCCGCACGGCGCCGCTGATCGTCGCCGGCCCGCCCGGCCTCGAAGAGCGCCTCGCCGTCACCATGGAGGCGCTGTTTCCGGGCTCGACGGCGGTCGAGCGCCGCTTCGCGGTGGAGCTGATCGAGCTTGTCCCCGGCGAGCGGCGGGCGATCGGCGGTGTGACGGTAACGCCCCATCTGGTGCGCCATGCCTGCGGCGCGCCGCCTTTCGCGCTCCGGCTCGAAAGCGGCGGCAAGGTGGTGGCCTATACCGGCGACACCGAATGGACCGAGGCGCTGATCCCGGCGGCGCAGGACGCTGACCTCTTCATCGCCGAGGCCTATTTCCACGACAAGAAGATCCGCCATCATCTCGACTGGCAGAGCCTCGCGCCGCATCTGCCGGCGATCCGGCCGAAGCGCCTGATCCTCACGTATTTCAGCCCCGACATGCTGGCGCGGATCGGCGATCTCCCGGTCGAAGCGGCCGAGGACGGCAAAGTCGTCGAGGTCTGAGCGGCGCCTGGAGCTCACGCTGCATGACCTTCGTGCGTCCTTCGAGACGCGGTCCTTCGGACCGCTCCTCAGGATGAGGAAGCACGGAGAATGGCACCGACCGACGATGCCCGATTCAATCTCGCCTCATCCTGAGGAGCGCGCGAAGCGCGCGTCTCGAAGGACGCACGTCGTCCATGCAGCGCAAGCGCTTGCTACGCCGCGTCGTGGAAAATGACCCCGAGCGTCATCCGCTCGCCCGAGCGCAGGCGGCTCACGCCGTGGCGCAGGCTGACGCGGTAGAAGCCGCGCGTGCCCTGGACCGGGCGATGACGCACGGGAAAGATCACCGCCTCGCCCTGAGCGAGCGGCACCACCTCGGCCCGCGATTGCATCCGCGGGCGCTGCTCGACCAGCAGGAACTCGCCGCCCATGAAGTCGCGGGGATCGCTCAGCAGCACCGTCATCTGCAACGGGAAGACGCGCTCGCCATAGAGATCCTGATGCAGGCAGTTGTAGTCGCCGGCGCCGTATTTGAGCAGCAGCGGCGTCGGCCGCGCCTGCCCGGCGGCATGGCATTGCGCGAGATACGCCGCGAGCGTCGGCGGAAAGCCCGGCGCCTCGCTGAGCGCCTCGCGCCAGCGATTGGCGATCGCCGCCAGAGGCGGATAGGCCGCCTGGCGCAGCCGCTCGACCGCCTCGGGCAGGGGGTAGCGGAAATATTTGTACTCGCCCCGGCCGAAGCCGTGGCGCGCCATGACGACGCGGCTGCGGAAGGCCGCCTCCTCGGCATAAAGCGCCGCGAGATCGCGGCATTGCGCCGGCGCCAGCGCGCCTTGTAGCGTCGCATGTCCCCGCGCATCGAGCGCCGCCCCTATGTCCGCCCAGTCGACGCCGGACAAGCCGGTCTTGCTCATGGCGGGGAGGATAGGCCGGCGCGAGGCCGCGATCTATCCGGCTGCGGCACGGATGAGAGAGGGTGAGATGGAGAAACCGAACGGAAAGACGGCGCTGGTCACCGGCTCGACCGACGGCGTCGGCCGGCTGGTGGCGAGACGGCTCGCCGCGGCGGGCGCGCGGGTCCTGGTGCACGGCCGCAACCGCGAGCGCGGCGCCGGCCTCGTCGCCGAGATCGCGCGAGGCGGCGGCGCGGCGGAGTTTCTCGAGGCCGATCTCGCGGCTTTGGCCGAGGTCCGGCGCCTGGCCGAGACGGTGCGGCAAAAGACCGACCGCCTCGATCTCCTGATCAACAATGCCGGCATCGGCTCCGCCAGCGGCGGCCCTGCGCGCCAGACGAGCGCCGACGGGCACGAATTGCGCTTTGCGGTGAATTATCTCGCGGGCTTCCTGCTCACCCGCCTGCTGCTGCCGCTGATCAAGGACAGCGCGCCGTCGCGCATCGTCAACGTCTCCTCGGCCGGCCAGCAGGCGATCGACTTCGCCGACGTCATGCTGACCAAGGGCTACAGCGGCGCGCGCGCCTATTGCCAGAGCAAGCTCGCGCAGATCCTGTTCACCATCGATCTCGCCGAGGAGCTTCGGGGCTCGAGCGTCGTCATCAACTGCCTGCACCCGGCGACCTACATGGACACGACCATGGTGCGCCAGTCCGGCACCACGCCGTGGAGCACGGTCGAGGAAGGCGCCGAGGCGATCCTGAACCTCGCGGCATCGCCGGCCCTTGGGGATCGAAGCGGGCTCTATTTCAACGGGCTGCGCGAGGCGCGGGCGGACGCCCAGGCCTATGACGCCGCGGCGCGAAGGCGCCTCAGGACGCTCAGCCTCGCGCTGTGCGGCCTCGGTGCCGATGGCGCGACTGCCGCCCCGCGGCGATAGCGGGAGCGGCGATCAACCGACCGCGGCGCGGAAGATCCGCATATAATTGCCGCCGGCGATCTTGCCGGCCTCCTCGGGCGTGAAGCCGCCGCGCAGCATCGCCGCGACCAGCGAAACCCATTGCCCGTAATCCTGCAGGCTGCCGGGAGCGATCTGCTGGTCGGTGCCGATGCTGACATGGTCGACGCCAACGATCTCAACCATCTCCTTCAGCCCGTCCACATATTTCTCGAGGCTCGGGAAGAAGTGCCAGATGCCGATGGAGCCGCCGGTCTCCGCGATGGCCCGCGCATGGTCGGGGCTGATCTGCCGCCCGGCGAGCGGCGTGGGGCCCATCGCCTTCGATCCCGAGACCGCGGTGTGCGAGAGCAGCAGCGGCTTCGTCGCCACCTTGACCGCCTGCTTCACCATGTCCTCGGTCGCATGCGCAACGTCGCAGACGAAGCCCAGCCGGTGACAGGCACGGATCACCTCGGCGCCGAAGGCGGTGAGCCCGTGATGCGTCACCGCCCCCGTCTGGAAATCGCCGATGTCGTTCGGCGTGTAATGCACAAGCTGCAGGTGCCGGACGCCGCGCTGATGCGCTTCTTCCAGGCGCTCGAGCTTCATTTCGAGGAAGTCGAGCCCTTCCACGTCCATGACGATCGCCGGCTGGCCGGCGGCATGCGCCGCCTCGAGATCGCCGGCGCCCAGCGCACGGCGCAGGCCATGCTTCGCGACCGTCTCGTCCATCCAGGACAGGCGATCGAGATGGTGGCGATAGAGCATGCCCGGCTCCGGCGTGCCGATGGCGGTGAGCACGCCGGCTGCGTTGCGCCGCAGCAGGGGGCCATCCGGCACGTCGGCGAGGCAGGCCACCGCCAGCGACCCCGCCCGCATGCCCTTCGCGATGTCCTCATTCGGCGGGGCCGTGGACACGATTCCGTTCACCCCGCCATGGGTGTGAACGTCGACGGAGATGAATTTGGCGAGCACATCGCGCGCCGCGGCGGCGGTGTCCGAAGCCGCTTGCGTGGCGGCGGCCGCGCGCCGGCCCACGCTCCCGCCGAGCATCGCGCCGACAGAGGCCAGGACCGTGCCCCACATCCATTTCCGGCGCGTCAGCGCATGGCTATGCGCATGACCACAGCAATCCATGTCGTCTCCTCCCCATGCGCCGGCCTCTCGCCTTGCGCTCCGGCAACTATGTCCGCCCGCGAATTCCCTGACAAGCCGCCGAAGCGCTAAGATGGGACGCCACCGGTACGGAGGCCACTCCCGTGAAATACCGCAAGCTCGGCACCAGCGACCTGCAGGTTTCGGAGATCTCCCTCGGCTCGTGGCTGACCTACGGCGTCGGCGTCGATCGCGACCGCGCCGCCCGCTGCGTCGATCGCGCCTTCGAGCTGGGGATCAATTTCATCGACACGGCGAACGTCTACGGCCGCGGCGCGGCGGAAAGCCTCTTGGGCGAGATTCTGGCCGGGCGGCCGCGCCAGTCCTACGTGCTGGCGACCAAGGTCTTCTTTCCCATGAGCGCCAGCGACAAGGGATTGTCGCGCGCGCAGATCCGCAAGCAGATCGACGCCTCGCTGAAGCGGTTGCGGACCGACCACGTCGATCTCTATCAGTGCCATCGCTACGACGCCGAGACGCCGGTCGAGGAGACGATGCAGGCGCTCAGCGAAGCGGTGCGCCAGGGCAAGGCGAGATACATCGGGTTCAGCGAGTGGTCGCCGCGGCAGATCGAGCGCGCCTTCGCCGTCGCGGGCACGGAGCGCTTCGTCTCGAGCCAGCCGCAATATTCGCTGCTCTGGCGGGCGCCGGAAGCCGAGGTCATGCCGCTCTGCGCGGCGAAGGGGATCTCGCACATCGTCTGGTCGCCGCTGGCGCAAGGCGTCCTCACCGGCAAGTATCTGCCCGGCGCCGCGCTTCCGCCCGACTCCCGCGCCGCCAGCACCAGCATGGGACAATTCATGCTGTCCTGGCTGGGATCGCGGGTGCTCGAGGCGGTGCAAAGGCTGAAGCCGCTCGCCAAGGACGCCGGCTGCAGCCTGTCGCAATTCTCGCTCGCCTGGGTGCTGCGCCAGCCGACCGTCGCTTCGGCCATCGTCGGCGCGAGCCGGCCCGAGCAGGTCGAGGAGAACGCCGGCGCCTCGGGGCTGGTCATCGACCCCGGTCTCTTCCGCCGCGCGGAAGCGATCGTCGCCGGCCTCGAGCGCGGCCGATAGAGGCCGATCACATGCGCGTGAAGCTCGCCGCACCCGTAACAAAAGGACGCGCCGGCGCGTATTTTCCTGCGATAGCCATGCCAAAGCCCGTGGGAAGAGGAGGCCTGCCGTCATGCTGACACGGCGTCTGTTGCTGTCGGGCGGAGCGATCGGGCTGGTGGCGGCGGCGAGCCTTGCCTGGCTGGTCGCGTCGCCGGCCGAGGAGGCGCGCGCGATCCCGGCACCGGCGCAGGACGAGCCGGCGGGACCGGCAACCTCCGAGGTCGCCGTCCTTGCCGGCGGCTGCTTCTGGGGCGTCCAGGGCGTCTTCCAGCATGTCGAAGGCGTCGCCAACGCCGTCTCGGGCTATGCCGGCGGCGACAAGGACACGGCGCATTATGAGATGGTGAGCAGCGGCACGACCGGGCATGCGGAAGCGGTCCGCATCACCTTCGATCCCCGCAAGATCACTTACGGACGCCTCCTGCAAGTCCATTTCTCCGTCGCCCACGACCCGACGCAGCTCGACCGCCAGGGCCCCGACATCGGCACCCAATATCGTTCGGCGATTTTTCCCATGGGCGCGGCGCAGGCCGCGACGGCGGCCGCCTATATCGCCCAGCTCAACGCGGCGCACGCCTTCCCCGCCCCGCTCGTGACCCGGGTCGAGCCCGATCAGGCCTTCTATCCGGCCGAGGCCCATCACCAGGACTTCCTGACGCGGAACCCGACCTATCCCTATATCGTCATCAACGACCTGCCGAAGATCGAGGCCCTGAAGCGCCTCTTCCCGGCGCTCTACCGCGCCGAGCCGGTGCTGGTGGCGACGGCCGGCCTGTCGGACTGACGGGAGAGAGCGCCCGCGCCCGGACGGCGGCTCACTCGATGCACTCGAAGGCGAAGCCGTCCGTCCAGAGCAGCCCGACGTTTTCGCGCGCGATGTGCGCCGAGCGTCCGAACTGGCCGCAATATCGATCGGCGATCGCCGGCACGTTGTCCTCGGCCGCGCCCAGGCGCAGCGGTAGGGGACCCAGCTCCACGCGAGTCTGCCGCAATTGATTTTGCCGGATCGTGCCGCCGCCCTCGCCGGACCCTTCGAGGGTGGGGGCGCAGCCGGCGCTCAACCCCGCCAGCACCGTCAAAGCCATCGCTGTTCTTGCGCGCACGACCGTCTCCCCGCTCTTTGCAGCGCCAGAATAGCCGAGAAATCGGCGGCGGAGCAGCCTTGACGGCTCCGCCCCATCCGCGCGGGCGCGCAAGCCCCGCTACATCTGGTCGGCAATGACCTCGCCGAAGGGCTCCCAGGTCTTGCCGTCGAAGCGCACCAGCCGCAACTGCTTGATCGGCCGGTAGTCGGTGGGGCTGGTGTTGATGGTGATGCCGGGCAGCAGCATCGGCAGCGCCAGCGCGTGCAGATTGGCGGCCTGGCGCATGACGTTCTCGCGCGAGAGGTCGTCGCCGCACTGCTTCAGCACCTGGACCAGCGTCATGGCGAGGTTGTAGCCGAGCACGTTGTAATAGTCGGCGAGACTGGCGCCGGGATTGTACTTGCCCATCCAGGCGAGCCAGTCCTTGAAGGCGGGATCGTCCTGCCATTGCGGATCGGTCGGATCCTTGTAATAGCGCGCGGTGATGATGCCGACCGATTTCTCGAGCCCCGCCGGCTGCAGCACCGCGCCGACTGCGCTACCGACCGTATTGAGGAAGTGCAGCGGCCGCCAGCCGATGTCATAGGCGCGCCGGATCGCCTGCGCGGCGAATTTTGGCCCCGCGATGTCGACGAACACGTCGGCGCCGGTGGCCTGCAAGGCGACGATCTCGGAATCGACGGTGGGGTCGCTCACTTCATAGCTCGCCGTCGTCGCCACCATCTTGTCGTACCGCTCGCCGAGCCCGTCCTTGAGCCCGGCGAGATAGTCCTTGCCGTAATCGTCGTTCTGATAGAGCACGGCGATCCTGGCCTCGGGCTTGTGCTCGAGGATGTAGCGCGCGTAGATGCGCGCCTCGCTGACATAGTTGGGCTGCCAGCCCATGGTCCAGGGGAAATGCGCGGGATCGGCCCATTTGCTGGCGCCGGTGGCGACAAAGAGCTGCGGCACCTTGCGCTCGTTGAGGTATTTCTGGATCGCGGTGTTGGGCGCGGTGCCGAGCGAGCTGAAGATGAAGGCGACCTGATCCTGCTCGATGAGCTTGCGCGTCTGCTCGACGGTCTTGGGCGGGCTGTAGCCGTCGTCGAGGCTGATAAGCCGGATCTTGCGGCCGTTTACGCCGCCCTGATCGTTGATCATCTTGAGATAGGCGAGCTCGGCCAGGCCGTCGGCGCCCCAGGCCGAGGCGGCGCCGCTGTAAGGCATGGTCTGGCCGATGACGATCTCGGCGTCGCTGACCCCCGGCGCGTAGCGCTTCTCGGCGCAAACCGCCGGCGCAGCCGCGAGCGCCAGCATCAAAGCCAATGCCAACAATGCCTTGCCGCCACGCGCGGCGACCGCGATCTTTTCCAGCCGATCGAGCATGCGCCACCTCCTGCGAGCCGGCGCTCATGGCAATCCTGCGATCCCGCGCGTTCCTCGGCTCGCGCGCCTACTCTACACCCGCGGATTGCAGCGGCAAGGGCAAGCTACCGCCTAGCGCGCCAGCTCCTCAGCATGGCTGGTGAGGCCGAGGCTGCCGGCGGTGTTGGCCACCGCGGCGAGGCAGAGCTGGGCGCGGTCGGGCGGCAGCCACACGGCAAAGCGCGTGACGTAGCGCCCGCCTTCGCTCTCCGCCAGCTTCTGCGCGTCAAGCCGCACGATGTTGGCGCCGTTCTGGGCGAAGATCTCGGAAAGCCGCGCGATGAGGCCGAGCTGGTCGCCGCCGCTCACCTCGATGCGGTGCGTGATCCGGCCCATCGGCCCCGGGCGCGGGTCGAAGCCGTAAGGCACGACGCGGACCTGGGCGCGCTCGTCGAGCTCCGGCAGATGCGCCAGCTCGTCCTGCAGCCAGGCGGCGCCGATGCCCTCGGGCAGCTCGCAGATCGCGGTGAACTCGGCGCCTTCGCCGAGCACGGCAAAGGTGGTGTCGCGCAGATTGACGCCGGCGGAGAACAGGCAGTCGGCGATCGCCGAGACGACGCCGACGCGATCGCGGCAGAGGATGGAGACCAGGGCTACCGCCATCGCGCGCCTCCCCTCTCAATAAAGATGCTGGCCGCCGGTGACGAAAAGCTCGGTGCCGGTGACATAGCCGGACTCGGCGGCGCAGAGATAGAAGATGGCGGAGGCCACGTCCTCGGGCGTGCCGAGGCGGTGGAGCGGGATGCGCGGGATCAGCACTTCGGTCTCGGGCGAGAGCATCGCCGTCTCGATCTCGCCCGGCGCCACCGCGTTCACCCGCACGCCGAGCTGGGCGAACTCCACCGCCATCTCGCGCGTCAGCGCCGAGAGCGCCGCCTTGGACGTGGAATAGGCGGAGCCGGCGAAGGGATGGACGGCGTGGCCGGCGATCGAGGTGACGTTGACGATGGCGCCCCTGCCGCGCGCCAGCGCCGCGGCAAGGCCGCGCGCCAGGCTCAGCGGCGTGAAGAAATTGAGCTGGAAGACCTCGCGCCAGTCGCCGAGATCGCCGTTGAGGCAGCCCAGCCGCTCCTTGAACGGCGTCTTGGGCGAGACGCCGGCGTTGTTGACCAGCGCCTCGAGCGCGCCGCCATCGATGATCGCGTTGACGTCGGCGATGAAGCGCTCGACGGCGCCGGCGTCGGCGAGATCGGCGGTGACGTGATGCGTCCAGTTGGGATCGCGCTTGCATTCCGCCGGCACGCCTTCGCGCGAGCTGGTGATCACCCGCCAGCCGGCCTCGCTGAAGCGCCGCACCGTGGCGTGGCCGATGCCGCGGCTGGCGCCGGTGAGGAGGAGCGTCTTGCGCTCTGCGGTCATGAGGCGAGCTTAGAAGACGCGGCGGGCGGCGGGAAGCTCAGCCGCCGCTCGTCGATGCCTTCGGGATCCTGGTGGATCATCACCTCGGCCTGCGGGAAGGCGGCGAGAATCTCGGCCTCGACCGCGTCGGAGATGCGATGCGCCTCGTCGAGGGTGAGCCTGCCGTCCATCTCCACATGGATCTGGATGAAGGCGTTGGGGCCGGCGGCGCGCGTGCGCAGGTCGTGCACCGACTTGACCTGCGGGTGCGCCAAGGCGATGGCGCGGATCCGGGCGCGGGCCTCGTCCGGCAACTCGCGGTCCATGAGCTGGACGGTCGCCGTCCGGCCGACCTGCCAGGCGCCGTAGACGATCCAGAAGCCGATCGCGCCGCCGAACAGCGGATCGAGATAGACCCAGCCCAGCCAGCGCGTGGCCAACAGCGAGACGAGGACGCTGCCGTTGAGCACGAGGTCGGTGCGGTAGTGGAATTCGTCGGCGCGCACCACCAGCGAGCCGGTGCGGCGCACCACGGAGCGCTGATAGGCCACCAGCGCGAGCGTCACGGCGATGGCGAAGACCATGACGGCGATGCCGATGCCGGTGTTGCTCACCGGCTGCGGCGTCAAGAGGTGCTGCAGCGCCTGGATGATCAGCAGCACGGCGGAGCCGGCGATGAAGGCCGCCTGCCCGAGGCTCGCCAGCGGCTCGGCCTTGCCGTGGCCGAAGCGATGCTCTCTGTCCGCGGGAACGAGCGCCTGCTGTACCGCCAAAAAGTTGACCATCGAGGCGGCGGCGTCGAGCAGCGAATCGAGCAAGCTCGACAACAGGCTCACCGAGTCCGTCAACAGCCAGGCGACGAGCTTCACCACGACCATCACCGCGGCCACGGTGATCGACGCCACGGTCGCGCTCCGCATCAGCGCGCCGGCCCGGGAGGTTCGCTCGGCGAAGCTCATGGGAAGAGCCGCTCGCTGCGCCAGCCCTCGCCCTCGCGGATATAGACGAGGCGGTCATGCAGCCGGTGCGGCCGCTCATGCCAGAACTCGACACGCTCGGGCACGACGCGCCAGCCCGACCAGCGCGGCGGCCGCGGCACCGGCCCGTCGCCGAAACGCCGGGCAGTCTCGCCAAAGCGCTCCTCCAGCGCCTGCCGGCTTGCCACCGGGCGCGACTGGGCCGAGGCCCAGGCGCCGATCTGGCTCTCGCGCGGGCGGCTGGCGAAATAGGCATCCGCTTCCGCCGCGCTCACGCCCTCGACCGCGCCGTCGATCCGGATCTGTCGGCCCAGCGACTTCCAGTGGAAGCACAACGCGGCGCGCGGATTTTCGGCAAGCTCCCTGCCTTTGCGGCTGTCGAGATTGCCGTAGAAGACGAAGCCCCGCTCGTCGACGCCCTTCAGCAGGACCATGCGCGCCGCCGGCGCGCCCTGGGCGCCGGCCGTGGCCACGACCATGGCGCTGGCGTCGCGCGGCTCCTTTGCCTGGGCCTCGGCGAACCATTGGACGAACTCGTCGAAAGGCCGGCGGTAGGGAATGCTGGTCACGGCACCTCCTGCGCTCTCACCATAGACCGAAGCGCGGGAATTTCGAAGGCGCCGGTTGCCCCTGCCGGGCACAGCCGCCAAGATGGGCGCCCCCGGCGGCGGCGAGCGAGGTAAGCGGTTTTGGCCATGAGAGATCCCTATGTCGTCCTAGGCGTCGCCCGCAACGCCTCCGACGACGCCATCAAGAAGGCCTATCACCGGCTGGCGAAAAAGCTGCATCCCGACATGAACCCGGGCAACCGCGCCAAGGAGCAGCAGTTCAAGGAAATCTCCGCGGCTTACGACCTGCTGTCCGACCCCGCGAAGCGGGCGCGCTTCGATCGCGGCGAGATCGATGCCGGCGGCGTGGAGCGCGGCTTCCACGCGCGCGGCGCCCGCGCCTACCAGCGCGCCGAATCGGGCTTCTCCTTCGACGAGATCATCGCCGAGATCCTCGGCCGCAGCCGGCGCGAGAGCGAGGAGCGGCTGGGCGATACGAGCCACGCGCTGCGCCTTTCCTTCATCGAGGCGGCGCTCGGCGGCAAGCGGCGCATCGTCGCGGCCGACGGCCGCAACGTCGACATCGTCGTGCCCGCCGGCATCGACAGCGGCCAGAGCCTGCGCCTCAAGGGCCAGGGGCCGCGCGGACCCCGCGGACTCGCCCCGGGCGACCTCTATCTCGACGTCGAGGTCGAGCCCCACCCCTTCTTTCAGCGCAAGGAGCACGACATCCATGTCGAGCTGCCGGTGACGCTGACCGAGGCCGTGCTGGGCGCGCGCATCACCGTGCCGACCATTCACGGGCCGGTCGCGGTCAAGGTGCCGCGCGGCTCCAACAGCGGCGCGACGCTCCGCCTCAAAGGCAAGGGCATCGCCGCCGCGGGCAAGGCCGGCGACCAGTACGTCAAGCTGCGCGTCATGCTGCCCGATCCGCCCGATGCCGAGCTTACGGCATTCCTGGAGCGCTGGGGGACGAAGCACCCCTACAGCGTCCGCCGCGCCTTCGATTGAGCGGCGCCCGGAACCCTTCGGCAGAGCGATGCTTTCCGCCCCCCTCGCCCATCGTGTAGGATCGCCGCTTGCCGGGGGAAGGGTGAAACACTCACGGGGGGCAACAGGCGTATGATGGACGCACGGGCGCTCATGCAGGGGAAACGCGGTCTGATCATGGGCGTCGCCAATGACCGCTCGATCGCCTGGGGCATCGCCAAGGCGGTCGCGGCGCAAGGCGCCGAGCTTGCCTTCACCTATCAGGGCGATGCGCTCGGCAAGCGCGTGCGTCCGCTCGCCGAGAGCATCGGCAGCGATCTCGTCATGGAGTGCGACGTCACCCAGGAAGCGAGCCTCGACAGGCTCTTTGCCGCGATCGGCGCGCGCTGGGACCGGCTCGATTTCGCCGTCCACGCCATCGCCTTCGCCGATCCGAGCGAGCTCAGGGACCGCTACGTCGACACCAGCCGCGGCAACTTTCTCAGGAGCCTCGAGATCTCCTGCTACTCCTTCACCGACCTGGCGCGCCGCGCCTCGGCGATGATGAGCGCCGGCGGCGCGCTGCTGACGCTCACCTATCTCGGCGCCGAGCGCGTCGTGCCGCGCTACAACCTCATGGGCGTCGCCAAGGCGGCGCTCGAAGCCAGCGTGCGCTATCTCGCCGTCGACCTCGGCGGCCAGAACATCCGCGTCAACGCCATCTCCGCCGGCCCGATCAAGACGCTGGCCGCGCACGGCATCGGCGATTTCCGCTACATCCTGAAATGGAACCAGCTCAACTCGCCGCTCAAGCGCAACGTCACGCTCGACGAGGTCGGCGGCGCCGCGCTCTACCTGCTCAGCGATCTCGGCGCCGGCGTCACCGGCGAGGTGCACCACGTCGATTGCGGTTATCATGTCATCGGCATGAAGGCGGTCGACGCGCCGGACGTCTCCGTGGTGTAGGAGCCGTGGCCGGCAACAGCTTCGGCACCGTCTTCCGCTTCACCACCTGGGGTGAGAGCCACGGACCGGCGATCGGCTGCGTCGTCGACGGCGTGCCGCCGCGCCTGCCGCTCGCCGAGGCCGACATCCAGCACTGGCTCGACCGGCGCAGGCCGGGCCAGTCGCGCTTCGCCAGCCAGCGCCGCGAGGCCGACCGGGTGCAGATCCTCTCCGGCGTGTTCGAAGGCGAGACGACGGGCACGCCGGTCTCGCTGCTGATCGCGAACGAGGACGCGCGCTCCAGGGATTACGACGAGATCACGGACAGCTTCCGCCCCGGCCACGCCGATTACACCTACTGGAAGAAATACGGCATCCGCGACCATCGCGGCGGCGGCCGCGCCTCGGCGCGCGAGACCGCCTCGCGCGTCGCCGCCGGCGCGGTCGCGCGCAAGATCCTCGGCGACTCGATCGTCATCCGCGGCGCGCTCATCCAGCTCGGGCCGCACCGCATCGACCGCGCGCGCTGGGACTGGGCCGCGGTCGAGGACAATCCGTTCTGGTCGCCCGACCGGCAGGCGGCGCAGCTCTGGGAGGGCTTTCTCGACGAGGTGCGCAAGCGCGGCTCGTCGACCGGCGCGGTGATCGAGGTGGTGGCGAGCGGCGTGCCGGCGGGCCTGGGCGAGCCCGTCTACGACAAGCTCGACGCCGATCTCGCCCGGGCGATGATGAGCATCAACGCGGTCAAGGCGGTCGAGATCGGCGCCGGCTTCGTCGCGGCCGAGCTCAGCGGCGAAGAGAACGCCGACGAGATGCGCATGCGGCGGGGCGAGGTGAGGTTCCTGTCGAACAATGCCGGCGGCATCCTCGGCGGCATCTCCAGCGGGCAGGACATCGTGCTGCGCTTCGCCGTGAAGCCGACCAGCTCGATCCTGACGCCGCGGCGCTCGGTCGACGTCCGCGGCAACGAGGTCGAAGTCAGCACCAAGGGCCGCCACGACCCCTGCGTCGGCATCCGCGCCGTGCCGGTCGGCGAGGCGATGATGGCCGTCGTGCTCGCCGATCATCTGCTGCGCCAGCGCGCCCAGTGCGGCTGAGCCGCCAGCGACAAGGAGGAACCCATGCCGCAACCCGACCACGTCTCGGCGCTTCCGCTGGGCGATCCCGCCGCGCTCGACGACGATCTCAAGGCCGCCTACGCCAAATGCGTCGAGAAGCTGGGCTTCGTGCCCAACGTGCTGCAGGCCTACAGCCTGCGGCCGCGGAAGCTGCGCAACTTCATGGCGATGTATGACGAGCTGATGCTCGGGCGCTCCGGCTTGAGCAAGCTCGAGCGCGAGATGGTGGCCGTCGTCGTCTCCTGCGCCAACCGCTGCTATTACTGCCTCGTCGCCCACGGCCAGGCGGTGCGCAGGCTGTCGGGCGACGCCGAGCTGGGCGAGATGATGGCGATGAATTATCGCGTCGCCAAGCTCGACCGGCGCCAGCGCGCCATGCTGGATTTCGCCTGGAAGCTCACCGTCGCGCCGCATGACGTGGGCGAGGCCGACCGCGCCCAGCTCGCCGAGGCGGGCCTTGGCGCCGAGGACGTCTTCGATCTCGCCGAGACCGTCGCCTTCTTCAACCTGTCGAACCGCATGGCCTATGCGCTCGACCTGATGCCGAACCGCGAGTACCACCGCCTCGCCCGCTAGCCGGAGCCCCGCCATGCGCCGCGTCATCTTCGGCTTCTTCGCCTCGATCGGCTTCCTGGTTTTCGCGTTCATCCTGCTCGGCGCCGGCCTCTGGCTCTTCGCGGCGCCGCGCGAGAAGCCGCTGACCGAGCGCAACGTGCTTCTGGTCGACCTCACCGGGCCGCTGCGGGAGGGGGCGCCCGACGACGGCATCGAGCGCGTGCTGCTGGGCGAGCAGACGAGCCTGCGCGACGTGCTCGACGCCGTCGAGCGCGCGCGCGGCGACCCGCGCATCGCCGGCCTCGTCGCGCGCCTCGGCGACGGCGCGACCGGCACGGCCGAGGCGCAGGAGCTGCGCGACGCCGTCGCCCTTTTCCGCGCCAAGGGCAAGTTCGCCTTCGGCTATGCCGACAGCTTCGGCGAGCTGGGCTCGGGCATGCGCAGCTATTACCTCGCCGCCGCCTTCGACGAGATCTGGCTGCAGCCGGTCGGCGAAGTCGGCATCGCCGGCCTCCGGCTCGAGATGCCGTTCTTCCGCGGCACGCTGGACAAGCTCGGCATCGCGCCGCGCTTCGATCATCGCGAGGAATTCAAGACGGCGATGAACACGCTGACCGAGACCAAGATGACGCCGGCGCACCGCGAGGAGACGGAATCGCTGCTGCGCTCGATCTACGGCCAGATGGTGGCCGGCATCGCCGAGGGCCGCCGCCTCGACCAGCCGCGGCTGCGCGCGCTCATCGACCAGGGGCCGTTCACCGCCCAACAGGCGCTCGACGCGCATCTCGTCGACCATCTCGGATATCGCGACGACGCGATGAGCGCGGCGCGCACCCGCGCCGGCGAGAATGCGTCGCTCGTCTCGCTCCAGCGCTATCTCGCCCTCGCCGACCGGCCGCATCGGACCGGCCCGACCATCGCCGTCGTCTACGGCGCCGGACTCATCACCCGCGGCGACAGCTCCGAGAGCCCGCTCTCGGGCTCGCGCGTGATGGGCGCCGACACCATCGCCCGCGCCTTCCGCCTGGCGGCGGAAGACGAGAGCGTCCGCGCCATTCTCTTCCGCATCGACAGCCCCGGCGGCTCGGCCACGGCGTCCGAGACGATCTGGCGCGAGGTGGCGCGCGCCCGCGAGGCGGGCAAGCCGGTCGTCGTCAGCATGGGCAACGTGGCGGGCTCCGGCGGCTATTACATTGCCGCCGGCGTCGACAAGATCGTCGCCGAGCCGGCGACGCTCACCGGCTCGATCGGCGTCGTCGGCGGCAAGGTGCTGCTGGGCGGACTGTCGGAGAAGCTCGGCGTCACCTGGGACACCGCCGCGATCGGCCGCAACGCCGGCATCGACAGCGTCGTCGAGGATTTCACGCCGGAAGAACGCGAGCGCTTCGAGCGCTCGCTCGACTACGTCTACGACGTCTTCAAGCAGCGCGTCGCCGACGGCCGCAAGCTCGGCGCCGACGCCGTCGAGGCGGTCGCCAAGGGCCGCGTCTGGACCGGCGAGGACGCGAAGGCGCGCGGCCTCGTCGACGTGCTCGGCGGCTTCGACGCGGCGCTGGCGCTGGCGAAGCAGGCGGCGGGCATCGCCGCCGACGGCGAGGTCAGCCTCAAGACCTTCCCGCCGCCGAGCGACACCCCCGCCGCCATCATCGCCCGCCTCTTGGGCCGCGGCCCGCCGGGCGGCGAGCAGAGCCTAGCGGCGCGGCTTGCCGTCCTCGACCGCATGCTGGCGGCATTGCAGCCCGTGGTCGAACGGCTCGAACTCGCCACCGCGCCGCCGGGCACGCTCACCATGCCGCCGCTGGAGGTGCGGTAGGGCAAGGTCCGTTCCGTCGGAAGCGGATGTGCTCTCCTGTCCCTCTCCGCACGCGCAGCGTGGGGGGAGTCCTCGATCTCAGGAGAAGAAGACAAGCTGCTTCAATTTTTATGAGACCCGGTCGCTGCCCTTCCCGCGGCCATGCCCGTGCCGATGCGCCGGATTTGAGCACGCCAATAGGGAAGACGGTGAACTCCTACCCCTGTGCAACCCGCGCGGCTCGTGTACTGTGTCCGACAAATGATTCCCGGCCTCTCCAATCGTCATGTCGGGACTCGCCCTACGGGCGGCCTGCCTCCGCCGAAGCGAAGCCGCTTCGGCTTCGCGCAGGCAGGCCCGGCCATGACTTCAAGGGAGCGAACCGTCAGAGTCACAACACTAGCCTGGATTTCCACGGACCGGAATTGGCCTAACATCGGAGCCTGCATGCCGGTGCTGGACGAAGCGGAGAGATTGTCCGTTCCACCAGGGGACGGCGACCGGTTTGTCGAGGATATCGG
>Ga0187781_10000586_pt1 | contig 26115 bp, 18 predicted proteins | sample 0715_SJ02_MP02_2_FD_132447 | JGI IMG/M metagenome (GOLD analysis project Ga0187781, IMG submission 132447) | Tropical peat soil microbial communities from peatlands in Department of Meta, Colombia - 0715_SJ02_MP02_20_MG | ecosystem: Environmental > Terrestrial > Soil > Wetlands > Peat | place... | reverse complement strand
GCGCGCGCCTCGCGCTCAAAGCGGGCCAGCCGCTCGGGATCGCTCGCTACGTTCGGCGGCAGGACCTTGAGCGCCACCTGGCGCCCCAGCTTGGTGTCCGTGGCGCGATACACCTCGCCCATTCCGCCGGCTCCGAGTGCAGCGTTAATCCGATAATGTGCGAGCGTTCGTCCGACCAGATCGAGCTCCTCTGTATTGGGCGGTTAGAAGCGTCCCTGAAGTCAGGTGCTCTTTATTATACACGAAGCGATCCTTCTAAGAATGTTCCCGAGAGGGAACCCGTAAGTTGTACACGCAAAGCCCTACGTCGCCGCGGATCGGCTCTTCATTGCGAGCTTGCATGGCGCGGTGGACTCCAGAATAATGTAGTTGACACCCAGGCCGTGGCGCGAACTGAATTGTTGCCACCGTCCAACGATTACTGACAAAACGATGCGGAGGCCGGCACGTTGAACAATCGGTGCCAACTTCCAGTGAAGTCTCTAAGGGGAGGAGCACGGCGATGAAACTCAGTTTCCGGACGAAGCTAACCCTGGTTATCGTGTTGGCGCTTTCTACAATCCTCAACTACCTGGATCGCCAGGCCCTGAGTATCCTCGCCCCAACCCTGCAGCGCGAGATGAGAATCGACAACGCACACCTCGGGTGGCTATTTGCGGTCTTCTATTATTCCTACACATTACTTCAGTTTGCCGTCGGGCCCGTGCTCGACCGTTTCAACCTGCGCTGGTGTTTTGCCATTGCCGTACTCGCATGGTCGGCTGTTTCAGGAATGACGGGAATCGCCACCGGTTTCATCAGTTTGCTGGTGTTCCGCTTCTTCCTGGGAGTGACGGAGGCGCCCAACTGGCCGGCTGGCGTGCGCACCATCGCGCGCACGCTTCCTCCCGAGGAGCGGACGTTGGGAAGCGGCGTATTCGAGAGCGGTGCCGCTCTGGGCGCTGTGATTGCACCTGCCGCGATCTTTGCGCTGCTCGGCCGTTTTGGGTGGCGGTCGGCATTTTTCGGATTAGGCGCTCTTGGTTTCTTCTGGGCTCCACTTTGGCTCTATGTAACGCGAGGCCGCAACCTTGCGCAAGTCTGGAGCGGAACACGGTCAGAAACCCGCGGGACAAGTGCCTTGCTGAGTATCTACCGGGAGTTTATTCACAGCAGGCAATTCTGGTCGGTCCTGGTTGTCTCCGTCACCGTGAACCCCTGCTTTTATTTTACCGTGAACTGGCTGCCCACCTATTTTGTGCAGAGCCGCGGGCTCGTCCCCGGCGTGCAGCTCGGAGAGATGCTTACCGTGATTTATCTTTCACTCGACATCGGGAACATAGGAGGCGGCGCGTGCACGCTTTTGTTGGCGCGGTACTTTTCTGTGGAAACTGCGCGCCGCGTCGTCTTTATGACGGCGACCGCCCTTGTCGGTCTGTGCGCCATAGTTCCGTTCATTGCGAGGCCGTGGGGCGCAGTAGCAGCTTTGGTGGCCGTCAACATGGGTCTCGGGACGTGGAGCTCGATGTACTTAACGATGGCACAGGAAGTCTCCAGCACCCATGTCTCGACTGCGGCTGGTACGCTGAGCGGGTTTGGCTCGCTCGTGGGCGCCCTGGCCATGTGGGCGGTGGGTAACGTGACTCAATCAATCGGCGACTTCACAATCCCTATGATTACCGTCACCGTAGCGATCGTGCTGGCGGCGGTCGCTGGCTGGGCCGCGACCCGGCAGGCAGCCACCCCCCGGCCAACGGCACTTTCCAATCCAGAAGCGTAGGACACCCGCGCCCGGCGTTTCCCCCAGCAGGCTGCGGAAAAAAGGCCGTAGCGGCGGGTTTACCCCGCCATCGCGTGGCGCCAGCATCGGAGATATGGCGGGGTAAACCCGCCGTTACGGCCCACCGCACGGCCTTGAAGAGTCCTCCGCGATTACCCGTGAAGCTAGGGTAGTCTTGCGACAAAAAAAAGTGCTTTTGACGGCAGCCACAGTGCGGCATCCAGATTATACTCGAAGACTCGAAGGGTCGGGCGAACCCACCTGCACGCGAACTGATAAACAATGAGGTGATTGCGGGGGGTCTTTCTCCCAAGGCGCGAGGAAGGACAATGGGCCGAACCAAACTGCGCAGTGATGAATGGTTTGCACGCCAAGACGAAATAGGCGTTCGGCACCGGAGCGTTTTGGCAACGCTTGGCTTCGACCCGCAATATGTTGCGGGAAAGCCTGTGATCGGCATTTGCAACCCGGCGAGCGAATTTAACAATTGCGAAATGGGTCTGAGGGAACTCGTTCAAATGGCGAAGCGGGGGATCGCTCAGGCGGGAGGCATTCCCCTGGAGTTTCCCACTATGTCGTTAGGGGGCGAGTTCATCAAACCCTCTGATCTCCCCTATCGCAATCTGGTTTCGATGGACATTGAAGAAACCGTGCGCGCCAACCCCATCGACGGCCTCGTCATGCTTTCCGGCTGCGACAAGACGACGCCAGCGCAACTGATGGCGGCGGCGAGTTGTGACCTTCCGGCCATCCAGTTGTCAGCCGGTCCTAAATCCAGTTGTTATTGGCGCGGTCAAGAAGTAAGCGCTGCAACCGACATGTGGCGGTACTGGGATGATTATCGCGCCGGCAAACTCGCGAAAGAAGAGTGGCGCGAACTGGAGCAATGCTTCTCGTGTTCGTACGGGACGTGCAATGAGATGGGCACGGCCTCCACAATGGCCATCGTTTCTGAAGCCTTGGGCATGATGCCTTCGGGGACTTGCAGCATACCGGCAAACGATTCGCGACGCAGAGTGGCGGCGGAAGCAGTTGGGCGACGCATCGTAGAAATGGTTGCGGAACAGCTTCGGCCCAGTCGGATTATGACTCAGGAGGCCTTCTGCAACGCGATTCGAGTGCTCAGCGCAATCGGAGGTTCAACCAATGCGGTTATTCACCTGGTGGCCATTGCCGGGCGATTAGGCATCGTTTTGCCACTGAGCCTTTTTGACGAGATCGCACGATCCACACCCATGATCGTGAACCTCAAACCCTCCGGACGTTACCTGATGGAGCATTTCCATCAGGCCGGAAGCCTGCCGGCGGTGATGGGTGAACTCGCCGACCTCCTCAATCTGGATTGCCTGACGGTATCTGGAAAAACAGGGCGGCAGATTACACAAACGGCCCGATGTTACGACCGCAAGGTGATCCAAACATTGGATCAGCCAGTTTTTCCCTCCGGGGCGTTGGTCGTGCTGAAAGGGAATCTCGCGCCGTCCGGGGCGATTCTAAAGGCCTCCGCCGCATCGGAGCGGTTGCTGAACCATACCGGACCCGCCATTGTTTTCGAAAACTACCACGATATGTTAGCCAGGATAGATTCACCAGACTTGGACGTTTCTTCGGAGAGTATTCTGGTGATGAGAAATACAGGTCCTCGATATGTTCCGGGCATGCCTGAATGGGGCGCCATTCCTGTGCCCACCAAGCTGCTGAAGCAAGGTGTTCGAGACATTGTAAGAATAAGCGACTCGAGAATGAGCGGAACGAGTTTTGGAACCGTGGTTCTCCACGTGGCGCCGGAGTCGGCTGTGGGAGGGCCGCTGGCGATTGTGCAAACGGGCGATTCGATTAGACTCGCGGTAGCGGAGCGGCGCCTCGACCTGTTGATTTCTGAGCAGGAGATGAGCAGCCGCTGGTCCCGCTGGTCGCCGCCACCTACTGAGCATCTGCGGGGCTACCCCCGGCTTTACGCTGAGCACGTGCTGCAGGCGGACCAGGGGTGCGACCTCGACTTCCTGCGCCCCAGTTCGAAAGAGGCGGTCCGATTCGTTCCACCCATTGTCGGGAAATCGTGATTCGAATTCAAAGGAGGATTTCGTGGAACAGAGCGAACCCAAAGGCCTCAACGGCGCGGTTCCGATCATTCCGATACCGTTTGACAGGCACGACGAGATTGAAGAAGAGGCGCTTCGCGGGCTGGTGGAATTCGCAGCCCGCAGCAAATTCGGAGCGATTTGCCTGCCTGCGTACGGCAGTGAGTTCTATAAGCTGTCGGATCAGGAGAAAACGCGCGTGGTTCAAGTCGCGGTCGAGCAAGCCGCCGGACGGTTACAGGTGATTGCACAGAGTAATCATGGTTCTTCTCATGTAGCGCTGGCGAATGCCCGCCGGCATATCGAAAATGGCGCGGATATGATCGCCATTGCTCTCCCGCGGACGTTTGCGCTGAGCGAGGATGACCTGTTGCGGTATCTGACGCCGATTCTTAACGGCGTGGACGTGCCTTGCCTCGTGCAGGACTTTTACCCGGGCGGTGTAACCGTGGGCGCGAGTTTTGCGGCAAGACTGGCCGCCGAATGCCCCAGCTTCCGCTATCTGAAGATGGAGGAGCCCCTGCTCGCGCCAAAGATTCACGCCATCCGGGAAGCGACAGGGGACCGCATTGGAGTTTTGGACGGCACGGGTGGGCTTTACCTGCTGGAATTGATTCCCGCAGGACTCTGCGGCGTGATGCCGGGACTGGCGCTCGCGGATGCGCTTGATGTGGTCTTTCGGCTGCGGGCAGCGGACAAGCCTGCAGCCGCTTTCCAACTCTACGAGAAGCTCTTGCCGCGAATCGTTTTCGGCCTACAAAACTTCGAGTTGTGGCTGTACTGCGAGAAGCGACTGCTTCAGACGCGAGGACTGCTTCCGAATGCGCGCTGCCGTGACGCGAGCTTCAGTCCCGATCAAGATACTCTGCGGTACGTTGACGAATTGAACGAGCGCATTACGCAAGCACTTCCCGACTTCTCGACTGCTCTGCATGGTTAACGATTTGAGCAAGTTCAGCCAAAACGGCTGGGGCCAAGGATGATTCTGGCGAAGCTCTCAAGATGGTTTTTACCCGGTCGGCGGCCAAATCCACAGCGTCGCGTCCGCCTCGGTCCAACCAAGCGCCCGGAGTCAGGCGATTGGCCAACTTGGAATGGCGGAACTCTTGCCGGAGATACGTGAGTGTGTGAGGCTGCTCGAGGAAATGATGCTGGGGGCCAACCGCCGCGATCACATCGAGTGCGAGCGTGTCAGCTCTAACGTTAATCCCTTGCTGGAATCGAAACACCCGTTCATAAATGTCGTCATCAATGACCAATTGCTCCAGACTGGCCGTGCCGACTGATGCGAGACTCCCCGCGCCCCCATTCAGCGAGGCGCCGCATAGTACTGCTGTAAATCCAGTCAGAAGCTTCTCAACGGCGGCCTGTGCGTCACACACATGGGAGTCTGTCGTGAGCCCGTTGCTCGCGGTGGGCAAACGATAACTCCTGCCGATGTCCACGATGGCGCCCGCCAGTAACCCGCATTCTGTGTAGCCGTTGGAGGCGATGCTGGTGGTCATATCCAGTATGAAAGGAAAGCCGGCATAGAGGATCTTGGCGCCAGGCCGAGCGAGTTGCGCCACGGTGATGGCTGCCAGGATTTCCGCGTTCATGACGACCAGCGTCCCGGCCAATGTAATTGGAGCCGTAGCGCCCGTGACCGGCGAAGAGTTGAGCAAGACTGGGAATCCCTGTTCAACCGCCTCCAGGAGAACCCCCATCTGGCTTTCGGAGTATATCAGCGGGCTGTTGCAGGAACAAAACGCAACGACCCTCGGCCCACGACGGTCGCCAATCGCCGCGACCATTTGGGCAATCCACCTGACGCCCGATGCGGAGTAGGGCGCAATAAGAATCGGCTTCGTGGATAATCTCAGCATCGCTTCCGCGGCGTGGAGGTCCCGCGTCTCGAGTGGTACGTCCCAGGGATTGAGTCCCGAGACCAGGCTTTGATTCGGTAAGGCCTCGACCACTCTGACCCACGCTTCCAGATCCTGAACGGTCACTTGCCGGCGTTCTTTCCCTTCATAATCGACAATCCAGTCGAGGGAGATCACGGGCCGTGCCCGAGGCGGACAATCGTAACCCAGCACTACGTCCCTCGAGGGCTCTCGACCGGTAACCAGAAACTCGTAAGGCACGGTTTCTAGCGCCCTCTTCACGACGCCCGGCGGTATCTTCACTTGCTGAGAAGCCGAATCGACAGTAGCGCCCGCCTCCGCCAACAGCGATAATGCCTTTTCGTGACGGATCAGAATGCCAACCTTTTCGAGGACAGTGAGCGAACTTTGGTGAACAGACGCGATCTCGCCGTCAGTCAGGATCCGGGCTTGAATTCGGTTATGATTATCGTCACTCATAGCGATTACTCCAGAGTTGAATCGGCCGAGTGGGGCACACCTCATAGACCAACTGGAAGGTTGCCCTCGCGGCAAGTCGTGAGTACTGCCCGTAGGCTTCTTAGACCGTCGACTCCGTCTTCCTGGCTCGTACCTCATCCAGCGCCTGCACTAAGGAACTTTCGATAAGGTCGCACATTTCGTCGAGGTCCGATTCTTCGGCGATGAGCGCTGGAGAAACGGCGAACCATGAGGGGTCGACGCGCAAGATGATTCGGTTCTCCAGCGCAATCCGCTTCAATGCCTTGCCAAGTTCCGGAAAAGGGTCCATGGATTTTGTGTCTTTGACTAATTCCACACCCCGCAGTAAACCCCTTCCACGCACCTCACGTATCACGCCGTACTTCCTGAGCCTCTCCAGGCGCGCAGTCAGGTATTCGCCCCTTTGGCGAGCCAGAACGTCAAGCTGTCCTTCCACGATGGTGTCGATGACCGCGATGCCCACCGCGCAGGCCAGCGGGTTTCCTGCGTAGGTGTGACCGTGGGCGAATTCGAGATTCGCCTCAGCCGGGCCGTAGAAAGCCTCGGCCATATCTTCGCGGGCTATCATCGCGCCCATCGGAAGGGCGCCGCTCGAAATCCCCTTGCCGCAGCAGATGATATCTGGAGTGACACCGAACGTCTGAGCGGCAAACATGGCGCCGGTCTTTCCGAAGCCAGTAATTACCTCGTCGTAAATGAGCACGACTTTGTGGCGATCGCAGATGTCCCTTATGGCGCGGAAATATTCGGGCGTAGGAGTGATGATGCCGCCTGTGTTGCCTATAGGCTCCAGGATTACACCCGCCACTGTGTCGGGGTCCTCGCTCACGATCACGTCTTCGATGGCCTGCGCGGCGAAGCGGTTACATTCCTCCCAATCGGAAAAGTACTTGCGGAAGTAAGTGGGGGGGAAGACTTTCAAAAAACCGGCCATCTGGGGCTCAAACTTCGTCTTGCGAGCCCCAGTACCGCTGGCTGCCATAGCCGCCCCGGTGCCGCCGTGATAGCCGTAATACCTGCTAATAAACTTGTACTTCCCTGGATGCCCGCTCTGCTTGTGATACTGCCGGACAAACTTCATGGCGGCCTCAATGGATTCTGAACCTCCGCTGAAGGCCTTCACGAATTTGAGGTTTCCGGGGGTTATCGAGCCCACCTTCTCCACGAAATCGAGAGTAACGTCGGCGATCCCATGGAGCGGAGGCGCAAAGGTCATGCGCTCCGCCTGCTCGGCCATGGCGCGCAGCACTCGCGGGTGACCGTGGCCTAAGCTGGCGACGAAAATGCCTCCGATGGCATCGAAGTAACGCTGTCCGTGGATGTCCCAGTAATAGAGGCCTTGGGCCTTCTCGAGAATGAGCGGCCGCTCGATGAATGCCGACGTCTGCATAAAATCCACAAACGTACGCTTGAGAAGCGCCTCACGCCTAGGATCGAGTGTCATTCAATCTCCTCCCCCGGGTCCTCTGAACGGCAGCTTGAGCTCTGAAACTGGAGAGTTGGATTTCCACCGTCTGAGTGTGCCGCATGCAGATCAAATCGAGAGAAGGACCACGGCGATAAGTCCAAAAAGCACGCCGAGCCCCTGAAGGGCAGTGATCGACTCATGCAGAACGAAAGGGCTGAGTATAACCACAATGATCGGATAGAGTGCGCTTAGGGGCCCCACAATCGAAGCCTTGCCTCCCTTCTTCATGGCAGCAAACAATCCCAAGCAGCCCAGGGCGGACAAGAATCCTGCGAGGGATCCGTACCCCAGCGAATGTGCGGAGCGATGAAACAACTCCCCGCGCGGGTATATGAAGGGCATAAACACCAGGAATCCCACAGTGCGCAAAACCAATGTAGATTCCGCGGAAATATAATTAGTGGATAGCTTTTGAAAGACCGCTGTGAACCCCCACAAAATCAGCACGAGACCTACGATCAAGAACCACGGCGCAATGTGCATCGGTGTTTTACCTCAGTGAGAAAAGATGAAAAATGCTGCAGTGGCGAAGCCCAAGCCGAGGACTTGCACCCGGGTAAGCCGCTCACGCAAGAACGCCAGCGCCAGCAGAACCGTAACCACTGGATACATGCCGGTCGCGGTCGTAACCACGGAAGCGTTCCCCCCGCTGCGAAACGCGGCGAAAAAACCCATGTTCCCCGCAGCCGAAAGTACACCTGCCGTGAGCCCGTAGATAATTCCCTTGCGACTCTTCTCCAGCTTAAATCCTCCCCTGGCCAGCACGACCAAAACAACAGGAATGCTCCCCAGCGCGTTTAAAACCTGCATCCCGGCAGCCGAGATCTCATTTGAACCCAGCTTCGAAAGCAGGGCATAGGGTCCCCAACACGCAAGGCAGAAAAGCAACCACCAGAACCATACGGCCACTGTCGTTCTCCTTTGTCTGTAGACGCGCCTCAGTGCCCCAAATGGCCAAGTCAACCCGGCGCTGAATTATTGAGCTTTAAGGTCGCGACTTCCGGGTGCAGGCAGGTTTGCGGTCGCGTCGTCGATTACCAACACCCAATCATTCGAATCCGGCGGCGTAAAATTTCTCGTTCCAGAATTCACGTAACTTTCGATCAAGGTCGCGGCGCCCGTGGAAGGATTGAACCACCAGCATTTCGCGTGGCCGCTGGCACTTGTGATCTTAGCCATGTCCACCTTGACAGTGGTTGCGCTGCCGTTGGGAATGTACGCGAGAATCGTCTGACCGTCACGGGTTCGCGAACTTACCGTCCGCGTCGCGCCTGAGCCGTAACCATCTCTCACCACCGTGTGGGTGAGATCGGGCTCCATCCGCCAGTGCTCGCGGCTGCGGAAGAGTTGCCCAAGGCGCTGCTGATCGAATGAGGGCTGAGCATCCATATCGGTTTGCCACGTCGTGCCACGGGGCTCACAACAAGGGGCATTGAAGGGCCATATGCTGCTGCTGCCAAAAAGCCGTCCCAAATACGCTCCCCCAAGAACTTCCGTGTATCCTTCCTGGCGCAACTGTCGGTGATTGTAAGGAGCTTCATTCGGTTCCTTCTCGTAAGGATCTTCCATACTGAAGAACGGAACGAATGGATCCGCTGCCCTTTCGATCGCGACCTGGGAAACAATATCGTCAATCTCCAAGGCGAAGGTCTTGGACGGCAAGCCCTTCGGGTAGATCGTGCCGAGGGTGATCCAGCCATTCGGATTGCTCGCACCTCGAGTAAAGGGCAGCCAGTTCGTGGCGCTCGCTTCACCCCAGTTGTCGCCGGTCGCTTCGATCGCCATCAGGTGCGCCGGATCCGCCGACATGATACCCATAGCAATATCGTTCAGCTTGTTGGCGAGGCCAGTGCCGCAGAGGCTGAGGTTGGCATCGCCCCCCATCAGCCAGATGATGTTGGGATAGGACTTGTAACGGTCGCCCAGGAATGCGCCATAGGCTCTCAGGGTGTCGTCGGAGCTTGAAGCCATTGTGGCGAAATATGGAATATCACATTTGTCAAATGTGGAGGTGAAGCCCGTTCCCGCCAGTACCGTGATGCCATGCGCGGCGGCCCTTTGAAGCACAAAATCTACGTGCGACCAATAAGCCGTGGCGCTGCTCATCCCCGTAAAGTCAGATCCGCCATTCCAAGGGTTGTGGCCGGCAGTGTCGTTTTCGGTCTTTGCATCAGCGTGGAAGCCATAGTCCACCAGGGCAGCCCAAATGAGGTTAATCCCTTTCGCTTGCCGATTGGCAAGGTAGGCCTCTATATCCGAATCCGAAGCAAGCTGTACGGCGAGCGCGTACGCTGTGTCGCCTGTAATGAAAACAGGCTGGTTCGTGAATGTATTGGCCAAGTAAGTCTTATCCGCGCTGAGCGCCATGAACTGGCCCGTTCGACCTACTGCCTGGGGGCTTACCCCTCCGTCATTGCTGAACCGTAGCGAGTCAGTTCGCGCCCCGGCAGCCATCGGCATGAAGGATATGCCGATGATGCTTGCGCAGGCGCAGCAGAGGATCAGGCCCAGTGCCCAAAAGCCGAATGGGCTGAGGATAGCAACACGCTTTATCATTTTCGAGCACTCTTGCGTCAAAATCTGGTCGCCTCCGCGGGGCAGGATCGCTGGCAGGGTCCTTCGGGAAAGGGATGGGTCAGAAGTCCGAAAATTCCGTCGAGGCCAGGGCGCAGGCCCTGGGCCTCGACGCTTCTCGACTAGAACTCAAGTCTCAGGCCAAGCTGCATGATTCGCGGGTTATACGCGCTGCTCACTTCAGCATTACCGACATTGTTCGGTCCGTTGCAAGGCGCTCCCGGGGCTGTTTCGCCGCTACAAAAGGCGTAAACGCCATTCCACTGGGGATGGTTGAAGGTGTTGAACGTTTCCCAGCGGAATTGCAGTTTCGAACGTTCCCCGTTGAACCAAGGAAGGTAGAAATTCTTGGTGAGGCCCATATCCCAGTTGTTCCGGCCTGGGCCCGCAAAAGCATACTTTCCCATATAACCAAACATACCGGGTTCGTTGTTGGCAGCCAGTTGCGGCACGGTGATCTGCGCAATGGTTCCTGGGTTGAACCATGTCGGCGTCGGCCCGAATGTCGGATCGTCGACCACGCCTTTTTGCACACCAACTTTGCCTAGAGAGTTGCACAGCACGGGCCCACCCACGCCGCTGGCCATCCCTGCGATACCGCACCCCACTGCTAAGGGTGACCCTGTGGAGAAGGTCGTTATACCCGTCAGTTCCCAGCCGCCCAGCGAGCTATGGAGAAAACGATTCGGGGAATGGGCAAAGAACGGCAGGGTGTAAACGTAATTCATCAACAGGACGTGGGTTTGGTTCAGAGCGGAAGTTCCATACCAGCGACGAAGGTTATAGTCATTAACTCCGTTCGTGTAAGTCCCGGTCCCGCCGCCTCCTAAGAGGTCGTCCAATGTGTGTGACCAGGTGTAAAGACCTTGGAAGGTCAGGCCGTGCCCGAAGGTGTGTCGGTAATTGACCTGGAGAGAATTATAGTCGGAGATACCCGACGCCTCCATCTGGGTGATGGTGTTGTAGCCGCGATAAGGAGCGAAGAAGATCGCGGGTTCCAGCGTGTTAATCAGGATCTGTTGCACATTGCAGTTGCCGACCGCATCGCAGCCCGTGGTTCCGGCGAGTTCGGGCACATACTCGGTTCCCGCTCCGACGGGTACCTGGTTGATGTTGCGGGCTCTCTGAAGGTGGCGCCCGAGCGTGCCAACATAACTTACACTCAAGAGATTGTTGCCCCGAAACTCATGTTGAACACCCAGGCTGTACTGATCGATCTCGGGCAAATGCTGAAACAGCGGTTGACTATTCATCGATACCGGCGGTAACTCTCCCGGCACTATATCCGCAAAACCGTTGATATTATACGCGGAGAGGGTGCCGATGACGGGTGGGCTTCCATAGCGCCCGGCCGCGGTCATATGCGCGTTGCTGGTGTCCCAAGTCAAAGCGTAGCCGCCCCGAATGGCTGTCTTGCCGCTTCCAGTGGGATCCCAGGCAAAGCCGAAACGAGGCGAAGGCGTGGCATGGGGTAAGTTGACGCATCCTTTAGGGATGGGCGCCACGCCGCATTCTTCGAGTCCATTTCCATAATTCAACCAATTCGCACCCGTGCCGGGTATGATGTTGCCGTCGGCGTAATACTGCGCCTGATTGGCGGGGTTGTACTGGGCAGGGTCGAAGATCGACGCCACCGTAGGGTTGGAATGATCCGCAAACGGGGTAACGTAATAGTAGCGAATCCCAAGATTCAAGGTGAGTCGTGGTGTGGCTCTCCAATCATCCTGGACATAAGGCTCAAAGTCCTTCTGCCGATAATGCCCGTCTGCAAATCCTCCGACGAGTTGACCATTGAGTACTTTTCCGGTTTCCGAGAAGCTTCCAACCCTACCCAGAAACATGTCGGCCAACGCGTTGCCTGTGGTGATCGAAGAATAGTTGTAAAACGAGAGAAATCCCTGCGAGTCATACCCGCCGTTCGGAACAATGTGATTGAGCCGATTGTAGAGGAAGTAGCCTCCGAACTTCAGGGTGTGTTTGCCCCGCGTCCAGACAAGATTGTCTTTGAGAGCCATAGTCGGATTCCAATACCAATACGGATATCCCGTGTCCTCGGCGAACGAGGGGCCTCCGCCCGACACTGAAATGCCCGGCAATAGCGAGCCCGAGGCTGCCGCCGGGAAAATAGTCTGGACCCCGAACCCCGCGGGCCGGAAAATCGATCCGGAAGGGGAATCAGATCCAACCTCCGAACTGGTGAACCACACGTCGGAGGAATAGCCGAGAATGACCTCATTCATGAGGTTAGGCCGCATCGTGGAGGTGAGATTCAGGACTGCGTTTTTGCAGGGGATACTCATCGGTGTCTTCACCGTGGCGAATTCGGCCGAGGTCCAAAGAGTGGGTACCTGTGTTTGGTTGTAGCCGTCTTGCGTAAAGCGCAGGAAGACACGCACCTTGTCGGTAATGTTTTGGTCGACCCGCACGGTGTCTTCACGAAAATTGGTGGGTAAATCCGGGGCTCGGGTATAGACATTGGGGCCGTTATTGGGGTAAGGGACCAGCGCGTCGAGGAGCGTATTGGCGTTGGGATCGACCGGTACTGTGTCGTTGGCAAACGTTGCCCCTGTCGCGGGGTTGGTGGGGAGTACGCAACCAGACGCAACACTGATGTTGTAATTGGGAGAACTCGAGTCGCATTGGCTGAAATTACCTTGCCGCTCGAGCAGAGAGGGAACACCGGCGCTGATGACCGTACCGTCCCGGTAGCGGCGCCACTCTTCGGAAACGAAGAAAAACGTCTTCTGCTTGCCCGTGTTGTAATGGTCCGGAATATAGAAGGGGCCGCCGATGGTAAACCCGAAGTCATTATGATGAATCGGTTGTTTCGGGGCGTTGCCGCCCGGCGGTGCAATCTGTCGATTCAGGAACCAATTGTTGGAATCGAAGATGTTGTTGCGCACGAAGTCAAACGCCGAACCGTGGAATTGGCTCGTGCCGGATTTCGTCGCAACTTCCACCATCGCGCTGCCCGATTTGGCAAACTCCGCGCTGTAATTCGAAGTCGAAACTCGAAACTCAGCGATAGAGTCGAGACTGGGAAAAATCTGAAGCGAGTCACTCCCAGAGCCCTGGTCAACGTCATTAGCACCATCGATTTCCCAATTGTTCATGTTGCCGGGCAGGCCGTTAACCGGCAGTGTATCCGTGGCAATGTCGCCGATGGTGTTAGGATCGTAACCGCCTCCGATAGGTGCAGCTCCCGGAATAAGCAAGGCCAGATTGGCAAAGTTCCTCGCTTGAATACTCAACTCGGTGACTTGCGTTCCAGTGATGACGCCGGATATGGCCCCAGTTTCAGTCTCAACTTTGGGGAGGTTTCCAACCACATTCACCTGTTCCCGCGTTGTTCCAACCTGGAGTTGCAAGTCCACGCGCTGCGTCTGACCGGCATCGAGCGTGATACCGCTGCGGGTGAGTCTCGCAAAACCGGTTGCTTCCGCGGCGACGATATAATCGCCCATGGGAATGTTCGCGGCGGTATACTCGCCTGCCGAGTTGGAGAGGTAGTTGCCCGTGAACCCCTTGGTTGGATTCGAAACCACGATGTGGACCCCCGGAATGGCGGCTCCGGTCGGGTCACTGACGGTCCCGACAATCGTGGCCAACTGCTGCCCTGATGCAGCAGCAGAGATCAAGAGAAGACCGAACGCTAAAAGGATGCACCGTATCCTCATAAGCTCCCTCCCTGAACCGGCCCGACAGAAGTGAACTGGCAGGATTCTGCCATTGGCGCCGCGTGGCGTCTATAATCTTCTTGCAATTCTTTGTAACAAGGCTATCCACGACCGCCGGCTTGCGCAGGTTGCCGGCAGGTACTCACCGATCTCGCCGAAGGTCACGGTTGCTCCAAGGCTCACCCTTGTGGGGGGCCTTGGTTTGGACTATTCTCTGTCCCATAAGACCATGGATGGGCAAAGGAGTGGAAGCGCCCAAGCGAATAGAGGAATGAGATACATGCCACCTAATCGACTGCCTTGGGAGGATAACTATCAGTTTGTTGGGCCGAACATTACCGCCGATGGGGTGCGAATTAATTATCCGTTCGATCCGACGTTTCCGGCCGATGTGAGATTTGTTATTGGCTCGGGCCGTCATCTCGTCCGACCAAACCGTCACGAACACTACGAAATTGCATACCTCTACAGCGGCAGCATGGAGGTTCAAATACGAGATCGGCGCTTCCATTTGAAGAAAGGAGATGTCGTAGTAATAGGCCCCAACATTTACAAGCAATTCTTGTACAACCCGCGCGTGGAAAGTAGGCTGATCACGTTGAACTTTCGGCCCGAAGTCATCAGGAGCGGTGCGGCCGAGGGCGAAGAGGAAATTTACCTGAGCTCGTTCTTGTACCAGGGCCCGCGGTTTCCGCACGTGATCTCCGGAGACCGAGCCTTGTCGCGAGAGGCGTTTCAATTACTCCTGAAGATCCACAATGAACTCCCGGCTCGCACCGTACTCGACCGCCTGGCGGCAAAAACTTACTTGAGGGTCCTGTTCTTACTGCTGGCCAGGCGCTTTCGGGGTTGTCTGGAAACCCACGAGACCATGGACCGCAAGCTGCAGGATATGGACCGCTTACGGCCCGTGTTTGACTTCCTCGGCGAACGCTGCGGAGAACATATTGAGGTCAAAGACGCGGCCCGAGTCTGCGCCATGAGCGCTTCCTACTTTATGAGGTTCTTCAAACAAACCACCGGCCAGTCCTTTCGCGCCTATCTGACAGGTTTCAGGATTGAAAAGGCTCAGTTGATGCTGGCGAGCGGAGAGACCTCCATAGCGGAAATCGGACAGCGGGTGGGCTTCTGTAGCCAGAGTTACTTTGGAGAGGTGTTTCGGGCTCTGGTTGGGATGACACCGCGCGCCTTCCGACGACGCTTCCGAAAGAGACTCTCCCGTGCCCTCCAAATGCCCGTTAAGCCGGCGACGCCCGCGCGCACGCCGGAGTCTGTCTCACGAGGTCAAGGGGGGTTCCACTTGCCTCGCCTTCGCAAAGGACCCGCTTCGGCGGAATGACGTGGAAGGTTTGACTTTCTCATCAAGGGGTGGACATCCGCAAATACAACACCGCGTCGCCGCTGAACGGCGGGCCGAACGAGCGGTTGCCGTCCGGAACTGTCAACGCACCTGACGATGTAATGCTGTTCGTGGAGGGATTAAACCATTCATACAGGTAGTTTCCAGCCACAAGCGTCAGGGAGAACGCACCGGAATAGGGTTGGTAGACCAGGTACTCAGCCCCAGGATCAGCCAGGCAAAAATGGGTACTGGATAATTCGGGTTGGGGAGTCATGGCCACCAGGTTCATACGGTTCGCGTACGTCAAAGTGCTGCCCATGGCATTGCGAAGTACGTCCCAATACTTATCCGGTCTGACGCCGACATAGGGGTCGGCGGTTGAGCCTTCCGGCGCATTCCGGTCGGGCCACACTACCAGATAAGGGTCCATGAACGCCACATTGTTGCCCGAGGCGAAATTCTCCCACACCCAGGCGCGTTGAGCAGGCAAGCCGTCGCGCTTCAGACCAATGTAAAAATAGCTGTGGTCCGTGTCGTTGATGATCACCTTCGTTCCGTCCGAGGGCGGTAGTTTCGCCGCGGGCGAAATCCAGTCGGCAGGGCTCTTGTAAAGGACTAAATCGGACCCCCCTTGGTACTGGAAAGTCATGCCGACCGGATGTCGTTTGGGCTTGTTGGCCTCGTACTGCTTCACGAAGTCGATGACTCGATATTGCCATGAATCCGAGTAGGGAGACCCCATCTCGTTTGACACTTCGTAGAGCACGTTGTCCAAATCGTTGACCGTATCCACAACTTTTCGAATATAAGCCTGCTCAATGTTCCACACCTCGGCCGGCATCTTTGAAATGTCCGCCGGACACGCTTCCGGACAATTGATATCATTAATGTTGTTGGAACCCAGTAAGGGATTGCCATCTTTTGCGTTGGCATCAAACTGCCACTCGAAGCCGTTAAAGAGCATGACGGAAACATAAACGCCGTTTTTACCGGCCGTGATGATTCTGCTTCTCATTCGGTCATAGTAGTTCTGGTCGAGCTTAGTGAGATCGAACTTCAACCCTCCGTCATTGGCGTTGCCTGGGCCGGTCCGCGACCACTTCCACGGAAGCCCCACTACGTTCTCATCCGGATCGTAAGTGTGACCGGAATCCGGGAGTTCCGCGGTCCAGAGCCGCATGAAGTTAAAGTTGTGGGCCGCCATCCACTTCATATATGCGGGGTAGTCAAAAGGCACTTGCGGCGGGTGCAAGGTCCCACGATCCATGAGGTTAGACCAAGTATGGGAACCGGTTAGGTAAATGGCCTTTCCGGTCCCGTCCGTGAAGTAGCGAGGGTTAGCGGGGTTCCTGCGCAGAGGCCCGGTGGCGGTTCGCGCACTCCCCTCGCTCCGGGTGGAAGCGTACAAGTACAACACGGCGTCGTTACTAAATGGCGGGATAAACGAGCGAGCACCATCAGCCGCCTGCAGAGTACCGGCTGATGCAATGCTGTTCGTGAAAGCATTCAGCCATTCGTAATGGTAGTTTCCAGCCGCGAGGGTCAAGGTGAAGGCCTCGGACGACGGTTGGTACACCAGGTACTCAGCCCCAGGATCAGCCAGGCAATAATGCGTACTGGATAACTGGGGTTGAGGGGTCATGGCCACCAGATTCATGCGGTTCGCGTACGTCAGAGTGCTGCCCATGGCGTTACGAAGCACGTCCCAATACTTGTCCGGCCGGGCGCCGACTTCCGGGTCGGGCGTCGAACCCTCCGGGGCGTTTCTCTTTGGCCAGATCGTCAGGTACGGCTCCATAAACGCCACATTATTGCCCGATGTGAAGTTCTCCCAGACCCAGGCACGTTGAGCTGGTAACCCATCGTGCTTCAGGTCGGCCCAGCCATAGGAGTGATCGGTGTCGTTGATGATCACCTTGGTACCATCCGAAGGGGGGAGGTGGCTTCCAGGTGAAATCCAGTCGGCGGGGCTTTTGTGCAGGGTTAAATCCGATCCGCCCTTCCACTGGAAGGTCATGCCTATAGGATGTTGCTTCGGCTTGCTTGACTCGTACCGCTTGACAAAGTCGATTACCCGGTCTTGCCAAAGGTCCGAATACGGGGAACCCGACTCATTGGAGACTTCGTAGAGCACGTTATCCAGATCGTTAACCGTGTCAACTACTTTTCGGATATAAGTTTGCTCGATGGTCCACACCTCGTCCGGCATCTGTGAAGCGTCGCTCGGACACGTCCCGGGGCAATTGATATTATTAATGTTGTTGGAGCCCAGAAAGGGATCGCCATCTTTTGCATTGGTGTCAAACTGCCACTCGAAACCGTTAAACAGCATGACCGACACGTAGATGCCGTTCTGGCCAGCGCTAATGACTCTTGATCTCATGCGATCAAAATAGTTCTGATCGAGCTTCGAGAGGTCGAACTTCGAGCCTCCATCGGTCGCACTCCCTGGACCGGTGCGTGACCACCTCCAGGGAAGCCCCACAAAGTTTCCTTCCGACAGGTCAGGCCCGGGACCTGCATCCGGCAGTTCAGCCGTCCAGAGCCGCATAAAGTTGAAGTTATGAGATACCATCCACTTCAAATAGGCGGCGTAATCAAAGTGCACGCCGGGGGGGCGCAGGGCGCCACGATCCATGAGGTTGGCCCAGGTGTGCGAGCCGGTAAGGTATATTGCTCTTCCTGTACCATCGGTAAAGTAACGAGTGTTGGCGGGATTGACGCGCAGCGGCCCGGTGGCGGTCTGGGCGCGCACGGGAGCCAAAGGCGTCTCCCCCGCGCCGAGGTAAGCACTCATCATACACATCAAGCAAAAAACAAAAAATGATCGCGCCATCTTTAGCTCCAGTCCGCCGGGGTAGGGGCGCCCCTCGTGGGTGTTTTCGGTGTGCGCGCCTCGTGCCAACCCATTGAGGGCACCCCACGAGGGACGCCCCTGCAAAGTAGGGTGGCCTAGCCAAGGTCCGCGCCGCCGTCGACCAGGTACACCCCGCCGATGCAAAAGCTTGCCTCTTCCGTCGCCAGGAGCACTGCCATCCCCGCGATGTCGCTCCCAACGCCAAGCCGCCCGGCGGGTATCCTGGGGATATACTGCTCACGAGATCCGGGTACTGAGAATTCCTCGGCATTCATAGGTGTATCCATGGTACCGGGGATAATAGCATTCACCCGAATTCCATCACGCGCATAGTCGGCCGCCACCGAGCGCATCAGGGCCAGGACTCCGCCCTTGCTGGCGCTGTAAGCGGCGAGACGCGTAAATCCGCGTATTCCGGTCCGCGAGGCGACAAAGATCATCACTCCCGCCTGCTGTGCCAGCATGGAAGGAATCGCGTACTTCGCACAAAGCCAATAGCCCCGCAAGTTGGTGTTGATCGTGCGGTCCCACACTTCGCTCGTAAGTTCGTGAGCACGAGTTTCTCCGTGAGTTATAAGTATGGCAGCGTTATTCACTAATATATCGATGCGGCCGAAACGCTGGAGCGCCGTTTCGACCATCCTCTTCACCTGCTCCTCGGAAGAGACGTCTGTCGGCACAAATATCGCTTCGCCGCCGGATTTTTGAATCGCGTTAAGAACAGCTTGCCCGCGGGCGGGGACAATCTCCGCCACAACCACCCGCGCGCCCTCTTGCGCGTATCGCAACGCAATGGCTTCTCCGACCCCCGCTCCTCCACCGGTTACAATCGCAACCTTGTCCTTTAGGCGCATTTCTTCACTCCCTCCCTGAATCCTCGGCTGGTCCCGGAGTCTATTCGTCTACGGGCTACAACCTAACAAAAACGCAGCCGCCTATCTATCGAGAATGGATTTCTTTTTGACACAGCACTACCCTGGCCGGAAGACAGATGGTGCATCCCTACAGGGTAGCCTTTCAACAAAAAAAAATGTACTTACAGTAGCAATGCTGTTTCAATTTGAGGCATAGTCTCCAAGTTGTGGACGGTCTGCCAAGCAAGCGGATTGTTCGCAGTGAGAATCGACAGAGGGGTCTGTGCCGAAACAACTAGTAATTCCCGGCAGCGAGCCGGTTGAGTCGCCCGCTAAAGTGATCGACCAGGCGTCCGGTGTGGATGGGGTGAAGATTCGCGACCTCCGAACTCCAGCCTTACTGCTGGACCTGGAGGGTATGGAGAGCAACCTGCATCGAATGGCCAGCTTTTTTCGAGGCCGGCCAGCCAACCTGCGCCCTCATTTCAAAGCTCATCAAACTCTCTTTCTAGCCGCCAGACAACTGCACATGGGATCAATCGGCATCTCCTGCGCGCGTCTGGAGCAGGCCGAGGCGCTGGTGCGGCACGGAATCCAAAACGTCCTCATCGCAAACGAAATCGCCGGGAAAGACATGATCGAACGCTTTGTGGAACTCTCACACTACGCCCCCGTGATGGTTGCTGCGGACAACCCTAAAGTCGTCTCGGACATGGCCCGGGCAGCAGGCGAGAGGGCTCACGAGCTTAACGTCCTGGTAGATTTGGACGTGCGGTTGGGGCGTTGTGGCATCCGCCCTGGGGAAGCGGCGCTCTCACTTACCAAGCTGGTTTTAGAAAAGGGATTGAGATTCCGCGGCCTGATGGGATACGAAGGCCACATCCCGGTCCCCGCCGGGCCTGAGAAGGAGCGTGTGGTTCACGCCGCGCTCAAGCAATTGGTAGACACCAAGGCTATGATCGAGCGAGAAGGTATTCGCGTCGAGGTGGTTAGTTGCGGGGGTACCAGCGACTATTCCATTGCAGGAACATTCCCCGGCGTAACCGAAATCCAAGCCGGCTCTTATCTGGTTATGGACACTTGGTATGCATCCCACGCTCCTGAGTTCACGCCGACTTTGACCGTCCTGGCGACCGTGATCAGCAAGACTTCCGGGGACCGAATCGTGGTGGACGCCGGCGCCAAGGCCATGAGCGGCGAGAATGGATTGCCTTCTGTCAAAGGAATTGAGGGACTACGAGTCAAGGCTATGCACGTCGAGCACACTCTGATGGAGATTTTGGATGCATCGGTTTCCGTTGATGTGGGAGACAAAATTGAAATCTGGGTGCGCTATCTCGACCAGACACTTAACCTTCACTCCCACATGTACGGGATCAAGCACGGCGAGGTCAAAAAGCTGCTGCCAATTGAACACTCTTAAGAAAGGCCAACCGTGAATCGCCGACTATTCTTGAGGGAAAGCGTCCGGGCGGCGGCCGCCTCGGCCCTCCTGCCCATGTTTTCTCAGCGAGCTTCCGCGCACCAGGATCTCGCCGCGCCAGTTCGGCGCCCTCCCGCGAAAGGTCCTCTTCATTTACTGAAGTCTAACCCACGTTATTTCACCGATGGCTCAGGGAAGGCTATCTACCTTGCAGGCTCGCATGGCTGGTGGAATCTCCAGGACAATGGTATACGGCTGATCAAAGCGGAGGACCAGGACCCTCCTCCCGTTTTTGATTACAACGCATACCTGGATTTCCTGGAGAAATTCAACCACAACTTCTTTCGACTGTGGTTCTGGGAAGTCCCGAAATGGGGTGAGGATCAGCCACGCGGTGCCATCAAGTACTGCCAGCCTCATCCTTGGGTTCGCAGCGGTCCGGGGCAGGCTCGAGACGGAAAACCTAAGTTTGATTTGACCCAATTCAATCCGCAATATTTCGACCGCATGCACACGCGGATCAGCGCCGCCCGGGATCGTGGGTGCTACGTATCGGTGATGCTCTTCGAGGGTTGGGAACTTGAGTTTACAAACGCCTGGACCTATCACCCTTTCAACGGACCTAACAATGTGAACGGCGTCTTCACGGATCCGGCTTTGGACCTCTTGCCGCCTGAAAAGCCTCTTCATGTTCCGGCGTCCGCCGGGGAGGACCTTGAGGGGTTGCGCTCGGCGCATTATGGCGGAAGGGGCTACGTCGGCGCCGGGCTGACGTACAATACACTTCAAAACAATGCCCACGGCAAGCGCGTTCTGGAATTGCAAGAAGCCTATGTACGCAAGGTCATCGACACGGTAAACGGCCTCGACAATGTGCTGTATGAGACCTGCAATGAAGCCGGGCCGTATTCGACAGACTGGCAATACCACATGATCAATTACGTAAAGGAGTATGAGTCGGGGAAACCAAAGCAACATCCGGTGGGAATGACCGTCCAGGCGCCGGGCAGCAACGCCACGGTTCTGGCCAGTCCTGCGGACTGGATCTCGCCGAACCCCGGCAGCCTGGGTGAGAATTACCTCGCAGACCCCTCCGCCGCTTATACCGGTAAAGTCATTGTCAACGATACGGACCATCTTTGTGGGCATACCTGCGGGGACAGTTCGTGGGTATGGAAAAGCTTCTGCCGGGGCCTCAACGTTTTGCTCATGGAGGATCTGAGTCCCTCGCCTACCTGGCAGGATTCCGCCCGGGTTGCGATGGGGCAGACAAGGAGTTGGTCGGAAAAGATTGACTTGGCCCGCATGGTGCCGGATATCCGTTCCGACTTATCTGAAACTCGATATTGCCTCGCCAACGTGGGCGAGGAATACTTCGTCTTCCAGGACGGGAGTAAAGGCGAGTTTACGGTGAATCTCACAGATGCCCCGGGAGGTTACGCGACCGAATGGTTTAACGTCTCAAGTGGGACGACCACAGCCTGGAAAACGGTCTCCGGGGGCGGCGTCAGGACTTTTCCCACGCCCTTTGGCGGGCCGGCCGCCCTGCATTTGAAGCGCGAGGGTAGCTGAAACTGCGGGATCATCCAGTGAGAATCACGCGGTTCGCGAAGAGGCGCCAAGCACGCCATGACCGCGAAGAACCAGTAGCGCTCGCCCTTTGCGGTCCTTTGCGTCTTAACGGCTTTGCGTGAGCTGTTTTGACTTCCCCGCTCTGTTTTTCGCCGCGCGGCAAGTTCGTGGGGCTACGCCAGCGGCTGAATCGCCGACTTTTGGGGGCTGCATCGTGACTCAAACCAAAACCTTGCCGGCCTTCGTCTCTGCAAAACAGTTTGACGAGCTTTTTCAGAGTGTCTGTAACTGGGGACGCTGGGGCCCCGAGGATGACCGAGGAACTCTGAATTACATTTCCCGCGAGCACGTGTGCGCGGCCGCAGCGCTGGTGCGGTCAGGCCGCTCGGTGTCACTGTCCTTGCCCATCAATACCGTCGCGGGACCCGATAACCCTCATCCATCGATCCATTACATGGTGCGAGCGCACGACATTCACCGGGAGGGAGCCGAACCCCAGTTTGCAGGGGACTTTCTGGGAAGCGAGCTTCACGGCGACAGTCGGACGCACATTGATGCGCTCTGCCACGTCGCGTACAAGGGGAAACTGTACAACGGGAAGTCGCCGGATACCGTCACTTCCCGAGGCGCTACAATCATGGATATCACTGCTTACGCGCACGGCATTGTGGGGCGGGGTGTGTTGCTTGACATCCCCCGTCTTCGCGGCGTCAAGTGGCTGGAGCCCGGCGAGGCGGTGACGTGCGAAGAACTCGAGGCGGCGGAAAGGGCGGAGGGTGTGCGTCTGGGGGAAGGAGATATTTTTCTTTTCCGTGCGGGGCACCACCGGCGGCGGCTGGATTTGGGAGCCTGGGATAATAGCTATAATGGCCAAGGACAGGCGGGTCTCCACGTGACGACGATGCTAATGCTTCATGAACGTAAGGTGGCGGCTTTCTTGCCCGATGAAGATGGGGAAACGGTTCCCAGCAATGTGGAGGGGATTCCCTACCCTATTCATGCCTTACAGATCGCTGCGATGGGTATGGCCTGTGCTGACAGTCTGCAGTTCGAGGAACTGGTCAAGGTATGCGAGGAGGAAGGGCGGTGGGAGTTCATGGTCGTCGCCTCTCCCCTGCGCCTTCCGCACGGGACCGGGTCGCTCTTCAACCCTATCGCCATTTTTTAACTCACGTAGCCTTGACCTTCAGGTCAGCATGCGGTACCGACCTGAATTGATGCTCTGCGTTTTCTATCCGACAGGAGAATTGCTATGGGGAAACTGGATGGGAAAGTGGCCATTGTCACCGGTGGCGGAAGCGGCATCGGGAAAGGGATTGCGCGCGGCCTGGCTCTTGAAGGCGCCAACACCGTGATTGCCGCCCGAGGGGTTGAACGTCTGAACCAGGCGGCCCAGGAATTAGCGGCTTTGGGCGCCACCGTGATTCCCGTGCCCACGGACGTCACCGATGAGGCGCAGGTTAACGCCTTGTTCGCGCGCACCGTGGATCTGTTTCATGGTGTTGATATTCTCGTCAACAACGCTGGGGCCACCGACGGAGGGCCTCTGGACGAGCTTTCCTTGGAGACCTGGGATAAGGTCATCGCCACGAATCTGCGCGGGCCCTTCCTCTGCACACGTTCCGCGATACGGATAATGAAGACTCAAGGCGGCGGGCGAATTCTCAACATTGGCAGCATCTCCGCGCAGCGCCCGCGCTTTAACGCAGCACCCTATGCCGCAAGCAAATTCGGTATCTGGGGACTAACCATTGTTACAGCCCTCGAAGGGCGCGATTACGGGATTTCCGCCTGCTGTTTGCATCCTGGAAACGTCGAGGTGGAAGCTTCAGCCGAAAATGTGGGGGCCATTTCCGGGATCCCTGAGTATTCTCTTGAACCTAAGATGAAAGTCGGAGAGATTGCCGAGGTTGCGGTTCTCATGGCCACCCTGCCTCCACACATGAATATGCTGGAAGCGATCGTCCTGCCGGTTAAACAGGCCTATCTGGGGCGCGGATGATCAGGGCTTCGACCCGGGCACTTCCGGCGAAGGCATTTTTCCAGACAACTGTAGTGCTTGCTCTTCGCGGGCTTCCGCCTGGAGTTTCTCTGCCATGGCCATTTCCTCCTTGGCTTCCGCATGTCGGCCGGCCTTGAGGTAAGCCTGGCCCAGTTGGTAACGGTAACTTCCTATTCCCGGCTCGATGGCAATGGCCTCCTTCAACCAATGAATACTCTGTGCGGTGTCGCCCTTGCGCAAGTAAGCTTTTCCCAGCCCAGCTAGCGATTTGGGCAACTGCGCCCGGCGCCCCAGTGCCTCGCGATAAAGCTTGATAGCCATGTCGGTTTGACCTAACTCGAGGCAAACTTCGCCGCGATTCTCATAACTCCACGGTTCTTGAGGGGTGATGGCCATCTCTTGGTCAAATTCCTTGCCGGCCTTTTGGAGCATCCCCAGTCGCTGATAAGCCACGCCTAGATTGTAGTGCGCGAAGCTCAGTCTAGGGTTGAGTGCAACGCACTTCTGCAATTCGGTAATGGCATGCTGGTTTATATACAAATCGAGATATGCTTTTCCCAGAAGGAAATGCAAGTGGGCAGTATCGCCTCCCACGCGCACCAATTGATCGAAGGCTCTCTCCGATTCGTTCTCTCGCTTTAATTTTCCATAGCAGATACCTTGAACGAAGAGGAAGTCCAGATTGCCCTGCTCCCCACTGGCCAGGGGTTCAAGCGCCTCCGCGGCATGCAGGTATTCGTCTTCCATGAAGAAGCTCATTCCCAGGAGGTAGCGAGCCTGGTAATTGTCCGCTTGCGATTGGAGAGCCTGTGAAAACTCCGGGATAGCCTTGGCGAATTCTTGCTGGTGATAATATGCCAAGCCCAAATTCAAGTCGATGGCGGCCATGGCCGGCGCCAACTTCTTGGCTTCCTGGAGGGCCCGGATGGCAGAATCGAACCTCTGCGTGCGCATGTACACAACGCCCAGATTGGAGTAAGCGGCTGCGGAGTGTGGATCGAGCCGCAATACCTCCTGAAATCCTTTTTCAGCGCTGGCGTAGTCCTTGTTGAGTAGGGCGTTCTCCGCGCTCTGGAAGACTAGGCGAGGATCCTGAGCGAGCGCCGGCTGACTAAGTACCTCTAGAAGGAACAAAACCAGCGCTCTGGCAATTTGGATCTTCATCGTGCTCATACGCCCCAACTCTGGAGTTTTGATCTTACCCTTCGGAGTGAGCGATGGCAATGCGTCCTTGCCTTTTGTTTTCATAGACATTCCGGGTTCGTTCCAACGATTCAGGGGGCGGACGCGTATCTTACAGTACTTGACACTGCTATATTGAGATGCGAGCCTCCCGGCAAGTCCTGAAATAAGCAGTACTTGACACTGTAATTTTACAGCGCCAATCTGTCGCTCTGGGCGGTCTCAAGGGCTGCCCGTACATACTTCCGAGGGGGACTTCGCAGGTGACTGACGATAATCGCGGCGGACGGGGCTCGTTCACCTTGGTGGGTGGCGCATACGTGCCGACGCCTTTTGTCGGCATGTATGCGCCCGTCCCAATCGGCCCGCACCATTCGTTATTCGCGGGTGGCGCATAACCTCAGCCCAGCCGGAGCGAATCAGGGAGAGGGTGCCGTCAAAATCAAAGAGGCCAACGCGCGCGTTCTTAGCGGAGGCGGTGGTGTGCAATACTTCAACTGGGCCCATCACTTCTTTAAAACGCTCCTTGAATGAAATTTGCTCCCGTGAATGGAACGCGAAGCATTGAGCAGCAAAACCCAGTCGCTGTCACCGTCGCCGTTTTTCCCGGCTGCGCAAACTGCCGGGTTCCCGCGTTAGCAAAGGGGCCTCCTGGAATTGTGGTGTAAGTCCCATTTGTAGGGTCAAACCATCGGGCATGGGCAGGCGCACTCAAGCTTGTCATGTCGACGCTGATCGTCCTAGCGGTCGGCATATAGGCGACTACAACAGAGCCGTCCGGTGTTTTGGAAACAGTGCAATAATCGCTTTGACTCACGCGGGTTTCGAGGCTTCCGTAGGTTCCGAACCCGGCCGTAACGACCGTGTGGTCCTGGTCGGGAACGAGGTCCTGCCAGGGCAAAGAAGTAAAGAAATCTTTCCAGATCGCAATCTGTTTTACCCCAACCGTATCGAGATG
>Ga0187781_10000585_pt1 | contig 26118 bp, 20 predicted proteins | sample 0715_SJ02_MP02_2_FD_132447 | JGI IMG/M metagenome (GOLD analysis project Ga0187781, IMG submission 132447) | Tropical peat soil microbial communities from peatlands in Department of Meta, Colombia - 0715_SJ02_MP02_20_MG | ecosystem: Environmental > Terrestrial > Soil > Wetlands > Peat | place... | reverse complement strand
CTGGTCGGCGTCGCCAAGGTGGAAGCAGTCGTCGCGCGTCCAGGTCCTGCACGGCTGGATATGGGCGATCGCGACACCGCCCCGAGTTTTGCTGGGCGGCCATTGCCAGCAAGCACGATCCCGTCTTGCTTAGGCATGGAACGTATCGAGGGTCGCCGCGACCGCGATCATCGGGCTATCGCTTGGCCGGACGTAGCGCTCATCTCATCGCTGCCGCCACACGCGCTGCCCTCTTTCGGGGCATGAAAATCCTCCCCGCAGGAGTCTCTGGCCCGCTCGCGTATTAGCGGGCACCGGGCACAGGGGATTCTGTTGTGGAGAACGCAGTCGGGCACGCCGTTTTGGACGATGGGCTTCGAGCCCGTGAGTTTTCGGTGGCGGCCCCTGCGACTTGCCCGGGTGCGCTGCGAGCGCGAATCGGTCTGTGTCGTTCGCCCACTCGTTCTCCGTCCCATCACACCGTTGTGCTACTACAGAATGTAGGAGGTGAGCGGTGAACAAGAAGTTGCTGTCGCGGCCGTTGGGCCGGTGCATCGGGCTGGATGTGCATCTTGACTTCATCGAGATCGCGATCTGCGAGGAGGGCCAGGTGTACTCGGCTGGCCGGGTGCCCTGCACCCCCGAGGGGATCGGGACGCTGATCGACAGTCTCTTGCCGTCCGACCGGGTAGCGCTGGAGGTGACCGGCAGCTCCCGGGAGATCGCCAGGCTGCTCGAGCCGCACGTCAAGAAGGTGATCGTGGTCTCGCCGGGCGACACGGGCATCAGCCAGGCGCGTGCGAAGACCGACCGGCTCGACGCGCGCACGCTGGCCAAATTGCTGTGGACCGGCGAGCTCGAAGCGGTATGGATACCACCCGATTGGACCTGCAGGATGCGCCGGCGCCTCGCTCGCCGTGACCAGCTCGTCCGCGCGCGCTCGCGGGTCAAGAACGAGCTGCACGCCGTGCTGATCCGCTGCCTGAAGGGTCGCCCACCGGTCTCTGACCTGTTCGGGGTCAGGGGCCGCGACTGGCTGCGGGGGCTGGAGCTGCCCGAGGTGGAGGAAGAGACCGTCAACGCCGGCCTGCGTCACATCGAGTTCCTGGACTCCGAGATCGAGCAGGTCGAGCGGCTGATCGCCAAGGACGCGCTCCGGAGCCCGCAGATCAAGCGGCTGATGACCGTTCCGGGCGTCAACGTCATCTGCGCGGCGATCTTCCTCGCCGCGGTCGGCGACATCCACCGCTTCAAGGGCTCCCGCCCGGTAGTCGCCTACCTCGGGCTTGACCCGCGCGTCTACCAATCAGGCTCAGCAGCCGCGCGCGGCGGGCGAATCTCAAAGCAAGGCTCGCCACGGGCGCGCTGGGCGCTCGTCGAGGCCGCCCGCTCAGTCGCCCACCAGCCCGGGCCGATGCACGCCCTCTACGAGCGGATCAGGGCCCGCAAAGGCCACAACGCCGCGGTCGTCGCCGTCGCGCGCAAGCTCGCCGTCCTGTTCTGGTGCATGCTCACCCGCGAGCAGGACTACGCCCACCAACAGCCATCGCTGACCGCCCAGAAGCTCCGCCGACTCGAAGTCAAAGCCGGCGACCCCACCCGCCCCGGCAAGCCCACCCGCGTGTAGGCCACCCGCGAGCGGATGCGCCACGCCACGAAGCAACTCGCCGCGCAGGCCGAGGCCTCCTACAAGCGCCCGGTCACCGACTGGCAGACAACGCGGACAACCCGGAAGAACAAGGCGGGCGCGAGCGTGACAGCGGAGCGCGCATAGTCAAGGCCCTCGAAGGGCAAGTCGCGCGGCAGGCCGGACGAGCTCCAACGCCTGCTCTTCGACACGTCATCGGCTCGCGCCCACAACACAACCTAACGCCACAACCCGACGCCGACAACCCCCGCCGAGGACCAACCCCTGCGCGATCCCGACCACCAGCAACCCCCCAAGCTCACACCACGCGATCCAAAAGACACACAACGACCTCCCGCGACATAACCTCATCCCCGAAATCGGTCGCAAACTCCGTCAAACACCCCGCAGGCCACACTTGATTTTCATCGGTCGTCCCAAGCGAGAGGCAGGTTGACGGCGTGCAACTCTTGTGCAGTCGCAGGGAGCAGTAGTCTCGGCATCGGCGGCGAGTTCGGTCCTTCTGGTGCTCTGGGTGCGACGGCGAGGGCGGAATCTTCCGCGACCGCGCGGCATAGGAGGGTCGGCCGCGTTCTGAGGCGGGTGCCTGTGCTTGTCCCTCCTGGAATGATCGCGCCGCGCGTCGCTGCCTCCGGACGCGAACGGGCGCGCCCGGCTGGATCAGCATGACACGGCGGAGAGCGCTTCCTGGTGGATGTGGGGCGCCGCGCCGTTGCCGGTCAGCCACCACAGCTCGTCGCCGATCACCGTCAGCGGTGAGAGCTGGGGGAGCGCCTGGATGCGGGCGGATGGGGCGTGTACGGCGCACCACTGGCGGCTGCCGTGGCGCAGGAGTTCCCAGCCGCCCGTGTAGCCCTCCCCGCCGCTGAGCAGGAGATCGCCGTCGGGCAGGGCGGTGATGCCGCCGGAACCGGGGCCGAGGCCGTGGCTCTGCTCACCGGGCGCCGGTGGGAGGCCGATGTCGTGCCAGCTGGCGCCGTCGTCGGTCGTGCCCAGCAGCGGGAAGGGCGACATCGAGTTGACGAGCAGCCCAGCGCGGGCCGAGGTGGCGATCAGCTCCGTTTCGGCGCACGCCTGCACCTGATCGGGAAGCGCGGGCTGGGACCAGTGGACCCCGCCGTCGCTGGAGCGCAGCAGCGGCTGGGAGACAAAGCTCATCGCGCAATCGCCCGGGAGGTAGGGGCCGAGCGTGAGGCACGGCCCGACGGCCGGGCAGCCCAGCGGCGCGGGCCGCCAGCCCGTGCCGTCGCCGCCGCTGAGCTCGGCCAGCGGCCGGCTGGGGTCGAGGTCCGGGTATGCCGGCGCCTTGGGATTCGGCATCGCGGAAGCGAACACGGCCTCGACGCCACCGTCCTGGTAGCGGAAGCCGCCGAAGCCCAGGAGGCTCGCGCCGGCGGGTACCGGGACGGGTGTCCACGCGTGACCGGCGTCGGAGGTCACGAGGGCGACGTCGTAGATGGGCGGTGCGCCGTACCTGGCCGGCGCGGCCGCGAACGCCGCCGCCACGACGGCTGCCGGATCGGAGGCCGGGCCCGCGAGGGCAGCGGCGGCACACCGGGCCTGCGCGCCCCCCAGGGACTGGAGCCCCATTCCCGACAGCGTTTCGACCGCGGCGGACGTGGGGATGCTCGTGGTTGCGCCGTCGTAAGAGACATCGACGGCGCCCGGAGCGCACCAGGCGACCGTCGACGGGACGCCCGGCTGGGCCGAGAGCGGCGACAGCCCCGCGCTGAGCTCGGCGATCGGGGTTGTGTCGCGCAGGCTGGCAAAGCTGACCGGCGCGAGCACGTCAAGCGCCGTGCGGCCCAGCAGCGCCGACGACACGGCCTTGACGTTGGCGAACTCGACCTCGGGGCCGTGCGGCCGCCCGTTCAGCACCTCAAACTGAAAGACGAACGGCTGATCTGAGCCGATGATCGAGACCAGCGGCGCGAACCCCCTGACGCTCACAACCTCGCCTGGCGCAGCCGCACTCGGCGTGACCCGCAGCCGCGCACAGGACGACGACATCCGGCACCACGACGGCGCCGCCGGCACCCGCAGGTGAAACTCGGCGACCCCCTCGACGCCCTCCGACGCGCACCCCTTGCCGATCACCAGGCACTGCAGCCCGATGGGATAGGTGCCCGAGGCCAATGGCGCTACCCGCACCGGATCCCCCTCGATCCACGGGGCGCCCGGCACCACCAGCCGAGCCCGAAACGCCCGCGGCGAGATCCAGCGGACCGCAACGCCCCGATACTGCAGCCCGAACCGGCAACCATCCCAACAGAAGCTCGGATACCCGCTCCTCCCCGGACGCCCCGACAGCCGCCCAGTGATCGTCACCGTCGTCCCCGGCGACCCCGACGCCGGCGATAGCGTCAGCGCCACCGCCGGCTCGCGCGGCAAGATCATCGCGCGAACGCGGGCAGGCAGGTGGAGGGGAAGCTTCAGCGTCAGCACCGCGGGGCGGAAATCCGGCAGCTGGTCGAGGACCACGGTATGCGGCCCGGCCTGAAGCGGTCCGACCTGCAGGCAGCCCGAGATACCGCCATCCATCCCCTGCGTGAGCCCGCCGTAGGACCCGGCGCACCCGGCAGCGAGCCCGCCCTCCCCGTCCCCCCGAGCCACCGGCAAGGACGACGAGCGCGATCTGCTCGACACCACACAACCCGCTGGCAAAAGCGCGGTCACGGCCAACGCGAACGCCATCTCGCGCCTACCGAAAAGCATCACGCAGCCCCTGCCCGAAACAAGCAGCCGCCCGTCGGAGTAGTCGCTGCCGATCGCCACAGCACAGCGCTCATCACCCGCTCTGTCTATCTATTGCCTGAACATTCTCGTGGGTGACGGACCGGTTCTCCAGATGGCAGCAGGCGCCAGTGCTCAAGCTCAGCTCAAGGGACTTGGGTGGCATGACCACCCCAGTCGGGCAGTGCCGCTCGTCGTCGGAGCAAAACCCCTGCGAGGCCGTTCCGAGCCGGCCGCGGCTGCCTGCGTGGAACGGGGCACGTTCGGTGGCAGCCGCCCCGGCGCTGTCGCTTGGCAACGGCGATCCGGTAGCGCGGACGGGGAGAAGCACGCGGCATTCCGAGCGACCAGCTCTTCGTTCCCGCCCATGGAGAGCGGCGGAGGCTGGTGGTGCCCGCGGTCGTCGATACCGTGGCCGCGTGACGTTTGATGAAGCGCTGGTTGTCGTTGCACGTGGGCGGCGGGCGAGGTTGCACGTGGCGGCGGGCGAGCGGTCGAAAGTTCGAGTGACGGCTGGTGGGCCGGGGATAGGCCCGGTCACGTTAGGCTGATGAGCGCCGGATGGTTTATCCCGCCGCCGGGCCTTTCGGTCAAGAGCGAGGAGGAGTTGCGGCGGGAGCGGGAAGCGAAGGTAGGGGAGCTCGACCGGCGCGGGCTGCTGCGTTCAGGGCGGCTCCGTGGGGCGATGCTGTCCGTGCATCGGGAGGATTTCGTCCCGTTCGCCTATCGGGATCACGCCTACGAAGAGATCCCGCTGCCTCTCCCAGGGGAGCGAGCCACGATCTCGTGCCCGCACAGCTATCCGTTGTTTTACGAGCCGCTCGGCTTGGGAGAGGGGGATCGCTTCCTCGAGGTTGGCGTGGGGTCGGGGTACGGCACGTCCCTGGCGCGGGAGGTGGTCGGTCGGGAGGGTCTGGTTGTGGCGATCGAGATCGACGAAACCACGCTCGCGTTCGCGCGGGAGAACCTGGAGCGGGCGGGCTATACCGACGTGGTCCTCGTTCATGGCGATGGGGGACTCGGCGAGCGCGAGCACGCCCCGTACGACCGGATCTGCGTCACGGCCGCCTGCCCTGGCGTTCCGCCGCCGTTGATCGAGCAGCTCGTGCCGGGCGGCCGGCTGATCGCTCCCGTCATCGACGGCGCGCGCCAGCGACTGACGCTGCTCGAGAAGACCGTCGACGGCGTCGAGGGCAGGAGCCTGGCGGACGTGTTGTACGTGTCGCTGCGGGGACGGTACGGCGTTCGCAGCGATCCTCAAATCTGAGGTTGGACAACACGAGCGACTCGGGACCCCGACCCGCGCTTGCAAGCACCCCGACAGCAAGCGCTCCAATCTGGTTCGTCGAACGTGGTAGAAACGCGCCGTGAAGCTGGGCAGCAGCGCGTTCGCAGATCGCGAGCGGATCCCGCCTCGGTACTCGTGCGAGGGCGAGGACCGCTCGCCGCCGCTTGAGTGGACGGGGGTGCCACGCGAGGCGGTCTCGCTGGCGCTGATCGTCGATGACCCTGATGCGCCGGTGCGCACGTTCACGCACTGGGTTGCGTGGGGGATCGATCCGGGCGATGGCGGGCTTGCGGAGGGCGACCGCGCGCCTCGGGAGGGTCGCAACGATTTTGGCGAGACGGGGTACCGGGGGCCGTGTCCGCCGCGCGGCCACGGCCAGCACCGGTACTTCTTTCGCCTGTACGCGCTGGCGAGCGAGCCCGTCCTGCGCCCTGGTGCGAGCCGCAGGGACTTGGAGCATGCGCTCGAGGACAAGGTGCTCGCCGTCGCCGAGCTGGTTGGCACCTTCGAGCGATGAGCGCGCGCGAGCTGCTCGAGCGGCTGCATCGCGAGCTCGCAGACGTCGAGCAGGCGATCCGCGCTCACCGCTACCTCGACGCAGCGCCGCCGGCGGCCTCGCTGCGCGCGTTCGCTGGTGAGCAGCACGCGATCGTGGGCAGCGACCGACGGAGCTTCGCGCACCTGGCGGCGCGTTTTCCGGAGCCGCCGGCGGGCGACTTCTTCCTAGGACTGGCGCAGGGGGAGGGCCAGGCCCTCGAGCGGCTGCTCGCGCTGGCGGCATCGCTCGGCGTCGGCGAGGACGGCTTGGACGCGTATCGGCCGATGCCGGGCTGTCAGGCGTACACGGCGTTCGTCTCCTGGCTTGCGCTGAACGGCTCGCGTGCCGACCTCGCGCTCGCGTTTCTAGCCAACCTCGCCGCCTGGGGCGAGAACTGTCGGCGGCTGGCTGACGCGCTTGCCGGCCGCTGCGACACGTCGTTCTTTGAGTTCTTCGCCGAGCCCGCGCCCGGCTTTGAGCACCAGGCCCTGGCGGTCGCCGACCAGGGGCTCGCGGCCGGCGACCCAGCGGACCGTGCCCGTCGCGCGGCGCGTCTGCTGCAGGCCTACGAGCTGATGTTCTGGGACACGCTCGCGGATGCGCTTTAGCGAGGAGCTGCGGCAGGCGGCCGCCGAGGTGTGGCAGGCCCAGCACGAGCACCCGTTCATCCGCGGGATCGCCGACGGCACGCTCGATCCCGACCGGTTCCGCTTCTACATCCGCCAGGACTACCTGTTCCTGATCGACTACGGGCGCCTGCTCGCGCTCGCCTGCGCCCGCGCGCCGCGGCTCGAGCTGATGGAGCGCTTCGCCGACCTCGCCCACTCGACCCTGCGGACCGAGATGCAGCTGCACCGAGCCTACGCGGCGGAGTGGGGAATCTCACCCGAGGAGCTCGAAGCCGAGCGCCCGGAAGTGGCGACGCGCGCGTACACGGACTTCCTGCTACGCACCGCAGCGCTTGGCGAATTCGCTGAGCTCGTCGCCGCGCTGCTGCCGTGCATGTGGGGCTACAGCGAACTCGGGCAGCGGCTCGCACAACAGCCGCGCCCGCCCCAGCAGCGCTACGAGCGCTGGATCGACATGTACTCCGGAGACGAGTTCGCGGCGCTTGCCGGCTGGTGTCGCGAGGTCTGCGACGACGCGGCCGCGGGCGTTGGCGAGGACGGCAGACAGCGGATGACAGAGGCTTTCCTTGCCAGCAGCCGCCATGAGCTCGATTTCTGGGAGCAGGCCTGGGGCCACACGCCATGAACCCGTTCGCCAGCACCCGACGGCCGCCGCGATTGAGTGTCGTCGTTGAACATCGAGCAACGCACGTCGCGAACTGCTGCTCGCAGAGCAGAAGCGGCTCTCGGCAGCCGCGACGTGCCTGGTCCTGATCACCGACCGGCAGCGATTGGCGGCCGTCTCGTTCGACGGGCGAATCCGCGAGCGTGGCCGCGGCCGCCGTGGGTGTCTGAGCCCGTCCGCGACGGCATACATAGGATGATGGTTGAGTCCTGCTGGCCTGCGCTGCTAGCGGGACTGTCCGGGCAGGACGTAAACGGGCGGGTACCACATCGAGCGGCGACTGCTCCCCCGCGGAGAGGAGGGTGAGATGGCGAGCGTGCTGCTGTGCGGAGCGACGGGCACGACGGGATCCGCGGTGCCGCGCGACGCGAACCGCGCGCCGCCGGTGTCGAGATGCGTGCGATGACCCGCAGCCCAGGCGCGGCCGACCGTCTGCGCGAATGGGAGCACTGAGCCCAGCAGCGTCGGGGAGCCTTCCGGTTCGCCAGGGAGTTGCGCAAATATCAGACACACTCGATCTGACTCTCCCTCCGGACGAAAGAGGGCAGCGCGTGTGCCGGCAGCGATGAGATGAGCGCTACGTCTGGCCAAGCGATAGCCCGATGATCGCGGTCGCGGCGACCCTCGATACGTTCCATGCCTAAGCAAGACGGGATCGTGCTTGCTGGCAATGGCCGCCCAGCAAAACTCGGGGCGGCGTCGCGATCGCCCATATCCAGCCGTGCAGGACCTGGACGCGCGACGACTGCTTCGGTTCTCGCAGCTGCTCCGGCCCATTTTCTTTCGGGTGGTGGTCTGGATCTGGGGATAATGCGCGGCGAATGGTTTCCGGGCTGTAGAGGACGTGGATGGCGGCGGTGATCGAGGGCCCCGCAGGAGGTGGTAAGGCACGGCTTCTGGAGACCGCGCGAGCGCTCGCGCGAAGCGCTGGCTTGTCGGTTTGCTGGGCGTGTCCAACTGAGCTGGAGCGCGACCCCGGGGTCGCCAGCCTCTCGTGGCGGCTTGATTGATGGCGCGGCAAACGACGACTGGGGCCGCGGCGAGAGCAAGGTAGCTTGCTCGAGCGCGACGCCGAGCAGGAGAGCATCACCGCTTTCGTCGAGTCGGCACGCCGAGGGGCTGGGGCGTGCTTGGTGATCAGCGGGCCGCCGGGAATCGGTAAGACGGCCTTGGCGGCACAGGCGGCGGTGGCTGCGCGCGCTGCGGGGATGCTGACGTTGACCGCCCGGGGGACGCAGCTCGAAAGCGATTATGCGCTCGGCGTGGTTAGGCAGCTGTTGGAGCGGGCGGTGCGAGAGCTGCCGGCGGCCGTGCGAGATGAGCTGGCGAAGGGCGCGGGAGAGATTGCGATGGGTGCCCTCGGGCTGGCGCGGGCGAGAGAGTCAAGCGCCGCTGACGGGGGCTTTGCCGTGTTGCACGGGCTCTATTGGTTGGTGGCGGACCTTGCCGTCCGTGGCCCGGTCGCTTTGATCGTCGATGATGCGCATTGGGGGGATGATCTGAGCAACCGGTGGCTTGCGTTCCTGGCGCAGCGGGTCGAGGAACTTCCGGTGTTGCTCGTCATCACTCTTCGGAGCGCTGAGCTTGCCGATAATCCCGTTCTGGGGGAGATCGAACTCGCGTCCGCCTCGCGGGTTGTGCGTCCCCGTCCGCTAAGCGCGCCGGCATGCGCGGTGATTGTCGAACAGGCGCTCGGATCCCAGCCTGAGCCGGAGTTCACCTCAGCATGCCACCAGGTGACAGGGGGCAACCCGCTGCTGCTGAGAGAGCTGCTGGCAGTCCTCGCCGGCGAGAGCGTTGCGCCGACGGCGGCCGCAGTCGAGCAGCTCGAGGCCGTCGGCCCGCAGGCGGTCGTCGGGTATGTGAAGCGGACGCTGTTGCGGCTGCCACGGCGCGGACAGGAGATCGCGTGGGCGGCGGCGGTGTTCGGGCCCGGGGCTGAGCTGGTCCACGTCGCGGAGCTTGCGGGCCTCCATCGCCACGATGCGGCTGATGCGGTCGATCTGCTCGTCGGGGCGGGTGTGCTGGCTAGCGGCGACCGCCTCGAGTTGTCCATCCCTTGATTCACGCCGCGGTTTACACGCGTATCCCGACCGGGAAGCGCAAGCTCGCGCACGCGGCCGCCGCCCAAATACTGTCACGCCATGACCAGCCGGCCGAAGCGATCGCGGCACACCTGCTACAGGTCGATCCACTGGGGGATCGGTGGGTCATCCCGCGGCTGGTAGAAGCTGCGGATCAGGCGCGCGCCCGTGGCGTGCCGGCGGTGGCCGTTCGCTACCTTTCGCGCGCGTTGCGGGAGCCCGGGGCGGCGCACGACCCCGAGTTGCTGTTGATGCTCGGAACTGCAGAGGCGCGAGCCGGCGCGCCGGAAGCCATAAAGCGCCTGCGCACCGCGTTCGAATGCGCGGACGGCCAAGGTCGGTGGCTCGCGGCGCTTCGAGAATATTCGCTCGCCTGTCGTCGGCTAGGACGTTTCCATGACGTGGTGGCGGTGTTCGAGGACGCGCACGAACAGCACGCGGAAGGTGACCCAAGCCTCGCGCTGCTCTTGGACGCCGGGATCTTGCTGGGAACGTTCAGCGACGTCAGGACGCCCGCGGCGGCTCCCCGTGCCGCCGCGATTCGCAAGAGCTCGAAGCCGATTCAGACGTTTCGGGCGAAGTGTTCGCGGTTCTCGCCGCGTGGGTCGCCTCCAGCGGGGAGCCGGCGGATGCAACCGTGCGCTGGGTTGACGCTGCGTTGGAGCGCGCGGCGGGGCCGGTCGAGCCAAGCGCCCTGCCTCTTCTCGTCTTGTCGCTCATCCTTATTGAAGACTTCGAACGAGCGATTGGCGTCACGACCGACTCGATCGATGCGGGCACCGCCGATGGCGATATCCCGTCGATCAGCGCGAGCTTGACCTGGCGCGCGTGCGCGCACTATCGCTGCGGCAACATCCCGGCAGCCGAAAGCGACGCGCGTATGGCCGTGGAAACTGCGCGTAAGTTCCCACGTGGCATCTACACCCTCTTCTCCGCGGCTGCGCTCGTGGAGGTGCTGGTGGAGCGCGGTGAAATCGGCGGGGCCGCGAGCGTGTTGGAGGAGGCCGGCGATCCTGGCGACGCTGAAGGCATGCTCTTCAACCTCTTCCTGATCCACGCGCGCGGCCGCTTGCTGTCAGCGCGAGGAGAGCATCAGAGCGCGGTTGTGTGCCTGCGCGACGTTGCCGAACGCACTAAGCAGGCTGGCTGGTTGAGTCCGGCTCTGGCATGTTGGCGTTCTGATCTCGCGTTGGCGTTAGCGGGGTTGGGGGAGCGTGAGGAGGCGTCGGCGCTGGCTCAGGAGGAGGTCGAGTTAGCACGCGCGTTTGGCCGTCCCCGCGCGCTGGGAGTCGCGTTGCGGGCCCACGGGCTAGTCGAGGGCGGGGCGCTGGGCGTGTCGCTCTTAGCAGACGCAGTGTCGGTGCTCGAGCGAAGCGCGGCCCGCCTTGAGTACGCGCGAGCGCTGGTGGATCTTGGCGGGACGTTGCGTCGGGTCAATCAACGGGTCCTGTCGCGCGAGCGGCTAAGTGACGGAGCACGGGTCGCGGCACGTTGTGGCGCGAGCACGCTGGTTGAGCGAGCGCATCAGGAGTTGCTCGTCGCCGGCGCGCGTCCGCGGCGATTCGGCCCGGAGTTGCGTGATCAGCTGACCGCGAGTGAGCGGCGCGTCGCCGACCTGGCGGCCTCGGGTATGACCAATCGAGAGATCGCCCAGGCGCTGTTCGTGACCATGCGCACCGTCGAGACTCACCTCACGCACGTCTACAGCAAGCTTGACATCAACGGCCGTGAGCCCCTCGCAGCTGCGCTAGCGGCGTCAGTCCGATGAGGTCAGCGACGTCGATCAGCTAAGCGGCCCCGGACGGAGCGGTAGGTGGTTCGGGTGGTGCCGCGGCCGCGTTGAGCGACTATCGCGCTTCACGGCACTAGTGCGATCCGCTCGCCTGGCTGGTCGGTGCTGGCCCAGATCCTCTGGAGGTCCGCCAGCGGCTCGGACGTGCTTTGAGCGCGATCGCGCCGGCGCGGATGTGGTCGACGAGGGAGGGCAGCTCGGCGAGGTAGGCCTGGGAAGAAACGGCTCCCTGGCCGTTGCCTTGGAGGGAGTCGGCTCACACAGAGGCGGGCGCAGTTGCCGCCGATGAGCTTATCGACGCCGGGCTCCTGAGCGACGGTCTGGCGCTCGAGTTCGTTCACCCGGTGGTGCACGCTGCGATCTACGGGCGCCAACGTCAGGCCTAGGTAGCGTTGCGCGATCGCGAACCGCGCGGTTACTGACAGAGCCAGGCGCGCCGATGACGACGTTATCGCGCTTCACCTCTTGGCTCTCGAGCCGGCGGGCGACGCCAACGTCGTGGCTTGTCTTCGCCGGGCTGGTGAGGTCCTCCTGACGCGCGGCGGCCCTCGTGTGGCGGCCAACTACCTCCCGCGACTCCGTGAGCCTCCGAGCGAGGAAGAGGCGCGGCGTCGATTTATCGCCTTCGGGCGCTCTCTTCCGTCGCCGCGACCTTGGTAGCGGGTACGCAACTGGCCACCCGGATCGATGGGGAACTGATCACGTCGCCACGGTGGACCCAGCTTTGGTCGCCACGGCGTTCAGGCGACTGGCTCGATATCGCGAGGCACCGACCGCCGAGAGCTTGCGAGATCCGGGTGTCCTCGCGGATTTGCCCGGCATCGCAAATGCCGACGCGCTTCCGCGCGAGGTCGCGATCGGCTTCCAAGGACATCTGGGACGCGTTCATCGGCATGCCCAGACAACTGGATCGGCGCTGGCGTACTGCTTCGGAACGTCTTCTTGCTCCCAGATCTCCTATCGCGTCGGAGCGATCCGTGAGACAGAGGAAGATGCTCGGATCGCGGTTGAGATCTTTGCGGACTTGCGCTCCCGGATTAATTAATCAAGCGAGCGACGGCAAAGATCGTGGTACCCACCACGACGCGATGCGGCCGACGCGCGTGTGACGCTGCGGCGAATCACCAAGTCACCAGCGCCGTGGCCCCTTTAGGGGCTCAAGAAGGGACACGACATGAATCGCAAGATCTTGACGGGCTTACGGTGCTGAGCCTAAGCGCGGCGCTAGGGGCCACGTTCGCCATCCGGGGCGATGCAAACCAGGCGGCCTCCTGACGCGAGTGCGAGACGCCTCGACCTAGGCTCACCCTCACCGAACCAAACACGTCAATGCGTCCGTAATGCGATCGACGAAGCAGGGCCTCACCCCACCGCGAACAGAAGGACCACGACGATGACAACCGCGCTCAACGGCGACGGCGCGGTCTTCGAACTCGGGCCGCCACCGATGCCACGGCCGCATCCCCGAGACGGTTCGACCATGAGATGCCCCGTGTGCAACGCGCCAGCGAGAGCGACGCCTCTGCAAGTGGCACGACCCACCGTCGGCTCGGATGGCGCGTGGTGGGAGGCCGGTCCGGCCAAGCCCCTCGCTTCGACGGTCAACGCAGCTCTGGACCTTGAGCAGGTGCACGGTTTCTTCGAGCAGTACCGCGAACACACGAACATCCCGAGGCACGCGTGGCAACGCCGCATCGAAGACGTGTACGCCGAGATCGAGGCAACGGGAACGTACAGCCACACGAGCGACGAGTTGACGGTCGGCGCGAAGATCGCGTGGTATAACCACGCCCGCTGCGTCGGGAAGCTGTACTGGCGCTCGCTCGTTGTGCGCGACTGTCGTCATGTGACGACGCCCGACCAGATCGGCGCCGGTTGCTTTGAGCACCTCCGCGTGGCCGCGAACGGCGGGAAGATCCGACCCCTCATCTCGATCTTCGCGCCGGACCGCCCGGGCGAGCCAGCCGTTCGCTCGCGCAGTGCGCAGCTGGTTGCCTATGCCGGCTATCGCACCCCGGACGGCTCGGTGATCGGCGACGCCGCCAGTGTCGAGCTCACCCGGCTTGCACAAGACTGCGGCTGGTCCGCTGGCCGGTCGGGAGCGTTCGATCTCCTGCCACTGGTGCTCGAAACCCCGGACGGGGACGTCACCGCACATCCGCTCCCACCCAAGCTCGCGTGCGAGGTGCCGATCGAGCATCCGACGTTGCCCGGCCTCGCGAAGCTCGGCCTGCGGTGGTACGGCTTCCCGACAATCAGCGACATGGCGCTGACGATCGGCGGCATCGTCTATCCGTTCGCCCCCTTCACCGGGTGGTACGTCGCACCCGAAATCAGCGCGCGCGACTTCACCGATCCGTACCGCTACAACCTTCTTCCCGAGATCGCGGCTTCGTTGGGGCTAAACGCGGAGGATCCGCGCTCGCTGTGGAAAGATCGCGCCATGATCGAGTTGACCGCGGCCGTCCTGTGGTCATTCGAGCGTGCCGGTGTCCGCATCGACGACCATCACGCCGCCACCGAGCGCTTCCACAGGTGGACGCAGGCGGAAAGGCGCCGCGGCCGCGAGATCGACGCCGAATGGGCTTGGGTGGTACCGCCCATCTCGGCCTCGGCGACGCCCGTATTCCATGAGAGCTACTCGTCCGCGCACCGCCTGCCGAACTTCTTTCGAACGCCCAAGATCAGTGCGACCGGTGCGACCGCTGGAGTGGAGGCGTCATGCGGCAATTGAGCCACGCTCCCGCGCTCGTGGTCGTCGACGTCCAGCAGGGCTTCGACGACCCGGTGTGGGGCCCCCGTAGCAATCCCGGCTGCGAACGCAACGTCAGTGCACTACTACGTCGCTGGCGGCGGGCGGATTGGCCCGTGGTGCTCGTCCGCCACGACTCGGTGAAGGCCGGCTCGCCGCTGCGACCGGGCCAGCCGGGCAACAGGTTCAAGGAGGTGGTCGGCGGTAAGACCGACTTGGTCGTCGTGAAGTCGGTTCACTCCGCGTTTCACGGCTCGCCGCCACTGCACGACTGGCTGCTCGGTCACGGCATCAGCACGATCTACATCTGCGGCATCACGACCGACCACTGCTGCGAGACGACCGCTCGCGTGGCGGCTGATCTCGGTTACGAGGTGCACTTCGTGCTCGATGCGACCTACGCGTTCGACACAGTGGGCCCCGGGGGCGGCATGGTCACGGCCGACCAGCTAATGCGGATGACGGCGTGCAACCTGGACCATGAATTCGCAGCCGTCATCGACACGGCGACCGCTTTGCAAGCCTGATGGGACCGGGCCGGCTGATGCTCGACCACGTCACCGGTGGTAGCGGCCCGCGTGGTCGACCTGCCGGGTTGCAGCCATGAGAATGCTGCCGATATCTCCAGTAACTCCGTGCTACGGCCTGAAGCCAGCGCAACGCTCGAGAACAGCGGAGCTCGTCCCGCGCGGGATGTCCGCGTGCGGGTCGGGCCTCACCCCACTGCGAAAAGAAGGACCACCACGATGACAACCGTACTCAACGGCGACAGCGCGGTCTTCGAGCCGAGCAACCACACCGCCCCGCACGTCGGGTCTTACGCCGCCCCGCTGCCAGCGTCCGAGCCTGCTGCTGCTGGCGCTGGTGCGGACGGGCCGGTCGAGATCCCGTACGCGATCCGCTGGCTCGTGCCGAAGGGCGAGCGCTTCGCGAATTTCGACATCCTGAACGACAATGACACGCAGCTCGACTACTACCGCCGCTTTGGTCATATCTACGCGGTGGGGATCCCGACGAAGAAGTGGCGGCTTGTGGTGGTGTCCGATCCCGAGTTGCTCGATGAGGTGGCGGGTGACGAGGAGCAGTTCGGCAAGCCGGTCGAGGAGATCAACTTCTTCGCTCAGTTGAGGCACTCGCGTGGCGACGGTATATCGGTGATCGGCGATGGCGAGCGCTACGAGCGGATCCGGCGCTTGATGCTGCCGTGGTACGCGCCCTCGCACCAGCGCACGCAGCTTGAGCGGATGAAGGACCAAGCACGGAAGCTCGTGGCGATGTGGACCACGATCTCGGATGACGAGCCGGTCGAGGCCCGGGCGTGGATGGAGCGCTACACGCTCGAGGTTTCCGGGCGCGGCGCGTGCAGCTACAACTTCGGCCTGCTCGATGGCGTGGCCGCGCCGCATCCGTTCGCGGCGGCCGTGCCGGAGAGCACGAAGGAGAGCATCCTCCGGGTGGCCGAGCCGTCCCCGGACTTCACGGTGTTCGCGGGCCGGGCGCGGCGCGCGCGCAAGGAGCGTTACCGGCGACACAACGAGGAGCTGTTCAGGACGGCGGATGCGCTCGTGCGCGGGCGGATGCACACCTGCCCGCTTGGCCAGCAGACGGACCTGCTGAGCCGCCTCGTCTCGGTGCCGGACCCAGAGACCGGCGAGTGCCTCGACACAGACACGGTCCGCGACCAGATCCTGATGCACCCTTCGAACGGATTCAACGGACCCTCCATCACGGCCGCCTGGATCGTGTACGTGCTCGCGACGCGCCCGGATGTCGAGGAGAAGCTGATCGCCGAGATCGGTTCCATCTCAGGCGGCGATCCGGACTACGACCTCAAGTACGACGACCTTATGTCGTTGACCTACACGACACAGGTGATCAAGGAGACGCTGCGAATCTACCCGCCGCTGCCCGTCACGATCCGCCGCAGCCTGAAGGACGGGACGCTCGGTCGCTACCGCATTCGCCGAGGGGACATCATCCTCGTCGGCACGCTCGCCGCGCAGCGCGACCCGCGCTACTGGGGACCTGAAGCCGATCGGTTCGACCCCGAGCAGTTCGCGATGGAGAAGGTAGTCGACCGGCCCCGCCACGCGTTCATCCCGTTCTCGATCGGCAAGCGGCAGTGCATGGCGCAGGAGCTCACTTTCATGATGCTCCGCGTCCTCCTGTTCGAGATCTACATGCGCTACCGACTACGGCTCGCGCCGGGCGCGAAGGTAGTGAAGAACACCGTAGTGAGCACGAAGCCGGCGGCGGTGCCGGTCGTGCGGCTGCCGCGCCAACCAGACGTCCGGGCGCGGATGCCGGCCGCGCTGCGCGAGCGCCCGGCCGATCGGGACCGCACGATCGGGCGCGACTGGGGCAAGCCCACGGAAATCCCGCAGACCAGCGCCTTCCGCCATCTGCTGATCGCGCATGGGAGCAACTTTGGATCCAACAAGGAGCTGGCGGAGCGGTTTGCGCAGCGCGGCCGCTTCCACGGCTACACGAACGAGGTGCTCACGCTAAACGAACTCGCGGAGTCGCCCCCGGATGGGACCGAGCCGTGGCTGCTCGCGATCATGACCTCCACATACACGTCGAATCCACCCTCGAACGCGACCGCGTTCAAGTCGTGGCTCGACCACACCGAACCCGGGACGGAGCGGTGGCGGAACTGCCGTTATCTCGTGTGGGGCCTCGGAAACAGCCAGTGGAATGCATTCCTCGCCTTTCCACGCTACGTGCATCGCAAGCTCTCGGAGCTCGGCGCCACGCCACTGGCCGAGTTCGCCTACGGCGACGTCGGCTCGCCGGGCTGGGAGCGTCTGCACCAGGAGTGGAACACGCGGGTCTGGCCGGTGGTGCTGGAGCTCTCGGGCGCGCAGGAGACAGAGGCGGCGACCGCACGGGCCGCGGCTGAGATGACCGCCGCGGGCGCGCTGACCCGCGCCGACTCGAACACCGCAATGGCGATGTCGCTCGGCCCGGCCGACACCGCTCCACGCGGCGTGCTCGTTCCGAAGATCTTGACGAACACGGTAGGCGTCCAGACCATCGAGGCCCGCGTCCGTGCCTGTCGTGAGCTCCAGGCGCAACAGTCGCCCAAGCGCACGCGTCACCTGGAGATAACGCTTCCGCCCGGCGTCAAGTACAGGCCCGGCGACCACCTCGGACTCTGCCCGAGGAACGACGAGGAGCACGTTGAAAGTCTCGCGCGTCGCCTCGGCGCCGCGCTCGACGGGCTGTTCGTGGTCCCCCACACGCTGGACGTTCGCGCGGTGCCGAAGGGCGTCGTCCTTCAGGTCCGGAACGTCCTCACCAATCTCGTTGACATCACTGGGATGCCGACGGTCGAGCTGCTCGACCTCCTGCTCAGCAAAGTCAATGACCCGGTCGAGTGGGAGCGCCTAAACGAGGTAAAGGCGGCGCTGGAGGACCTGGATGGTCCAGACTCGCCACTGCGCAGAGCGATCCGCGCCGGTGGCTACGACGTACTCCAGTTGCTCGACGAGTCTCCATCTTGCTCGCTGAACATCTTTGAGTTCCTCCAGGTCGCGCAGCCCCTCCGGCCACGCTATTACTCCGCGAGCTCGAGCCCACGAATCCACGGCGATGGCATCGCCCACCTGGCGGTAGGCCTCAGCCGCACCCCGGTGCCGGAGACTCCAGGGCGCGAGTTCTGCGGCATGAGTGCGCACTTCGTGCACACGCTCCGCGAGCGCGATCGCATCAGCGTCTTCCTCGAGAGCGCCGACGGCTTCCACCTGCAGGAGCCCGTCGAGAAGCCCATGGTGTTCGTCTCGGCCGGCACTGGATTCGCTCCGATGCGAGCCTTCCTGTCGGAGCGCCTGGCCCTGCAGCGCGACGGCGTCGCACTGGGTGAGGCCGCGCTGTTCAACGGCATCCGCTCGAGCACCCTGGACTACATCTACCGGGACGAGATCGAACGCTTTGTCGCCGAGGGAGTGCTCGATCACGTCTACGTCGCGACGTCACGCGAGGTTCCGGACAAACGCGTTTATGTTCAGAACCTCATCCGCGAGCAGGGCGCCCTAATCTGGCGCCTGATCAACGCCGGAGGTTACGTGTACGTCTGTGGCTCGCAGCCGATGCGTGACAGCGTCCGCGCCGCATTTGTGGACGTGGCAGGCGAGCACGGATCGCTGCCACCAGAGCACGCGCAGGCCCTCGTGCACCAGCTCGAGACAAACGAGAATCGCTACCGCCCCGACGTCTGGGGCTGACAAGGAGGCATCACATGGATCTTCTCGCCCTCATCCTGACCCTAGCCGCGCTCGTCATGTTCCTGTTCGCCGCCAGCGGCCGCGAACTCCGGCGCTTCAACGAGATCTCCCTCGGACTCGTGTTTGTGACCGCGGCCCTGATCTGCCAGTTCACGTCAATCACGAACACTCACATCGGGCGCTAAGCGGGGAGTGCGGGCTAGGTTCGACAGCCGACCCGTGCTCCATAGTGCGGTGACGTGCGCCGGCGACCGCCGTTCGCGCCAGAAGCGCAGCGGCATAGCTTTGTCTGGCGTTCGCTGACCGAGCGGGCAGCAGCTAGCACTGGCCGACGGTCGCACTCTACGGGGAAGCGATCGAGCTTACCCGCAAGAGCGACCAGCAGAACCAGCTCGTGCTGGGGCTGGCGGGATTGGCTTGGCTAGACGCGCGCAGGGGACGAGAGCCGGAATGCCGCGCCGGTGCGACCGAGGCGCTGGGCCTCAGCGATCAGCTAAGCCAGCCGCAGTCGTCGCCGCCGAGTTCAGCGCTGCTGCCTCCGCAAAGGGACAGCCCTGGCCGCTCGCTCCGCGCGATCGGCTCTAGCTCTGGTTCCCGCGCTTCTTCAAGCGGGCGGGAACCCGGCCGCTCCCGAACTCGGGATAGCGCGCCCATCCGGGGGCGACGCAGATGCGCGCCATCGCCTTGTAGATGCCGCGCACCATCGCTTCGAACTGTCTCACCTCGGCGCTGCTCATCGCCTTGGTCGATGCGGCGATGTAGTCATCCGGAACCACCGTCAACGACCTCGATCCTTGCAATCCCGCGCACGAGGAGCGCTCTGGACGGAACCTCATCGGTGTCGATCGTCAAAGCGACCTCGGGCCGCCCGTGGAGGGCAGCCACCTTGGGCGCGGTCGGCGCGGTGCACATGACGATCTGCTCGCCGTTCCAGTGAAAGCCGATCGGGATCACGCGCGGGTAGCCATCCGGGCCGTTGTACGCAAGCCGTGCAAGTACAGCCGCACTCAACAACTCCTGGGCGCCCGGCTGGTCCAGCTCATCAACCATCTCTTCGCGTCTCATCGGAGCATTAGACCTCTGTCAAGGGCCGAAATCATCGCGAGCCTCGCTTGCCATTAGATCGAGATCCAGAACTCTGGCTGACTCTGTCCCGCGGCGCGGCGAGTGACCTCGCTGAGAAGTGTTGCTAATGCAAAGCAGGAGCGGCAGCAGGTCTGCATGGGAGGGAGGCGGTCGGTGGTGCGTGAGCTGAGAACAACCCCGACCAGCACGAAAAAACAGCCGGCGATTGTGGCCAGGGAGCTAGGGGCGCGGACGTGCCTTGTCGGCATCTGAGCCGGCGCATAAATCTCAGCGACCCCTGATCTCGCGGCCAGCACAAGCAAGCAAGATTCCACCGCAGATCAAGAGAGCACCCGCGACAACTCGAGTCGCGGCCTCGAGAACCAACGACGCCGCAATGAACCCCGCCGCGGCGAACAAGAGGAGCTTCGGGAGCATCACTCTGTCATGGCGCACTCGCCGAGCCTACCCCGGCCGGCAGCAGTCACGCCCCGAGTCGACCCTCTGCCGGACTCTGAGGCTGTCGCTTTGGGCTGATACGAGCAGCCAGTGGCGTTACGACCAGACTGCTGCAACCCAATGGCGTTCCGAGCAAGCTGATGTCAAGCTCGCCGCTCTTCCGCGACGGACGACCTGGGGAACTAGACCGAGCTGTAGACGGGCTTCTCCTCGTCACGGTTGCGGAAGTCCGACTGGATCACGCCGTCCTCCGCCACCAGCGACTCCCCGAGGTGTGCGATTCCTACATGCGGATGCGGTCCGACGCTACGGCGTCGGTCGCATTCCCCAACGGACGACATCACCAGCAGGCACCACGGCTCCGGTAGCGCGTAATACAAATGCAGCACGTGAGACCGTGCGGGCCATTAGTTGCAAGCCCGCACAGCCGGCACGCACGGAGGTGAGATCCAGCGGTATCGAGCGGCCCCATACCGCCATCTCCTCGATCCGCCTTCATTTCTGAGCCCGGTCTATTGAGCTGCAACAGCGCTTCCCGTCTGATCGGTTTTCGACACTCTGGACTCGACGAGGCTCATCGCTGCTGTGTGATCGGTAACGGTCCCGACTGATTCGGCGCGGGCCCGATTCTCGGGAGTTGATCGACGGGGATCGTGTACCAATGTTGTCGAACGCAGACGAGCTTGACGTGTTCGACAGGCAGCGGCGCGCCGTCCAAAGTGAAGCGGTCGGTTATCTCGATAGGTAGCCCGCAGGTCGGGCTGTCCAGGAATGAGTCATGCGCGCCGACCCTCAGCCCGCCATCATCTCGGTCGTAACTACTCATCGCGCATGGCTCCTCGCTCGCGGTCGGTCCCGTAGGCAGAACGCAGCCGTTTGACGGGACATGGGGTGCTCGTGAGTGGCCTCATCGCTCTTGTGGTTGTGGTCGTGCTGCGTGGTTCCAGCGGCCATGAAGCGTCCCGCGGGGAGAGATCGAGATCGTGCGCGCAGGCGGTGTCGGGCTGTGTTATGCCTTGACACACAGCACCACGACTTCGTCGTCGTCGGGTCTGCTGATCGCCTCCCGTGCGCTGGCTTCGTCGGCGAAGGCGACGAGCACAGCGCCATCCCAAACCCGAACGAGCGCCCATCGGTGAGGGCAGGGGGCGACGGTAGGGCGGGATCGCAATTCTGGCGTCGCGATCGCTGGTGTGCCGTCGCGGTACAGCGATCGAGAACGCCCGGTCTGCGCTGGAGGATGGGTCAAGGGGCGAGGTGGAGGCGCGGATCGCGTGTGGTTTCGTGGCCGACGCTGTGCACGGGGTCGCCGACAGGGCGTTGTGGCGTGAGGGGTTGTGGGGGATCCAGCCGGGCGCGTTGGACGGCGTCGCGGAGTTCGTGCGGACCTATCGCGCTCCGGAGTACCTGGCCGAGTTGTGTGGCGAGCAGGGCCCGCGTCATCTGGATGCTGATTTCGACCTGGTGCAGGACACCTTTCGCCGCTTTGCCGAGGAGGGGGTTCGTCCGGTGGCCGAGGAGATTCACCGGCGCAACCTCGATATCCCCGAGCCGATCATCCAGGGGTTGGCGTTGCTTGGTACGTTCGGGGTGTCGGTGCCGGAGGAGTACGGCGGCTTCGCGGCGAGCGGGGAGGGCGAGTACCTGGCGATGGTCGTCGCGACAGAGGAGCTGTCGCGTGGCTCGCTCGGCGTCGCCGGGAGCCTGATCACCCGCCCCGAGATCCTGGCCCGGGCGCTCCTCGCGGGGGGAACCGAAGTGCAGAAGCGCGCGTGGCTGCCGCGGCTAGCGTCGGGGGAGATCATGGCCGCGATCGCGGTGACCGAGCCCGACTTCGGATCGGATGTGGCGGGCCTTAGGACGATGGCCAGGCCGGATGGCGGTGGCTGCCGGATCAACGGGGTGAAGACGTGGTGCACGTTTGCGGCGCGCGCGGAGGTGTTGATGATGCTGGCCCGCACCGACCCTGATCGTTCGAAGGGGCACTGTGGCCTTTCGCTGTTTGTTGTTCCCAAAGAGCGAGGCGGGGCCATGGGTTCGAGCTGATCCAACCTGAGGGCGGCAAGATGGATGGCCGCGCGATCGACACGATCGGGTACCGCGGCATGCACTCCTACGAGGTCGCGTTCGACAACTGGTATGTGCCTGGTGAGCGCCTGATCGGAGGTGAGGGCGGCGTGGGGCGCGGTTTCCAGCTCCAGATGCACGGGTTTGAGAACGGGCGACTCCAGACCGCCGCGCGGGCGGTGGGTCTGATGCAGGCTGCCTACGAGGCGGCCTATGACTATCTCGCCAACCGCAAGCTATGGGAGAAACCCCTTACTCGACTATCAGCTGACACGGGCAAAGCTCGCGCGGATGGCCGTCGTCATCCTGGCCAGCCGCCAGTTCGCCTACCGGGTCGCGCGGCAGATGGCCAAAGGCCCAGGACGCATAAAGGCGGCGATGGTCAAGGCGTACGTCTGTCAGGCGGCTGAGTGGGTCACTCGCGAGGCGATGCAGATCCAGGGCGGGATGGGCTATGCCGAGGAGTTCCCCGTAAGCCGCTACTTCGTGGACGCCCGCGTGCTGTCGATCTTCGAAGGCGTCGACGAGATACTCGCCCTCAAGGTCATCTCCCGCCACCTCGTGGCCAACGCCCGCTGATCCCGGACAGTCCCGCGCCTATCACGGCACAAGCATGATGGTGCGATCCGCGAGCACCCTCCCTTGCGCGGATTCCGCGACCGCCGCGCGTCCAGCCGCCGCTGCGAAATGGACGCGGCCGCGTCAGTTGCCCTTCCCGCGTTAAGGGGAGCGCGGGCGGTGATCGGCGAGATACGCGCGGCTCTAGCGAAGCGAAGCCGGCCGACTGGACCTCCGCAACTACCCTAATGCGTCCTGGACGGCAACACGGTCAACTAGTCCGGGATTCGCTCGTATCGCGTGGCGTTCTCAAAATGTGGTGCCCACGGCTGTGCCGAGCGCGTCCAGATCTCGACCGCTGGTTCGAACCAAGACGTGTCGTCGATCGTCCCAACCTTTAGAAAGGCGAGCTGCGGCATTGATTCGATCGTGCTGAATATCGGAGACCCGCAGGCCGAGCAGAACCGCCGCTCCGTTGTGCTGTGGTACCCCTCGCTCGGAGTCTTGAAGGAGGCAAGTGTGCTGCCCTCAACCGTCAGCGCCTTGCTCGGCACGCCCACGATCGCCGAGAACGCCGTGGCGGTCTGGCGCTGGCAGTTCGAGCAGTAGCAAATCCCTTGCCAGACTGGGTCCGCGTCGACGCTATAGGTCACGGCACCGCACAGGCAGCGACCGGTGATGGGTCTGGGTACATCGGCCACGCACGTGCGACTCTACTAAGAAGGCTTCTGCGGGGAGCGAACGCCGAAGTGAGGGCCGAGCAGGCATGCAATGGTGGGCGCCAGCTAGTCGGAAGTTCTTGGTCTTGAGATGGGGAATCCCGCGTGTTTGCGCGGGATTCGGTGTTCGGGGGCTGGTGTGGCTTTGGCTACGCGGCGAGTTTGATGTCGAGTAGTTCGAGCGCTTTGGCTTGGATCTGGTTGGCGGTGGTGATGCGAGGGAAGGTGTGCTCGCTGTCACCGATGCGGAGTTGGTTGCGGCAGACGGTGCCGAGCTCGGCGATGAGGTCGGGGAGGCTGAAGGCGGGTAGGCCGTCGGGGGTGCGGTGGCTTGCGGCTTTGGTGTTGGCGGCGGGGGAGCGCCGGGCGGGCGCGACAGGGTCTGCCGGGGTCAGTGGCGTGTCGTCGGTGAGCAGCATCGGCGCGAGCCGGGTTTGCAGCTCGAACAGGAGGTGGTAGGCGAGCAGGAAGAGGAAGAAGTGCGCCTTGACGTGGTCTTCGAGGTGGTGGCGGATGAGGCGCACGTCGAGCGCGTCTTTGATCGTGCGGTACGCGCGTTCGGCCATCTTCAGCTGCTTGTAGACGCGCACGACCGCTTGGCTGGTGAGCGTGTCGCTGGGGCAGGTGGTGCGCAGCACGTAGATCCCGTCGAGCGCGGCCTCGCTGTTGATCTGCTCGGTCTTGCGCTCGTATGAGAACGAGCCGTCGGCGATCTCGAGCTCGAAGTGCTTGGCGACCTTGTACTTGTTGACCACGCGGCCGGCGCGCTGCCCGATCTTTCCGGCGTCGGCGTTGCGCAGCGATCCGCGTGGCCCTGTGACCATGTGGGAGACCTTGTCGAGCTCGCGCTCGGTCGCGGTGAGCAGGTCCTCGCGTTTGTGGGCGCGCTCTGAGGCCAGGTGCGGGTTGCGGCAGACCACCAGTCGCTCGCCGGGGAACTCCTGGCTGGTGATCTCGGCCAGGTTGGTCTGGTCAAACAGCGATAGCTGCAGGTCACCGGCACTCATCAGCTTGCGGATCTGCGCCGTCTTGAGCGCGGATACGAACCCGGCGCCCAGCTGCTTGAGTGTGGCGGCGTGCGCGTCGGTGATCATCGCCCGATCACCGACCAGGATCACCCGCTCGATTCCGAACTTCTGCCTGATCGTGTCGATCGCGCCGGGAACAGTGACCGGGTCGGCGGTGTTCCCCGGGTGCACTTGCACGGACACCGGCCGGCCCTCGGACGAGCAGACCAACCCCCAGTTGATCTGGAGCTTGCCGTGCTTGCCGTCACGGTTGTGACCGAGCGCGGCCAGCTCACAGCAGCGCCCCTCCACATACGAGGAGGACAGGTCGTAGAGCGCGAACCCACCCTCGTGACGGTGCCGGCGGGCGAGCGTCTTCTCGATCCGCTCCTGGCGGTCCGCCAGCCAATCCATCGCCCCGGGCAGCTCGGGCTCGGACACCTCGCCCAACGCCAGCTCGTCTGACAGCGTGGTCTGCGAGAAGCGCCGCGTCATCGACAGCTTCGAGCCCGCCGCGATCACCAGCTGGCAGACCATCGCGACCGCCAGGTCCCGCTCGCGGCAGCGCTCTCGGGAGATCAGTCGCTCGAGATCCAGCTGCCTGAGCACGCCGAGCGCTGCGGCGACGTGCCCGTGCGGCAGTGAGCGTTCGATCTCGAACGAGTCATCGAGGTCGACCAGCGTCCGGCCCTGCAGCATCTTGCGGATCGCGTCGATGATCGGCAGCGGCAGGTGCGAGAGGTTGCCGAGGTTCTCGTGGCGGACCTTGCCGCCCTCCCGAAAGCTGCGGCGCAGCAGGTAGGACGTGTACTCCTGCCCGCCCTTTCCCTTCGTCTTGATTGTGGCTACATGAGCTTGACCGCCACGACGAAGCATGACCAGCAGCATAACGTTACCGTCGGACGGACTCAAGGAATAACTTTGGCTACACCAAACCACACAAAGAAGGCCCGATCCCCGTAAACACGGGCGATCGGGCCTCAACCCCGAAAAACTTCCGGCTAGTGCGCTCGGCTAAGCACATGCCTCAGTCACGGGTCCCGGTCGGATCCCGCGCTTTGCGGGATGGCCACGTCGTTGCCAACACACCCGCGCGGTGACGGATGCAGCGCTACCAGTCAGTGTGCTGTTTGGTTACCTGCTGCTCCCACGCCCCGTCCCCAAGCGTGGGGCGGTTGCCGCTTCGTCGATGAAGCGGCAACCGCGCAAGCCACTCCGACTTGGATCGGGGCTGCAGTGAGCCGCCGGTGACTGACCTATCGCTAAATATGTCTAGGGCGCGGGCTTGATCTCGAAGTTCAACTCAAAGAACTCCAGGGGCGGGAGCTCGCTCCCGGGCGGCAGATTTGGCGCAATGTTGCCCTCGGCAAACGCCTGGCAGTCCTCGCGCGAGTCCCACAGCTCGATCATCTTTGACGTTCCACCCCATCACCCGGCCGGCACGAACATCGTCTGCTTCGTTGCGCGTCCGATGCGAGTCACAGTTGACGGCCTGATGCCGCTTCCCACAGCGCTCGAGCGGATCAATACTTACACCCGTGCCATCTACGACCGGCTCGCATTGCCCGTGGCTGGAGCCGATGGTCGACCCCCGTACCGCCACGACTTCTTCGCCTCGCACACTCGTCTCGACCGAACCGAATACGCACCGTCGACGCTCGCGCCGCTGCTCGCGCAACTTGGCGTGAGCGCAGCGGAGTACGCGCAGACCGGGCTCACCCTCATCCGCTCGACCGTTATGAATCCGTACCACGATTTGGCTCGTGAGGCGGGCGTTGACTACCTGAGTGAGTTCGTGCGGTACCTCGGCGCTCTGGCCCAGGAGGTGTGGCACGGGGAGCAACCGGCGGTTGAGACACAGCGGCGCCGTCCCGAACAGCGGTTACGCGATTTTGATCACCGTCGGCTCG
>Ga0187781_10000583_pt1 | contig 26165 bp, 27 predicted proteins | sample 0715_SJ02_MP02_2_FD_132447 | JGI IMG/M metagenome (GOLD analysis project Ga0187781, IMG submission 132447) | Tropical peat soil microbial communities from peatlands in Department of Meta, Colombia - 0715_SJ02_MP02_20_MG | ecosystem: Environmental > Terrestrial > Soil > Wetlands > Peat | place... | reverse complement strand
GTGCACATCACACCGCATGTCGGACATATCGGCTGGCTCGAGTTCCACCGCGCCGCCGAGGCCATCGAGGCCGGCCGGATCGCGGCTGAGAAAGCACTCGACCCGATCGTCGAGACCATCGCCGCGTTGGGCGCCTTGGGCTGAACGGCGTATCAAGCTCACATCATGTCGAGGTCTCGACGCCGACCTCGATCGGCTCAGGCGGTCATGATGTAGTCGCGCATTGCCGCCGAGTCGCGTTCCATCTCGTGGAGGCGGTGCTTGACGATGTCGCCGATCGAAACGAGTCCGATAACCCGCCCTTGATCGACGACCGGCATGTGCCGGAATTTGCCGACGGTCATGCGCTCCATGATGTTGGCGACCGACTCGCCCTCGGTGCCGGTCTCGACCTTGCGCGTCATCGATTGGCTGACCGGCTCGCCCAACGCATCCGCGCCGCGCGCGGCCAGCGCGCGCACGATATCGCGTTCCGAGATGATGCCGGCGAGGCGATTATCGGCTCCGAGAATGAGCGCCGCGCCGATGCGCTTCTCGGCGAGAAGCCGCGCGGCCTCGGCCAGACTGGCGCTCGGTTCGATGCTGACGACCTCGCGGCCTTTGCCGGCGAGGATGATGCTGACGGTCATCGTAGCCTCCCTGCGCTTCAGCGTCGTGGGAGCCCGCGCAAAGCAGGCCGCCAAACGGCGTGAAGGTTTACGTTTGGGTCGGCGCCGAGTTCCACCGGCAAATTTTTATTTTGGCGGATCCACTCTAGCGGCGGTGGACCGTCCTCGTCTGGCTGCGCTCTATTGCGACGCAGCATCGAGTCGCTTCGATCGCCCGGAGAACCAGCGTCAACTCTCACAAGAAGGTCGCAGAGAAATGCGGCGATCGCAAGATGCGAGCAACGCCGATCACGAAGGATCCTCGGCTTTCTTAGCTGCCGATTCACTATGCGAGGCTTGAGGATCAAAGGGAGTGAATAGGAGGAGCCCGGCGAAGAAGCCGCCGATATGCGCCTGCCACGCGATCTCCTGCCCCGCTTCGCCGATCGAGACGGTGCCGAGCCCGAACAGCGCGTTCAGTCCGATCCAGACGGCGAGAAAGGCCAAAAAGCGCGGATCGCGAAGTGTCGCGCCCAGCGGCACCGCCGCAACGCGATAAGCGTCGTCGCCGATCTCGCCGCGCCACGCCTCGAGCGGGCCGCCGCGTTGGAAAACGAAACGCATCGCCGCCGCCATGGCGCCGGAGATCGCGGCCGAAGCGCCGATCATGGGGACCATCGCGCCCGGGTGGCTGAGCAAATGTGCCAACGCGCCGGCCGCGGCCACGACCAGCATAAAGAGGGTGTAGCGCCACGCGCCAAATCGGCGTGCCAGCGCGGTTCCGAACGGCAGCAGCCAGGCGAGATTGAGGCCGATATGCAGAAGATCGGCGTGAATGAAGGCGTAGGTGAAGAAAGTCCAGATATCGGCGCCGAAGCCGCCGGGGAGCGAGTCAACGACCGGATTGATATCGTAGCGCACCGGAATGAAGGCGAACGTCAGCAGGAATCGCACGTCCTCGGCGTCGGTCATCACCAGCATACGCAGCGCATGCACCAGCACGAGCACCGCGATCGTCGCGAGCACCACCGGCGGCACGTTGAATATCGGCTCGGAACGCTGTCTCACCGGATATGCACCTGCGTGATCCCGAGATAGGCCGCAGCCGCTCCCGCGGCAAGCGCGGCGCCAGCAAATCGGCCGAGCACGAAAAACAGAAGGGAGAGCGCGCGCTCTCCCTTCCGCAGCCTGCGCGGGGTTTTGTGTTTGACGCCGCGGCAGCAGAGCTGCTCGACGCCGGTCACATCCCCTTCGCCTCCCTTGTAGCAAGCGCCGCCCGGGGGACGTGGCAGCGCATGAACCGGGCTGAGGCACCGTAGGAAAGCGGCGGGCCGGCAGCCAATATCGACCTTTCCTTAAGGTTAACGCGGCGTTCGGTGTGCCAAGCGGCTCCCCCGGCATACGCCCTGCTCCGTGCCTTGCCGCGCGGAAGAACCCGTCTTGCCTGTCCCGTTGAGGGACAAATGGCGGCGCCGCGCGAGGCAGGGAGCGCCTTCCATGAAGCACGCGGCAAGCCGGGAGCTTTACGCCTATTGGGAAGAACGCCGTGGCACGCGTTCGGCGCCGGAGCGCTCCGAGATCGAGCCCGGCGCCATTCGCGGCGTCCTTGGCGACGCCTTCATCCTCGCGGTCGACCGGGCCGCCGGTTATCCGCTGCGGCTCGCCGGAACGCGGGTCTGCGCCCTGTTCGGCCGCGAGCTCAAAGGCCAATCATTTACTGCGTTGTGGGCTCCGCAGAGCGGCTCGGTCGTTTCGAGCCTGCTCGCAATTCTCGCCGACGAGCGCGTTGGCACGGTGGCCGGCGTCACGACGCAAAACGGCGCCGGCGAAGAGATCAATCTCGAGCTGCTGCTGCTGCCGCTGGGCGCGCGGCGGCCAAGTCTTGCCCGCGCGATCGGAGTCCTGGCGCCGCTTCAGGTTCCGCCGTGGCTCGGTCAGAGTTCCGTGGGCGAACTCACCCTCGGCAGCCGCCGCCATCTCGGCGCCGCCGTGGATAAGCGGCTCCTGCCGCGTTTCATGGCCCGGCGCGGCCGCGGCAATCTCGTCGTTCACGAAGGCGGGCGGTCATAGCCCTTTCACTCATCGCTAGGGCGAAAACGGGGAAATCGCGAAGATTTCTCGCGGGCCGGGCAGGCTTCGGCGACTAACTGGCCATTAACATCGGCCACCTAGGCTGCCTCCCCGCGGCAGCAGGCAAGCGATGGGCATCGCCCCAATACCCGAACGAAACCCGAGGCTGCGCGCGCTCAGCGACGAGCGCCGCCGCTTTCAGCGCGTGCGCGTCGATCTCCTCGGCCGCTACATGCTGGCGGACCGGCGCGAGTTCCCATGTCAGGTCGTGAACATGTCGCCGGGCGGAATGGCGGCGCTGGCGCCGGTCAGCGGCCAGCCGGGCGAGCGGGTGATCGCCTATGTCGATCATCTGGGCCGGCTCGAGGGCCACATCGCGCGGCTGTTCGAGAACGGCTTCGCCATGACCATCTCCGCAACGACGCGCAAACGCGACAAGCTTGCCGCCCAGCTGACCTGGCTCGCCAATCGCCACATTCTCAATCTGCCGGAAGACCGCCGCCATGGCCGCGTCCAGCCGCGCAACCCGGTGGCGCGTTTGGTCATGCCAAACGGCGTCAACGTCACCTGCCGCATCATCGACTTGTCTCAGTCGGGCGCCGGCATTGCGACCAAGGAACGTCCGGCGATCGGCGCGATCGTCTCGCTCGGCAAAGTGCAGGGCCGCGTGGTGCGCCATCTTGAGGACGGTTTCGCCGTTGAGTTCACGCGCCTGCAGCACCCCGACTTTCTCGAGGACGACATCAGCGGCGCGTAGCGGCAGATCCCGCAAGCCCGCGATCGGCGCGTTGCCGTCCCAGTCGCCCAGGGCAATGACCGGCCACTTCTTGGCCACCGTCATTATTTTCGCCGCGTCGGCACTCGCGCCGATCGCCGCCGCGGCAAGGCCGGATTCGCCTTCGGCTGCTTCAGGCTCGCCCGCATCGCCGCCAAGATTTCTGCGCTGACCGGCGGGCTGACGCTGCGCGCAGGCCGCCAATCATCCCCGCGAGCAGGGCGATCGCCGCGGCGCGGCGGGCGCTCCGGCCGCCGCCGACGTGGTGCTCGGCCAATGCGTCGATAACCCGCTCCAGCCCCGAAGAGAAAGCCCGGCGAGCGCCACCGCAGTCGCGCGCCACGTCGCCGATCAGGGCCGCAAACGGGCAGCCTTCGCCCACCTCCCGCGCGTGCTGCGGACTGAAATAGGCCGCAAGATAGACGTCAAGATCGGCGGCGCCGCGCAGTCCGGCTTCGCTCTCAGCGACCATGGCCGCGATGGCCTCGGCGCACAGCGCCTCTTTCGATGCGAAGTGGGTATAGAAGGCGCCGTGGGTCAACCCGGCTTCGGCCGCGATCTCGGCGATCCCGACCCCGGCAAGGCCGCGCGCGCGCAACAGGCGGCAGGCGGCGCCAAGCAGCGCCGCCCGATGCGCGGCCGCCTTGGCCTTCGACACTTTCATGTGAGCGCGCCCGCCGCCAGCTTGACTCTAATCATTATGACCGTCACGAATCGTTTTCATGTCGCTCATCATTATTACCGCCAACGCCCAGCGCCGCCAAGACCGCCAATAGCGGTTGCGGCCGGCGTCGATCCCAAGGAGCAGCCCGTGGCCACCAGTCCCCAGCTCGTTCGCGTTTCCACCGAGATCGACGCGCCGCCGGCCGCCGTCTGGGCCCGCGTCTCCGATCACGAAAACACGCCGAGCTGGGTCGACATCGTCAAGAAAGTGACGCTGCTGCGCGAAGGCAAGCCGCGCAACGGCGTCGGTGCGATCCGCCGGGTCGAGTTCAGGCCGCTGCTGTGGTCCGCAATCTCCGAAGAGATCGTCCATTTCGAGCCGCCGCACGAATTTCGTTACGTTATTCTCAAGGGCATGCCGGGCCTCGTCTCCCACCTCGGCAAACTCATCGTCGACGACCTCGGTGCCGGTCGAACGCAATTGCGGTGGGAAATCGATTTCGTGTTCCAGAGTCTGCATCCGTTCCGCCTGCTCTGGCCGTCGTTCATCAAACGATTCGCCGGCGTCCTTAACGAGGGCGTCGGTACGCTGAAACGCCAGCTTGAAACGGAAACGCCGCGGCGCGCGGACCGTGGCTGACGATGCCGCACGCTGCAGTTACCGCATCGAGCATCGCGCAAATTGATTCAAATTTTAACTAATACAATTTGACTCAAGCTTCGCGAAAATCCCGCGCCTGATTTTCGCGTCGGCTTATCCGTCTTACTTCAAATTGAAGCACTCAACTTAGCGGCGCCGCAAAAGCTTTGTGAGAAACATGACCCCAACAAGAAGGGAGAGGGGTCACATGGGTTGGGGTGCAAGAGCCATTTTGGGGCGGAGCGCGGCTGCAAGCCTTTTTGCCTTGGCCGTGCTGGGAGCGCCGACGCCGAGCTCCGCGCAGGAGCGCGCCTTGTTCGTCTCGCTCGGCGAGACGACGCGGGCGCCGATCGGATGGAACGAGTTCTGCGAAGAAAATCCGCGCGACTGTTCGAACCGCGCGAGCGTGCCGCGCGACATAGTACTGACTGCCCAGGCTTGGAACGATCTGCTTCGCGTCAATCTCTGGGCCAACACGCATATCAAGCCGATGACCGACCTTGAACATTACGGCGTCGTCGAGAAATGGGCCTATCCCGATGACGGTTACGGCGACTGCGAGGACTACGTGCTGCTCAAGCGCCGCATGCTGATGCAGGCTGGCTGGCCGCGCGAGGCGCTGCTGATCACCGTCGTGCGCGACAAAAACGGCGACGGCCACGCCATCCTCACCGTCAAAACCGACAAGGGCGAGTTCGTTCTCGACAACCAGACCGACGAAATCCTGCTGTGGTCGGACACCGGCTATCGCTTCGTCAAGCGCCAATCGCAGGCCGATCAAAATGTCTGGATCTCGCTCGGCGATCCGCGCCCGGCGCCGGCAACGGCGACCTCGCGCTGAAACTTGAAGGAGTTCGCGACCCCGGTCACGTCCCCACCCCTCCCCGTCCCCAGACCGGGTTCGCGCGCGGCCGGCTCTCCCCCAGGAGCCGGCCGCACCTTTTTAAATCGATGGGTTATGGGCTTTCTTGTTTGTGCGCCGCCAGCGAGTGCGAAAGCGAAGCGGGAGATTCCCGTACTCGGGATTGCCAATGAGCTTCTGGGTAAAGGGCTGCCTACCGGCCGGACAGCGGACGCATGACAAGGGCTGAGCCGACAAAGTCAGCGTGGATCAGCACCTATCGATGCTGGTTTTGATCAAGCCGCCACGAGCCATCCCAGTCGGCCGGTGGTGGATTTTTCTCCATACTCTCGAGCCGGCCCAAAAGCGCCCGCGAAGGTCCGTCCGCGGGGGCGATTTCGAGTGCTGAGTTGAGCGCACTACGGGCTTGGGTCCATTCACCTGCCCGATATGCCGCTAGTCCTTCGGAATAGCGGGTTCGCAGCAGGATTTGGTCTGGCGTAAGCTCGCCTTGTCGCCCCATGATTTCAAACACCACTTGCGGTCTAGACTGCCCGGGTACCACCAAACAATCGATTTCGCGCAGTTCGATTGCGGAGCCCACTGCGGCCATAGTCGCCTCCGAAATCAATGAGCGACTGCCGTAGGCCTTGTTCGCGGCCTCCAGGCGCGAAGCCAAATTCACCGCGTCTCCCATCACGGTGAAGCTCATCATGAATTCTGATCCAATACTGCCGACCAGCGTTTCGCCCGTAGCAATGCCAATTCGAAGGTCGCAATCGCCTGGTATCGCTCGCACGCCGAGCAACTCCGGCAGTTCTCTTCTTAGATCCGCAATCCGCCCGATCATATCGATGGCGGCCATACACGCGAGTTGGGCTTGATTCTTGTCTTCAGTGAACGGAGGACCCCAATAGGCCATTATTGCGTCGCCAATGTACTTGTCGATGATGCCTCCGTGCTTATGAATCGGCTCGGACATGGTGGACAGGTAGCGATTCATAACCTTGACGAGACCCTGGGGCGTCATGCCTTCGCTCAGGCTTGTGAATCCCCTCATGTCACAAAACATCACGGTCATGACGCGACGCTCGCCCTGTGCGGCGACCAGTGCCGGCTGATCGATCAATCCTTCCACGATCCGAGGATCGATGTATCGGCCGAAGGTTTCTCGGATTCGCTGGTTGCGGCGCAATTGCTCTATCATCCGATTAAACGCGGCCGACAGCTCGCCGATCTCGTCCTCGGTCGTAACGTTGATCGAACCTTCGAAGCGGCCGGCTTCGACCTCGCGGGTGCCTGCCAGTAATAGCTGGACCGGACGGGTAATGCCGCCGCTGACAATGATCGCAAAGAGCAATCCGAGTATTGCAGCAAGGGCCGTCACCACCGCGGAGATCACAATTGTCCGCCATTGATCGCGTATGACGGTTGAGGCGCTGGCGTAGACTTGCGCCAGCATGTCGCTGCGTATCTCGTCCACCCTTTGATCGAACTCATCCCGGAGAGCGTCCACGCGGACAATGGAGCGTCTCACTTCCTGAAAATCTTGAGCTTTAAGTTGCGTCAGCAACTGCTCGTATTCCTTATTCATGTGATTTCGATAATCACTGATTGCGTTGTCTATCCGGTCGTCCAGGCGCCCCAGGGCCGCATTGTCGGAAGGCGTGCTGACATCCTCGATTATCGAATTGATGAGTTTGCGGGCCGCAATCGCATCCTGCTCGACCTGCGGACCCTTCTCGTTGAATACGCGAAGCCGTTCGGCATAGCTGGCTTCATCAGTCGGCACCTGCATTTTCGCAATGATCATTTGGCGGAGCGCAAGACTGCGTTCAAGCGACCGAACATTCGCTCGGGCCAAATCTCCATAGGCGGGGATGTACTTGGCGTTCAGCTCATCGAGCAAATGGCGAACGGTACCTGCCATCAGCATCGACAGAACGGACGTGATTATCATCAGGATGATCAGCCCGATGGCGATACCGACGATTTTTCTTTTGATCGATTGTCTAAACATGAGGGTTACCCCGCACGCAGCTAAACGACACTTCGCTTTCTAGGGCGGATGTTTCGCCCGGCGCAAAGCCGAGCCGGCTACCCGCGCATCTAACCTCTTGCAGAATTACGGGAAAATCTAAAAGCCACATTAAGATGCGCGTATTGCGGTCTCAATGCTCCGCGCGTCCTGGCGCAGGGAGAACAGGGAATGGAGTGCGACGAGGCCTGGACGCTTCATTCCTAAGACGAAGGTCCCGACGAAGCGTAAGTCAACCGAGACCAGGCGATAATATGTGCGAGCGCGGCTCGGGCGACCGATCAATCCTTATCGATGAATTTGACGATGGCCGCGATTGTCTGCTGCGGCTGTTCTTCCATGACCCAATGACCCGAATCGGTAACGATGCCGCTCGTCACGTCAGCCGCCACGAAACGCAGATCGTCGGCCATTTTCGGTCCAAATGAATGATCGGCGCCGAGCGCGAGCACCGGCATGGTCAACTTACCATTGGCCGCGAAGGCTTTGTTGTCGGCGGCGTCCTGGGTGAAGGCGGCGAATTGGTTGAACGCCGAGTGCATGGCCCCCGGGCGCGCATAAAGCTCGGCGTAATGCCGGCGCGTCGCCTCGTCGATCGCCCGCGGATTTGCCGAAAGCTCGTTCCAGAATCGATCGAGGTAGATGCGCTCGCGGCCCTTGACCAGCCGCTCCACATCCGGCCCGCAGACGCGCGGCCAATATAGCGGCAAAAAAGCCGCGTCTTGCCGTGTGGTGGAACCCGGCAGCCGGCGCTGGCGTGGAAAAGCGCCGGCCAAACGCCGATTTCTCACGCATAGCTGTTTTTGGCTGTGCGCATAGCTCTTCCGGCGAGACGCAAATTGAGCAAATTAGGGCTAAACGCCGTTGTGAGTTGTGCGGTGCGCCGGCGCCGCTATGTTGCGGCGCACGCCGGACTCCGGCACCCGGGGGTGACATTTCAGGCTATTCGTGGTGAAAGCCGCGTTGGCCAACCGGGGAGCGCGCCACGTATGACTGCGATTGTCCGCATCGCATTGCGGCGCCCCTATACGTTCGTCGTCCTCGCCCTGCTCCTGCTCATCATCGGCCCGCTCGCGGCCTGGCGCACCCCGGTCGACATCTTCCCGGAAATCAGAATCCCGATCATCGCGACAATCTGGGGCTATACCGGACTGCCGCCGGAGGAGATGGCCGGCCGCATGGTGACCCAGTTCGAACGTGCGCTGACCACGACGGTCAACGACATCGAGCATATCGAGGCCAACTCCTACACCGGCGCCGGCATCGTCAAGGTGTTCTTCCAGCCCGGCGCCGACATCCGCATCGCCAATTCGCAGGTCACCGCGATTGCGCAGACGCTGCTGCGGAGCATGCCGCCCGGCGCGACGCCGCCGCTCATTCTCAACTACGACGCCTCGACGGTGCCGATCATTCAGCTCGCTCTGTCCGGCAAGGGCCTGACCGAGCAGATGCTCAACGACATCGCCATCAACTTCCTGCGCGTCGGACTGGTGACCGTGCCGGGTGCGGCAATCCCCTACCCCTATGGCGGCAAGTTCCGCGAGGTGCAGATCGACCTCGACCCGATCGCAATGCAGGCCCGCGGCCTGTCCGGCCAGGACGTCGCCAACGCGCTCGCCGCGCAGAATCTGATGACTCCGGTCGGCACCGAGAAGGTCGGCGACTTCGAGTATCCCATCAACCTCAACAACGCCCCCTCGGTAATCAGTGAGCTCGGCGACCTGCCGATCAAGAGCGTCAACGGCGCGATGGTCTACATCCGCGACGTCGCCCACGTGCGCGACGGCAACCCGCCGCAAACCAATATCGTTCACGTCGACGGCAACCGCTCCGTGCTCATGGTGGTGCTCAAGAACGGCGGCGCTTCGACGCTCGCGGTGATCGACGGCGTCAAGAAGAAATATCCGGAATTGCAACGCACCCTGCCGAGCAGCCTCAAGATCGCGGAGGTTGCCGATCAGTCGTTCTTCGTCAAGGCGGCGATCGGAGGCGTGGTCCGCGAGGGTGTCATCGCCGCGGCGCTGACCAGCCTGATGATCTTGTTGTTTCTCGGCAGCTATCGCTCGACGCTGATCATCGCCACCTCGATACCGCTGTCAGTCCTCGGCTCGATCGCGACGCTGTGGGCGCTGGGGGAAACGCTCAACATCATGACCTTGGGCGGGCTGGCGCTCGCCGTCGGCATTCTCGTCGACGAGGCAACGGTGACGATCGAGAACATCAACTGGCATCTCGAGCAGGGCAAGGATGTCGAAACCGCGATCATGGACGGCGCGCAGCAGATCGTGACCCCGGCGTTCGTGTCGATGCTGTGCGTCTGCATCGTGTTCGTGCCGATGTTCTTCCTGACCGGCGTGCCACGCTTCCTGTTCGTGCCGCTCGCGGAAGCGGTGATGTCGGCGATGGTCTGGTCGTTCATCCTGTCGCGAACGCTGGTGCCGACCATGGCCAAATACATGCTGCGCCGCCATGTCGCGGCGACGGGCGGGCACGGAGCGCACACGCCGCCGCCGCGCTCACGCAATCCTCTGGTCCGCCTGCAGCAAGCGTTTACGCGGGGCTTCGAGCGGTGGCGCCTTCTCTATCGCGAATTGCTGGCGATGGCGCTTCGTCACCGCGCCGTTTTCGTCACCTGCTTTCTCGCTTTCGTGGCCGGAACGTTCGCGCTGACGCCCTATCTCGGGCGCGACTTCTTCCCCAATGTCGACGGCGGTCAGATCTTGATTCACGTGCGCGCGCATGTCGGCATGCGAGTCGAGGAAAGCGCGCGGCTATTTGCCGAGATCGAGAAAGGCATCCGCCAGGTCATCCCGCCGCATGAATTCGCGGAGATGGTCGACAATATCGGCTTCCCGATCAGCAGCATCAACAAGACCTACAATAACACCGGCACCATCGGTAATGCGGACGGCGAAATCCAGATCAAACTCGTCGAGGGCCATCGGCCGACGCGGGATTATATTCGCACGCTGCGCGAGGAGCTTCCTGCCCGCTTCCCGGGCACGACGTTTTCGTTTCTGCCGGCCGATATCGTCAGTCAAATCCTGAATTTCGGAGCTCCGGCGCCCATCGAAGTGCAAATTCGCGGCCCGCATCTCGGCGAGAATTTTGCCTATACCGAGAAACTGCTGCACCGGCTGCGGCACATTCCGGGCCTTGTCGACGCGCGCATCCAGCAATCGCTCAATGCGCCGAGTTTCAATGTCGACGTCGATCGGACCCGGGCCCAATATGTCGGCATTACCGAGCGCGACGTGACCAACAGCATGGTCGTCAATCTCGCCGGCTCCGGCCAAGTGCAGCCGACGTACTGGCTCAATCCCGCCAACGGCGTCAGCTACGGCATCGTGCTGCAGACGCCGGAATATCAGGTCGACTCGCTCAACGCGCTCCGCAACTTGCCGATCACCGCACCCGGCGCGCCGCCGCAGACGCTCGGCGCCATCGCCGACATCAAGCGGGTGGCGACGCCCGCGGTCTACTCGCAGTACGACATTCAGCCGGTCATCCAGCTTTACGCCACCACCCAGGACCGCGATCTGGGCGCGGTTGCCGCCGACGTGCAGAAGGCCTTGACCGAGACCGCCAACGAGGTGCCGAAGACCGCGCGCGTGGTCCTGGTCGGACAGGTCAAGACCATGAGCGATTCCTTCTCCGGGCTGTTGTTCGGCCTCCTCGGCGCCATCGTGCTCATCTACCTGCTGATCGTGGTCAACTTCCAGTCATGGGCCGACCCGTTCGTCATCATCACGGCATTGCCGGCCGCGCTGGCCGGCATCGTGTGGATGCTGTTTGCCACCCACACCACCTTGTCGGTTCCCGCGCTCACGGGTGCGATCATGTGCATGGGCGTTGCCACCGCCAACAGCGTTCTCGTCGTCAGTTTCGCCAAGGAGCGCCTGGAGCAATTGGGCGATCCGGTCGCCGCCGCGCTCGAAGCCGGCTTCGTGCGCCTGCGTCCGGTGGTGATGACCGCCCTCGCCATGATCATCGGCATGACGCCGATGGCGCTTGGCTTGGGCGAAGGAGGGGAGCAGAATGCGCCACTTGGCCGCGCGGTGGTCGGCGGCTTGCTTTTTGCTACCGTAGCGACGTTGATATTCGTGCCGGTCGTCTTCAGCATTATCCACCGCAGTCGCGCCGTAGCGGGGGCCGCCGCCGCTGGAGCAACGCATGCCGCCTGAGACCCCGCCCACGATTTCCCGCCGCGGCTTGTACATAGCTGGGGTCTCCGCCGTCACGATCGCCGCCGTCGTCGTGATCATGGGCATCACGACGCGCAAGATGGCGGACGCGAAACTGCAGGAATGGACCGAGAGCCAGGCGGTGCCGGTGGTCGCCGTCGCGCCGCCGGACACGCGCGGCAAGGCGGCGACGCTCGAGCTTCCGGGCCGGCTCGAGGCCTACACGCAGGCGCAAATCTACGCCCGGGTCAGCGGCTACGTGAAAAACTGGAAAGCCGACATCGGCACGCCGGTGAAATCCGGCCAGCTCCTCGCCGAAATCGACGCGCCGGATCTCGACCAGCAGATCATGCAGGCCGAAGCCAATCTCGCCAGCGCCAAGGCCAATTCCGTGCTGTCGGATATGACGCTCAAGCGCGGCCAATCCTTGATCACGACCTTGGCGATTTCGCAGCAGGACCTTGATCAGCGCGCCGCCGACTCCTCCAATAAACAAGGCCTGGTCCGCGCGGCGCAGGCCAATCTCGACCGGCTCCGCGTGCTCGAGCAATACAAGCGCCTCCTCGCCCCGTTCGACGGACTGGTCACCGCGCGCACGACCGACGTCGGGGCGCTGATCAATGCCGGCGCCGGCGGCGGGCCGCCGATGTTCGTAGTCTCGGAGACGAGCAAGCTGCGCGTCTACGTCAACGTGCCGCAGAACTACGTGCCCAGCATTCCGGTCGGGACCAAGGCGCAGATCTCGGTGCCCGAATATCCGGGCCGGAGCTTTCCGGCGACCGTCGAGGCTTCGGCGCAAGCCGTCGACGTCGCCACCAGCACGACCCGGATGCAGCTTGTCGTCGACAATTCACGCGGCGAACTGATGACCGGCGACTTCACCAATGTCAGTTTCGGCTTGCCGCATCCGGAGATCGCCATCAACGTGCCGGCGAGCGCGCTGATCTTCAATCAGCGCGGCCTGCAGGTCGCGACCGTGGACAATAACGGCCGCATCGTCCTCAAACAGGTAGAGATTTCGCGCGATCTCGGCAACGAGGTGGAGCTCGCCTCGGGCATCTCGGCCGACGACCGCGTCGTCACCAATCCGCCCGACGGCATCACGACGGGCGACAAGGTACGGATCGCCGGCGAGCCGGCAACGGCATCGGCCAAGTGAGACGTGCGTCCGTTCTATCCGATCGCCTTCAGCCCCTTGGCGTATCGCTTGAAGTTCCGGACGTAGATATCGGCGACGCCCGCAATCAGCTTCTTTTCCGCCGCGTCGAGCTGGCGCATGGCGCGCGCCGGCGCGCCGATGATCAGCGAGCCGTCGGCGAACGCCTTGCCCTCAGTGACGACGGCACCGGCACCCACGAGGCAGTTGGCGCCGATGCGCGCGCCGTTGAGCACGATCGCGCCCATGCCGATGAGCGCGCTCGCCCCGATGGTGCAGCCATGCAGGATGACATTGTGGCCGATGACGCAATCCGGCCCGATGGTGAGCGGGAAACCGGGGTCTGTGTGCAGCGTCGCGTTATCTTGAATCTGCGAGCGCTCGCCGAGCTCGATCCATTCATTGTCGCCGCGCAGCACCGCGCCGAACCAGACGCTGCAATCGGTTTTGAGCCGCACCCTGCCGATCACCGTGGCGCTGGGCGCGATCCAGTAGCTCGCTTCCTGCGGCAGCTCCGGCTTTTGCCCGTCGAGTTCGTAGATCATCTGACTCTCGTGCGTCATGCGCAGGCTTGACCCGCGCAGCCATGCCGAACATCGGCAATTGACGGCGATGTGGCAATGCGGAGCTTCGCGCCTGCTTGCTACCCTGCGGTGACTATCAGACGCTGAGCAGCGCTTGAAGCGCCATGACCACGACCGTTCCGGACATCAGGCTCCACAGCCCGGCGATCACGGTTGCGACCATCACCAACTCGGCACGGCGGCGCTCCATGCGGCGCGCGCGCAACGTGTTGCGCATGATGATGAAAGGCGCGGTGAACATCAGAAGCGGGATGGCGGCAAAGCGCGAGGCGGTCGGCCCGACTTCGAGGAGACGGAAGCTCGGGAAATGGTCGCCGTGGAGGCGATAGCCGCTCGCGCAGGTTCCGGCAAACGCAAAGCCAAGGGCGAGCGCAAAAAAGGATTCGATGGCCTCAGGCGAGACCGCGGGCGGCACGGCACCCAGCATTCCGAACGCCTCCGATTTTGGAAAAGACATCGCAGAGTGTACCGCGCGCCGCCACGAAATGCTTAAGGAAAGGTTAACGGCGCGGCGTCTGGCGGCCATGCAATACTCGCCGCTGATTCGGTTCACGCCGCAGGGCAAGCATGACAGCGCACGGGATCTTTCACGCCAAATCCGGGCGCAAGGCCGTCGGCGTGTTCATGCTGCCGTTCGCCGTCTTCACCGTAGCGATCGTCGCGATCGGGGCGTTCCTTGTCTACGTGCTGTGGCCGAGTTGGCCGAATGCGCCGGCCGCGCTCGATGCGCCGGCGATGCCGATTACGGTCGCCGGCGTCCTTTTCGAGGTGCCGCCGGCGGCGATCCGCACCGCCGTGCAGCGCCATGCCGGCGCGCATGAGCGTATCGATCTCGTCTTTGCCTGGCCCTCGCTCGCGCCGCCCGAACCGACCCCGGAAAAGTCCGCGCACGCGGGGGACGCGGGGGCCATGCCGCCGGCGCCAAGCGTGAACGATCGCTTGTTCGTCACCATCGCCGGTCTCGGCGCGGTGTTGCCGCCCGTCGAGCGGCTGCGCACCATCTACCCGCGCTACGTCGAGGCGCAGGCGGCCAGCGGCGCGGACGGGCTCGCCATTCTGCCGTTCCACGCGGCGACGCCTTACCAGGGCGAGGATCTCGTCTATGTGGCGGCGAATCCGGAACAGTTTTTCGCCCGCTGCACCGTCAAGATACGGGCGGTACCAGGCACCTGCATCCACGAGCGGGCGCTCGAAGCCGCCGAGGTGACGCTGCGGTTTCCGCGCGAATGGCTGCAAGACTGGCGCGGCGTCGCCGCCGGTTTCGACCGGCTCATGGCGCAGATCCACTCAGGCGGCGGCGGACCCGCGACTGAGGATAGATGAAGGCATCCAAATCGGACGGCGGCGATTAACCGTCCGGCCGCAGTCCTCCGCCGTTTCGTGCACCGCTACTCCAGATCGGTTCCGAGAATCGCCATCTGGAAGTTGTACGATCGCTCGTCGTCCTCGTCATCGACGAACAGGACGCCGATGAACTCGTCCCCGACATAGACTTCGGCGGAATCGTCCTTCTTCGGTCGCGGCACTACGCGAAGGCGCGGATTGCCGAACAGCTTCTTGAGATAGGCGTCGAGCTTCTTGACTTCCTGCACGTCCACCGCGTGTCTCCCCGTTTGCGCCCTCAGCACGCTGCGGCGACAATCCCTGGCCGGCGTCCGCGGCCGTCAAAGCTCGTCGTGGAACATCTGATCCATGGTGCGGGCGGGCTCCGGACATCCGGCCTGACCCACTACCTTTGCCGGCACGCCGGCAACGGTGACGTTGTTCGGCACCGGGTGGATCACCACGGAGCCGGCGGCGATGCGCGCACAATGACCGACTTCAATGTTGCCGAGTATCTTGGCGCCAGCGCCGATCATCACCCCATAGCGGATCTTCGGATGCCGGTCGCCGGCTTCCTTGCCGGTCCCGCCGAGGGTTACGTCGTGCAGCATCGACACGTCGTCGTCGATCGCCGCGGTCTCGCCGACCACAAGGCCGGTGGCGTGATCGAGGAAGATGCCGCGGCCGATCTTGGCCGCGGGATGGATATCGCATTGGAGCACTGCGGAAGCGCGGCTCTGCAGGTAAAGGGCGAAATCGCGACGACCCTTGGTCCACAGCCAATGCGCCAGCCGATGCGTCTGTATCGCGTGGAAGCCCTTGTAGTAGAGCACCGGCTCGAGCAAACGATGCGTCGCCGGATCGCGGTCGACGGTTGCCATGATGTCGGCGCGGAACGCCTCGCTGATCGAAGGCTCATCCTTGAGCGCATCGTCGTAGGCCTGCCGGATCAGTTCGCCCGGCAGCGCGGCGTGGTCGAGGCGCTTGGCCAGCCGATAGACGATGGCTGCCTCAAGCGTCTCATTGTGCAGAACCGTCGAATAGATGAAGCTCGCGAGCTCCGGCTCGCGCCGCACGATCTCCTCGGCCTCGCGGCGGATGCGCATCCACACCGGGTCGACGGTGTCGAGCGCCGGCTTTGCCTGGTGCTGTGCCATAAGAGCCTCCCGGGACGACGCGTTCTAGCATAGATGGGGGCGCTGCGGCATGGAAACCAAGGGGTCGAGGGCAGCGCCAATGGCCGACCGGCCTGGCCAGTGGCCGAGTCAGATCGGCCAGAGGCCGACTTACGAGGCGAGCCGCTTCATCACAATTTGTGACCTGAAGCAGCTATCTCACGCTTCGACGACGATCTTCGGCGCCGGGCGGCTTTCGGCCGCCACGCCTTGCCGTACGCGCGCGGCGATGGCGCGGAAACCTTGCGCATGGGCGCCGTCCGGCTCGGCCACAACGACCGGCTCACCGGCATCGGATCTCTCGCGGATCGCGATGTCGAGCGGCACCTCGCCGAGGAACGGCACGCCGAGCCGCTCCGCCTCCTGCCGAGCGCCGCCATGACCGAAAATATCGGAGCGCGTGCCGCAATGCGGGCAGATAAAGGTCGACATGTTCTCGACGATGCCGAGAACCGGCACGTTGACGCGGCGGAACATGGCAATGCCGCGCCGCGCGTCGATCAGCGCCAGATCCTGCGGCGTCGAGACGATCACCGCACCCTTGAGCGGCACCTGCTGCGCCATGGTGAGCTGCGCATCACCGGTGCCGGGCGGCATGTCGACGACCATGACGTCGAGCGTTCCCCATTCCACCTCGCGCAGCATCTGAGTGATCGCCGACATCACCATCGGGCCGCGCCAGATCATCGGCGTCTCTTCTTCGACGAGGAAGCCGATCGACATGATCGGCAAGCCGTAGCGCATGATCGGGTGAAGCCGCGTGCCGCCCGCCGACTGCGGCTTCTCGCGGATCGACAACAGCTTCGGCATCGACGGCCCATAAATGTCCGCGTCGAGGATGCCGACCTTGAGGCCGAGATCGCGCAGCGCGAGCGCAAGGTTCACGGCGACGGTCGATTTGCCGACGCCGCCCTTGCCCGATGCCACAGCGATGATTGCGGCGACGCCCGGGATGCCCGCCGGCGCGGGCGCGCCGCCCCCGCGCGGCCGCGCCGCGCCGGCCGCCATTTGCGGCCGCCGTTCCGGAGCGCGACCGCCGGCGCCCCCGGCTCGTTCCGCGGTCAGGGCGACCATGACCGAGGTCACTCCCGGCAGGGCGCGGATCGCTGCTTCGGCGCGTGCACGCACACTCTCCCATTCCTTGACCGCCGCGGCATCGACGGAGATCGAAAAAAACACCTTGCCGTCATTGGCGACGATCTCGGAAAGCTTCCCGGTCGCCGGCAGCGGCGTGCCGTCCGGACCTGATACCGCAGCGAGCGCATGGAGAATTTCGTCTTTCACCGGCGCCAAACCATCCTCTTAAGACCAGCACTCAGAGACGCATCGCGACCTACATAGACCGCTCGCCGCAACGGTCAACCGGCCATCCCGGTTGACTTCACTTCGCAGCAATGCAGGCTCCGGGCATGATTGCCTATGTCTTTTGGCACCGTCCTTTCGCCCACGTCGATCGCGAGGTCTACGAGGCGGCGCTGGCGCGCTTCCAAAGCGATCTGCCGCGTCACCAACCGCCCGGATTGATCGCCGCGGCATCATTCCGGATCGAGCCGGTCCCGTGGCTGAGCGACATGCCGGGCTATGAGGATTGGTATCTGGTCGAAGGCTCATGGGCGTTGGATCCGCTCAATGCGTTCGCGATCACGGGTTCTATGCAGCGGCCGCACGGCAGCGTCGCCGCGCTGGCGGACGAAAGCCACGGCGGGCTTTACGCCCATGCCGGTGGCGGGCCTTCGCTGGCCGCGCAATCCACCGTCCATTGGCTCACGCGTCCGCGCGGCATCCAATGGCAGGACGCGCTCGCTCCAGTTCGCGCGAAACACCCGCAGGCCAATGTCTGGCGCCGGCAGATGGCGCTTGGGCCCGCTTGGGAGTTTGCCGTCGAAGCTCTGGCCGACGCCGACATCGAGGTGCCGGCGGGATGGCAAGGCTTGCGCGTGAACCGCGTGAAGGTGACGTAACAATCGGTTGTTCCCGGATCTCGCGCCGCGTAATCCGGCCGGGTTGCATGGAGAAAAAGATGGCGAAGGTGGCGTTTGTCGGTCTCGGCGTCATGGGCTACCCGATGGCCGGGCATCTAAAGGCCAAGGGCGGCCACGAGGTCACTGTCTATAACCGCACCGCGGCCAAGGCCGCGAAATGGGTCGCGCAGCATGGCGGCAAGAGCGCGCCAACGCCCAAGCTCGCGGCCGCCGCTCAGGACTTCGTCATGGCCTGCGTCGGCAACGACAATGATCTGCGCGAGGTGATGCTGGGCGAGGACGGTGTCTTCGCCGGCGTGCGCAAAGGCGCGGTCGTGGTCGATCACACCACCGCCTCGGCCGAGATCGCTCGCGAATTGCACGCCGAAGCCAAACAGCGCGGCTTCGAATTTATCGACGCGCCGGTCTCCGGCGGCCAGGCCGGCGCCGAGAATGGCGTACTCACGGTGATGTGCGGCGGCGATCCCGGCCCGTTCGCGCAGGCCGAGCCGGTGATCGCCGCTTACGCGCGCGCCTGCACGCTCCTCGGCGCTTCCGGCAGCGGACAGCTCGCCAAGATGGTGAACCAGATCTGCATCGCCGGCGTGGTGCAGGGACTGGCCGAAGGGCTGCACTTCGCGCTGAAGGCCGGGCTCGACATCGAGAAGCTCATCGCGACCATCTCCAAGGGCGCCGCGCAGTCCTGGCAGATGGAGAACCGCTACAAGACCATGGTCGCCGGAAAATTCGATTTCGGCTTCGCCGTCGATTGGATGCGCAAGGATCTCGATATCTGCCTCGCCGAAGCGCGCCGGAACGGCGCGCGTTTGCCGGCGACCGCGCTCATCGATCAGTTCTACGCGCAAGTTCAGGCGATGGGCGGCCGCCGCTGGGACACCTCGAGCCTGATCGCGTTGCTGCAGCGTTGAGAGACTCGCGCTGGCGTTCGGCTCCCCCGGGAGTGCAGATCACATGACCCCGAGCGCGGCGCCGCGTACGACCAAGGTACCCGAAGTCACGCTCGTTTTCTGGATCATCAAGATTGCGGCAACGACGCTCGGGGAGACCGGCGGCGACACCGTCACCATGACGCTCAATTGGGGCTACCTCGCGGGGACGGCGTTGTTTCTCACCGTGTTGGTGGCGCTGATCGTCGTCCAGATTGGCGCGAACAAATTTCACCCTGTTCTGTACTGGGCGACCATCGTTGCCTCGACGACCGCGGGGACGACCATGGCCGACTTCGCCGATCGGTCCTTGGGCGTCGGCTATGCCGGCGGCTCGTCGATCCTGTTCGTGTGCCTCATCGCCGTGCTTGGGCTCTGGTATTGGTCGCTCGGCTCGATATCGGTCGCGACCGTCAGCACGCCGAAGGTTGAAGCGTTCTACTGGGCGGCGATCACCCTGTCGCAGACGCTGGGAACGGCGCTCGGCGACTGGACGGCAGACGACACCGGCCTCGGCTATGAGGGCGGCGCGCTGGTCTTTGCCGCCGGATTGGCGGCGTTGGCGGCTGCCTATTACTGGACCAAGATCTCGCGGGTCTTTCTGTTCTGGGCGGCCTTCATCCTGTCGCGGCCGCTCGGCGCGACCATCGGCGATTTGCTCGACAAGCCGGTGAGCGAGGGCGGGCTCGCCCTGAGCCGGCCGGCGGCCTCGGCGGTCCTTGCGGCCTTTATCGTGGCCTGCATCCTGGTGCTGCCGCAAAAGGCGGGGCAACATCCCGGTCATTCCCGATGACCCGCACGGAACTCCCGGTCCGGCCGGGACTTTCAATTGTGCCGTAAAGCTCTAAGGACGAGGGCGATGCTCGAAATCAAATACCGGTTGGCCAATCCCGGGCTGCGGCCGCGGCGGACCAAACTCGAAATGCCGGGCTGGGCCGGCGAGCCCGCGCCGCGCTCCGACGGCTCGCACGAATACGCTTGGCACTGCGCCCCGTTCACCGAAGGCGCCCAATACGGGATCGAGATCTTCTATCCGTATGACAACGAGCTTCACGTCAGCAAAAAACACGGCGATTTCATCTTCGACGGCGACTTCGGACCGCCGCCCGACAACGACCTGCAATGGCCGCCGTTCCGGAGCTTCGGCAAGGAGTATTACACCTATCAGCTGCTGCTCGATCTGAAAGTCGGAAAGGAATGGGCGGTGCGAACCGAGCCGCATCCTCGCTTCTACACCGACACCACCGGCACCGTTCCGATTGCCGTTCCGGCGCTGCTGCGCACCGAATGGTGGCCGATGATTGCGTTTGTCGTCTTCAAGTCGCCGGCTGAAGGATGCACCCACATCTTTCGTCCGGGCGAGCCGATGTTGCAATTTCTGATCGTGCCGGTGACTTCGGACTTCACCCTGGCGCCAATGGACGAAGAAGAAGCCGCCGAACGCGAGATGCGCGGACGCCGCATCCACGCCAGCCGGCCGACGCTCGCCGCCGATTCAACCTGGACTTCGGATACCGACACGGTATTCGACGGCACCTACCGGCACCTGCTTCGCGCCGCTAAGGCGAAAGCCAGAGAGTCATAGATAGCGCGAGGACGCACCGACGCGGCACGTCCTCGGCCAACGCGCTTCTTACAACGCACTTCTTACCAGTGATGGTGATGATGATGGTGGTAGTGCCGACGGTGATGGTGGTGGTGATGATGATGATAGGCGAGCCGCATTTCGCCGCCCGCCGCGGAATCAGTGCGCTGCGCCTCATCCGACTTTAGCGCCGCGACGGCATTCGGTATCGGATCGAGGAGTTCCCGGTAACTTGTCGCCGGCGCGAGCCCCGCTTCTTGCGCCGGGGTCGCGGCTGGTGCGGTGTTTACCGCCGTCAGGGCAGCCGCCGCCCCAAGCAGACCGGCAATTCTCTTATCCATCGATGTTTCTCCGGATATCCATCGATGTTTCTCCGGAGTTCTGGAAATGACCCTGTTCAGGCCGTGGCTATAATCCGGTCCGCACGGATTGGTTCCGCATCGGCTGGTTCTTTGGATCGGATGGCGCCGCGGCCCGTCGAGCTCCATGGCAGGGCGGGAGCCGCCCCTATCCCGTTGACGACGCAAATCTATCCTGCCTTAGGCGGAAATTACAGCGGGTTGTGCCGCCTGCCCGGCCGCGAGGGCCGGACCGCCAAGCGTCGCAAAATGCCAGCGTTAGCTGCACTATGCCGGCAAGCTTAAGCCAGGTCTTAAGAATTTTGCGCCAGCTTGGCGGCGAACCATCGCCCACCATCGGGTCCCGATGCCGCCCACGAGCAGTGAATCGCGCGAGCCTGTGTCCTCCGGCGCCGCTTCGCTGGTGACGCGGCGCCTTGCCGCCCAGCACGTCCGCGAGGCGCGGGATCGGCTCACCTCGACCAGCGGCACCCGCCCGGTTTTCGACTACGAATTGCTGCGCCAATTTGCCCAGAACCGGCTGTCGGCTTCGCCCCTCATCCTGCTCCTGATCGTCACCATCGGCCTTCTCTCCGGCCTGTGGACGCAAGCGCTCAGCTCGGGAGTGTGGACTGTTGGCGCGCTGATCATCCACCTCGCGATCATCGGCAAGTGCCGGCAATTTCTCGACGCTCCGGCGAACACCGCCAATCTGCGCTCGTCGCGGATGCAGTTCATCATGCTCGATCTGTTCTTCGGCATGGCGTGGACCTTCATTCTCATCCATCCGATCGGCGGCGACGAGCAGTCCGGCACGTTCATGCTGTTCGTCATGCTCCTGGTCGTGGCGATATCGAGCATGTTGGCCTCAAGCCTGCCGATCGCCGTCTTCGCCCTGACCCTGCCGGTCACCGTCGCCATCGCGCTCGATTTCGCGCTGAAGCGAACGCTGCACGACTACATTCTCGCCATCATGGCGTTGACGGCTGAGGGCTACTTCTCGCTGCTTGCTTACCGGCTCTATTCCACGACGCTGGCGACGCTCGAAGCGCGCGCGGAAAAGGACGCGCTGATCGGCGAGCTCGAACAATCGAAGTCGATCTCCGACGAAGCGAGGCGCCGTGCCGAAGCCGCCAATATCGCCAAATCGCGTTTCCTCGCCCAGATGAGCCACGAGCTGCGCACGCCGCTCAACGCCATCCTCGGTTTCTCCGAGGTCATGAAGGGCGAGATTTTCGGTCAACACGCGGTGCCGGCCTACAAGGACTACGCCGGCGACATTCACAGCTCGGGCGTGCATCTCCTCAATCTCATCAACGAAATCCTCGATCTCTCCCGGATCGAAGCCGGCCGCTACGAGCTCAACGAAGAGCCGGTGTCGCTCAATCGGGTGGTCGAGGATTGCCACTACCTGCTCAAGCTGCGCGCCGGCAATCGCGGCATCACTATTCACGAGCTGTTCGAACCGGATCTGCCGAAATTGTGGGCGGACGAGCGCGCGGTGCGGCAGATCTGCCTCAACCTTCTGTCCAACGCCATCAAGTTCACGCCGCAGGGCGGCGAGATCTGGCTGAAGGTCGGCTGGACCGCGTCAGGCGGCCAATATATGAGCGTCAAGGATACCGGACCGGGCATTCCGGAGGAGGAAATCCCGATCGTTCTGGCCTCGTTCGGGCAAGGCTCCAACTCGATCAAATCCGCCGAACAGGGCGCCGGCCTCGGGCTGCCGATCGCCAAGAATCTCATCGACCTGCATGGCGGCACGTTCAGCCTCAAATCCAAGCTCCGCATCGGCACCGAAGTGGTCGTCACTTTCCCGCCGGAGCGGGTGATGTCGGCGCTCGCGCCGATCGCCGAGCGCGCTCCACCGATCCAGCCGCATTCGTCCGACATGTCCTCTTCCTCCGACGACGGCAGGGGCCGCGCCAAAAGGGCGCTGTTCGGCGCCGGCGGCTGAACCGCCATTGCCTTCGTCGGCACCGGCTTTATGGTGCGGCGCGATTCCCGCCGGATAATCCGACAGCAACCACCATCGCCGCGCGTCGCGCGGGCTGCGACGTGAGGGGTAACGAAATTGCGCCAACGGGTATTGTGGCTTCTGCTGGCCGGGCTCGCGGGCGCCATTCTCGTCCTGGTCGCCCGGCACGGCGAAGGCACGATCGGGCCGCTATCGACCCAGGATTTCTCTTCGCTCGTCTATAAGATCGCGCTTCTCGTCTTTCTCGGCGCAGCGGCGCTGACTCTGATCCGCGAACGTTTCACCCACGCGCTCGGCGCCGTGCTGTTGTGGGCCGTGCTCGGGCTGGTCCTGGTCATCGGTTACGCCTACCGGTTTGAACTTCGTGACGTCGCCGACCGGGTGATGGCGGAGCTCGTGCCCGGCCACGTGATTGGGCGCGGGCGTAATGTCGAAATCGCGCGCACCAACGGCGGCGACTTTGCCGTGACGGCGCAGGTCAACGGCGCGTCCGTCGCCATGGTGCTCGATACCGGCGCCAGTTCCGTGGTCCTCACCCGCGAGGACGCCAAAGCCGCCGGCCTGCCGCTCGAAGTGCTCGCCTATACGACGAGTATCGATACCGCCAACGGACGTTCGCGCGCCGCCCCTGTCACGCTTGACCGCGTCGCAATCGGCGGCCTCGTCGAGCACTCGGTTGAGGCGCTGGTGGCGCAGCCAGGCCAGCTCAGGATGAGCCTTCTCGGCATGAGCTTCCTCAACCGATTGCGCAGCTGGGAGGTCCGCGGCGACCGGCTGCTGCTGCGCGGCTATCCGTGAGCGCCGCCCGATGCGGTGGGATCAAGCGGCGACTCGCGCCGGCGTGCACCCTTGCTCGCGCACCAGATCGAGCGCCGCGACCAGCAGCTCCGCGCCGGCGCCCGGCGTCGTCGCCGCAGCGGCGAGATGCCGGCGGAAAGCCCGCGCTCCCGGTACGGCGCGGAACGCGCCGTGCAGATGGCGGGTGATCGCGTGCAGCCGGGTGCCCTGAGCGAGTTCGCGCTCGACATAGGGAATCAGCGCGGCGAGCACGTCCTTCGGCGAGGAAAAGCGCGCGGCCTCGGCAAAGAACAGCGGATCGACAGCGATGAGCCGCCACGGCTCTTGATAGGCGGCACGGCCGATCATGACGCCGTCAACGCGCGCAAGATGCGCCAGCGCGTCATCCGTGTCCGCTATGCCGCCATTGAGCACGATGGTGAGCCGCGGATGCGCGGCCTTGAGTCGGTAAACGCGCTCGTAGTCGAGGGGCGGCACTTCGCGGTTTTCCCTCGGCGACAGCCCCTTTAGCCAAGCCTTGCGGGCGTGCACGATCAGCGCGTCGGCGCCGGCCCGCTCGACCGCCTGCGCAAAACTCTCGAGCGCTTGGTCCGGATCCTGATCGTCGATGCCGATCCGGCATTTCACCGTTATCGGGACAGCGACGGCAGCCTTCATCGCGGCGACGCAATCGCCGACCAGTTCCGGCTCGGCCATCAGGCCAGCGCCGAAGCGACCTTCCTGCACGCGGTCCGAAGGGCAGCCGACATTAAGATTGATCTCGTCGAAGCCGAGGTCGGCGCCGATCCGTGCACAGGCGGCAAGCGCCGGCGGATCGCAGCCGCCGAGCTGCAGCGCCACCGGGTGCTCGGCGGCATCAAAGCGCAAGAGCCGCGCGCGATCGCCGCGCAGCACCGCGCCGGTGGTGAGCATCTCGGTATAAAGGAGCGCATGACGCGTGAGGAGGCGATGGAAAAACCGGCAATGCCGGTCGGTCCATTCCATCATAGGAGCGACGCAAAAGCGCCACTGAGGCAGTTTTTGCGATTTATTTGTGTTTTCAGTCATATGAAAGATTTCAGATATATCTCGTGTCGTACCATTCCCGGCTCATTTTGACCTATTTTCGCGCCCATGGTACTACAAATTCGTACTCCATCGAGCGTGTCGTACCACGGGTCTGAAATTAGGACGGACTCACTAGTCAGACTGAGACCGGTACGACGGGAGTCGCGTCGGCATCGAGACTGACAGAACCGACTGGCTAAGCAGACTGTCGTACGACGACAGCAAAATCGGTACGGCATGGGAACGATTATAGGACGGACTCGCAAAGACGGCTCTAAAGCTTTTACCGCCCAGATCGTCATCAAGATAGGCGGCAGGACCATGCATCGCGAAGCGCAGACCTTCGACCGAAAGCCGGCGGCCAATGCCTGGATCGTCAAACGCGAAGCTGAGCTTAAAAGCCCCGGTGGGCTAGAGCGCAAGGATGACCCAACGCTTGCCGCGGTGATCAACCGTTACATCGAGGAGTCAAAAAACCCTGTGCTGGGTAACAAGGCGCAAGTGCTCAAGACAATCAAAGACAGCGATCTCGGCGAGACCAAGTGCAGCGACATCACCAGCCAGACGCTGGTCTCCTTCGGTCGCGCGCTAAACGAGAGCGTCGAGCCGCAAACCTGTGGCAACTATTTTTCCCACCTTTCAAACGTTTTCACCGTGGCCGGACCTGCCTGGGGTTACCCTCTGTCGCGTCAGCAATTCGACAACGCTATTACCGTGATGAAAAAACTGGGCCTGATCGGCAAGGCCACTGAACGCAGCCGCAGGCCGACGCTGGAAGAACTTGATCGCCTGATGCAACACTTTGGTCGCATTCGCGACCACCGCCCTTCCTCCACCCCGATGCAGAAAATTGTTGCGTTCGCATTGTTCTCGACGCGACGGCAGGAAGAGATAACCCTGCTGCGATGGGAAGACTTGGAAGAAGACCGTATCCTCGTGCGCGACATGAAGCATCCTGGCGACAAGAAGGGCAACAACGTCTATTGCGAGCTGCCGCCCGAAGCGCTCGCTATCATCAAATCAATGCCGCGCGAAAAACCGGTAATATTCCCCTATTCCACCGATGCAATCGGTACCGCGTTTACACGTGCATGCAAGTTTCTGGGAATCAACGATTTGCGGTTTCATGATCTTCGACATGAAGGGATTTCCCGCTTGTTCGAAATGGGAAGAACAATTCCCCAAGTTGCCGCGGTCTCAGGACATCGGAGCTGGACCAGCTTGAAACGTTATACCCACATCAGACAGAGCAAGGATAAGTACGATAATTGGAAATGGATAACCCTTGTTACGGCGCTCTCCTAAGCGTAGCCAGCAGATAATGATGCATACACACGTAATGCCCCGCCGCAGCCACGAACGGCCGTTCTGTGATCCTCATCAATTTCCTGTAGCGAGGCAATAATACGGTCCTCCGTAAGAGGCGCGGTCAAGCGGCAACTTCCAGCCCCCGACGCCGACCACGACGAGACACG